>Ga0116166_1000156_pt1 | contig 65072 bp, 50 predicted proteins | sample AD_JPNMR2_MetaG_FD_89884 | JGI IMG/M metagenome (GOLD analysis project Ga0116166, IMG submission 89884) | Active sludge microbial communities of municipal wastewater-treating anaerobic digesters from Japan - AD_JPNMR2_MetaG | ecosystem: Engineered > Bioreactor > Anaerobic > Digestate | place...
CTGCCGCGGCGACGACCACGGCCTCTCTCAGACGCGCCCGGGCTTGGGCCGCGATCGCCTGTGCCTCGCGCACTTCGCGGCGAAGCCGCTCCTCCTCGCTCCCGCCCCGGCCCTCCGCGGCGATGCGTTCCGAGAGCTCCTTGCGTGCCTCATCCACTGCCACGGCGGTGGCAGACACCCGGTCAGCAAGCGCGGCGAGCTGGCGGGCTGCCCGCTCCGCGCGCCTCAGCTGCTCTTCCGCTCTCGCCAAAGCGCGCGCAGCGGCCTCTTTGCGCCGCCGCGCCTCCCTCACGAAATCCGGCACCGGGTTGGCCGCCGGGGTCTCCACCGCGCTCTCCCCCGTGTTTTCACCGTCTCCGCTGCTTTCCAGGGCTACCCCACCCCCCGTGTCGGCAGTAGAGGGAGAGACAACATTCCCCTGGTTTGCGTCTGCCTCGGCGGACGCGAGTTGCAGCGTCGCCTCATCAAGCGCCCTCCGGGCAGTTGCCACGCGTTCGGTGAGGTCGGGAACCTGACGGCTGAGCTCTTCCGCTTGCTCAAGGGCGCGCTGCGCCGCAGTAGCCTCTGCCTCGGCACGCGCCAGCTTCAACCGCTCGCGGCTTGGCCTTCCAGAACGAAGCGCATCCAGGCGCCTCTGCGCATCGCGAACCGCGTCCTCTGCCGCCCGCACGGATTCGCGTAGCTCGGGCGCTTCCAGCCAGGCAATCAGCTGGCCTGCCTGGACCATGTCGCCCTCTTTCACGGCGACCAGACGCACCTTGCCCGTGGTCCCTGCCTGGACCACGATGGCATCGGCGCCCACGATGGCGCTCAGGGTGAGCGGCGACGAGCGCCCCAGGCGAGCGGGAGACCGGGCAAACCAGACGCCCGCCAGTCCGGACCCCACCACCACAGCCACCGCCGCCAAGATGAGCAACGCTCGCCGCAACATCGGCACCCCGCTACTTTCGGTAAACCTGCTTCGGATCGAAGAGGCGCTCGCCCGTGATCTCCAGCTGGCGGTCGGCACCCGCGCGCCGGAAGAAGCAGGTGCGGTAGCCCTCGTGGCACGCCCCACCCACCTGATCCACGCGAACCAGGAGCGCATCTCCGTCGCAGTCTACTGCGATACTCTTGAGTGTCTGCGTGTGTCCGGAGGTCAGGCCCTTGACCCACATCTCGCGCCGCGAGCGGCTCCAGAAGGTGACGCGCCCCGTCTTGAGCGTCTGCTCCAGGGCTTCCCGATTCATGTAGGCGACCATCAGCACCTCGCCGCTGGCATCGTCCTGCACGACGGCCGTCACCAGGCCGTTACTATCAAACTTGACTACATCAAAGAGATCCATGTTGTACCTTTCATCCAGCGCTCAGCGCGTCAGAGAAGCCCCATCAGATGATGCGTCTGCGGGATCACGCGCACCGTATCGGCATGGCGCTGGGCCAGCGCCTGCATCTCCAACAACCGCGAACCCGAAGGGGGGTAGACCGCCGGTCCCCGGGGAGTGACAGGTTGTAAGGTAATTGGGAGGGCGGGGTCCACTTCGGCGACCATGCGCACTGCCGCTTCCAGCTCGGCATCCGGCGTCGCATCGCCGACCACGATCTTCACAAAGAGCTCTTTGCAGCGGGCACGCGCCAGAAACTCCTGGTGTCGCTCTAGAAGGTTCTCTGCGCTCTCCCCAGCAACTGAGGGCAGCTTCACGTCCATGCCAATAATGTCGATGCCTTCGAGCACCCAGTCGAGACGGTCTGGAAGGGATCCATTCGTCTCGAGGTAAACGCGCAGGCCTAGATCGCGCAAGGCGGGCAACAGCGCGATGATGGAATCCGCCTGGAGGAGCGGCTCGCCCCCTGTGAGGGCAACCGAGTGATGGCAGACCTGATTCAGGCGGGCCACCGCTTCGCGCACGTCCCCCAGCGAGAGCGGATTCTCGCGATACTCGAAGTCACCGCATCCGGGCGTGCGCTCGATCCGGCATAGCGGGAGGCTTTGACTGGAAGAGAGTGTCTCGGGGGTATCGCAATAGTCGCAGCGGAGATTGCACCCGAGGAAGCGCAGGAAGATCTGGCGGTGCCCGATGAGCTCCGACTCCCCCTGAATGCTGCTGAAGATCTCGACAAGCCGCGCCTGCGACACCATGCAATGCCTCAATCCGCCGGTCCGTGTACCATGCCCGCCCGTGCCTACTCTCCGCGCGGCGCAAACGATAGAGGCCCCCCACTCTCCGATGGCTGAGCCTCGCCTCGGGCGGAGACGGCATCCGCAATCGGCTGTAGGGCGCCCGATGGAGATATTATACCATGCGCGATCCCCAGGATCAACGCCTGGTGCCAGCAAGAGCGCGATCGGCGCGCGAGGCGCGGGCGCAAGCTCCGGCGTCTCTGGTCGCAAAGGCTGCGACGGGCCGGCCATCTTCCTCGTTGGTGATTTCCTCGCCGACGAGTGGTAACCGCATAGCATCGTCCTGTCGGGTCAACCATTGAGGAGATCGATGAGCTCGTCCACGGTAAGGCCGGCTTGACGCAGAATGGAGAGCAGGAGCGACGACGAGAGGGTCTTGCCCGAATGGACCGGCACGGTGACTTTCGCGCGCCCCCTGATGAAGTAGTGATGGCTGCCGCGAACCTTAGCGAGAGTGAAATCGGCGCGGCGGAGTGCGGCGATGAGCTCCTGCGCGGTGATGCGGGGCGCACGGGTCATGCTGGCACAAAGGCGAGCGAAACGTTGCCGACGGTAACCTCAGCAGGTTCCGACACCCGCCGCCAGGGTGGGATGAGCGGGCCAGGGGGATCGCCTTCGGGGATGGGTTCGCCCAGCTCCTGGAGGAGCTCAAGGTATCCAGTGGCGGCTTCCCGAATGCGCTCGCGCAGCTCCTCCTGAGTGGTGCCCTGGTCGGCAAGCCAGTTCAAGGCGGGCACACAGCCCACCCAGCACCCGCCTTCCTCATCCCACTCGACAATGACGGTATAGCGCGGCATGCTCTTTCGTTCAATCCTCACCTGGCCCGGCACGACAGGCTATTCCCCGGATTCGCCAATGTCAGTATAGCACCGCTGGGTAGTGGTGTCAACAGCATTGTCCAGCAAGCAGGCGGAATCAGGCGGCCCGGGGGAACGTCTGCCCCCGGGCCCGCCCGTTCGGTCGCGGCGATCCGCGGTTGGGGGACGCATCGCGGTCGCGCTTGCGAGCAGTTTTTCGGCCAGCGCGCTGCTGGCGCCGGCCACGGGGGTTCAGACGGCTGGCGCCTGTCCCGTGGAGCGCCGGGTAAGCCCGGCCATTTCCAGGAGCATGCGCAGGCGCGCGTTCCCGGTGCAGACAGACATCGCGACACCATTGGCCAGGTGGTTGCGCGCCTTGACGATCTCGCCGACGGCGGCGCTATCCATCGAGCTGACATCCCGGAGGTCCAGGATCAGCTTCTGGCGCGCCTCGCGAAGCCCCAGTTCGAGAGCCGCGTGCAGCTCCGGGGCGCCCTCGATATCGACATCGCCCGAGCAGTGCACCACGCACGTTCCTTCGCCCTCCATGCTCACTCGGATATGCATCTCCGGTTCGCATGCCCTCATCTTCAACACCGTACTTGCTCCTTTCAAGCAGGGAGAAGACGCTGCAGCCGTTCTGCCTCGGTCAGCACGCGGTGTGTCTGCGGGTCCACCGCACGAACAGCCCCCGCGATAGTGCGCGTCGTAGTGATTCCAGCCGCGGCAGGATTGCCGCGTAGTTGAGGGGCATCCACGACCCCGCTCCGCACCGCCAGGGCCAGCGTGCGCGGGTCCGTCAGTGGATCCGAACAGCCGTTGCCTAGAAGTCGAATGCCCTCCACGATCCGCCAGGCGTCGTCGACCAGCTCTTCCTTGCGCGCCTGGACCTGGGGATCGGCCGTCATGTCCGGGAGGCCGAACAGCCCGTTCTTCAGCACGCCACGCACGATCTTGCAGCTCTCGATCACCTCGTCGGCGCGGGCCGCATGATCGCCCTCGGTGAAGCCCACGACGTGGATGATATGCGGCCTCACCGCCAGCGCCACCAGGGTGGACGCGGCCAGCTGGCCCTTGGCCACGTCGAGATCGGGCGCGAAGTGAAGCAGGCCGGCGCGCACCTGCCGGTAGGTGGTGAATTGCTCGGTGTGGAGGCTCTCAATCAGCTCTATCTTGGCGAGCATCTTCGCCAGATCCATCGCCGCGTAGGTTCCCGCCGGCGTGTTGAACATGTACTGGGCGATGTAGTGGCGCACGCCGACGCTGCGCGCGTTGTAGGCCGCCAGGTAGGCCATCGCGACGGCGACCGCGTCGTGCGCCTCGCGCAGGCTCCAGTGGTGCGCCTCGTTCACCTCAACCGGAAGCCCTCGCTCCGCGTACCAGCGCATCGCCTCTCGGTTCTCGGCAATCGCTTCGGCCGTGCTCCGCTTCGACCGCCCGTCGAGCTCGCTGTACCAGCAGAGGGGGATGGCGCCCCAGGCATTCTGGATCGTCTCGTATGCCAGCTCTGCCCAGCGCACCAGGTCGCGCGTGCCGCTGTAGATCCGCAGCAGCGGGTAGTTGCCGCACCGGCTCGCCGCGTAGATCCGCTCGAGGTCTTCCCGCGTGCGCACGGCGACGCCCCCGGCCCCATCGAGCGCGGGGTCCATCTCCTCGGGGCGGAAGAAGCTCTCCTGCGCGTTCTGGTCGGGCGCCAGCGAGATCACGTCCACCATCTTGGAGAGCGCGATCTGGCGCACCCCCTCCACCGTTTCTTCCACGCTCGGAAGACCAAAGTGGTGGCGCAGAAGCGGATAGGGCGCCTTCGCCCGCAGGCGCTCCACCTGAGTGGACGCGTACTGCTCCTCTGCCTCGCCGGCTTGCTCGCCTTTCAGGAAGGCGATCACCTCTTCGGTCGTCTCGAAGCCGGTGAAAGCGCGCTCGATCCACCCGGTTTCAAGGGCCACGGACGCGGTTGGCGGCGTGCCCCCGAAGACGAAGCGCCGGCCTTGCATCAAACCACGCGCCTCCAGCTCGGCATGGAGCTCGGTGAGCAAGCCGGGAAGCACCTCCGGCGTCAGCCGGTAGCTGATCCCGACGATCTCCGGGTCATGCTCCGCCACCGCCTCCGCGAAACGCGCGGGCGGGATGGCCGGCCCAAGGAAGAGCGCGTCGTAGCCCGCCTCTTCCGCCAGGGCGAGGAACCCGGAGACGCCGGCGACGTGCACGCAGTTGCCCAGAGCCCCCGCCAGGACCTTCGCGCGCCTATCCATGGAGGCTCGCTCCTTCCAGGACGTAGTGGCGTATCTCTTTCACGCTCATCCCCGCCAGGCCAAGCCGCTCGGCGGTGCGCCCCTCCGCGCGGTAGTCAACCCCGTGGAGGACGCACGCCAGGCCGATCACATGGTCAATGGTGGGCGTGGGCACTCCCAGAAGCTCGCCCAGCGAGGAGATCGGCACCAGGCTCATCGGCACGTCCTCGGAGAGGTAGCGCGTGTCGAGGGTGCGAGGCGCCCGGATCCCGGCATAGCCTGGGTTGGCATTGATCGCGTCGTAGAGGGTTCGCCCGGCGGCATCATAGGCCATGTAGAGCCACTGCCGCGCGGTGAGGCACTGAAAGCCCATCGCCTCGCCGACCGCGACGCGCTCGGCGTCCATTCGCTCCAGGACGCGCGCTACAGAGGGGGTGATCCCCTCCAGGTAGTACTCAAAATCGCCGTGGGTCGATTCGATGCGCGCCGAGTTGAGTACGGTCACGGCGGGATGGAAGATCGCGCCGATGTTGTCCATGCTCGTCTTCATCACGTTATCGCCGGGCACGAACTGCGGGAAGGCGACGCGGAGCCGGCGCACCACTTCCGGCGTGCGATAGGCCGGCAGCGCCGCGACGGGGATGCTGTTCTTCACCCGGAAGATGCGCACCTGAGCCGGGTTGAGCATGCGCGCGGCATAGATGAAGGTCTGCGCCTCGGCGACGATCACATCGGCGCGCACGCCATCCTCGCGAAGAACATGAGTGAACTCCAGCGCGCCGCCGGTGCGCCCTGGGTTGAGCACGATGATCTGGCCGTCGGTGAGTAGGGGCGCGCAGCGCTGCGCCATATAGCGATGCCCGGTCGCCGGCGTGCAGACCATCAAGATATCGGCTCCGACGATTGCCTCTTCCGGGTCGGTGGTGGCCACCTGCACCGGCGCATACCCCTGGGGCAGGTCGACCAGATCCGGGGCGACCAGCTCGATGCTCCCGGCGAGCTGGATCGGCGTGATCCGCTCCGGGCTCCGGTTGAAGAGCCGCACCGGGAAACCCATCAGCCCCAGGTGAGCGGCCATCGCTGTGCCCCCATGCCCCGCGCCCAGGATACAGAAGGTTGGACGCTGGCTCTGATCTGTCCCTGCCTGCTCTGGCCGTGGCTGGCCCATGCCGCTCGCGCCTTCCGAGGTGGTCCCTGGTCGATCCAGGAGTTGAGGAACGCCTCCTCTGAGCCCAGCTTGCTCCATGGCACGATGCTCCTTCTCTCGCGTGGAGCCGGCCTCACTATTGGGCCGCCCCACCACTTCCACCGTGGCCGCGGCGATTCCACAGCCACGCGAACACCGCCTGTCGCAGAAGCGATCCGCTGGCCAAACAAAAAAGCCCGGCAATGCCGGGCCGAAAGGCGCTGACGGGAAGGCCGCGCCACGCGTTGACGCATTCCTGAAATGCAAAAAGCCACGACGAAAGGCCGTGGCCGAGTTCAACGCGACGTGCGCTGCTACCGCATGCATCTCTTCGTACTGCCTACGAGGTTAGCTGACGGGCTCGGGCGAAGAGTACCCGCCCTGCAGATGCAGGGTGCGCCCCACTCATTTGGGTCCCCCGTTTTCCCTGATGGGAAACTCGGCCGGCTGGTATCGCTATTTTGTTATCGCCCTCGCTGCCTAGGCAGCGAGCGACTGATATCATTATACCGCACAACGGCGTTGTTGTAAAGCCAGATCGTGGCTTGGCACGACCGAGAGGAGAATGCGCATCCCGGGGGGAAACGAAGGGGTGTGTTGGCCCATCGCCGGCAGGCGAGAGGGATGTGTAGTCACCTGCGAGGAGTGGAGCAAGATGGCATCTACCAAAGCAACGCTAGCGATTCACGGGGGCACTCCCGTGCGCAATACGGCAGTCCGCCCATGGCCCGCCTGGCCAGTCTGGGATTCCCGGGAAGAGGAGGCCCTCCTCCGTGTTCTCCACTCCGGAAAGTGGGGAAGCACTTCCGGCACGGAGGTGCACGCCTTCGAGGAGGAGTTCGCGCGCTTCCAGGACGCACAATACGGCATCTGCAACGTCAACGGCACCGCGTCGCTCGAGATCGCCCTGCGCGCGGCAGGCATCGCTGCCGGGGACGAGGTGATCGTGCCGCCCTACACCTTCATCGCGACGGCGAGTTCCGTCTTGATGGTCAACGCGGTGCCGATCTTCGCCGATATCGAGCCCGATACTTACAATCTGGATCCGAAGGCCGCCGAGGCCGCCATCACGCCCCGCACGCGCGCGATCATCGTGGTCCATGTGGGCGGCTGCCCGGTCGACCTAGACGCGTTCACCGAGCTGGCGCGCAAGCACAACCTCACGCTGATCGAGGACTGTGCGCACGCCCACGCGGCCTCATGGCGAGGGCGAAAGGTGGGTGCCATCGGCGATATGGGGACCTTCTCCTTCCAGTCGAGCAAGAACATCAACGCCGGCGAGGGCGGGATCATCCTCACGAATGACAAGCAGCTCCACGAACGGTGCTGGTCGATCGTCAATGTGGGTCGCATTCCTGATGGCGCCTGGTACGAGCACCACGTCCTGGGTTCGAACTACCGTCTGACCGAGTTTCAGGGGGCGCTGCTACGCGCGCAATTGACTCGCCTGCCGGAACAGGCGGCGCGGCGCATGGAAAATGCCCGCTTCCTCAACGCGGAGTTGGGGAGAATCCCGGGAATCCGCCCGATGCGCCTGGATGAGCGGGTGACAGGCCACGGCTATCACCTCTACCTGTTCCGCTACAACGCGGCTGAGTTCGGCGGCATGCCCCGCGAAGAGTTTATTCGCACGCTATCCGCCGAGGGGATTCCGTGCAGCCCCGGCTATGTGCCCCTCTACCGCACGGATCTCTTTCGCACCCAGGGCACTGTGGCCGGAGCGCAGATGGATTACACGAAGGTGGTCTGCCCGGTCGCCGAGCGCGCGTGCACGGAGGAGGCCGTCTGGTTCACCCAGAACATGCTCCTGGGCACGCGCGAGGAGATGCAGGAGATCGTCGACGCCATTGCCAAGATCCAGGCCGCCGCACGCGCGTAACTCCGTATCATGGGGCAACCGCTCCGGATGCCTGGTGCGGTACGTGGTCGAAGGCTCGCTCGGGAAGGATGAAAAAACCTTCCCGAGCGAGCCTTCGGATTGGTCGCTTAGCGCCTATTCGAGAAGTGCTTCGGCAGTGCGCTCGGCTCCTGAGAACCGCTTCTCGAATGGGCAGATTAGCCGGCGACGCTCAGCGGGTTGATCGCCCGGCCGTTCCTCAACACTTCAAAGTGGATATGCGGTCCGGTGCTTCGTCCCGTGTTGCCGGATCGCGCCACCACCTGGCCACGCGCCACACGCTGGCCCGGGCGCACCGAGACCTTCGACAGGTGCGCGTAGCGCGTCACCAGTCCGTTCGGATGCTGGATGGCAACCATGTTGCCATAGATGCTATTCTTCCATCCGGCAAAGATGACCCGGCCCGCGGCAGAGGCCTTCACCGGCGTGCCCATCGGTGCTCGCAGGTCCACGCCGTGGTGAGAGCCCAAGCGTCGCGGCCCAAAGCGCGAAGTGATAGTGTTGCGGGTCGGAAGCATCATTCGGTTCGCGGCCTCGGCTGGGGTCACCAGCGGGCTGCTCCCGCCAAAAAGGCCCCAACCGGGGGCTGCCAAAGCGATTCCAGTCAAAATCGGTACCAGAATATATCGTCGAAGCTGCAAGGCTTTTCCTTTCCGTCAAGGCTGCCGTTCAGGACCCCTCTGCCAGGCACGCGCCATCGACACGTGCCAATGCCCTTCGCGGAATCACAGACCCATTAGTGGAAGTGGCCCGAAACCCCGGCAGCCTCGTAGATCGTGCGTCGTCGGCGTCCCTTCACGCTTCGTGGCCGGCAATCGCCGGCGGCTCGGGGCGCCTATCGACGTTGTCTTGCTCGCCTGGTTTGCCATATCGCCGCCCGAAGGCGCTTGGTGATCCCCGTCGCGGGGACTGCCTGGCATGGCCGGGCAACGCTGGTCACGCTGGCCCGCATGACCCTGATCGCGTTGCTGCCATATTCGCGGCGGCGAACGAATGGAACGAACAATCGTGCGTTATAGCTCCCAGGACACGCCTCCTCGCTGGAAGGTTTCGCCGTGGATCAAAATCCTGTTTTTTCGCGACAGGGCACGGGGTATGCAGGAGATAGCACCGGAGATGACGGGAGCATGCGTTCGAGCGTGCCTGGCGATGCCCGGTGGCTCCATGCAACGCCCCTTGGGGCATTGGGCGCGGAGACCGGCGATCCGCTGCGGGTCGGATGTGGGTGGCTGTGCCCGTCTCCGTGACGGGCGGTGTGGGGTGTGAACGGAGAAGAGGGTGGAGAGTGGAAGGAACTTGTCTGTCGCCGCTCTGGGGGGAGGGACGGGCCTATCCTCGCTGCTGCAGGGCCTGAAACACGTCGTCGATGACCTCACCGCGATCGTCGCTGTCTCAGACGACGGGGGCAGCTCCGGACGCCTGCGCGCCGATCTCGGGTGCATTCCACCGGGGGACATCCGCAACTGCCTGGTGGCGTTGGCCGAGGCGCAGCCCCTGATGAAAGAGCTGTTTCAGTACCGGTTTCATGCCCCAGGCAAGGGTCTGGATGGCCATGCCTTCGGAAACTTGCTCATCGCCGCGCTCGCCGATATTACCGGCTCCTTCGAGACGGCCATCAGCGAGACGGGCAAAGTTCTGGCGATTCGCGGGCGGGTGCTCCCCCTGAGCCTGGCGCGAATCGACCTCCGCGGCCATATGGGCGACGGCGTCTGGATCCGCGGCGAGAGCGCGATCACGGCCTATCCGGCGCCGATTGAGCGCGTGGAACTAGATCCCATCGACCCCGAGCCGCTTCCCGAAGCAATTCAGGCGATTGAGAACGCCGCTCTGATCACCATCGGACCGGGGAGCCTGTATACCAGCGTCATTCCTACGCTTCTGCCCAACGCGGTCCGCACCGCCCTCTGCCGCAGTACCGGAGTGAAGGTATACGTCTGTAACGTCATGACCCAGCCAGGGGAGACGACCGGCTACACCGCCAGCGACCACGTGCGCGCGCTCCAGAAGCACGGCGCGGGTGATTGCTTCGACTTTGTGCTGGTCAACACGGAGCCGCCGCCACCCGATGCCGCGGAGCGTTACCGGCGGACAGGGGCCGGCCCGGTCGCGGCGGATCTCGATGCCATCGCCAAGCTGGGCTATATCCCGGTGGCCGCCCCTCTCCTGAATATGGACCAGTTCGTCCGGCACGATCCTCGCAAGCTGGCCAACGCCCTGCGGTGGATCTGGGGGGGGCTGGCAGACCGAGCGTCCTTCCCCACCCAGTTCGCCTCAGACAGGGGTGAGATCCGGCCGCCCATCGCGGGCGAAATCGAGCCGCCTGTGGCGGAAGCAGGCGCCAGGCCGGCTGAACCCGTCATCGGGGTCGCAATGGCGGGAGACTCTCGGTAGCGCGCGCTCGAAAGGGGCGTGGTTAGGGATTCAGGCGGACGAGGCGAGGATCCCGGAAAAGGATCCTCCCTTCCCCACCGGACGCCTCCAGGGAAACCCGTGCCCAGGAGGCGCCTTCGGGCACCTCGGCGCTCAGCCCCACATCACACCACTCCTCCGACGGCGGGAGCAGGTCCGTGCAAAAGATCCCGACCAACGTGGTGTTTCCGGTGTAGAAGCGAATCGAACAGCGATTGGAGCCCTGCGGCCCCTCCGTTCGATAGCGGATCGCCAGGTGGATGCGCATCCCCAGGCGCACGCGCGCGGCGCGTGGCCACGGGGTTCGCCAGTGGATCCCCTGCTCCGGGGGAGATTCCACCATCAATGCCGGGCTGTGGTCACTCGCCACCAGACCAGCCCGACCGTTGCGATCCCTGAGGTCGTTCCAGTGAATGTACCAGCCGCGCGGCACCTGTGGCACATCATCGCTTTCAGACAGATCGGCGTTGGCAATCAGGTTGCAGCCATGCGGTGCGATGGGCGTCTCCGGGCGCGCGTGCTCAGCCAACACGCAGAAGGTGTGGAGCAGGTCCGCAACATAGCGCGCGCACTCCTGCGCGCAGGGCACCATCAAGCTTTGGGCCTCGTGCTGCTCCCCCGCCTCGCACAGCTCCCGGATCTTCCCGGCAGCCGTCTCGGCGAACGCCACCACCTTCTGGCCTCGCTCGCGGATGCCGTCGCACGCCGTCTCCAGGGCACTTCCCAGCAGTCGCGGGGTGTATCCCGGGATGGCGATAGCGGCCTCCATCTCCGGACGGTCGATCCGCTCCATGGGGAGGTGGAGTGGCGGGTCGATATGCCCCGCATGCGCGGGCGAGCCACAATCCTCGGCATAGTGAACGGCTGCCCCGAGGATGCGAAGTGCGTCGTGATAGCCGCCCTCCGCAAGCGTCTTCACGGCGCGGGAGAAGTGGTCGGCCGTGGCTTCCAGCGCATCCGGGGGCCAGTGGGGATACCATCGACCCTCTCGCGTGAGCGAGTTCCAGGCGCAATAACGCGAGATCTCCCATTCCCTGCGGATATCCGGGAGACGCCTGTCGAAGGGGATGCTGGGGTCCTCGGCAAAGGTCCCATACCAGTGCCAATTCATATCGGGGAAGCCGCAGTAGGTCCAGATGAGGAGATCCGCCTCGGGCGCCAGGAACTCTCGATCCTCGCCCGGAAGCGCCGCGATAGCCGATTGCGTGATGCGGTGGTGCGTCGGATTTGAGAGGGGATGCATGCCTTCGCCTGGTAGCCGCGCGCCTGCAACCCATCGGAAGATCCGCTTCACCTTCTCCCCCATTCCAACCGGCCGGCCTGGCGGGAACCGGCCCCGATTGCTACCTACTTCGTCGCCGGGCCATGCCTGCCCTTCTCGCGCCCTGGCGCCAGCCGGAAGGATTCCCGGCGGCCGCATCCAACCCTCTCCGTGCTATGCTTGAGACTGTGGACGGCTTCCTGTTGGACCTGGATGGAACCTGCTATCTCGGGGATCGCGCGATTGAGGGAGCGCCCGAGTTTGTAGCCCGCTGTCGGGCGCGCGGCAAGCGCGTTCTCTGGCTCACCAACAACTGCTCGCGCACCGCAACCGAGTACGCGGAGAAGCTGTGCCGCCTTGGCTTCGAGGCCACGCCACGCGATATCTTCACCTCCGGCGACGCGACGATACAGGTGCTCGGAAGCGAGGGCGTCACCCGCGTCTTCCTTCTTGGCACCCCCAGCCTTGAGGAGGAGTTCCGCCAAGCCGGCATCACCCTCACGGCGACCGATCCAGAGCGAGTCGTCGTGGGCTTCGACCTGGGTCTCACCTACGACAAGCTGAAGGAAGCGTGCCGCCTCATCCGTTCCGGCGTGCCCTGGGTCGCCACCCATCCCGACCTCAACTGCCCAACCCCCGAGGGCCCTATCCCCGATTGCGGCGCCATTTGTGCTTTGATCGCCGCGTCCACCGGCGCCCGCCCGCAAGTGATCGGGAAGCCGGAGGCGGGGATGGCGGAAGCAGCCGCGATGCGCATCGGCATCCCCAGGCAGCGGCTCGCCATGGTAGGTGACCGTCTCTACACCGACATTCGTATGGCCCGGGAGAACGAGATGACGGCGATCCTCGTCCTCTCCGGGGAGGCCACCCGGGAAGACGTCGCGCAGTCGCCCTTCCAACCGCACCATATTGTTCCTTCGCTCGCATTCCTCCTCTGAGGGGCCCAGATGGTTCACCGTGCGGTGACGCTTCCGTAACGTGGTTGTTACAATCCGGCGGTATAATGAGTTGACAGATCGCCAGGCAAGGCGGCGCCCGGTGTCGCCTGGCCTGCCGCGCACAGGGAGAGTTGCCTTGCAGGATAACGACCGTGAGTACGTACTGAAGACGGCCAAAGAGCAGAACGTCCGGTTTATTCGGCTGTGGTTCACCGATATTCTCGGCTTCCTGAAGTCGGTCGCGATCACGGTGGATGAGCTTGAGGAGGCCCTGGAAGAGGGAATGGGCTTTGATGGCTCGTCCATCGAGGGGTTCGCGCGCATCGACGAGAGCGACATGATCGCCATGCCGGATCCCTCCACCTTTCAGATCCTGCCATGGCGACCGCGCGAGGAGGCCGTCGCCCGCATGTTCTGCGACATCCGCACCCCGGAGGGGGAGCCGTACGAGGGCGATCCTCGCTGGGTTCTGCGGCGGGCACTCAAGCGCGCGGCGGACATGGGCTACACCTTCTACGTCGGCCCTGAACTAGAGTACTTCTACTTCAAGAACGCGCGCGGCATTCCGGAGGGACTCGATAAGGGAGGCTACTTCGATCTGACCCCCCTCGATGTGGCGAGCAATCTGCGCCGCGAGACGGTCCTCACCCTCGAGGAGATGGGGATCGGCGTGGAATACTCGCACCACGAGGTCGCGCATAGCCAGCATGAGATTGACCTCCGCTATACGGACGCGCTGACCATGGCGGACAACGCCATGACCTATCGCCTGGTGGTGAAAGAGGTGGCGATGCGGCACGGGATCCACGCCACCTTTATGCCCAAGCCGATCTTTGGCCAGAACGGCAGCGGGATGCACACGCACCAGTCCCTCTTTCGCGGCGACACCAACGCCTTCTTTGATCCCACCGCCCCCTACCACCTCTCGAAGATCGCCCGGCACTACATCGCCGGCCTGCTGCGCCATATCCCAGAGGTGACCCTCGTCCTCAACCAGTGGGTCAACTCCTACAAGCGTCTGGTCCCCGGCTACGAAGCCCCGATCTACCTCTCCTGGGCGGTGAAGAATCGTTCTGATCTGATCCGCATTCCGCAGTACAAGCCCCACAAGGAGAGTGCAATGCGCGTGGAGCTACGCTCGCCCGACCCGGCCTGCAATCCCTACCTGGCATTCGCCGTCATGCTCGCCTGCGGACTCGAGGGAATTCTGAACGAGTATCCCCTGGGCGATCCGGTGGAATGCAATGTGTATGAGATGACAGCCGAGGAGCGGGATGCGCGCGGCATCCGCACCCTGCCAGAGGACTTGAGCGCCGCGGTCCAGCTCGCCGAGAAGAGCGACCTCCTGCGGCGCACCCTGGGCAACCATGTCTTCGAGAAACTGATCGAGAATAAGAAGATCGAGTGGGAGCGTTATCGGGCACAAGTGACCACGTGGGAGCTGGACCAGTATCTGCCGGTGTTATGAGCTCGCTGGACGCACGGCGCGAACGCAGGCCCTCCAGAGCAGGCTGGCGAGGAGGGCGTTGAGGAGCGCCAGGAGCGCCATCTCCAGCGACATAGCGGCCCACAGTTCGACACTCCACACGGGCGATAGCAATAGCCCCCGGGGCGGGGCCAGGGCCTGGATCGGACTCACCATCCGTGGCATCGTCAGGATTCCGGCGGCGACCGTCAACACTCCGGCGGCCAGCGTTCCAAGGATGGCGCTCGCCACGCCGCCAAGAGCGTCGCCGAAGTGCAACCCCGCGCGGATGCCGATCAGCCCACCCACGACGAGGAAACTCGCGGCTGCGACGGCGCCCGTGACGAGCGCGGGCAACATCACGACCAGCCTGAACAGACACTCCTGCCAGGAGGTGCCGGCGTCCGTGTGCCAGAGCCCGCCGATAAGAGCAAGCAACACCAGGGCGGCCTGCACCGTCAGCAGGAGGGCCGGGATCTGGAGCGCCGCCGCCAGCGTAGCCACGACGATCTCTTCGGAGGCAAGCCGGGTCAGCAGGAGATCTTCCCACATCCGGGAGCGCTTGTCTTGGAGAACGGCCATCGCCGCGAACGCGGGCGCCAGCACAAAGGCGAGCGAGTGCCCGCACGCGCAGCACAAGAGCCCCAACACCAGCAGCGAGGGGCGCATCCCTCGCCACTGCCGCCTGCGCTCCAACCGGTAGAGCGGGTTCTCGCCCAATCCCCGAATCGCTTCTCGCAGCGTCATGCTACCGCCCCACCGCTTCCCGCGTCATCCCCGCTTCCCTCTCCAAAGTTCCGTGCCAGGTGGCATCTGGCACGGAGCAGATTCTCGCTCGTGGCGCCCCAGCCCTGCACGACACGGAGACGGTTGCAGGATGCCCCGCGGGGCTTCCGCACGCCCGTAGCACGGACAGATGCGCTGCCAGAAGCGGCCTCGGAACGCGCGAGAGGTCCGGCCCCGGCGGCGTGGCGGCGGCGTTTTGGCGCGGAACGGGTATGGGTATGCGCACATTGCAGGGAGCCTACAAGGAACTGCTTTCGAAAGGAGCAGGTTGATCATGAAACGATGTCTGATATTGACCGCGCTGGCCGGGCTCCTCGTCGCAGGAGCCTCCGCGCCGGGCGTTGCAGCGCTATTCCAGGTGGAGGCGGGTGGCGTCTCGATATTCACCACGCAACCGGTGACGATAGACGGAACCGTCCTCGTGCCTCTACGGCAGACTCTCACGCAGCTTGGGGTCACCGATCTCACCTTCGATCCGGCCACAAGTGAGGTCCGGTTCACCGCCCGCGGACAGAGCGTCGTCATGGAAGTCGCGGCCTCTTCGGCGATGGTTGGCGGCGAGACAGTGGCGTTAGCCCAACCCGTGCAGCGCTTCGCCGGGCAGATCTGGGTGCCTGCTGCGTTCATCTCGCAGATCTTCCCCGACTTCAACATCACGCAGGTTCGGGGATTCCGGTTCGCACCAGAGGTGACGCCGGAGATCACCTCGCCGATCCCGCAGACCACCGGCCCGAGCAGCGTCAGCTTCAACGGTCGAACGGTGACCTACTCATCGCCCACGTGGTACATGGGCAACGTGCTGATGGTGCCGGTTAACGAGACGCTGGAGGCCCTGGGCATCGCTGCACCGCAGTTCAACCCGGGAGATCTGCAGCTCTCATTCATCCATGAGGGCTCGATTGTCCGGATGAACGCCCAGAGTGGCTTCCTCCATATCGGGGACCAGGCCTTTCCGATGGCCCGGCCTGCCGTGGAGCGCGACGGCATCCTCTATGCGCCTGCCAGCTCCATGTCGCACCTGATACCAGGGCTCACCTTCTCCGTGCCTCAGGGGTAACGCCCCGTATAGAGGAGCGGTTCTCAGTGGCAGACCGCCCGGCAGCCACCGCGCAAGGGGCGCCGGGCGGTCTGCCTCTTTTCCTGCTTCGGACCACGCGGGCAGGCAGGGTGCGACCCAACCCGCGAGGTAAAGCCCGCAAGCCGCCCGGCAGTCAAGCAGCCAGACGGAAAATTGGATCCGCTGTAGCAGCGACCCTCTCCAGCTCGGCCAGCTCGCTCTTCGTGAGTGGCTTGAAGCGCTCTGTCACGGCATTCAGGGCCATCCGGAAGAGGCGCACGTCCCCCGGCGGCACCGCGGCCGTGATCGGCTGTGAGAGCGTGAACCGCAGTGCCATCGAAGCCAGGCGGGGATCGTCGATCGGCTGATACCAGCACTTCGGGTAGGTGCGCGGGGTGCCTTTCGGCATCCGGCCAAGCGCCATCGCCTTGATTGCCAGGCGGCCCATCCCCTTCTTCTCGGCGGCCGCGATCACCTGCGGCCCGAACCCCGCCTTGATCCAGGTGACGAAGTTCACAGGAAAGAGGATCGTATCGAAGGAGAAGCGCTCCATCGCTTCGAGCGCCACCTCCGCCGAATGAGCAGAGAAGCCGATCCAGCGGACCAGCCCCTCTTTGCGCGCCTCGGCCACCGCCTCGAGCGCGCCACCGGGCCCAGCCGCCTTCTCCAGATCGTCCATCCCGCGGAGACCATGCAGCTGGTAGAGGTCGAAGTGGTCGGTGCGTAGGCGCTGCAGCGACTGTCGGAGCTCTGCCGCGGCGCCGGCCCGATCGCGCTTCTCCGTTTTGCACGCCAGGAAGACCTTATCGCGCAATCCCTCGAGCGCCGGCCCGAGGCGCTCCTCGGCGTTTCCATAGCTGGGAGCCACATCGAAGTAGTTGACTCCGCGCTCGTAGGCTTCGACGACGATCCGGCGGGCTTCATCCGGCTCGGTGTTCGCCACGACAATCCCACCCAGGCCGATGATCGACAGCTCCACACCCGTCCTACCGAGGCGGCGCCTGGGCACCCGGCCCTCCTTGGCCGCGATCCCATCCAAGCCGAGCGCCGTAGCCGCCAGTGTTCCCGCTCCTTTGAGAAACGTGCGTCGGTCCATCTCACCCCTCCACGGGCCACGTCGGCAGGTCCGCGCCCCACGGCTCCGCTCAAGGCTTCGTTGAGCTCGCTCTCTCCCCCGCCCTGCCGGATGCCACCCGCGCGTCCGGGCCATCCCCGATGGCTGCGTTCACCCGCGTGGCTGGGGCAGATAGGAGCAGTACGGCTCCTCGGCAAGAAAGTCGCCCGTGGCGTAGTACGCGCGGGCCCGGCAGCCACCGCAAACCGTGCGGTACTCGCAGGCACCGCACTTTCCCCCAAGGGCGTCTTCGCGCAATGTGCGGAAGAGAGGCGATTCGCGCCAGATCTCCGCGAAATCGCGCGTTCTCACATTGCCCGCCTCCACCGGGAGGTAGCCGCAGGGGAAGACCTGGCCCTTATGCGAGACAAAGCACACCGCCGTGCCAGCCAGGCAGCCGCGCGTCATCGCGGCCATCCCCTCGCGGGGGCCAGACGGGGCGATCCCCTCCGCGCGGGCGCGCTGGCGAGCGATGCGGTAGTAGTGCGGCGCGCACGTCGCCTTCAGCTGTAACTCTCCGCGCCGCGACAGGTCGTAGAACTCGTTCAGTATCTCCTCATAGCGCGCAGGCGAGAGCATTTGATCGTCGGCGATCTGCACCCCACACCCGACGGGTACCAGCATGAAGGCATGGAACGCCACGGCGCCCACCGTTCGCGCCAGCTCGTAGATGCCGGCCAGCTGCTCCGCGTTGTGTCGGGCGATGGTGGTGTTGATCTGCACCTCGACGCCGGCGTCGCGCAGGTAGCCCAGCCCCCGGAGCGCTGCGTCGAACGAGCCGGGGAGCGCCCGAAAGGTGTCGTGCGTCGCCGCGTCCGCGCCGTCGATGCTGATGCTGACGCGCCGGATCCCCGCATCCCGGACCTGGTCGGCGACTTGCGGCGTGATCAGGGTGCCGTTGGAAGCCATCGAGACGACGAGGCCCTGCCCTACGGCGTGGCGCGCCACGGTGAACAGGTCCGGGCGCAAGAGCGGCTCGCCTCCAGAGAGGACCAGGATCGGCTTGCCTGCGCGCGCGATGCTCTCGACCAGGGCAAGAGCTTCCTCTGTAGAGAGGTCGTCGCGCATCCTCTCCCGGGCCACCTCCAACCGCCGGCAGTGGATGCACTCCAGGTTACATCCGGCCGTGGTCTCCCAAAAGACCAAGCGCAGCCTCGATCCGCCCGCGCCTGCCGGCGCGTGACCTGGAGCACCGCTATAATGGCCTCCCATCCGTATCCCCTTCCCCCTTCATCGCCGCTGGCATCGCGAGGGGCGGAACCCCGCGTGCGCTCGCTGTGGGATGGCTTAGTCTCCGATGGATGCGACAGTCACCGGCAGCCGCCCGGGGCAGCGGCGTTCGCCGGCAAGCGCCTCGGCAGCCGCGGTGAGCGTGAAGGAGTCGGCCCCATAGCCGACGACCACCGGCACGCCCGCGGGCAGGTCGGCCAGGGCATAGGGCGACTCGAACAGCATCATCGCGCGGAGCTTGCCGGAGGCCGCCACCTCGCGCCACAGCTCGATCTGGGCTCCAGGCAGGCGCGTGCCTTCCCCCTTGTAGCAGAGGATGTGCGCGAAAGTCGCGCCCACGACCGCCGTGCTGGCAGCCACGGAAGCGCGCACTGCTTCCAGATCCCGCGGTGTCGGCACTTCGTCGAAGACGAGGGTCTCGAAGCCCGCCTTCTCGCGCAGGATGCGCACCAGCGGGTGGGTCCCCCGCAACTCTTGGCCTTCACGCTCCTCGGCAATGCCAACACCCCGGCGCTTCAGATCGTCGCACACGATCAGCAGAGGCCTCTCGCCCAGGTCGGGGCGCTCCGAGAGCGCGCCCACCGCCGTCACGGAAGCCTCCGCGACCGCCCGGGCTACGGACGCCAGGTGGGACCGAATCTCCTCCGCCGGGGGCAGCGGGGCATTCTCGCGCAGCCGGGCCTTTAGCGCCGTGACCACGGAGGCCGCGGCTCGCAGGCGTGCCTCGGGAACACTGCCGTCGCGGACGGCTTCAACCACGGCATCGACACTCTCGCTGGGAGGACGCTTGTAGTCGATGAGAACCTGATCATGGCCCGCCACCAATGCCCGCCAGGCCGCCTCCGTCGAATCGAGCGTGGTGCGCAGCCCCTCCATGCCAAGCGAGTCCGTGAAGATCGGCCCTGGGAAGCCCAGGTCGTCGCGCAGGATGCTAATCTGCGCAGGGCTGACAGTACAGCAGTTCTCCGGGTCGAGCGAGGGCACCAGCAGGTGGCCGGTCATCACGCTTTCGAGGCCTGCGGCGCGCGCCGTCCGGTAGGGCAGCCACTCGACGGCTTCCAGGCGCTCGCGCGTCACGTTGACGGTAGGCAGCGAGATGTGGCTATCCACGGCCACGTCTCCATGTCCTGGCCAGTGCTTAGCGCACGGATGGAGGCCGCTCTCTTTCATCCCGCGAGTGAGCGCTGCGCCAAGGCGAGAGACAAGTCCGGCATCCTCGCCGAAGGAGCGGACGTTGATGATCGGGTTATCCGGGTTGGTGTTGACATCAAGCACCGGGCTCCAGGTGACGTCGATTCCGAGCCGCCGGCCTTCCAGGCCCACTGCGTAGCCCCAGGCCCGGGCCAGCTCCTCGCTCCCGGCAGCACCAAGGGCCATCAGCGGCGGGATCTGCGTCCCGTCGAAGGCAAAGCCGCTCCCTGTCTCCATATCACACTGGAGCAGCATCGGCCCGGGCGCCATTTGGCGCAACGCCGCGCACCGGGCGGCGATGTCGGGGCCGCCCACCTGCGAGTTCAGCACCGCCCCGGAGGCGACGAGGCGGTCTTCCTCCTCACGCCAGTTCGGGGTGCCCCGAAGCACCAGCACCTGCGCCACCAACGATCGTGCTTCACGCTCATCCATCACGCTTTCTCCCCCATCCGAACGCGGGTCGCATCGGCCCGCGCCATAGGAGTCTACGCCACTCCAGGCGAACCTTCCTTTGCCCCACAGCACCACTCCTCCCTCCCGACGCGCGTTCATCAAATCGCCCCATGCCTTGTAGGGCATTGCCCCTATACCAATTTCCGGTAGAAACACCAGTTGCCCGTTCGGCATGCGATGTGGTATGATCCACGCGGGTTGGCCGAGTGAATGGGCCGATTGTGGAAAGGTAAACGCTTCGCTGCCGAGCGATTCCCGCCCGCTCGCTCGTCCCTTTTCGCTTAGTGGGAGCTGGAACCGCGGGCCTCTCGCCGCTGCGAGAGGACGCAAGGTTTGGCAGGCGAAGGCCATGACATGGGAGACCGCTCTGGTCTCCTGGAGCCCAGGCCCCGCCAGAGCACACGCAATGGATTCCCCGCGTGCGCACTCTCCTCTCTCCATGAGCAGTCTGAAGGCACTCTGGCCTCAGGCGCGGCTGCGTCCGGTCGGTGTGTCATTCCCCATGTCACTCCCCTGGCGCTCGCCAGGGGGCTTGGGCCAGGTGTGAGCCGAATCGTTGGACCGGGGGCCGTCGTTTCTCCCGACTGCTCCATTCTAGGACGAGGTGGCCCGCGATACTTCGGCGGGGGGGGCCCCGCCGCTCGCCCAAGGCAGAGCATGATGCTGGAGCAGTTGACCGCGTGGGGGTTTCCACGCCAGCCGGGCACTTCAGAGCCGTCTGCCGCCGGTGAGCAGGCGACCCTCCTAGACCCCGCGTGCGCAGGGGATGATGGCACGCGAGGGAATCTTGCTTCCAGCATCCCCGGATGATCGTGACAGATGAGATACCGTTTGGGAACCATGTCGGTGGAAGAATGATGGCACGGAAGCCATGTCTCCGAATCGTCGGCTTGTCGCGGACGGAACGTTCATTGCTCGCGTCTATCCTCCGCGGGCACGGCTTCGAGGTAATGGAGGCGGACGCGCCGAGCTCTTGCGAGGTGCCTACGCTCGAGCCGTGCAACATCCTAACCGCTCGTCAGGTGCAGGTCCTGCGCGCCCTCCGGCGCTATGGTTCGCGAGAGATGACCGCCCGCGCCCTCGGCATTGCCCTAAAGACGGTGGACGCCCATCTGGAGCATATCTATAAGCGAGCAGGTGTGCGCACACGGATCGAGGCCCTCTGCTGGGCGTGCCGGCGGGGGCTGCTAGATGAAGATCGGAGCGGTTGCGAAGCGAGCGGTTCCCGGCCGAAAGCCTCACCAGAAGCCCTCGCCTAACCTCCGCACCACCCATTGAATGACACTTTCGGTGCGCCTTCCGCCTGTTGACGGCAGGCACCCTCGGTGATAGAATGTGAGCAGGCGCATGGACCCCAGGGACTCGTGGTGCTTCCCAGATCGTCGGAAGTCCTTCCTGCCGCTGGCGTCCTGGTCAGGAGGCTGCCGTGAGGAAAGCCCCTATTGGTCACAGCCCGCGCATTCAAATCGCTTACCGGTACGGTGCAACCGCGCTCGCAGACTCGTGGCGCCCTGTTCGATGCACTCGCACGCCGGGGTTCACCCTGATCGAGCTGCTCGTGGTGATCGCCATCCTGGCTATCCTGGCTGCGGTCCTTCTCCCCGTCTTCGCGCGCGCCCGCGAAAAGGCTCGCGCGGCCACGTGCGCGTCGAATCTTCGCCAGCTCGGCCAGGCGCTTTGCATGTACGCTCAGGATTGGGACGAACGCTTTCCCGCCGGCGTGGATATCATCGACAAGCTCTTCCCGCAGATCTGGGGCGCCCACCCGCAATGGCAGGCGATGCTTGGCGCGCTCCCCCTCCTGCATGACGTCATCGATCCCTATGTGAGGAACAAGGAGACCTGGCGCTGCCCCAGTGATACCGGTCACAGCGGCATCCTGGAGATCTCAAACGTGCAGTTTACTGCCCAACCAAGCGTCTTTGCCCAACACGCGTGCAGCTACGCCTATCGCACGGAGCTCTCCTTTTCCGGAAAGACGATCAGCGGCCTGGAGCAGCCCGCAGCGATCAACGTGCTAGAGGATCTCCATGGTGGCTGGCATGGTGGTCGTGGCAACTACCAGGAGTACCGCTATCAGGTTCTCTTCGCCGATTGGCACGTGAAGTCACTCTCCTATGATGCCTTGATGGCTTGTTGGGACACCCGGGTGCAATAGTCCCTCGAGGAAACCCCTCACGCGCGACGAATCTTTCCATGGGGCAAAATGGCGCCTGCCAGGGCCGGGCCCGAGTCGAAAGGAGTTGCGTGTGAAACAGAGAGGCTTTACCCTCATTGAGTTGCTCGTCGTCATAGCCATCATCGCTATACTAGCGGCAATCCTCTTCCCTGTCTTCGCGCGAGCGCGCGAGAATGCGCGCAAGAGCAACTGCCAGAGCAATCTGAAGCAGATAGGCCTTGCGTTTATGCAGTATGCCCAGGACTACGACGAGCGCTTTCCGGTCTGCATCGGCTGGACGTCGTATGATGACAAAGTCAGCAAGGGCTGGCTGTACTGGTACGAGAGGCTCCAGCCCTATCTGAAGAACTCCCAGATTCTCTGGTGTCCCAGCGACGCGGACCACACCTCCATCACCGGCAGCGGTGGCACCGAGGGCTATGTCTGCGACTATGCCTACAACCTATACGTAGGGAGTAATGGCGGCGCGTCGCTAGCCAGCATGGAGGATCCTGTGGGCACGGTGCTCGTCACGGAGCGCGATAACAACTACTGCCGGCTGCCGAACCCCGGGTCCACCGAGACGGCCGCCTATATGCCTCCGGTGAACCGCCACTCGGATGGCTACAACAACCTCTTTGGCGACGGGCACGTGAAGTGGCGCAAGTGGACCAGCACGGTGACCGCGACCAAGGATTGGCACTTCGAGCTGCAGCAGCCCTAAGTGCCAACCCGCCCGCTCTGGATGGGGCAACGCCCGGCAGGAGGGTTCCTCACGCCAGGCGTTGCCTCTTGCGCGCCGGCGCCAGATAGTCGGGGGGCTGGAACCATGTGGGTTCCAGCCCCCCGACGTTTCGTGCCTTCACGCGCGACGCCCCGCTCAAAGCCAGGTCACGAGCTCCTCGAGATCTTTGCGCGGGCGGGCCGGGGGTGCTTCATCCGGCACCCCGAGCGGCGTCGCCGCGACCGGCTCCAGATCCGCAGGCAGCTTCAGCACGTCTCGGAAAAGCTGCGGGTCGAAGGCACAGATCCAGCAGGTGCCCAGGCCCTCCTCGGTGGCGGCGAGCACGACATGCTCCATGGCAATCGCCACATCGATATCGGCGTGGTTCTTGCCATCGTAGCGGCGTACCCACGCCTCGGACGGGCGGCTGCACATTACAAGCACCACGGGCGCGGCGGCGATCCATGCCTGCCCGGCCCCGGGGAAAAGCGCCCGCCGTGTCTCTGGATCGCGCACGACGAAAAGGTGCCACGGCTGGTTGTTGCAGGCCGAGGGCGCCAGCCGGGCCGCCTCGGCGACCCGGCGCACGCTCTCCTCTGAAACCGACGTCTCCTGATAGCGGCGCACGCTGCGCCGTCGCTCGATCAGATCGTAAAAGCTCATCAGCACTCGAACTCCATCTGCCGCTTGACTTCGGCCAGGATGACGTCCTCCACATCCGGCGTGAAGGGAGCGGGCTGGTAGTAGAAGCGGTAGGAACCCAGGACCTCGTAGCCCCCTTGCGGGTGGATAGAACGCGACGGCACGTAGCCAACCAGGCCGTTGGAATAAGCCACAGGTGTAATCGCCTGATAGGGATAGGTCTGTTTGATCCGCAACCCGATCTCGGTCACCACCTCGCCCGCCAGGAAGACGAATGCGTGCCGGGCATCCAGGCGGAGTGTCTGGATGGTGAAGGGAGTCCGCTCTGGCAGCGGCCCCTCTGCCAGCTTTTCGAGGATGCGGCGCGCCCACTTTGCCGCCGCGGGATCATCCCCCGCCGCGAGTGCTTCCAGTCTCTCCCGCTGAGGGGCCTCGGCGATAGGAAGCGACGCCGTACCCAGAGTAACGCGCAGGGATGGAGCGTCGAGCGCAACCGTGCCGGCGCGACCAGCCAGGGCCTCCGCCGCCATCGCTTCGCCAGCGGCCTCCACCTCGGCGACTTCGGCGCTTCGGAACCGTCCATTGGCATCCAGGAACGCCGGACGAATGTTGCCGGCGCACCCGGTGAGGAAGAGCGCGGTGCCGCCCCATTCCCGCTCGATCCCGGCACGCAAGAAGCCCGGGTAATCCGGGCCGAGGAGGTAGCCCGAGCGCGACGTGGGATGGCAGCCATACGTAGTCACCGAGGCGAGTGGGGCGCCGTCGGGCGTGGTGAGCCAGAAGGTGTCGAGATCGCGATCAATCACCCCCTCGGGATTCGGATGGAACCGCACGCCGCCTTCGCCATCGGGGAGCCGGCGATTGATCCCCATGCAACTGCGCGCGCGAGAGAATGTGAGTTTCGCCGGCTGGAGGCGATCCAGGGCTTCGGCCACGGCATCGCGCATCGCGCCCCAAAGATGGGTCAGATAGGCAGGGTCTGGATCGCCGGGCGTCATCAAGTCGGCCACCCGCGCCCCGCAGTGCGTATGCGTCGCGCACAGAATGACCGCCTCCGGATCCAGGCCCGTCGCCGTGCAGATGCTCTCGCGGAGAAGCGCTTCTTGCGTCCGATCCAGATTGAGAATATCCGCAACAACGATCGCGGCGGTCGTCTCCCCCGTGCGCAGGGCAAGGGCACGCGCCGTCAGAGGCGCGTAAACCCCCTCCGAGGGACGGTCACGAGCGCCGTAGCCATCCATCCAGACCGTACCCTTGGGGGTGATATCGCGTATCGCGACGCCTGCCTCAATCACAGCTCGATCCTCCTTCTTGAGAAGCACCGCTCTTCGGGCTTCCGCTCAATTCGGCAATCGCCTTCGCCGGATGCGCGCCCTACCGCGAGCCGCCGTACGGTTGAACTAGCTGGCCCTGGGTCTGGCCGCCATACGGCCGTGCCGGCTGGCCCTGAGGCTGGCCACCGTAGGGCTGGCCGCCATAGGGTTGAGCTGGCTGGCCTTGAGGCTGACCACCATACGGCTGTGCGGGCTGGCCTTGAGATTGGCCGCCATAGGGCTGTGCCGGCTGGCCCTGAGGCTGGCCACCGTAGGTCTGGCCACCATAGAGCTGCCCCGCGCCAGGCTGCGCGGATGGTTGGCCAGGGGCCAGGCCCGAGTAGGGATTTGCCCCGCCCGGCGTGGCCGGCGCGGTGTAGGGGCGCAGGCCCCCCTCCGGGTCGGTCACTACCTTCAGCTGGCGCACGTGATGGTAGAGGAACGTCCAGGTGAAGATAAAGAAGAGCGCGCTAAAGGCATAGCAAAGCTGGACCAGGCGGGGCAGATAGGCGTTCGCCTTGTCGAAGGCATCGCGCGGCTTGTAGAAGCGCTCCGCCAGATCCCCGAGCATCGTCGAGAAGGTCTCCGGCTTCAAGGCATAGCGGGCCACCGCGAAGAAGAGCGCGCACAGCGCCAGCCGCAAGAGGATTCCCGTGATCATCGCTCTCTCTCCCCGCCCGGTCAGCGCCGGGTCTGGTAGATCTGGATCCACTTATTCCAGTCGAGGGGCACCCACTTCACGTGCCCATCGGCGTAGGCGATGTTTGTTCCGCCTCGGTCGTTCCCTGCTCGAAACGCCCCATCGTTCGCTCCGGAGTGGGCATTGAGGGCGTTCGTCCAGTGGGACCCGCACCAGAGAAGCGGGTAGTCGGTCGGCATCGTCAAAGACGCATCTGACCAGCAGGAGCCAGGACTCGTGTCCGAGGCAGGGGCGCCGATCACCTCCTGTGTGGTCGCGGAAGGCACGATGAAGTCGAACCCACTCCCATTGGGGTTGCCCCAGGCGTTGATCCCGTAGCGCCCGGACCAGGTGGGGCACCACCACACCTCATCGTTCTTCACGTAGGGGCCGACGCACGTCTTGAGGTTGGGCGTCATCGGAAGCGGTGGCGAGTTCACCGGGCCCCAGAAAGCCCAGGCGATCGGATAGCAGTCATCGTGGTCGGCCGTGTACATGCTGATCGCCGTAGCGATCTGTTTCAGGTTACTGGTGCAGACGATCTTGCGCGCCGACTCTCTCGCGCGCGAGTAGACAGGCATTAGCATGCTGGCGAGCATGCTAATGATGGCAATCACCACAAGCAGCTCAATGAGGGTGAAGCCGCGGTCTCCCCCGCGGTTCAGTCGCCTGGGCATCATCGCATCCTCCGAAGCAGTGCGCCTTGCAGCAACGGCACCCCGGCACGTCGCCGCGTCAAGCCCCACTCCGGCCCGGCACGCGCGATGGAAGGTGGGTCGTCACCGGGCTCTTTGCCCCATTCGACGCACTCCCGCGTTCCCCTTCTTGTTCTACGAACGCTCGATGGGCACCCCCCCATCACCCAGGGCTCGGGGCGAGAGAGAGCCCGCCGTAAACGCGCTTTCCCCACCCCCGAGGGGTTCGCACAACCCCAGGCACACCCACCCTCCCCATCCGTGTCCACCCCTTTCATCCGGGGTATCGACCGCGTCCCAAGGGCAGGGCCGCCGTTCCCCTTGCAAGCGATACGCGGGCATGGTATACTGGGGCCAAGTCGGGTTCAGACGCGTCTGAGTGAGGGAACGGACCAGTCACGACGATGGATCTTTCGACGCGAGAGGGAAGGCGGGCACAGGGCACGCGCATTCAGCGCGCCGCAGAGGCGGCGGGTCTCTCCCTCGAAGAGCTGGCGAAGGAGATTGGCTGCTCGCGCGCGCTCATCTACCAGTACGTCGCCGGCTCCACGCTGGCGCAGCCGCACCGTCTCCAGCAGATTGCCGCGCGCACCGGAAAGAGCCTCAGCTACTTCTACGCCCAGGGCGACGATTTCGAAGAGCAGGTCGAGAAGGCGCAGGCGGAGCTGGTCGAGGAGCGGAAGCGCATCCAGCAGGAGATCGAGCGGCTTCAGGCCGAGCGTGCGGATCTGGAGCGCCGGCGACTGCGCGAGGCGTTCGAGCACCTGCGCGAATTGGCGCGCGCTCAGGAGTTGCCGGCAGACCTGAAGGGGCTCATCTCCACCTGCGAGCGCATCATCTCCCTGGGGCGTGAACTGGATGACCTCCGGGCGGTGGCAGACGCGCACTTGCGGATTGGCAACGCGCGCATCCGTCTCGGCGAGCATGATTCGGCGCGGGCATCCCTGGAGCGCGCAATCGATCTCTTCCATCAGGGTGGGAACCGCGAGGAGGAGTTGAGCGCCCGTCTGAGTCTTGCGAACGTGTTGCTGCAGCTCGGGCGTCCGGAGGCTGCCCTGGAGCAGTCGCGCATGGTCGCGGAGGCCGAGGATTGGTGGAGCCGGTGGAAAGGCACGCTCTGCATCGGGTGTGTTTACGAGCATCTCGGAGAGTATCGGCAGGCGCTGGAGCAGTTTGACGCCGCGCTACAGATCATCGACACCAGCCCCGATGAACAGGCCGCCACCTTCGGCCGCCTCTATGTGCATGCCAACATCGCCAACGTCTACATCGACTGTGGCGATTACGAGGCCGCCGCGGCGTTCGCCCGCGAGTGCCAGGATGACGCAGAGAAGCTGAGCCATCGCGAGCAGCATATCGAAGCGCAGATCAACCTCGGGGTGTGCGCGTTTGCCCTTGGCCGGCTCGGCGAAGCCCACCAGCGCCTGCACCGCGCCCTGGAGATCGCCCGCTTTGTGGGCGATGCCGGGCGCACAGCGGTGACGCGCGCCTGGCTGTGCGGGCTTTACGCAAGCATCGGCCAGTACGACACCGCCAAGGAGCTGGGCAAAGACGCCCTGCAACTCGCGCTGCAAACCGGCTCGCAGCGCTCGGTACTCTATGCGCACCAGCACCTGGGCGACGCCTACCTGCGCAGTGGGCGCCCGCGCGAAGCCCTCTACCACTATCGCCAGGCCACGAGCATCGCCCGCGACCAGCATGTTCCCTATTATGAGGCACTTCTGACCGAGCGCAGCGGCGTCGCGGAACTGCGCCTGGGCCAGCCGGAGCGCGCCGCCACGCTGTGCGGCACCGCGCTGGAGCTTTCCGACCGCATCGGCGCGCGCGAGATTGAGGCCGCCGCGCACGTGGGATTGTCCCTCGCTGGACTGGCCCTCGGCCGCATGGAGGAGGCGAGTCGCTCGGCGCAGCGCGCGATTGAGATCGCGGTCGAGATCGAGGTGCCGGAGCTGCAGGCCCGCGGGCACGGGGCTCTGGCGCGCATCGCGCTGGAGAGGGGCGAAGTGGGCGTTGCCGACGAGCACTCAGCCGCAGCGGTTGCGCGCATCGACCGCCTCCGTGCCGATGTGCGTAGCCACGGGCTCGAGGATGGCCTGCTGGAGGAGGAAGAGCGAGAGCAGGTTTACCTGGAACGCGCCCGTATCCTCGCGCTGTTGGGTCGTGAGGAGGAAGCGCGCCGGTTCCTGGAGGGGGCCGAGTGGCCGCCCCTGGAACGTCGATTCACCGCGGAGAGAGCTTCGCCGTGAACGCGCGCCTGCGTCTCGGGTTGGGCTTCTTGCGCCGTGCCCTCGCCGGCGTCGCCGCGTGCTTGCTCCTGATGGCCCTCTCGGGATGCCTGACCGACGGCAGCATCCCGGTGGGCGGTGGGGGGAGCACCGGATCCGTGCGCGGCGTGGTGGTCTTCGCGGAGGATCCGGACGCGCCGCTGGCCGGCGCGCGGGTCTCCCTCCGGACACCCGGCGGACTCCCCTACCGCACCACCACGGATGACGAGGGCCGCTTCGAGTTTGAAAACGTTCCCAAGGGAACGCTCGAAGCCACCTTCGAGGGGGCAGGTCGCCTCCCCGTGCGCGTCTTTGTAGAGACGGACTTCGGCTCGTTCTCGACCATTGCCGTGGCACTCGCGCCCGCCCACCTCGGGATCGATGATGTCGCCGGCGTGGCAGTCACCCCCCAAGACGTGAAGGTCAGGGTCGGTGAGAGCGTGCCATTCCAGGTGAGCATCTCCGGGGGCGTGCCTGTGCGCAAGGTGCCTACGTGGATCGTTGAGGGGGGCATCGGCAGCATCGACGCCCACGGCCGGTTCCGGGCCCTCCGCGCCGGTACCGGCACTGTACGCGCCGTGGCCGGCAACTTCCAGGATTCCGCTCGGGTCACGGTCCTCGCGCCTTGATTCCACGAATCGGGGGCCGCGCGCGATCCCGGTCCCCTCGCGGGAGGAGAGGGCCGGCGGTGTAAACGCCTCCTTCCAGCAGCCTTTGCATGGGGTTCCCCCACTCCTTGTGCTTCCTTGACACCCCAAGCAGGAAGGGTATAGAATGAGGCTGCCTGGAGTCTATTTGGGAGAGCCAGCAGTTGTTCCGAGATAAGGATCCCGAAGCCTCGAAGCTGGCGCGCAACCTGGCGCGCGGGGATCAATCCCCGCGCTGCTTGTGAGCGAAGCCCTGCCGGGCTGGGCCGGTTCGCATTCCCGGACGAGTCGGAGTGGCGCGGGCTGGGAGGGGAAGCCCGAAGGGCTTTGCTGAGAAGCAGCGCGGAGCTTCAGCTTCGCGCGTGGGGCAGCCATCTCGATCTTTATCGCGGAGTCCCAAGGGGGAACCAGGCAGAGGATTGTGCTGATGTCGATTTTGATCCAGAAACCGCTTCCGGAAGAGTATCACCGGCTGAAGCCGGAGGAGTTGGACGCACGCATCGCCGCGGCCAGATCGGCGCTCGGCAGCGAGGTGGTGATTCTGGGCCACCACTACCAGCGTGACGAGATCATCAAGCACGTCGATTTCACGGGCGACTCCTTCAAACTCTCGCGGCTGGCCGCCGGCCGGCGCGAGGCGAAGGCGATCGTCTTTTGCGGCGTCCACTTCATGGCGGAGAGCGCCGATATCCTCGCGGCGGACCACCAGCGCGTCATCCTCCCCAACCTGGAGGCGGGATGCTCGATGGCCGATATGGCCAACCGCGAGCAGGTCGAGGCATGCTGGCAGCAACTGACTGCCGTTGTCGGCGACGGCACGGTGCCGATCACCTACGTCAACTCCAGTGCCGACCTGAAAGCGTTTTGTGGCGAGCGCGGCGGCGCCGTGTGCACCTCGTCTAACGCGGTGAGTATCATCACCTGGGCGCTTTCGCAGGGAGAGCGGCTCCTCTTCTTCCCAGACGAGCACCTTGGCCGCAACACGTCGGTCAAGCTGGGCGTCCCCACGGATCAACTCGTGGTTTGGGATCCCGAGCAAGAGCTGGGTGGCAACACGCCGGAGCAGCTCCGCAACGCCCGGGTGATCCTGTGGAAAGGTTTCTGCTCGGTACACCAGCGCTTCACCGTCGAGCAGATCGCCGCGGCGCGCGAGAAGTATCCCGATGTGCGCGTGATCGTGCACCCGGAATGCCGCCATGAAGTCGTTCAAGCCGCGGATGATGATGGCTCCACCGAGTACATCATCAAGCGCATCACCGAGGCGCCCGCTGGCACCACCTGGGCCGTCGGCACCGAAGTGAACCTGGTCCACCGCCTGGCGCAGCAGCAGCCGGACAAGCAGATCTTCTGTCTCGATCCGGTGGTCTGCCCCTGCTCGACGATGTACCGGATTCACCCGATGTATCTGCTGTGGGTTCTCGACCACCTGCTCCAGGGCGAAGTGGTCAACGAGATTGTGGTGCCGCCCGATATCATTGCCCAGGCGCGCGTGGCACTCGACCGCATGCTGGGCTTTGCGTAGTCAAAGGGGGTTGGTTTGGCACACTCGGTCCGCCCGGAGTGGCTGCGGGTCACGGCACCCGGTGGCGTGAATTACCGGGATCTGAAGCGCCTGGTTTCAAGCCATCATCTCCACACGGTCTGCGAGAGCGCTCGCTGCCCGAATATCGGCGAGTGTTGGGAGCGGCGCACGGCGACCTTCATGATCCTCGGAAACACATGCACCCGCAACTGCGCCTTCTGCGCGGTGCCGACAGGCCGGCCCACGGAGTACGACACCGAGGAACCGGAGCGCGTCGCCGCCGCCGTTGTCCGCCTTGGCCTGCGCCATGCCGTGATCACCTCGGTCACCCGCGATGACCTCGCCGATGGCGGCGCATCGATCTTCGCGGCCACCATTCAAGCGATCCGTCGGCAGGCCCCACGATGCAGCGTCGAGGTGCTGATCCCAGACTTCAAGGGCAGCCGCGAGGCGCTGCAGGTGGTGATGGATGCGCGCCCGACCATCCTCAACCACAACCTGGAGACGGTTGCCTCGCTGCAGCGCTCAGTGCGCCCCCAGGCGGATTACCAGCGGTCGCTCGCCGTCCTGCGCATGGCCCGCGAGATGGCGCCGGATGCGCTCACCAAATCGGGGATCATGCTTGGCCTGGGCGAGGAGTGGGACGAGATCCTGGAGACGATGGCCGACTTGCGCTCGGTGGAGTGCAACATCCTGACGCTCGGGCAGTACCTGCGGCCCTCGCTGGATCACCTCCCCATCCGGCGCTACTACACGCCGGAGGAGTTCGAGACGCTTCGCGAGAAAGGTCTCGCCATGGGCTTCACGCACGTAGAGGCGGCGCCACTGGTGCGCAGCTCCTATCATGCCGCGGAGCAGGCTGAGGCTCCCCTGGGAGGCAGATAGCCCGGCCACTTTTTCGGAGAGAGACGCATGGAGGCTGGACTGGAGATCGGTGATGCCCTCACTGCCCGCCTCCTCTCGCGGGTGCAGCGCGCGTTCCCGCTCGATCCCCGCCCCTTCGCGGCGCTTGGCGAGGCCCTGGGCCTTTCCGAGGAGCAACTCCTCTCCCGGATCAGCGAGCTCAAGGCACAGCGCGTCATCCGCCAGATCAGCGGTATCTTCGACTCCCGCCGCCTCGGCTATCAGAGCTGTCTTGTCGCCGCCCAGGTGCCACCAAGCATCCTGGAGCAAGCAGCCACGGCGATCAACCGCCATCCTGGGGTGAGCCATAACTACGAACGCGCCCACGCCTTCAACCTGTGGTTCACGCTCACTGTCCCTGGGCAGGCCGATCTCCCCGCGGAAGCGACCCGGCTCGGTATGGAAGCCGGCGCCATCCAGGTCCGCCTCTTCCCCACGGTGCGCACCTTCAAGATTGGGGTCATCCTGGATGTTGGCGGCGACGACGGAGGCCATCCGGCCCTGCCCGCGACCGCCGCTTCCCCATCGGGCACTGCTGATTCCGCCGGCGCCAGGAGGTTGAGCGCGCGGGAGATCGCCGCGGTGCGCGCCCTCCAGAACGATCTGCCGCTGGTGGCGCACCCTTTCCTCGCGCTGGCTAAAGAGGCCGGCATGGCGGAGGAGGAGCTACTCGCTCACGCGCGGCAGTTCATCGAGGGCGGCGAGATGCGCCGCTTCGCCGCGGTCCTCTTCCACCGGCGCGCCGGCTTTACCGCCAACGGAATGGTGGTCTGGAACGTGCCGGCCGAGCGCGTAGTCGCCGTGGGTCAACAGTTTGCTGGCTATCCCGCAGTGAGCCACTGCTACCAGCGCCCCTGCTACCCGGACTGGCCCTATTCCCTCTTCACCATGATTCACGCGAGGAGCCAGGAAGAGTGCGAGCGCCACGTGCGCGAGATGGCCGGCGCGGCCGGTATCCACGATCACGCGATCCTTTACAGCGTCCGCGAGTTCAAGAAGACGCGGGTTCGCTACTTTGAGGAGCCTCTTCCTGAACAGCCACCACGAGAAACGCGATGTCGTCCGCAGGCGGATTCCCCTTCATGAACGCGTTCACGTCGGCCACGATTCGGTCACGCAGGTCGAGCGCCGACGCCTGGCGTGCCTCGGCGAGGAGGCGTTCCAGACGCTCGCAGCCGTAGAATCCGCCGGAGCCGTCGCGTGCCTCGATCAATCCGTCGGTGTAGAGGAGAAGGCGATCTCCCGGCGCCAGGCGGCGCTCCCTCGCCTCATACTCCGTATCGGCGAAGACCCCCAGGGGGAGGCTCTGCGCCGCCAATGCCTCCATGGAGCCATCCGCATGGACCAGCAATCCCGGCGGGTGCCCGGCACTCGCGTAGCGGACGCACGGCCCCTCTTTGGAGAGAAAGGCGTAGAAGACCGTGACAAACCTGGATGCATCGAGCGACGCGATGTTGTGGGCGAGCGCGTGATTCGCATCCCGGAGGATCACCTCGAGGCGATCCGCGGAGACAGTGGGGCTGCTTAGTTCCGCGGTCATCATCGTCATCAGCAGGGCAGCCGGCACGCCCTTCCCCATCACATCGCCCACGAAGAGGGCGGCCCCTTCCTCCTGGGGGATGATCCGGAGGAGATCCCCGCCCACCTGCAGAGCTGAAGCATGATATGCCGCGGTCTGGAAAGGCCCGAGAGTACACTGCTCCGGGCAAACGGAGATGATCGCCTTCTGAACGTCGCGCGCCAGATCGAGCTGCTCATCCAGGATGCGCTGGCGTTCCTGCAGCTCCTCGTTGGTGCGGGTCAGGCTGGCGAGCAGGTGCATCTCCCGCAACACCAGCGCGGCTTCGGAGGCGATCGATTGGAGCACACGAATGTCATCGGCCGAGAAGTGCGCGTCGCGGTCGCCAAAGAGGACAATACTTCCGGTCTCCTCCCCTTTGATCTGCAGGGGCACTCCGGCAGCGGCGCCGGGGTGGAGAGCGCGCAGATAGGGACTCTCGATGAACGCCTGCTGAAACGCGGCGCCTTCGAGAATCACCGGCTCTCCATAAGCGGCGACGCGCCCCGCGATGCCGTGCCCGAGAGGGATCTTCTCTCCGATCGCCACCGAGGGCAACGGCCCGCTGGCCGCCCGGCGAACCAGGTGGCTATCCACGCGCTCCAAGACCGTGGCCGCCGCGGTGTGCGGGATCAGACGGCGCACCTCGTCCAGGATGAGCGAGAGGAACTCCTCCGGATCACGCGAGACGTTGGCGGCGCTGGCGACGCGATAGAGCGCCTCCAGGCGCGTGCCTCGCGCCTCGGCGGCCTCGCGCAGCCTCTCCTGCTCGCGCTCCGCGGCGAGGACGCGGTGATACCGTTCCCGCGCCTGCAGCGTGAGCGCCGCGATGAGCGAGAAGCTGATGAGACTCGTCAGATCCTCGAGATAGGGGTAGCGTACCCCAGGAGGAAGAGTGACCGCAACGTTCCAGTGGTATAGGCCGAGCGAGATCGGAACGAGGAGTATGCCCCACCCGCCAAACCAGTTCGTTGCCAGCACAATCGCCAGGTAGTAGATGAACGCCCCTTCCACCTGTGGCAACAGCGCCAGGTCTACCACGACAATGATGCCCACCAGGCACGCTACCACCATGACGCGGAGGATTGTTTTGCCTGGTATCTCTGGCCTCTGGTCCAACTGGGCCACCCCTCCGGCTCGTTGTGCCCCGGTCACTCTCGCCTGGATTTACCCTGGCTTGTGCGCCATCAAACAGCGGGGGTTGCTGGGGCCCGAAGGAGAACCCCATCGTGTGTTGAAGTGAGCGATGGAGGACTCGAAGACGATGGTGAGCCGAAGACGCTTCCCCGGTGGCCGCGCAGGCCTGATCTCCTTCATGCTGATGGCCGCGCTGCCTCTGCCCGGGATCGCCCGCTTGGATGCGGCGGGCAACGACGGGATGCGCCTCAACAGGGTGGCACAGGCAGATCGCCCGACCCGTGGCTCCTTCTCCATCGCCCAGAGGCCCGGTCCCGCCACTGAGAGCAGCCTGGCGGAGGATGAAGAGGCGGTCGTGCGCGGCCTTCAGCAAGAGGATGTGCTGGTAGACGCGGGCGTCACACGCCTTACCGCCGATGATGAACGCGCGCTGGAGGCATTCGCCGAAAATGGGCGTCCGAAGCTGAAGATCCTGGTGCTTGCAGAGGAGCCCGCTGGGGGAAGAGCATCCTTCACCCTCAACCTGCATCGCTATCTCTCGCTCGGAGAGACCGCGCTCGTGGTGGTGACGCCTGAAGGAGTCTCCGCGCATTCAGAGGCGCTCTCGCGGGAGGAGATGCAGCGCCTCACGGACGACGCGGCACCCGAGTTCGCCCTCTCGTGGCGCCAGGGGATCGAGCACCTCGGCAACGGCATCCGTGCGGAGGTCCGTGCGCGTTCCGTTCGCGCTCGCGCCGCCCTCCTCGCATTCGTCCTCGCCGTGGCCCTCCTCCTCTCGTGGCGCGCGCTCCAACGCCGCAGGGAGCTGGAGCGCGTCCTCGCCGAGGCCAGAGATCGCGCCGCCGAACTCGCCCAGGCCATCCACGAAGCGGAGACCGATGCGCGCCTCTCCCAGGACCCGCGCGTCAAGGAGTATTACGCCCAGGCGAGCCAGCGCTTCGTGGAGACCAACGCCGCGCTGGAGAGCGCGACCACTCTCGCGGACGCGCGCCGCGCCCTCGCGCTGGCGCAGGAAACCGCGCGCCTCCTCGAGCGTGCGAGGGAGTCGGGCGCGCCCCCGGATGCCGCGAGCAACTCATCATCCTTCTCGCCCTCTGACAACGGCCAGAAATGACGCGGCGCCGCCACCCGGTCGCTCCCCTTCCCCTGGGGTCCGGCGGGTGGGGCAATCCGCGGCGCGCATTCTTCCGATTTGACAAGGGAAACGCACCCCGGGTGCGTAACCTACCTTGAGGGTGCCGTCAGATAGCGCTGGCTGGAGGCGGCACAGCCAACCTGCCTCTTCTATTGGAAATACAGGAGGAGTTTTCGATGGATAAGCTACGTATCGGCAGCATCGGCGTGTCCGGGCGCGGGGCGCTCGCGCGCCACTGGCATCAGCCCGGTCCCAAGGGGCGTTCACTGGTGGTTGCGGGCGCCGACACGAACGAGCAGTTTCTCGCGAACTTCAAGGAGAAGGTGAATCCGGACGCCTTCGTTACCACCGACTACCGGAAGCTGCTGGAGCGCGATGATATCGACGCCGTTGCTGTCACCGTGCCCGACTTTCTCCACGAGGAGATCGCGTGCGCCGCGCTGCAGGCGGGGAAGCACGTCTTCTGTGAGAAGCCGATGGCGATTACGGTGGAAGGGTGCGACCGCATGCTCGAGACAGCGCGCGCCTCGGGCAAGAAGCTCTTCATCGGCCACAACATGCGCTACATGGACATCTTCCGTACCATGAAGGAGATCGTCGACGCGGGCGTGATCGGCGAGATCAAGGCGGTGTGGGTGCGCCACTTTGTCGGCCTGGGCGGGCGCTTCTACTTCCATGATTGGCACGCGCGCCGCGACCGGGCGAACACCCTCCTCCTGCAGAAGGGCTCGCACGATATCGACATGATCCACTGGATCACCGGGCGCTACTCGAAGCGCGTGGCCGCCTTCGGCTCGCTCGATTACTTCGGTGGCGAACGCCCGAACGACCTGATTTGCCCCGAGTGCGATGAGTTCAAGACCTGCCCCGACGCCCAGGCCTCCTGGCCCGGCCACGAGCAGTGCGCCTACCGCCGCGAGATCGACGTCGAGGACAACCAGGTGATGATCATGCAGCTCGAGGGCGGGATCAAGGCCTCGTACCTGCAGTGCCACTTCACCCCCGAGTACTTCCGCAACTACACCTTCATCGGCACTGAGGGCCGCCTCGAGAATCTGGACGACTCCAGCAAGATCATCGTCAAGACCCGCCGGCGCTTCGGCGCCAAGGGGCTGGCCGACCGCGTCTACGAGGTGAAACCGGCCGAAGGCGGTCATGGCGGCGCCGACCCGGTGATCTGCGAGGACTTCCTCGACCTGGTTCTGCTCGACAAGCCCACTGTGGCAACGCCTCTGGCGGGCCGCATGGCCGTGGCGACCGGCTGCGCTGGCGCGGAATCGATGCGCCAGGGTGGCGTGGTGGTCGATATTCCCCAGCCGCCCGCGTGGGTGACGGAGTAGCGTGAACTGCGGCAGCGCGCCCCTAAACGCGCGCTGCCGCGTTTCAGAACCGGGATGCCCGGTGCAATTCCTCGCTGCCAGGCCCCCTCAGAGAGCCGAGAGGAGAGTGACCGTGAATGCCTCTGCGATGCCACCTCTCGCTGTCAGGCCCTATCAGCTCCTCTGCATCGTCTGCCGGATCGGCGCGGGCCGTGGCGATGACCTGGGAGACGACCGTCTCGCCGCCATCCTGAGCGCCGTGCGCGACGATCCGCTGCGCCCGGTGACCCTGCGCTGCAATGCGGATAGCTGCTACCGCTACCAAAACCCCGGGCGCGACGAGGACACCCCCGAAGGCGCGCTTTTCAACGAGAAGCGCGACCTGGATATCCTCCAGCGGATGGGCCTCGTGCCTGGCGACACGCGCCCTGCCATCGAGGTGTTCGAGCGCCTGTTGGCCACCGTGACGGAGACGATGGGGATCTGCGCCTACCCGCGAGAGACATCACCGGCATGGAGGGGTTGCGCCGCAGCCCGGAGTAGCAACTACGAGCGCGGGCGGGAGATGGGCCTCGCCGCCGTCATCCCCGGCCGGCCCGCCGAGGAGATGGCGGCCGAGAAAGAGGCATCCGCCCGGCGCATCTACGAGGCCGACCGGCTCCTGATCCGCCCCCACCACCTGATGTGCATGACCTGCTTCCACGGCGGACGCGAGGAGCTGGCGCCCATCGCCGCCGACAACCTCTTTGAGGCGATTGATGTCATCCACAAACGACCGGAAATTCCCATCACCCTGGTGCGCGGGTGCTGCATGATCTGCCCGCCCTGCAGCCTCTACGACCCCGGCACGGGTCTCTGCCGCGCCGGCATGGGGATGAACCTGCGCGATCAGAAGAAGGACCTGGATGTGCTACAGAAGCTCGGGTTGGAGTATGGAGATACCGTCCCGGCGCGGGAGCTCCTGGAGCTCCTCTACGAGCGGATCCCATCCACCCGCGACGTCTGCGGCTATGGGGATGGCAAGGAGCGCGCCTGGGAGTGGCGGATCTGCGGCGAGCCCGAGGGCCGCGAGGCATATGCCAGGGGGCGCGCGGCGAAGCTTGGGCTCTCCTAAGCCCTAAGGCGGCGGGGGATGATCCTGAAAGAGGAAGCTGACCGATTCCTCCTCGTGGATGCGCCGGATCGCCTCGGCAAAGAGGGGGGTGACGGAAACCTGCCGGATCTTGGGATGGTGCTTCTCCGGTGGAAGAGGGAGTGTGTCGGTGATCACCACTTCCTTGATCGGGCTGGCGGCTAGCCTCTCCACCGCGCCCTCTGAAAGCACCCCGTGGGTTGCCGCGGCATAGATCTCCTTCGCGCCCTCGCGCACCAGCACCTCCGCCAGGGACACGAGCGAGGTGCCCGAGACGATGATATCATCCACGATCAAGGCGTTGCACCCCCGGACGTCGCCCACGATGCTCAACACCTCGGCGCGCTCCTCGTGCCCGCGGCGCACTTTGTCGCCAATAGCGACCGGCGAGTCCAGCAGGAGCGCGAAGTGCCGCGCGCGCTTCGCGAACCCCATATCGGGGGATACGACGACCAGATCCGGGATGGCGCGCGCGCGGAAATCCTCCGCCAGCACCGGCATCGCGTAGAGGTGATCCACCGGCTTGCGGAAGAAGCCCTGAATCTGCGGCGAATGGAGGTCCATTGTAAGGACGCGATCCACCCCGGCGGTCTCGAGGAGGTCGGCGATGATGCGCCCGCGGATGGAGACGCGTGGCTCATCCTTCTTGTCCGCAAGCGCGTACGAGTAGTAGGGAATGACCGCCGTGACCGGCCCTGAACTGGCGCGCTTACACGCATCGATCAGGAAGATGAGCTCCATCAGATGGTCGTTCACAGGTGGCGAGAGCGTCTGCACCAGGAAGACCTCATACCCCCGCACATTGACGCCGATCTTGACGAAGAGGTTGCCATCGGTGAAGTGGAACGCCTCGGAGGGGTCAGGCGTAAGCCCCAGGTGCTCGCCCAACTTCCGCGCGAACTCCGGATGCGCGGTGCCCGCGAACAGCCGCATCCGCTTGGCTATCATCTGGCGTCCTCCCGACACAGTGGCGTCCTCATGCCCTGCCCCACCTTGAGGATACCCTGTCTCAGGGGCCGCCCAAACCGCGCCCCGGCACTCTGCTGCCGTTTGATCACGCGGTGCCATCCTGGTATAATGCCGCCTGGGAGGAGCCGGCCCCTCGCCCATGACATCCTTGCCAGGGCCGGCCTGTTGGGAGGGATCGCACGATGCAGGTGAACCAGACGACACTCACCGTCGTTCGGGGAAGCGTCCTCGACCAGGAGACGGATGCGATTGTCAACGCCGCAAACACGAAGATGCGCGGCGGTGGTGGGGTGGATGGCGCGATACACCGTGCTGCCGGTCCAGAGCTCCTGGAGGAGCTGAAGCGCGTTGCCCCTAACGGCGCGCCAACGGGCACCGCGGTGCTCACTGGTGGCCACCGATTGAAGCAACCGTACATCATCCACACGCCCGGGCCGGTGTGGCACGGTGGCACCCGGGGCGAGCCAGAGCTACTGGCGTCCTGCTACCGCTCCTGCATGGAGGTAGCCCATAAGAAGGGCCTGGAGAGCATCGCCTTCTGCTCTATCTCTACCGGTGTTTACGGCTACCCCATCGAGCGCGCGGCGCCCCTGGCTCTGAGCACTGTGCGCGACTTCCTCCAGGCGCATCCCGACACGTCGCTGCGGCGCGTGGTCTTTGCCATGTTCGGTGCGGAGGAGTATCGGGTGTTCACGGAGGCCCTCGGGACGCTGGAGAAAGAGGGAGCATAACAGCGCCTGATATCGGCACGGTTGGTGGTGACTCGCCGTGCTCTTAAGCACGCCACGAATGGCCGGCACGCCCGGCCTCTCCGAACAAGCGCGGGGGCGGGGCCAACGTTGGCCCCGCCCCCGCGCTCTTGCACAGCATGCGCTATAGCGCAGTGCTACTCGCTATCCTCGTCCGTCTCTTCCTCCGTGGCCTCTGGAGCAGAGACCTCGAAGGATCCCAGCTCGGCCCCGAGAGAGCCCTCTTCGGTTACCTCTTCGAACGTGCCCGCCGTCACATCCGGGAAGTGGATAGCGGCCGAAGACCGCTCCTCGCGCTCGCCCAGGATGCTCACAGCGCGCGCCGCCGTGTAGGTCTCGGAAGCCAGATCCTCATCCGCGGGCAAGAGGCGCTCGAAAGCGCTCACATCGCCATCGGTAGGCGTGACGCGCAACTCGCGGTAGGGCACCATCCCCGTGCCCGCCGGGATCAGCCGGCCGATGATCACGTTCTCCTTCAGGCCAACCAGATGGTCTTCCTTGCCCTTGACGGCGGCATCCGTCAGCACCTTGGTCGTCTTCTGGAACGACGCGGCGGACAGGAACGACTCCGTCGCAAGCGAGGCCTCCGTGATCCCGAGCAGGAGGTATTCGGCGCGAGCGGGCCTCCCACCAAGGCGCTCCACGCGCACGTTCTCCGCCTGCAGCTCGAACTTGTCCACCACCTGGCCAGGAAGCAGATCCGTATCGCCCGGATCCAGCACCTTCCGCTTCTTCAGCATCTGACGGACGATGACCTCGACGTGCTTGTCGTTGATATCAACGCCCTGGCTCTTATACACCTGCTGGATCTCGGCGACCAGGTAGGCTTGCACGCCCTCGATACCCTGCAGCTTCAGGATATCCTGCGGGTGCAGCGGGCCTTCCGTCAGACGGTCGCCGGCGCGGATATGGTCGCCCACTTGCACTTCGAGCTTTCCGCGATACGGCACCAGGTGGGGCCGGCGCACGGTGATCGTCGACTTGCCCAACTCGCGGAGGCGACGGAGAACGCGCTCGGTCACCTCCCCGCCCTTGCGCAGGAGCACTTCGCCCGTCTCGTCGTCGATGATCTCCTTCGCCGCGTACTCGCCAACGACCTTATCCGGGCCATCAATCGGTAGGTCGGCATGCACGATCACCTGGCGCAGGCGGTGCGTCTCAATATCGGCGACGAGGCCGTCGATATCGGTGATGATCGCCTGTCCCTTCGGCTTGCGTGCCTCGAACAGCTCCACGACGCGCAGGAGGCCCTTCACCTGCTCCTCAAGAACCTTCAGGAGCTCCTGCACCTGGCGAACACGCTCGCGCTCGCCCACGGACATATCGAACGCAGACGTATCCCCGGTCTCCTCCGCACCAGTCACGTCGAAGCGGATGATGCCGCGGCGGATATCCTCGTGCAGCTCGCGCAGCGCCTCTTGCTTCTTCTTCTTGACCTCAGCAACGCCGGTGAGGTACTCGGCGGCAACGCCACCCGTGTGGAAGGTGCGCATCGTGAGCTGGGTGCCCGGCTCGCCGATCGACTGGGCCGCGACGATTCCGGCGGCCAGGCCGACCTCGGCCAACCGTCCGGTCGCCATGTCACGGCCGTAGCAGCGCGCGCAGATACCGTAGCGGAGCTCACACGTCAGCGGCGAGCGGATATGGACGCTCTTCATGCCCGATTCTTCGATCTTGGCCGCCACGGCGTCCGAGATCTCCTCGCCCCTGGGCACAAGCACCGGGAGATCCGGTTCCTGCTCCTGCTCCAGCACCTCGCCCGTCTCGCCATCGGCACGGTTGATCCCCTCCGGGGGGATCTGGACGAACGTACCATCCGGCTGTATGAAGATGGTGGATGCCGCCGTGCGCCCGCGGATCCGGTCGCGCAGCGACAGGATCTCCTCGTCGTCCTCGTTGAGGAGCCGGGAGACGTGGATGCCATCATGCGTTCCGCAATCCACGGCGCGGATGATCACGTCCTGGGCAACGTCCACGAGGCGCCGGGTCAGGTATCCCGCGTCCGCTGTGCGGAGTGCCGTATCTGCCAGGCCCTTGCGCGCGCCATGCGTGGAGATGAAGTACTCCAGCACGTTCAGGCCTTCGTGGAAGTTCGACTTGATCGGCAGCGAGTCGATGATGCGCCCGAACGGGTCAGCCATGAGGCCGCGCATACCGGCCAGCTGCGAGATCTGCTTGACCGAACCGCGCGCTTTGGAGTTGGCCATCATGTAGATCGGGTTGAAGCGGTCGATCTTGTGCAGAATGGCGTTGACGATCTCCTCGCCGGCGTCCGTCCAGTACTTCAGAACGTTCTCCTCGCGCTCGTTCGCGGTGAGGAAGCCATCCTGGTACTGCTGGTTGATAGACGCGACCTGCTGCTCCGTGCGCCGGATGATCTCCTCGCGCCCGGCCTGGATGTTCATATCCCTGGAGGCGATGGAGACGCCGGCGCGCGTGGCAAACCGGAAGCCCAGGTCCTTCAGGTCATCCAGAAGCTTCACCGTGGCTTCCGAGCCATGCATCTCGTAGCAGCGCGCCACAACCCGGGCAATCGCGCCCTTATCCAGGTCACGGTTGAACTCCGCCCGGTAGCGCATATCTTCCGGCAGGATGTTGTTGAAGATCAGGCGACCGACCGTCGTCTCAATCTCCTGGGTTTCCTGGCGCTCTGCGACCTCGCCATTCCCCTCCGCCGTGCCCTCGCGCTCTGTCACGGGCACGCGCACCCGGATCAGCTGGTGCAGATCCAGCTCGCCCACCTCATACGCCAGCATCGCCTCCGCCGGGCGGTAGACGACGTCTTCCTTCAGCGGGGCGTCCCGAGTGACCGTCAGGTAGTAACACCCGAGGACGATATCCTGAACCGGGGCCACAATCGGGCGTCCGTCCGCAGGAGAGAAGAGGTTGTTCGTCGAGAGCATCAAGACGCGCGCCTCTGCCTGCGCCGTGGCCGACAGGGGCACGTGCGCCGCCATCTGGTCGCCGTCGAAGTCGGCGTTGAAGGCATGGCAGACGAGCGGATGCACCTTGATCGCCTTACCATCCACCAGCACCGGCTCGAACGCCTGGATGCCGAGGCGGTGCAGCGTCGGCGCACGGTTGAGCATGACGGGGTGCTCGCGGATGACCTCTTCCAGGGCATCCCACACCTCTTCACGCATCCGGTCGATCATGCGCTTGGCCGTCTTGATGTTGCTTGTGTAGCCCTTCTCCACCAGCATCTTCATCACAAACGGCTTGAACAGCTCCAGCGCCATCTCCTTCGGGATGCCGCACTGATGCAGCTTCAGCTCCGGGCCTACCACGATGACGGAGCGCCCCGAGTAGTCCACGCGCTTGCCCAGGAGGTTCTTGCGGAAGCGGCCTTCCTTCCCCTTGAGCATGTCGGAGAGCGACTTGAGCGGCCGGTTGTTGGAGCCGGTCACGGGTCGCTGGCGCCGGCCGTTATCGATCAAGGCATCGACGGCTTCCTGGAGGAGGCGCTTCTCGTGGTTGATAATGCTCTCCGGCGCGCGGATCTGGGTGATCTTCTTCAACCGGTTGTTCCGGTTGATGATGCGCCGGTAGAGATCATTCAGGTCCGACGTCGCGAAGCGGCCACCATCCAGCTGAACGATGGGGCGCAGCTCCGGCGGGATGACCGGAACGACCTCCAGGATCATCCACTCCGGCCGGCTCTTCGAGCGAAGGAAGGCGCGCACGACTTCGAGCCGCTTGATCGCCCGCAGTTTCTTCGCGCCCTGGCTCTCCTCGGTCTCCTTGCGGAGTTGCCGGCTCAGCTCCTCCAGGTTGATCTTCTCCAACAGCTCCTTGATCGCCGCGGCGCCCATGCCCGCGCGGAACGCCTTGGTAAAGTCGATGCCCGTGCGCTCCGTCGCCACATCGAGCACCCGGCGCATCACCCGGTATTCCGCCTCGGTGATGAGCTGCTTCTCATCCTTATCCTGAAGGAGTTGCAGGCCCTCGGTGAGCTCCTTGGCCTTATCCTCCGCGTTGCGCTGCTCCAGGCGCTCGCGATCCAGCTGGAGGGAGCGCTTCTGTGCACGCTCCTCGTCGGTCAGCTCCTCATCAGCGAGCTCCTCCTCCAGCTGCGCCTTGAGCGCTGCGATGTGCTCGTCGCGCGCCGCCTCTTCCTCGCGGATCTGGTCGGATACCGCTTCCTTGATCGCGTCCCAGTGGTCCTGCAGGAACGCACGGTCCATATGGGTGACGATATAGGAGACGAAATAGAGTACCTTTTCGAGCGGGCGCGGCGCCACGTCGAGGATGAGGCTCATCGGGCTGGGCACGCCTTTGAGGTACCACGTATGCGAGACGGGCGCGGCGAGTTCAATATGCCCCATTCGCTCGCGCCGGACCTTCGCCCGCGTTACTTCAACACCACATCGGTCGCAAATAATCCCCTTGAATTTGATCTTCTTATAGCGGCCGCAGTGACACTCCCAGTCCTTCACCGGGCCGAAAATCCGCTCGCAGAAAAGCCCGTCACGCTCAGGCTTGAACGTGCGGTAGTTTATTGTCTCCGGCTTCTTGACCTCTCCGGAAGACCAGGACCGGATCTCCTCTGGGGAGGCGATACCGATTCTTATCTTGTCGAAGTTCGCGCCGTTGGCCATACGTATTCCTTCCATGAGAGTTGCCAATCCGGGCCCCGGCGGGTCACGTCGGACAACCCGCAACCCGGAGCGCACATCGCAGGGCCAGTAAGGAACAGGGAGTCTGCCGCTCGTTCCGGTGCCGCGCCCATGCTGTGGCTAATCCTCATCCAATTCCTCGCGAATGCTCCCGACGGCAAATCCCGTCATCTCCGCCAGCAGAGAGATAGCATCCGAAAGCGAGCCTCCATAAGGCTTCAGCCACTCCTGGGGGCGCCGGCGCCTTTTCTCCGATCGCTCCCACCTGCCGAGAGGGGCGGCTATTGATCCACTCAAACGGGCTCTCCCCCCGCGCCTGGTCCTCGCTCGCGTACTCCGCGCGCAATGCCTCGCTGATGCCCGCCAGAATGCGGGCCTCAGGATCGCGAATGGTCACGTGCACAGACTCCCCTGCATCGCCGCGCCGGACTGAACTTCGGGCGTCCAGTTCCTCCAGTCAACCGCCGTCTGCGCGAAGCGTCTTTCCATCACCCGCAGAGCTTCTGGGTTGTTATCCACCAGGATGCACCTGCGCCCCAACGCGACACAAGACTCCCCGAGCGTCCCGCTGCCAGCAAAGAAATCCAGCAGCAGGTCGCCCGGGCGCGAATGGACTTTCACGATCCTGTCTACGATCCCTCTGGGCTTTTGGGTCGGGTAGCCGGTCTTCTCGTGCCCGGTGGGGCTGACGATCGTGTGCCACCACGTGTCCGTCGGCGTCTTGCCCCTGGCCGCCTTCTCCGGTCCCACCAGACCCGGTGCCATGTAGGGAATGCGGTCGCACTCCTCGAGATGGAACTGATAGTTCTCCGGGTCCTTGGCATACCAGAGGATGTTGTCGTGCTTGGCGGGCCAGCTTTTCTTGGGCCGCGCGCCGTAATCATAAGCCCAGATGATCTCGTTCTTGAACGATTCTCTCCCGAAGACCAGATCGAGGAGCACTTTGCAGTAATGCACCTCGCGATAGTCGATGTGGAAGAACAAGCTGCCGTTGTTCTTCAACACACGATGCGCTTCCCGCAGCCGCGGCTCAATGAAAGCCAGATAGTCATCGAAGATGTCGCTGTACTCCCTCGAGCCGAGCTTCACCGTCCTGTAGCGCATACCCTGGAACCCAGTTCGGTCCCCATTGCTGTCACGGATCATGGCGTGTGAGGTACGGCACTGGACCTTCCCGGTGTTGAACGGTGGATCGATGTAAATCAGATCCACCGTTCCCGTCGGCAAGCTGCGGAGTACTTCCAGATTATCTCCGAAGTAAACCGTCAGGTCCGCCACCCTCAATCCCTCACACGCGCTCTTACCGACTAATACCGGCGTAGCTTGCGTTGAGCCTGGCGCTCCGCCTCGGCATCCGCGTACTCCTCATCACATGTCGCGCAGGTCGAACGGCTTCCCTTTATCGCTCTCCACCGACACCTGCAACCCCAGGCTCTGCAGCTCCTTCACCAGGATCTTGAACGACTCGGGAATCCCCGGCTCCAGGATCGGCTCGCCCTTCACGATCGCCTCGTACGTCTTCACGCGACCCATCACGTCGTCCGATTTGATCGTCAGGATCTCCTGAAGGGTGTAGGCCGAGCCATACGCTTCCAGTGCCCACACCTCCATCTCGCCGAAGCGCTGGCCACCAAACTGCGCCTTTCCACCCAGCGGTTGCTGCGTGATCAGCGAGTATGGTCCGGTGGAGCGGGCATGGATCTTATCCTCCACCAGGTGGAGCAGCTTCAGCAGATAGGAGTAGCCCACCGTCACCGGCTGATCGAAGCGCTGGCCGGTCTTCCCATCGTAGAGCACGAACTTCGCGGTATCGGCATCCATCCCCACGCGCTCGTCCACCACGCGGCCAATCTGCTCGACCAGCAGGCGGGCGCGGTCTTGCGCGCTCTTCGCCGCTTCCCACTTCTCCGGCAAAACAGCCAGCGTCTCAGACAGCCGGTTCTGCTGCTCCTCGGTGAGCTTAGCCAGGCTCTGCTCGACGTGGGCAAGGTTCGCCTCATAGATCTCTTGCTCGCGCTTCGCGTAGGCGGCCTCGCGCTCCTCGATCGAGGGCAACTGATCGATATCCGCCGACGAAACGGTTGGCTCCGGGAGCGCGATCCCCTCGAAGCCCTCGATGCCGGCGGCGCCCAGGTCCATGGTCACGTACTGGTGCAGGACGCGATTGCGCAGGTGATACGCCAGCCGCTGCACGTTGAGCAGGATCTGATCCTCCGGCTTGCCCTGGAAGATCGGCGTCACGAAGCCCTCTTCCAGGCCCAGGAGACGGCCGACCATTCCTAGGTGCGTCTCCAGGATCTGGCCGATGTTCATGCGCGAGGGCACGCCGAGCGGGTTGAGAACGATGTCGACCGGCGTTCCGTCGGCCAGGTAGGGCATATCTTCCACGGGAAGGATCTTCGAGATGACGCCCTTGTTCCCGTGGCGCCCGGCCATCTTATCGCCCTCCATGATCGGGCGCTTCTGGGCCACATAGACCTGCACCAGCTGGTTCACGCCCGCCGACAGCTCGTCGCCTGCCTCGCGGACCATCGGGTTCCCGCACTGCCGGCACACCGCTTCGCGGTCTTCCAGCTTCTTCGAGAGAAGCAGCTCGGAGCCGCACTGCTGGCAGCGGTACTTGAAGCGCGCATACACCTTCACATCGACGACGCGCCCCTTTTCGCCGTGCGGCAGGCGGAGCGAGGCATCCTTCGTCTCCTCGGCCTTCTTGCCGAAGATGGCGATCACCAGGCGCTCCTCGGCGGTGAGCTCTCCCTGACCCTTCGGCGCCACCTTCCCAACGAGGATATCCTCCGCGGTGACCTCGGCGCCCACGCGGACGATTCCGAACTCATCGAGGTTGCGCAGCGCGTCCTCGCCCACGTTGGGGATATCGCGCGTGATCTCCTCGCTGCCGAGCTTGGTATCGCGCGCCTCCAGCTCGTACTTCTCGATGTGGATCGACGTGTACACGTCGTCCATCACCAGACGCTCGGAGATCAGGATGGCGTCCTCGTAGTTGTAGCCTTCCCAGGGCATGAACGCGACCAACACGTTCTTGCCCAAGGCGAGGTGGCCGTGATCGGTGGACGGGCCATCGGCGATGACCTGGCCCTTTCGCACGCGGTCGCCCGCTTTGACGATGGGGCGCTGGGTGATGCACGTGGCCTGGTTGCTGCGCAGCATGTGCAGCAGCCGGTACTCATCTAGCTCGCCGTCGCGGCGGCGGATAGCGATCTCGCGCGCCGTCACGCGCTCCACGATGCCATCGTTGCGCGCGCGCACGACCACACCAGAGTCGACGGCAGCCCGAAACTCGACGCCTGTGCGCACGATCGGCCGCTCCGATTTGAGCAGCGGCACGGCCTGGCGCTGCATGTTGGAGCCCATTAGGGCGCGGTTGGCGTCGTCGTTCTCCAGGAACGGGATGAGCGCCGCGGCCACGCTCACGATCTGCCGTGGCGAGACGTCCATGTAGTCGCACTGGGTCGGCGGCACTGCCGGAAAATCGTGTCGGTAGCGCACGACGACGGTATCGCCCAGGAGCGAGCCATCCGGGCCGACCGGCGTGTTGGAGGGCGCGATGTGGTAGGGCGCCTCCTCATCGGCGGTCAGATAGTCGATCTGGTCCGTCACCTTCCCATCGACGACTTTGCGGTACGGGGTCTCCAGGAACCCGAACTCATTGATGCGTGCGTGCATCGCCATCGAGCCGATCAGACCGATGTTCGGGCCTTCTGGCGTCTCGATGGGGCAGATGCGCCCGTAGTGGCTGTGGTGGACGTCGCGCACCTCCAGCTTGGCGCTCTGCCGTGAAAGCCCGCCCGGGCCAAGCGCGCTCAGGCGGCGCTTGTGCGTAAGCTCAGCCAGCGGGTTCGTCTGATCCATAAACTGGGAGAGCTGGCTGCTCCCGAAGAAGCTTTTGATGGCGGCCGAGATCGGCTTCACGGAGACAACCGCCTGGGGCGAGACCGTGTCCGGCTCCAGGGAGGTCATGCGCTCCTTGGCTACCTTCTCCATGCGCAGGAGGCCCAGGCGGAACTGGCTCTGCAGCAGCTCGCCGACCGACCGGACGCGCTTGTTCTCCAGGTGGTCGATATCATCGACGGAGCCTTCATTGTGGCTCAGCTTAATGATATAGCGGACGATGGCAACCAGGTCGTCCTTGGTCAGGCTTCGAACAGTGAGCGGGAGGTCAATGCCCAGCTTCTTATTCATCTTATAGCGCCCGACCCGGGCAAGGTCGTAGCGCTTGATGTCAAAGAAGATGCTGCTGAGGAGAGCGCGCGCGCTCTCGCGAGTCGCCGGATCACCGGGGCGAACCTTTCGGTAGATATCGAGCAGCGCCTCATCCTCGGCCCGCTGGGGGTTTTCCTTCTCGGTGACGGCGTCTTGCTCGATGGTCGCCTCGATGTAGCGCGGGATCTCAATAATCTCGATATTCTGGATTCCGGCCGCCTCGATCTTCTCAGCCAGGGGGCGATCCAGCTTATCGAACGCCTTGGCGAGGACCTTTCCGGAGTTGGGATCCGTCACGTCCTGATAGATGCGGATCACCGGGCCGGCATCGAAGGAGATCAGGTTCTCGACGGTGGGGTTTTCGACCACCCGAACGGTGCCAAAGAGCCGATAAATCTGATAGGTGGTCGCCGTTTGCGGGCGCTGGGTCTCGCCGAGCTCATGGTCGAAAGCGTTCAGCGCGCGCAGCAGTGTGGTGATCGGGAACTTGCGCGCCTGCCCGATGCGCACGAAGATCACGTCGTTGGCATCGGTCTCCACCTCGATCCAGGCCCCCTCCGCAGGGATCACCTGGGCCGAGAAGAGCACGCGCCCGGAGTAGTCGATGTTATCGCGGAAATAGACGCCAGGCGAACGGGCCAACTGGCTGACGACGACACGCTCGGCGCCGTTAATGACAAAGGTGCCCTTCTCGGTCATCACCGGCAGATCGCCCAGGTAGACCTCATCCTCCATGATCTCGCCGGTACGCTTGTTCAGGAGGCGGATGCGCGCGCTGATGGGGCGCTCGTAGGTAATGTCGCGGTCGCGGCACTCCTCAATGGTGTACTTCGCGTCCTTCAGGAGGTAATCATCCAGGTAGAGCGCGTAAGTGCCCGTCGGATCCTCGATGGGGGAAAAGTTGTGGAATAACTCACGCAAGCCGTCCTTGAGAAACCAGTGATACGATGCGGTCTGAATCTCGATCAGGTTGGGGATATCGACGACCGTGGCAACGTCTGTGGAAGGAGCCCTGCCCAAATCATCAACTATGCTCATGCATGCCCTCCGTCTCCAGTTAGCTACACCACACGAACTAACATCATATCATAGGCAGGGGAATCTGTCAATGCGTCGAAACGGAGAATCTTAGAGTGGTTTTCCCCTTTCTAGCAGGATCCTAAACCTGCCCCTCCATGCGCGTGCTGTACGATACCTTATTTGGGACACCGGAAGAGAGGTGTGGGTTCCCTGCCGCGCGGAGGAACGCCGCGGGCCTGCGCGCCGATGCCGGCCCACGCCGGGCAGCCGTCCTTCCACCGTCCCTGCGCGTTTCCTTCATCCGCGCGATGCAGGCTTTGACACACCGCCCTGCTTTATGCTACAATGGGCGGCGACGGGAGTCGGAATAACTAAGAGAAGGAGTGTGGAACGGGCCGCGCGCCGGCAGCGGTTTCTCGCTGCAGCAGCCCTTCCCAAGCAGGAGGACTTTACGGACATGCCTTTGCAGCCTAGTCAGAAGCAGGGTATCATTGCGCAACACAAGAAGCACGAGCAGGACACGGGCTCGCCGGAGGTGCAGGTCGCACTGCTCACGGCGCGCATCAACCAGCTCACGGAGCACCTGCGCACGCATAAGAAGGACCACCATTCGCGGCGTGGTTTGTTGATGATGGTGGGCCATCGGCGGCGCCTGCTCAACTACCTCAGCAATAAAGATATCGAGCGCTATCGGGCGTTGGTGGCCGCTCTCGGTCTGAGGCGCTAAGAGACGGGTTGCGGCGCGCGCCCGCTCATTGTTCGCCACAGGTCGCGTTTTGCGGAGCCAATCTTGCAGCAGGGACGGGAGAGACCCTCGGTGGCCTCTCCCGGGCACCTTGCCTCGGGTTGAGCTCCGAGCAGGCGTGGCAACTGCGCACTCAGAGGAGAGCTAAATACTGATGCCTACCGTAGTGGAAGCAACACTCGGTGAGGCGACCGTAAGCATTGAAACCGGTCGCGTAGCCAAGCAGGCAGGCGGAGCGGTCTTGATCCGCTCCGGTGATACGGTGGTCCTGGTCACGGCCACCGCAAGCCAGGAACCCCGTGAGGGCGTTGATTTCTTTCCCCTGACATGCGACTTCGAAGAGCGCATGTACGCCGTTGGCCGGATCCCCGGCGGGCGCATCAAGCGTGAGGGCCGGCCGAGCGAGTTTGCCGTCCTCACCTCCCGCCTGATCGACCGCCCGATTCGCCCCCTTTTCCCCACCGGCCTGCGCAACGAAGTCCAGATCGTGGCGACTCCACTCTCCGTGGATCAGGATCACCCGCCCGATGTACTCGCCGTCACAGGCGCCTCCGCCGCCCTTGCCGTCAGCGATATCCCCTTCCCTAACCTGATTGCCGCCGTGCGTGTGGGCCGGGTGGATGGCCAGTTCATCATCAACCCCTCGTGGGCACAGGCTGAGGAGGGGGACCTCGACCTGGTGGTCGCAGGGACCAAGACGAGCGTCGTCATGATGGAGGCCGGCGCCAAAGAGGTGACTGAGGAGGATCTGCTCGCGGCGTTAGAGTTCGCCCAGGAGCATATTCGCGCCCTCATCGCCGCTCAAGAGGAGCTGGCCGCCAAGGCGGGTAAGCCGAAACGCGATTTCCCCTCCTTCATCGTCGATCCCGAGCTGATCGACGCCGTGCGCGAGCGCGAGGCAACGCGCATTCGCGAGGCGATTCAGGAGCCGGACAAGGCCGCCCGCGAAGCCGGACTTCAGCTCCTGCGCGGCGAGATCGTTGCCGAGCTGGCCCCCGACTTCCCCGAGCGCGAAGCGGAGCTGAGCGAGGCGGTCGATAAAGTGATCAAGGAAGAGCTTCGCGCCCTGATCCTGGACGAAGGGAAGCGCCCGGATGGCCGCGGCGTCGAAGAGGTTCGTCCGATTACCGCCGAAGTCTCCCTCCTGCCGCGTACCCACGGCTCTGCCCTCTTCACCCGAGGGCAGACACAGGTACTCGCCACAACCACCCTGGGATCGCCTGGCGAGGGTCAGAAGCTGGAAGGCCTGGAGTTGGCGCTGGAGCAGAAGCACTTCATGCTCTACTACAACTTCCCGCCTTACAGCGTGGGCGAGACGCGCGTGTTGCGTGGCCCCGGCCGGCGCGAGATCGGCCACGGTGCCCTGGCAGAGCGCGCGCTCCAGCCGATGCTTCCGCCCGATAGCGAGTTCCCCTACACCATGCGCGTAGTCTGCGAGGTGTTGGAGAGCAACGGCTCTTCTTCCATGGGCTCGGTGTGCGCCGGCTGCCTCGCGCTGATGGATGCCGGCGTGCCGATGCGAAAGCCGGTCGCCGGCGTCGCCATGGGCCTGGTCACCCGCGGTGATCAGTACGTGGTTCTCACCGATATCCAGGGGATGGAAGATTTCACCGGCGACATGGATTTCAAGGTCGCCGGCACCCGCGACGGCATTACGGCGATTCAGCTCGACATCAAGATCGAGGGCCTCTCGATGGAGATGCTGGCGAACGCCCTGGCGCAGGCAAAGCGCGGCCGAATGCATATCCTGGAGAAGATGGTCGACGTGCTCCCCGCGCCACGCGAGGAACTCTCCGAGTACGCGCCGCGCATCTTCATCCTGGAGATCCATCCGGACAAGATCGGCGAGGTCATCGGCCCAGGTGGCAAGATCATCAAGAAGATCACCGCCGAAACCGGCGCCACCATCGATATCGAGCAGGACGGCCGCGTCTTCATCACCTCGGTGGAGGCCGCTGGCGGTGAGATGGCGCGCAAGATGATCGACGACATCACCCGCGACGTCCGCGTCGGCGAGACTTACCTCGGCAAGGTGGTGGGGATTCAGTCGTTCGGCGCCTTCATCGAGATCTTGCCTGGCCGCGAGGGGATGGTCCACATCTCCGAGCTGGCGCATCGCCGGGTTGCCCGCGTCGAAGACGTGGTCAAGATCGGTGACGAGGTGATGGTCAAGGTCATCGACATTGACCCGCAGGGCAAGATCAAGCTGACGCGCAAGGGCCTTCTGGAGCCGGAGGAGGGCGAGGCAGCTGCCCCGGCCGAGGCCCCTCGGGGCGAGCGCCCCAGTGGCGGCCAGCGTGGCGGCGGTCAGCGCGGCGGTGGCCAGCGTGGCGGTGGCCAACGCGGCGGTGGCGGCGGTGGCCGGCCCGGTGGCGAGGAACGCCCCAGCGCCAAGTTCCGGCCAAAGGAGCGCCGGGGCTGATTCGAGGGGATTTGGGGCCTGACCCCAAACCGTAGCACTACAGGATGCGCGTCTTCGCGGTCTGGCAACAGGCTGCGAGGCGCGCATTGTTATGTCTGCGTGGGCGCGCTGTTTCGGCGCTCCGCTTGGGAAGGGCGTCTGGTTGGAAGAGCGAGTTCGCTGCGCGGTGCTACCCAACGGGATCCGCGTTCTTACCGAGGAGATTCCGCACGTCCTCTCGGCCACGGTCGGGATCTGGGTAGGCGTCGGGTCGGTGCATGAACCGCCCGCGCTGGCTGGCATCTGCCACGCCCTGGAACACATGCTGTTCAAGGGAACGGCGACGCGGTCGGCGCGTGACATCGCGGAGACGCTAGATACCGTCGGCGGGCAGTTGAACGCCTTCACCGATAAGGAGGCAACCTGCTATCACGCCAGGGTGCTTGCCGAACATGTGCCCCTCGCCATCGACCTCCTGTGCGACATGCTCCTCAACTCGCGCCTCCACCCGGCCGATCTCCGCTGCGAGAAGCGCGTGATTCTCGAGGAGATCCGGCAGATCGAGGATGAGCCCGATGAGCTGGTGCATGATCTCCTTCTGAGGCGGATGTGGCACGGCCACCCACTCGGCCGGCCCGTCATTGGGACGCGCACGAGCGTGCGTGCCTTGAACCGCGACGCCCTGCTGGAGTTCATGGCCCGCCACTACACCGCCGACCGTCTGATCGTCGCGGCAGCGGGAAACGTGCACCACCAGGAGATCCTCGATCAGGTGGCATCCCTTCTGGGCGAGGTCAAGCCCTCGGGCGAGCCAGGCGCGGTGACCCAGCCGACCGTGCGCACCTCGACCCATACCGTGGCGCGGGAGACAGAGCAAGCGCACCTCTGCCTTGGCGTGCCGGGCTACTCTCAGCTCGATGACGACAAATATCCCCTCGCGGCGCTCGACGCGCTCCTTGGTGGCTCCACCAGCTCGCGACTCTTTCAGGAGGTACGCGAGAAGCGCGGGCTCGCCTACACGATCGGCTCCTCCGTCTTCTCGTACCGGGACGGCGGCATCCTCGCCGTTTATGCCGGCACCAACCCTGAATCCGCAGACCAGGTGCTCCGGCTGATCCGGGAGGAGTTTGACCGCCTCCTCAACGAAGGAATCCAGGAGCGGGAGATGGAGCAGGTCCGCAGCCAGCTCAAAGGCTCCTTGCTCCTCGCCCTGGAGAGCACCAGCAGCCGCATGGCCCGGCTGGCCAAATCGCTCCTCTACTTTGGTCGGGTGATCCCCATCGATGAGGTCGTGGAGCACGTGGAGAGGATCACCATCGAGGATGTGAACCGCGTCGCGCGCGCGATCCTTCCCAAGGAGACGACTTCGGTCGTCATCCTGGGCCCGAAGGCGCGCTCCCGGCGCTGACCACAGTTGAACGCAGCGGAGCAGGAATGCCCGGTAGAGCGGGCGGCTTTCCGAGAGGCAGGCGCTCGCTCGGAGCCATACCGCTTGCAACTTCCACGCTTGCCTGCTCCCATCCTGGAGGTACAGTAGCAGATGCAACCGATACGAGTTCTGGTCCGCGGCGCGCATGGGCGCATGGGCCGCGAGGTCGTCAAGGCGGTCATGGCAGAGCCTGACCTGCGGCTGGTGGGTGCAATCGACCGCGTTGGCGTCGGCGAGGACGCCGGGCGCGTAGCCGGTACCCGAGAGGCTGGCGTCGCCATCCGGCCCCCAGAGGAGCTGGAAGCTGTCCTGGAGGCGACGGATCCCGAAGTCGCCGTTGACTTCACCAAGGGTCCAGAGGCGCTGGAGTTGTTCCGTGCCGCCGTCCCGCGCAACACCTCACCGGTGGTGGGCACGACGGGAATGGCCGACGAGGCGCTGGCTGAAGCGCGCGCTTTGTGTGAGCAACACAGCGTGGGCGCCTTGATCGCGCCAAACTTCGCCATCGGCGCGGTGCTGATGATGAAGTTCGCCCAGGAGGCCGCGAAGTACCTTGGCGACGTGGAGATCATCGAGCTGCACCACGAGCGGAAGATGGATGCCCCCTCCGGCACGGCAAAGCGCACGGCACAGCTGATCGCCGAGGCGCGCACCGCCCAGCGCGCGGAACGCCCGGCGACCCTGGATGAAGCCCCCGGCGCCCGAGGCACCGAGCAGCATGGGGTTCCGATCCACTCCGTGCGCCTTCCCGGGTTGGTCGCCCATCAGGAGGTCCTCTTTGGCGGCGTTGGCCAGATGCTGACTATCCGCCATGACTCCATCGACCGTACCTCCTTCATGCCGGGGGTCGTCCTCGCCATCCGGCGCATCCGTGGGCACAAGGGGCTTCTGGTCGGCCTGGAGAATCTTCTTTGAGGAGCCCGAAGCGCGACGCCGGCGGCACGAGGCGCGAGCGCCCCGCCACGCATCATCCCAGATCGTGAGGGGGCAGGCCTTGCGCCCATCCCGGCGCCGGCGCGCGAATCTCCTGCATCCTGAACGGCGAGCCTGACCCAGGCGCGAGAGCCGGGCAGGCCACCGACGAGGCGCGGCGCGCCTCTCTCGTGATCTGGAAAGGCGTTTTCGATGCGCTTCTTACTCCTGATCGCAGCTCTGGCCGGGATGACGCCGGCCCTCGTGCCAGCGGCCGCCGCGCCCGTTCCCGATGTGCTCGTTCTCGATGACTTCGAGGGCGAGATCCGCTGGCAGGGAGTGACGCCCACGGAAGAGATAGCGCGCGGCGGCAAGCGCGCCGGCCGGTGGCACAATGTGAAGGCCACTCCCCGCATCGCCCTGGAAAACGCGCCGAAGGATTGGTCACGCTACGACCGGATCTGCTTCTGGCTGCACTCGCGCAAGGCGAACAAGCAAGCCCTCACCCTCCTGCTCCAGTCGGACAACCCGAAGGATAAGGAGGGGTGGGATTACTACTACTACCACTTCGAGGTGGATTGGGAGGGCTGGCGGTTCTTCTCGCTCCGCTTCGGCCACGAGATCCAGGCCTCGCGCAGGCCCCGCGGGTGGGACCAAATCGATGGAGTGAGCCTCAGCGCCACCGGCTGGGGCCACACGCCTCTCCCCGATACGGAGCTCACCCTGGATGACGTGGTCCTCGTGCGTGATCCCGTCGCCGTCACTCCCCTGCCCGCCGAGGCCCGCGAGGCAGATGGGAGCCTGATCGTCGAGACCACGGTGCAGGTGACGAACCGCTCGTCTACCGCTCGAGCCTTCTCCCTGGAGTACGACCGCTCGGGCCTGCGCGACTTCAGGCTGGACGCGCCGGACAAGACGCCCGTGATCGAGCCGGACGGCCAGGCCCGCGTTGCGGTCCGGATGACCCTGCCCCCAGAGCGTCGCGCGGGGGCGAAACCCCTCGCGAGGGAGAGCGTCATGATGAAGGTTCACGCGCCAGGCGCTTCCGAGGGCGCGCCCGCGCCGCCGCCCGTGCAGGTGGAGGTCGCGGCGAACGTGCCCCTGCCCCACCGAACGCGCCCCCGCCTCTTCGCCACGGCCGCCGATCTCGCGGCGGCCAAAGCACGCGCAGAGCGCTATCCTTGGGCCAGGACGATCTATGACCAGATCCTCGACGCCGCCGTCCGGGCGCTCGAAGCCCCCCTCGACGTGCCCGATAAGGGCGGGCAGTGGCCCCACCACTACGCCTGTCCAAAGCACGGGCGAACCCTGCAGAACGTTTCGCCCACTGAGCACCGGTGCCCGGTGGATGGCGAAACGTTCTCCGGCTGGCCCTACGACGACGTGATCATCACCCGCCGGCACGGGCGAAACTCCAGCGACGTGGTGAACCTGGGCCTCGCCTACCAGTGGACGGGTGACCGGCGCTATGCCGACAAGGCGGCCGAGATCTTCCGGCAGTACGCGGCGAAGTATCCCACCTACGCGATCCACGACACGCGCGGGCACGAGAGCCGCAGCGGCGCGCGCATGTATGCCCAGACGCTCGATGAAGCGGTGAGCTTCATCTCCTTTGCGTGGGGGTATGACCTGGTGGCCGATAGCGGCGCGCTCTCGCCGGAGGAACAGAAGGCGGTCGAGGGCCGATTCTTCCGCGAAGCGGCGCGAGTGATCCAACGCCACGACGCGAAGATCAGCAACTGGCAGTCGTGGCACAACGCCGGCGTGGGCGCGATTGGCTTCGCGCTGAACGACGCCGCCCTAGCTGCCTGGGCGCTGCATGGCCCCAGCGGGCTGATGATGCAGCTTTCCGAAAGCGTACTCGAAGACGGCTGGTGGTATGAGGGCGCGCCCGCTTACCACTTCTACGCGCTGTCGGCGCTCGTGTACCTGGCAGATGCTGCGCGGCTCGCGGGGATCGACGTGTGGCGCGACCCGCGGATGAAGCGGCTGTTTGATGCCCCCTTGCTCTACACCTACCCGGATCTGCGCTTCCCGGCCGTCAACGATAGCGATGTCTTCTCGCTCCGAGGCCAGGCCGGGCTCTACGAGATCGCCTACGCGCGCTTCCGGGATGACCGGTATCTCCCCATCCTGGCCGGCGAGCGGAAGACGCGCCAGGCCCTCCTGTGGGGCGTGGAGACACTCCCCGAGGCCAGCACCGCGGCTGCGCTCCCCAGTCACGACTTCTCCGCGCTCGGCACTGTCGTCCTCCGCGCCGGCGAAGGCGCGGACGCCACCTATGTGCACCTGGATTACGGTCCTCATGGCGGAGGGCATGGTCATCCAGACAAGCTGAACCTCATCCTGTTCGCCCTCGGCCAGGAGGTCTCGCCCGATCCGGGGCGTCTCGCCTACAGCGTTCCCGCGCACCGGAGCTGGTATCGCCAGACCGTGGCACACAACACGGTGGTGGTGGATGCCGCCAGCCAGGCGCCGACGGAGGGTTCGCTCCCCTTCCTCGCCCCAGGCGGCGCTCTCCAGGTGGCTACCGGGCTCTCGACGGGCGCCTATCCTGAGGTCACGTTGCAGCGCACGGTCGCGCTGGTCGCCGTGCCCAGGCGCGCGGCGCCGCCCTATCTGGTGGACTTCTACACCGCCATCGCGAAGGCGGAGCGCACGTTCGATTGGGTGTATCACAACCGCGGCGAGCTGCGTGGTGGCGAGGCCACTCCCGCGAAGCCGTTGGGCGAGGGAGAGGGCTACCAGCACCTGGAGAAGCTCCGCCGCGCGGCCGATCCCGCCACGCCGGTAGACTGGGTGCTGTCCGAGGGAGGGATCCGTCTCTGGAGCGCGGCGCCAGCGACGGAGCGCTACTTCGCCGAGGGGATGGGACAACCACCCTCCGAGGCGATCCCGCTGGTTCTCGACCGGAAACGCGGCTCCACGGCGGTGTTTGCATCCGTGATCGAGCCGTATCGCGGCCAGCCGGCGATCCGGAGCGTTCGCGCACTCCCGGTGACCGTTGATGGCAAGCCGGCCGCTCCCGAGACCGCCCTCGCCCTGGAGATCGACCGCGGCGAGGAGAAGGACGTGATCCTGCTGGCACCCGGCATTCAGGGCGAGAAATCAGCGTCCGGGGTTCGTACGGCAAAGCAGGCGGCGCTCGTCGTCCTGCGCGGCACGCAGGAGCTCCTGCGCGAGGAAAAGTAGCGTCGGCTGATCTTTCGGCCGGGGAAACCCTTTGGTGTTCGCCCCTTCACGTCGCCCGCGGTTCGGTGGCGGTGGCCTGGGAGGGGGAGCCCGAAGGGGCTTTGCAGGGAAGCAGCGCGGAGCTTCGAGCTCCGCGCGCGGGCAGCCCTCTCCAGCCGTGTTCGTCGCCTTCATCCGCATCTCGAAACTCTCGCGCCTCCGCGCCTCCGCCCGCGGCTTGACAGGTGACCGCAAGGCACCTATAATGACGCCAGATGCACGCGGGTATTGGGAGGTGCACAATGCAGAGAGCGTTCAGCGAAAGGAAGGGCACTGCCCGGCGCCTGATGGCGCTGGTGGCCATCTGTGCCCTCCTGCTCGCGGGCGCGCTCGCCAGCTATCACCAGCATGGAGGCCCTCTACCACCCGCAGGGCCTTCCTACCATGTGGGCGCGCCCGGTGCGCATCCGGACGAATCGGATCTCTGGGATTCGATGGATGGATGCCTTGCCTGCCTCTGGACGCGTGCGGCGGTTGGCTGCCAGGTGGCAGCCGGCCCCACCGTCATCCCCTCGCAGGCAGCGGAACGGGTAGTATCCCCCGATGAGAGCGGCTACCGCCACATCGCCACCCTGAGCCGCCACTCCCGCGCCCCTCCTTCCTCTTCTCTCTAAACGCGTGGCAGGGCCGCAGCTCGTCGCGCCCGTTTCGCCGCGCTTCACTTAACGTCATTTCAGCATACCGCCGGGTTCCTCGTCCCGCCGCGACCCGCTATCAGGGGCCGACACGCGCGGGCTTCCCGACGTGGGTGATCCCGTCACTCGGCCCCGGACGCCTGGTACAGGGCGTTCCCCCGGCCGGGCGGCATCGCGCCGCTGGCGCCGGACGGCCGGGAGACGCGCGGCCATCGGGGCGGTGGAGAGAACCCGACACGCTATGCTGGCGGTTTGTCACTCGCGCACTGGCAAGAACCCCATGACGCTGCGCCTGGTCTGGCCGGCTGTCGTATGGCTCGCCGGCGCGACGCGACAGTGAGAAGAGGAGTTAGCATGTCTCACGCACGGTTGTTCGCATCCCTGGCGCTCGCCGCAATCCTGATGGCAGCATCCTGGCAGCTCGCTCAGGCCGAGACCGCACCACCACCCCCGCCTCCACCGGCCGAGGCAGAGGCGGAAACGGAAGCCATAGAGGGAACCACGGCCCCGGCTCAGGCCGGCGGCCGCCATCTGCTGATACCCGATATCAGCTTTGTCGGCACCGCCATCGGCAAACTATCCGATGACGACCGCGACCCTGACCGCGATCGCCTCCGGCTCGACGAGGCGGAGATCAGCATCCAGAGTTATGTCTACCCGCACGTTCGCGCCGACGCGTTCCTGGTCGCCCCCGGGCACGAGGAGTTCAGGCTGGAGCTTGAAGAGGGCTATCTCGCCTTCGAGCAGCTCCCCCTCCGCTTCGCGGGGCACCTGGGCAAGTTCTTCGTACCCTTCGGTCGCGATAATGAGAAGCACCCCCACTCGTGGCCCTATGCCCGACGGCCCCTCGTCTGGCGCAATCTGGTAGCCAACGAGTCGCTAGTCGGAAATGGCGTGGCGCTCTCGTGGCTGGCGCCCACGCGCAGCCGCCTCTTTCTCCAGCTGGATGCCGGCGCCTACACGAAGGCCGGTCACTCACATTCCGACGGGGAGGCCGCCCACGAAGAGGGCGAGGCGCATGACGACCACGCGCACTCCGAGCTTCCCGAGGGAGCTGGCGCCAACTTCAGCGACAAGTTCTACACCGCGCGCCTCTGGAGCGGTCTTCCAATCGGCGCCCAAGGCGAGCTCGACTTCGGGGGAAGCTGGGCGCGCGGCACCACCGATCAGATTCCGCTTCCATCCGGCGCGCTTGGCAGCCGCAATCTGCAGCTCACCGGCCTAGATGTCAGCTATCGCGCCTATGGCAAGGGGGCGCGGCGCCTTCTCCTGCGCGCGGAGCAGCTCTGGCACCGCTATCGATCCGATCTAGGCCGCGAGATGACGTCCGGCTATTATGCCCTCGCGAACTACCGCTGGAGCAAGTACGCCGACTTCGGCGTGCTCTACGATTGGAGCGAGATGCCAGGTATGCACGGGCAGCATGAGTCCGCGCTCTCCGCGATCTTCACGCGGCAGTTCACGGAGCAGACCTACGCGCGTCTCCAGCTGAGCCGAGGCAGCCGCCCCGGGAAGCGTAACTACACCGAGGCGTGGCTGCAAATGGTCTGGGGGATAGGCCCGCACACCCACCAGCTAGAGTAACCCCGGGTTGCCCAGTGAGAGGATACATCAGAAGGAGTGTGCTGGAAGCGCGCCTGGCAACGGTTCTGCATGTGGAGCGCGTGGCAGCTCGCCGCCGGACCAAGCGAAGGCGAGCCAGGTTCCGGCCGCTTCGACACAGCCCGTGTGAAAGGAAGAGAGAAGATGCGGATTCCGACAGCATCTGTGATCATAGCCCTCATCGCCGCCAGCCTCCTGGCACCGGCGTCCCGAGCAGACGCTACGGTCGAGGTCGTCGCCGCCATTCCGGAGTTGGCGTCAATCGCCCGCGAAGTGGGCGGCAACAAGGTGCGCGTCTCCAGCATCGCGCAGCCCAACCAGGATTACCATAAGGTGGATGCGCGCCCGAGCGACGTGGCGCGCGTGAGCCGCGCCGACCTTTTCGTTCGCGTGGGGATGGATTTCGACCTGTGGGCGGATGCCCTGCTCGGCGCCGCGCGGAACAAGAAGGTCGCCCCTGGTGGTCCTGGCTACGTGGATGCGTCGCAACGGATCAAGCGCCTGGAGGTGCCCACCGAGAAGATCACCGGAGCCTCGGGCGACATCCATGCCCAGGGAAACCCGCACTACTACTATGACCCCGGGTGTGCGAAGGTGATCGCGCACAACATCCTGCTGGGGCTGCGCCGCGTCGCCCCTAGCGATGCCGCCTATTTCGATGCCAACTACAAGCAGTTCATCGCGGAGATTGATGCGGCCATGCCCCGGTGGCAGCAGCGGATGGCGGCCTGCAAGGGCAAGCCGGTCGTCACCTATCACAAGAACTGGCGCTACTTCATGGAGCGTTTCGGGGTGCGCGAGTTCCAGACACTGGAGCCGAAGCCCGGGATCCCCCCTTCGCCGGGCCACATCAACCGCCTCATCCAATCGATGAAGCGCGAGGGCGTGAAGGCGATGGTGGTCGAGACGATCTACCCCAAGCGGTTCCCCGAGTTCGTAGCCCGAGAGACCGGAGCGCGCCTGGAATGGGCCCCCTACTCCATCGGTGTCATGGGCACTCGCGACTACATCGGGTTTGTGGATAAGATCGTGGAGGCGTTCCACAATGCCTGCCGGTAAACAGACACACGGCGCGCCCGGGGCCCCTCTCATCTCCTTTGAGGGCGTGTGCCTCGGGTATGGCTCGAAGGAGGTCCTCACGGATCTCCGCTTCACGATCCATCAGGGCGATTACATCGGCATCGTCGGGCCAAACGGCGCTGGCAAGACGACGCTCCTGAAGGCAGTCCTCGGTGTGATCCGGCCCCTCCGGGGCCGCGTCACCCGGCACGGCGAGCGCGAGGCTCACCGCTGTGGCTACGTGCCCCAGCTGAACACCATCGATGACACCTATCCGCTCACCGTCCTCGACGTGGTCCTGATGGGCCGCTATCCGCTCATCGGGGTGATGCGCCGGCCGGGCAAGGCCGACCGCGAGCGGGCACTCCACGCCCTGGAGCAGGTAGGGATCGCCGATCTCGCCCCTCGGCTCTTCCGCGACCTCTCCGGCGGGCAGCGACAGCGTGCGCTGATGGCCCGGGCGCTCGCCTCCGACCCTTCCATCCTGGTCCTGGACGAACCGACCAACGACATGGATATCGCCGGCGAGCGCGCCACGATGGAGCTGATCGACCGGCTGCACCACAAGAACAGCCTCACCGTTCTTGTGGTGAGTCACATCCTCAACGTGCTGGTGCCCCACGTCCGGCGGATCGCCTTCCTCGGCGCGGGCGACTTCCGACTCCTGCCGATAGACGAGGCGATCACGGAGGAGCACCTGGAACGTCTCTACCAGACGCCGATCACCGTCACGGTGGTGGATGGCCGGCGCGTGGTCCTTTGGTGACAGGGGGAGAGGATGCTGGCTTTGATACAGGAAACGTTCGCCGCCGACTTCATGCGCCGCGCGCTGGTGGCCGGAATGCTGGCCGGCGCGCTCTGTGGCTACCTCGGCGTGTACGTCGTGCTGAAGCGGACCGTCTTCGTGGGCGTGGCCCTGGCGGAGATGAGCTCCGCCGGCGTCGCCCTCGCCTTCTGGGCCGCCACCGTTTTCGGGTTTCCGATGGAGGAGCACAGCCCGCTCACCATGACCGGCGCGCTCGCGCTAATGCTCGTCGGAGTCCTTCTCTTCTCTCTTCGCTGGACGAAGACGGTACCTCGCGAGAGCATGATCGGCGTGGGCTATGCCGTCGCCGCCGCCGCGGGCCTCCTGCTGATCTCGCACAGCGCCAAGGGTGAGGCGCACGTGTTGCAGCTCCTGTTTGGCAACATCCTCTACGTCTCCTCGCGCGAGATCTGGGAGTTTGCCGCCGCAGCAGCGCTCGTTGCCCTGATCCACGCCCTCTTCGCTAAGGAGTTCCTTTTCGTCTCGTTTGACCCGGAGACGGCCAACGCGCTCGGCTACCGCGCCCGGTTCTGGGAGATGCTGTTCTATCTGACGCTGGGGCTCACGATCGCCTTCGCGATCCGTGTCGCGGGCGTGCTCCTCGTCTTCTCGTTGCTCGTTCTCCCCGGGGTGACGGCGCTGCTCCTCACGCGCCACCTCCGCCGGGCGTTCCCTGTCGCCATCCTCGCGGGGGTACTTCCGATAGGCATCGGCCTCACCCTCTCCTACGCGCTGGATTTTCCCTCCGCTGCGTCAATCGTCGTGGTCTCGTTCCTCCTGATGCTCCTGGCCGGCGGCGTCCGGCTCGCGCGGGGATGAGGCGACACCATGGATCAGGGCTTGTCAAACGGCGGCGAGTCTGCTAGACTGACGTGGGGGTCACGAGGGAATGCGCAGTGCAGGCACGCGCCCGGCGCGTCCCTCAGGATGGGGCGATGGATTTCCACACTCTCTTTCCGGATAGCAAGCCGGTCATCGGGATGGTACACCTGCTCCCCCTGCCGGGCAGTCCTGGCTGGGGTGGCAGCATGGACGCGGTCCTCGAGCGCGCCCTCGCCGACGCGCGTGCCTGGGCCGAGGCGGGCACCAGCGCGCTCCTCGTGGAGAACTACGGTGACGTCCCCTTCCACCCGGAACGGGTGGAGCCCCACACCGTCGCGGCGATGGCACTCGCGGTGGCCGCCGTGCGCGAGACAACCGCTCTTCCCACCGGCGTGAACGTCCTCCGGAACGACGCCCGTGCCGCGCTCGGGATCGCCGCTGCGACCGGTGCCCGCTTCATCCGCGTCAACGTGCACACCGGGGCGATGGTAACCGACCAGGGCCTCTTGCAGGGCCGGGCCGACGAGACGCTCCGCCTCCGGCGCAGCCTGGACGCGCCCGTGCTGATCTTCGCCGACCTCCTCGTGAAGCACGCCGTGCCTCTTGGCGAAGTCTCGCTGGAGCAGGCCACGCATGACGCCTTCGAGCGTGGGCTCGCCGACGCCCTAATCGTCTCGGGAGTCGCGACCGGCCAGCCCACCCCGCTCGCGGATGTGCGCCGTGTCAAGGAAGCGCTTCCCACGGCTCCCCTCCTTGTGGGGAGCGGCGTCACCCCCGAAAGCATCGCGGATCTCCTTCGCGTCGCCGATGGCGTGATCGTCGGTTCGAGCGCCAAAGTCGATGGCCGGGCCGAGAACCCGGTGGACCTGGAACGCGCGCGCTCTCTCATTCAGGCTGCACGGAGGGCGCGATGACGCGCGAGCAGCGCAGGCCACCCGCGCGCGCATTCCGCCGCGTCTTGCTGGCGGCGCTGCTCGCCCTGCTAGCTTGGCCCGCGCGCGGGGTGTGCGATACCGCGCCGGATGACCTGCGCGAGCTTGCCCATCTCTTCCGCGCGCAGCGCTCCTCGAAGCCGGCGTTCGCCGAAGCGTTCGCCACCGACCTGCGCCAGTGGGGCCTTCTGCTCCCCTTTGGCCGCCACGGGATGGTGCTTGCCCGAGAGGGTGGCACCGTGCCCGGCGCGGACCGGCTCTTCGTGCCGGGGCTCCTCTTGCGCGACGGCGTGCTCTCGTGCCGGGTCCGCCTCTCGCCCGAGGATGACGCCTATCTGATGTTCCGCGCGAGCGACGAGGACGACGCTGCCTACCAGCTCGTCCTCAGCACCCGCCCCGGCGCCCCCCCGGTCAGCTTCGCCAAGAAACACAACCTCGACCAGCTCTACGGCGGCGCGCGCGTGGGCCACTCCTACCGCGCGTCCGTGCCCCCCGAAGCGTGGGTGGAGGTCGAGCTCTTCTTCCAGGGACCGGTGCTTCTCGCGCTCGTGGGCGGCGAGCCCGCCGCCTACTACGACCACGCCGCGAGCCGCGAAGGGAGCCTCTCCTTCTACGGCGGCGCGCGCCCGCTGGCACTGCGCGACCTGGCGGTCTACACCTTCCACGACGAGGAGCCGCCCTCGCCTTACGGCCTCTCGCGCCCGGCGCCCGCGTTTTATGTGCCGGGCGAGCCGCCCCTCCTCCTCGCTCCCGACGCGAGCCCGCCGCTCGCGCCACGCCGGGGACGGGATCGCCTCGAGGAATCGCCCGGCCAGGCAGGCACGTGGCGCCGGCCCCTCTCCTCGCCAGAACCACGCACGCCGGTCGCACCCACCGGCGCCGGTTTGCCGTTCCTCGCGGGCGGCATCTTGCCAGCCGGC
>Ga0116166_1000160_pt1 | contig 64600 bp, 64 predicted proteins | sample AD_JPNMR2_MetaG_FD_89884 | JGI IMG/M metagenome (GOLD analysis project Ga0116166, IMG submission 89884) | Active sludge microbial communities of municipal wastewater-treating anaerobic digesters from Japan - AD_JPNMR2_MetaG | ecosystem: Engineered > Bioreactor > Anaerobic > Digestate | place...
ACTATTGAGCGTTCAAGTTACTGGGATGACTTTGTAAAAATTACTTCGCTTATTATAGATGAATATATTAACTTTTACAATAAAGAAGGTTCAGATAAGCTTAAATTTAAAGGTTTACTTACAAACAAAATCACCGCAGAAGATAAATTAAAATTTGAATACTTATTTGAAAAATTGGACTCCCAATTAAACTTATTTAACAGAATTGAAAGTGGCGAAATACACTCTTTTTTTGATCTGTTGTTAATATTAGAAAAATAATAATGAAAAATAAACCTGAAAATATAAAAATAAAACTCCCAGAGGATTTTGATAAATCCAAGACATGGGAAGATTATGTTTCGGCTTATTACAAAAAACAGGGCTTTGTTTCTTTTAACAATATTGAAATAAAAGAAGATTTAGATTCAAAAAGTTCAGAATTAGGGGAAATAGATATTCTTGCTATCAAATTTAAAGGAAAAACTTTAGATAAAACATTAATAGAAGTTAAGTCTGGTAAAAATGTTAAAATATCTGACTTAGTATTTAAATTAAAAGGTCAAAGTATATATTTAAATATCCCAAATATTTCTCTTTATGTGTCAAACCAAATAAGTTTAGAAAGTAAACATAAAAAAATAGCAGAAAATTTACAAGTTGGATTGTATCAATTTGATATAAATAGTCATAAGACTCCAGAAGAAAGTGCTTATGTTTATCATAATAAGGTAGAACGACTTTTTATAAAAATAATGAATGACAGAAAAGGCGATCAAAAATTTACTCAGCTACTTCAGTATTATAAAAAAATTGGTAACAACTTATTTTTAGAAAAGCCCGAATCCTCTTTAAAACAAATGTATAGTTCATTTAAAGAAGGTATGTACCTTACACGTAGAACTTGTCAATCCATCTTTGGAGAAAATTCTAAAATTGTGGTTCTTGAAAAGTATAGTGAAGTAGAAAAACAGGTTTATGATTATATAGAAAATAAAGAATTAACCAATAAAGAATTTTTGGATAGTTTTGAAAAGTTGGTTAATATATGGATAGCTGAGTTTATAGAACATAAAAGCAGATATAATTTACTGAATTTCTTAATGATTTATGCAATTGAATTCAAACCAGATTTGTATAATTTTTTGCCTGAAAATTTTAAAAAAGCTATAACTAATCTTAAAGAAGATAATAATAGTTTTTTACTTCCTTATTTCTGGCAAGTTTTTTATGAATTATTAGGTGGATTTATAATAATTGATCCAAAATATAAAGATTCAGAATTATATTTAATTAACAAACTTACGGGAATAGATAAAGATAAAATTGAGAAATATTTGCTTCAGTATAATAATATATTTTCTTCAAGGAAAGAAACTGATTTTTTTGAAAAAAAATGTAATAGTAAGATTTTAGCTCTTAAATATTATCCAGAACCATTTAAAGGTTTAGGAGCCTATTATAGAAAACTGTCAAATAGTGCTAAGAATTATTCTGATATATACGAAGGGGAAATAGCAGAAGAATTAAAAAAATACAATAATTTAACTTTAACATTTTTTAAACAAGAAGAAGATATTAGAAAGAAATGTTAATGGATGAAAGTTAGGAGGTAAACATGAAAACTTTGAATTATTTCGCATATGGCTCAAATATGGATGCTGAGAGAATGAAAAAAAGAAATGTAAAATTTTTAAGTCGTTATAGAGGTATTTTAAAAGGGTGGAGATTAGAATTTAATAAGGTTGCTTTAAAAAATGAAAAAGAAGGATATGCAAATATAGTTCCAGATGAAAATTCTTACGTTGAAGGATGTGTTTATGAAATTGAAGATAGGTATATTGAGGAATTAGATAAACATGAAGCTTATCCAGACCATTATGAAAGAAAATATGTTATCATTGAGACAGAAAAGGGAGAAATAAAAGCAATAACATATATTGCTAACGCGAGTAAATTAAAAAAAGGTTTGATGCCTTCTAAAGAATATTTGAGTTATCTTTTAAAAGGAAAAGATTGCCTTTCTGATGAATATTTTGAAAAACTATCTTTGATTAAAACATTAGATTAAAAGCGTAATAACTTACTTATAATTAAATTAAAATTTTTGCATGCTGTATTCAAAATTTTCTAAAAAATATCTTTGAAAATTATCCGCCTTTGCCTGGTAATAAAATTATTAAATCTTTCAAAAAACATCACCCTGAAATCAAAATCAATTCTGTCAAAACTTATATGGGCGCACTGTTTTTTGAAAAACAATAACCTTAGTGACCTACGCTGTCACTCAAAAATTACGTAAGAAAACCATTAGTGACCTGCGAGGTCACTAACAGGTTACTAAAAAAATTTCCCCGGCAATATGTAATAACTTATGTCGACAATTTCAAGCGATCGCTGGATTTTGTCGACAAAACAAATAACCTTAGATAACCGCGTCGGTTGTTTAAAGCTGTTTAATTTTAGTAACCTGCGAGGTTACTAAGGCTGAAAAACTTATTTGGTCTGAAATTTTCCAGAACATATCATAATTAATACTAAAGCAGCAAAGATAAATTTAAGAGGAATTTTTATGCTGACATAGTTCTGTAATAGAACTATTTTTTAATAAAACAGTTCTGTATCAGAACTATTTATGTTATAATATATGATATGGAAAATATAATAAAACATTTTGAAGAAGTAAATTCACGGCTTATATTAAACTTACCATCTCGATTGAGGTTATTTTATAATTCTATTCCTATTAATAAGGAAAGAGGAGCAATGATTTATGGTTTAAGAGGTGCGGGTAAAACCATTTTCCTGCTAAGTAGAATAAAAAATAGGAATTTTCTTTATTTTTCAGCTGATAATCCTATGATTAAAAATGTATCCTTATATGATTTGGTAAATAAAGTTTTTAAGTCAGGATATGATGGTGTAGTGGTTGATGAAATACATTTCCTAAAAGATTGGCCTTTACATATAAAATCTTTATATGATGATTTTCCAGGAAAACATATTTGGATTAGCGGAAGCAGTAATATAGCTGTTAAAAAAGGTATAGCTGACCTTTCACGAAGATTTGTTCAGTTTCATTTACCACTTTTATCTTTTAGAGAATTTATTTATCTTAAAACTGGTGTTATACTTCCTGTGATATCTCTATTTGAAGAAAGCAAATTTAACAGCCTCTATTCTCAAATTAAAAAAAGCAATCTAAATATAATAAAACTTTTTAAGGAGCATATACAATCTGGAATAAGACCAATATTTGTAGAAAGCAACTACTGTGAAAAACTCAAATCCGCCCTTGAAAAATCAATATTTTATGATGTGCCATTTTATATGAAAGAACTATCTGAAGTATATTTAAAACTTATGAATTCAATTATTTCTCATCTTATTTATTCTCCCATTCCTACCATAAATGTAAGTAATATGACATCAAACTGGTCTATAGGTAAAGAAAAACTTTATAACATACTGGAGGTTATGAAAAATATTGAACTGATAAAGATAATTCAATACAAAAACCAAAAAACAACTTATACAAAAGGAGCCAAAATTTTTCTTTCAGATTCTTCTATTTATTCATGTTTTGATGGTGATAAGGGAAATATGCGTGAATCCTATTTTTGCAATATTCTTTCAGTAAAGCAATATGAAATTTATGCAAGTAAAAATGAAGAAGAATATGATTATTTAGTAAATAATGTTAAATTTGAAATTGGAGGAAAAAATAAAGAAAAAAAGAAATCAGACATTGTAATAAGTGATGATATTGATTTTCCTGTAAAAAACAGAATTCCACTCTGGCTTACAGGCATGGAGTATTAAATATACAAAATATATTTGTAAATCTTTCCAAAAAATCACCATGAAATTAAAATTACCTTTGTCAAAACCTATATGGGCGCTATGTTTTTTGAAAAACAATCACCTTGGTGACCTACGCGGTCACTCAAAAATTACGTAAAAAAACCATTAGTGACCTGCGAGGTCACTAACAGGTTACTAAAAAAATTTCCCCGGCAATATATAATAACTTATGTCGACAATTTCAAGCGATCGCTGGATTTTGTCGACAAAACAAAATAACCTTAAATAACCGCGTCGGTTGTTTAAAAAACAAAGAATTAAAAAATGTTTGCTAAGATCATACAGGGGGTTGACTTATCAGTTTTTATCTGTTAAATATGTTACTGATATATTTAAATATCAGTATATATTAGGAGTTTTTTGTGAAAAAATTATTAAAGAAATTATTTATTTTTTACTTGTTGTTTTTTACACCTTCTGTATATTCTGAGTTTTCAGATTCTTATTTTAAAAATCAATCTGAAGCAGTTACAAAAAACCTTCCAGATTCTAAGACAATTACACCATCTACTGTAGCAACCGTATCACCAGATTCAATTGATTTCTGGGATAAGCTTAATTCAGGGGTGCTTGATAATCTGTGTAAGCAGGCAAAGATTGATATTAATAAAGATTATTCTATGCCGAATGTTGGAGGTATAGAAGGTGGAGTTAAAAGATATTTTGAAAGATATCCTGATAAGACCCTTGCTTTAATAGATGAGGTTAATATAAAAATTGGGGCTGCATTCGGTACAGAAATTTTAGATATACCTGATTTCGGTCCATTGAATGTTGGAATATCTGGAAGTGTGGAGGGGAAATCAGTTGTTGTAAGACCTCTTAAAAATGATGATTACTGTAAGAATTTAAAGAAACTTGTTGATATAAGAGAAGTAAAAACAGTTCTCCCGATGAATGAAAAAAGAATAAGGGATATGGCTGTTGGTGAGATATGGAAACTTCCAGTAGTTACAAGATTTTCTTTTTCTGCCGGAGCAGGCGCATCTCCTGTGACTTATTTGTCAGTATCAGTTGGTGGTGGAGTGACAAAAGAAAGAACTCCATCTGTTACTCTTTACAGAATTGATAATAATACACTTAGACTCAGAATAAGAATACAGAGAGTTTTTGTTGAATCTGTTTCTGCTCAGATTTCAACAACTTATGAAATTGCACCATCTGATATAGGACTTTTTGAAGCTGAAAATGTTTTAACAAAACTTGTAAATAAAGAAATTGCTAAAAATATTAATAAATATCTTGCATTAAAATTCAGTTATGGAGTATCAAAGACAAGCGGAAGAAAAGTTATGTTAGAGTTTCTTATAGATCCAAACAATAAAGAACAACTTGATGCTCTTGTAGATTTTTTAAGTGGAAATCTTGGAGTTATACAGAGATTTATCAAACTTGGATTGAGATTTAATGAATTTAAAGAAGATAATAACTTTGAACATGGCATGGCATCTTTAAATAATATTTCCTCACAGGCATCTTCTCAGTTAGGCGTAAAACCATCATATGCAGGAGCAAATCATTATCAATCACAGAGCAGTAACACAAATATAAATATTCCTTTTATACATAATCATTCATGGTCTAATAGTAGTTCTTATAACAGATATCAGTCTCTTGATGGAAAAGAGGCTTTACATATTCATCAGGCACAGAGAGTATCCGACGGCTCTACATTGAATATCCCGTTTTTGGGAACTTTGGTTAAGTATAGAGACGAAGAAAATGTTTACATAGTAAACAGAGAAAACGATAAAAAAATAGACGACCCGATGCTTTTGTACGAGTATAACGCCGGTTTTGTAAGAAACTCCGAAGATAGCGCAAGGTCGATGATAAGTAAGGCAAACGGAGTTTTAAAGTATGTGGCTATGGATGGTAACGGAACAAGCTCCGAGTATGTTATAGACCCGAACCTCGTTTTTCCGCCGTCTTTAAGGCAGGAGCTTGACGATATAAATTCGGGCCAGAGCGTTAAAACTTATAAAAGGGGAATGATAGCTTTTAAACTGCTTATTTCCAAAGAAGGAATAAAACAAATAATTTTTTCCACTCCGGAAAGGATTTTGAAGGAGTATCTTAATATGATGAGAGAGTTTGACTCTTTCATAGTGGATAAATTCGGTTCGTTTTTTAGTTTCGATAAAGATAAGGTTACATACGACTGGAAAAAAGTCAGAGAGAATATGGACTCTTTCGATGAAAATTACTCTCAAACCGTAGGCGTTTTGGACCAGATAGCCAGATCCGCAACCAAACTTATAAAAGATATTTTTTCGATAAGAGACGAGCGGGATAGCAAAAAACAGGCCAAGAAGTTTACAAAGGTGGCAAGCGGAAAAGCGAGCACCGATATAGGCTACGACCAGTTTATGAAGGTTGTGGTTCAGCTTGTAAGCAAAGAAAACCTTGCCGGCCAACTTTATATAGCGACCGATAAGAAGGTAAAAGGCGAAGAGGATTTTAACGCAAATTATACCATAGACCCGAATGGAGAAGTGACTCAAACGATGAACGAGATAGTTAATCAAAGGGATAGATTTTCAAATCCCTCTACGCTTAAAGATTAGCCATTGGGATTTTTATAATATTTCTACTAAAGTATAAACTATCCATTAAAAATTTTTTGTTTAAATATATTTTATATGTGACCACTGATACGAACGATCGTCTCTAAAAGTGGTTATCTTTAAAAAAGCGATTTTTAAGTTTTAAATCTAAATGGTTTTTATTTATTATATAATTAAATTATGATTGAGAGTTTTATAAAGGGGATAACCGCGCTTTCTAAGTTTTTGGCTCCCAAAAGGCTTAAAAAGATAACCTATAATATAAAGGAAAGAACGGATTTCGTAACGGTGGTTTTAGACGATATATATCAGATTCATAACGCAAGCGCCGTGCTTAGAAGCTGCGATGCTTTCGGTATTTTAGATGTTTATGTGGTTGAGAATAAAAACAAATTTCAGCCGGCAAAAGGTATATCCAATAGCGCGGAAAAATGGCTTAATATTAAAAAATTTTCCAATTACGATGAATGTTATAAAGAGCTTAAGGATAACGATTATAAAATATGCGTTACGGTTCCGCCTTCGGAAGATTCAGTGTTTTTGGACGATTTTGAGATAAAAGAAAAAATAGCGATAGTCATAGGTTCCGAGGTTAGCGGGGTTTCGGAGTTTTTTAAAGAAAAAGCCGATATGTTTTTAAGCATAAAAATGAGAGGGTTTGTCGAGAGTTTAAATTTGTCGGTTTCAACCGGAATTATATTGTACGAGTTTAGAAAAAAACTGGAAAATTCAAATATTGACTGGAGGCTTTCTCCGGTAAAGAAATCTAAAACGATTTATAAGTGGTTTAAGAAAACTGTTTATTTTTCAGATAAAATAACGGAGGCTAATTTATGAGCCGATTGGATTTCGTCGAGTTTTTCCCGTATATTATCATAGCCGTTATGGGCGCGATCGTTTTGGGCGTGGTTTATGCGGATAAGAGAAGAAAAAATAAGATAAAGGAGATTGCGGAAAAAAGCGGTTTCGAATACGATTTTAACGGCGATATATTAATCGGTTATATAGGCTCCGATAGAGCCGTGCCCGAGGAAAGAAGTTTCGTTTTAAATAAATACTCGGACGACGTTTCAAGATATCTTTACTCAACCGGTATTTCGCTTTTCGATAACGGACATTCAAAGAAAACTAAAAACATAATATCTTTTCCGTTTAAAAACTCAAAAATATTCCTTTTCGATTATTACTATACCGTAGGTTCGGGGAAAAATTCCACCACATACTCTCAAACGGTAGCTTTTTATAAGTCGGATAAGAAATTCCCTTCTTTTAGTATGAGGCCGGAAAATTTTTTCGATACAATTACATCGCTTGTCGGATATAACGACATAGATTTCAACGAGTTTCCTTCTTTTTCCAAACTTTATTATTTAAAATCTAAAGACGAGGCGACCGTAAAGGAGTTTTTTAGCGAGCATAGAATAAGATTTTTCGAACAGACTCCCGGATGGTATATGGAAGCCAACGAAAACTTTATTGTTTTATATAAAAAGGGTCTGGTTTCCGTAGATAAATACCAACAACATATAGACGAAGTGACCAATATTTTCAATTCTTTAGACATATAATCGAAGGAGGACGGATGAGTTTGATAACGGGATTTTTTGTTTTTTTTAATATTTTCGGTTTTTGCGCCTCGGAGGATTCCATAATAAAAGCGATGAGCGACGAGCTTAAAGTTTCTTACGATAAACTAAAAAACGCCGAACCTTATCCGCTTTATTTTATTCAGTATCAAACCTGGGTTTCGGATAACTATTCGGTCGGCTCAAAATTAGGCGCGATAACCGACGAAACCGATACCCACCAGGCGATTTTAACATGCGATATGAGAATGGGAAGCCCGGAGTTGGATTCCACTCACGAGATAAAGGGAAGCAAAAACTATTACGATAACTCCTCCAATCTGGATATTTCAATAATTCCTTTAAACGACTACGACGCGGTAAGGGCAAATATCTGGGAGTTGACCGATAAGACTTATAAAAAAACTCTGGATAGGTATATAAAGATAATAGCCAACAAAAAATTAACGGCGGAGGAAGAGGATAAGTCCGGGGATTTCATACCGGCTTTAAAACCCGAGGTTTTTTATTCGACGGCTTCCAAAGAAAATATTGATAGAGAGTATATAAAAGGTTTGTTGAAAAAAGTTTCCGAGAAATCTAAAAAATACGATTTTATAATAAACTCGGGAGTTTCTTTTTCCGCTTTAAATAATACAAGATACATAGTCAATACCGAAGGTTCAAAAATAACCGAGGGCAAAAGAAAGTATCTTATAGATTATTATATGACCGCAAGGACCGATGACGGGCTGGATATATCCAGATATAATTCTTATAGTTTTGAAAACATAAAAGACATACCGGATGAGAAAAAAATATCGGCCGATTTTGAAAAATCGGCTTCGGAGTTAAAAAATCTTCTTGAGGCCAAAAATTTGGAGCCTTACCACGGTCCCGCCATAATAGAAAACAGAGCCGCGGCGGTTTTCTGGCATGAGATATTCGGCCACAGGATAGAAGGCCATAGGCAAAAAAGCGAAAAAGAAGGGCAGACATTTGCAAAAAAAATAGGCGAGAAAATTATGCCGGATTTTATAACCATTTACGACGACCCCAATTTAAAATATTACAGAGGAAAGTTTTTAAACGGCCATTATAACTACGACGACGAAGCCGTAAAATCCGAGAAAGCCGTTCTTGTAGAAAACGGGGTATTGAAAGGCTTTTTGATGCAAAGGGTTCCTCTAAAAGGATTTAACAAATCAAACGGCCACGGCAGAAGAAGCGCGGGTTATATTACCGTATCAAGGCAGGGAAATCTTATTATGGAATCTTCCAAAACGGTTTCTTACGACGAGCTAAAAAAAATGTTAATAGACGAGATAAAAAAATCTAAAAAAGAATACGGGATTATAATAAAGGATATAGAAGGGGGATACACTTATACCACGAGGGATATGCCTCAAAGCTATACCATATTGATAAAATACGCCGTAAAGATTTATCCCGACGGGAAAGAAGAGCCGGTCAGGGGGCTTAATATGATAGGAACTCCTCTTAATACCTTTCCAAAAATACTGGCTACGGGAGACGATTACGACGTTTTTAACGGAAGTTGCGGGGCGGAGTCGGGGTGGGTGGATGTTAGCGCCGTTTCGCCTTCTTTGTTGTTTAGCGAAATAGAAACTCAAAAGGTTCAAAAATCTTCAAAAAAGCCGCCGGTTTTAAAACCGCCTTATTATAAAAAGTAGAGGAGGAAGGATGAAATTTTTATTGGTGATGTTTTTAAATATTTCTTTTTTAAACGCTAACGACGTTTATTTAAAGGGCATGAAAGACGAGATAGAAAGAAATACTAAAAATCTGGTTATGGAAGGTTTTTCGGCTCCGTATTTTCTGGCATATACTAATTACGATAACGACTATTGCGAGGTTTCGCTCAGCTTCGGAGATGTTGAATATAAAACCGACGATAGAATGAATGTAGTTAAATCGGAGGTAAGAGTCGGTAACAGAAAATTCGATAGCTCAAATTACGCGGGCGATTTAAATAAATATACGCCGTATTATTCATATCTTCCTCAGGAACCCGATTACGACGCAATAAGACAGTCCTTGTGGTATCTTACCGACGAGGCTTATAAAAACGCCATAGATTTGTATTCAAAAAAAGAAGGGTACAGGAAAAATAAGGATATAAAAGAAATATACGACGAGATTTCCAATTCGCCTAAGGTGGAGTATTCTCAAAAAGGCGAAAAGTTCAAAAAAAACTGTTCCAAATACGAAAAAATTTTAAAAGAGATATCGGCTCTTTCAAAAAAATACGATAAAATAAAATCCTCCTCGGTAAGGTTTTATCATTCCTATGAAACCAAAAGATACGCAAACTCGGAAAAAAGTTCTTTTATAACATCTTATCCGATTTATTCGGTTTCAATAACGGTTGAGATTATGGATAAAAACGGTTTTGTTAAAAAAACGGATAAAAAATTCATATTCGATTCAGACAAATATATTAACGAGGCGCTCGTTAAAAAAGCGGACTCTTTTTTAAAAGAGGTTTCGGATACTTATAACTCGGAAGTTTTGGATTATTACTTAGGTCCCGCCGTATTCGAAGAGGATGCGGCCGGAGAATTTTTTAATAATCTTTTCGTTAGAAATATATCTTTTTATCCGCCGGTTGAAACCGATAAAGAGGAGTACCTTAAATATTATTACGATGTTCCGAAGCTTGTTGATAGAATAGGTAAAAGAGTTATTTCCGGTTTTATAGATATATACGACGACCCTACGGTTAAGGAATATGAGGGAGAGTATCTTGCCGGTAATTATTATATAGACGATGAAGCGGTTATGGTCAAAAAATTAAACCTTGTTGAAAACGGAGTTTTAAAAAACATATATGCTTCAAGAAGGCCTAACAAATATTCTTCTCAGTCCAACGGACACGCAAGGGGCGGTTATTATATGTATAATTATCCGATGTCCGGAAATGTTTTTGTAAATTCTAAAAAAACTTTAAAATACGAAGAGTTAATCTCCGAAGCGAAAAAAATGGCAAAAGAGCAGAATATGGATAATATTCTGATAGTCAGAAAATTATCTTCGTCTTATACGGACGATGTCCTGGGCGAGCCGTCGGTGGCTTATCTTCTTGATATAAATACCGGCGAGAAAAAATATATATCCGATTCGAAATTCGAGGGTATGGGTTTAAGGTCTTTAAGGGACATAGTTTATACCGAAGATAGAAAGTATGTTTATAATTTCGAACAAAAAGGCCCTTTTTATAACAGCCAGAGCGTTAACTCTTCAATAATAGCTCCTAAAAGCATACTTATCAACGAGATAGAGCTTATTAAATCGGATAAAAAACCGGACAAAAAGCCTTATGTGCCTCATCCGTATTTTAACAAATGAGTTATAAACATCGGCTTTTGTAATTGGTAAAATATTATTATAAGGAGATTATTATGAATAAAGTTTTATTGATAGTTAGAGACGGATGGGGGATAGGAAACCCAAACGATAAGTTTAACGCGGTAAAAGCCGCAAAAACTCCAAACATAGATTTTTATTTGAAAAATTATCCCAATACCGTTCTTGACGCTTCGGGCGAAGCGGTTGGGCTTCCTAAAGGATATCAGGGCTCAAGCGAGGTCGGACATTTGAATATGGGTGCGGGGAGGATAGTAATTCAGGAGCTTAAGAGAATTAAAGATATGATAGAAGACGGAAGCTTTTTTGAAACCGAAAATTTGAAAAGAGCTTTGTTAAACGCAAAAAACAACGGTTCGGCTCTTCATCTTATGGGGCTTGTTCAGGACGAAGGAGTTCATGCTCATCAGGACCATATGTATTCGATAATAAATAAGGCTTTGGAGATGGGAATAAAAAATGTTTATATCCATTTTTTTGCCGACGGGAGAGACACCCCTCCGAGAAGCGGTATGGGATATCTTAAAATGCTTATTGATTTTATAAAAGACAAGCCCGGGGTTAAAATAGCCACCGTTATGGGAAGATATTACTCAATGGATAGGAACGAAAGCTGGAAACTTACCGATATGGCTTATAACGCCATAACAAAAGCCGTGGGCAAAAAATATAAAACCGCTTTGGAAGTATTCGAAGACGCATATTCTAACGGGAAACAGCCGAACGGCGAGCCTATGGTTGACGAGTATATAGAGCCTTCGGTAATAGGCGATTATTCCGGAGTTAAGGACGGAGATTCGGTTATACATTTTAATTTCAGGCAGGATAGAGCCATACAGCTTACAAAGGCATTTGTCGAAGACGATTATAAAGGTAATAGATGGAAAAAATTCGATATATCCTACTGCGGGCTTACCAAATACTACGACGAGTTCAAGTTTTCCGCTCTTCCTCCCATGGACGAGGGCGGGAATATGAATAATCTTTTGGGAGAAATCATATCCTCAAGCGGAATGAAACAGCTGAGGTTATCCGAGACTCAAAAGTTTAAGCATGTGACCTCTTTTTTTAACGGTAAAAGAATAGAACCTTATAAAAACGAGGATAGAATAGAAATAAAAGGAAGATTTGATCCTTCAAGTTTCGCTCAACATCCAGAGATGGAAGCTTACATAGTGGCCGATAAGGCGGTAGAAGTAATAAAAGAAAAAGATTACGACTTTATGCTGATAAACTTCGCAAACGGGGATATGGTTGGACATACGGGAGATTTTAATGCGGCAAAAAAAGCGGTGGAGGTCGTGGACGAATGCGTCGGCAAGGTCGTTGGCGAGGCGCTTAAAAAAGATTATGTCGTTATGATAACCGCAGACCACGGAAACAGCGAAGAGATGTGGGATTATAAAATAAATATGCCCAAAACTTCTCATACCACAAATCCGGTCGAGTTTATACTTGTAGGAAATAAAGTAAAAAACATTAAACTTAGAGAAAGAGGCATATTGAGCGACATAGCGGTTACCATAATAGATTTTTTGGGCATAAAAAAACCGAAGGATATGACATCCCAAAGCTTGATAATGAATAATTAGTCTTTTCGGTTTTTAAAAAGTCCAGATTTTATGAATAATTATGCTTTTATAGATAGCCAGAATGTAAATCTTTCAGTAAAAGGAATGGGGTGGAAGTTAGATTTCGCAAAATTCAGAATTTATCTCAAAGATAAATATGATATAACAAAAGCTTTTCTTTTCATAGGCTATGTCCCGGAATTTCAAAATTTATATACTGATTTGCAAAAATATGGTTATATTATAGTTTTTAAACCCACATTAAAACTTCCTAATGGAAAAGTTAAAGGTAATGTCGATGCTGAGATGGTTTTAACCGCAGTTACTGAAATAAATAATTACGATAAATGTTTGATTGTATCCGCGGATGGAGATTTTTATTGCCTTATAAGATATTTAGTAGATAAGAATAAATTATTGAAACTTATGATTCCAGATAGAAATAAATATTCCTCGCTTTTGAGGAAATTTTCTAATTATATGGTTTTTATGAACGACCTGAGAGCTAAGTTAGAAGAAAAATAAAAGGGAGGCATTGCCTCAGGACATAACCTTTTGGTTTGCCTCCCATCGTGATACTTATATTCTATATGATTTTGAATGAAAAATCAATATATGGATAAACTTATAAAAGTTAAAGTAAAAGCGGATGAAAAAGAAAACTCGGTAGAAAAACTTAAAGAAGACGAGTTTCTGGTTAAAACAAAATCTCCCAGAAAAGAAGGCAGGGCGAACGAAAGCGTGATATCCATTTTGTCCGATTACTTTAATATCGATCCGTCCGGTATAAGAATTATAAAGGGACATACCTCTCCTTCCAAAATATTTAGAATAAACTATAAGAAATAGGTTTTTGTAAAGTAAAACCGATTTGTGTTCGCATAATTAAAATAATGTAAAATAAATTTATGAAGAAAATCTTGGTAGTTAAGATTATAACCGCATTATTGTCGTTGTTTCTTACCACGGTAATAATACTGATATTAAACGGCTTAAATTCTAACATAACCGATACTCAAAAATCTCCGGATTACAGGATAGAGGGTAAGAAAAATGCCAAAATCGTAATAATAGAATACTCCGATTTCGCCTGTCCCGCATGCGCAAATATGAACTTTTATATAAAAAATTTAATTAAATATTTTCCCGAGGATTTTGAGATTAATTTCAAGCATTTTCCTTTGACCAACATTCATCCTTATTCTTTTAACGCCGCCGTCTGGGTGGAGTGCGCGGGAGTTGAGGAAAATAAGTTTTTCGAGGTAGGGGATCTGTTTTTTAAAAATCAAAAGGAATGGTGGAACAGCAAAGATTATGTTAAACTTTTTGAGAAATATACCAAAGAAGCGGGAGCAGACGTTGAAAAAATAAAAAAATGTTTTAACGAATCCAAGACGGTGGATATGGTTAAAAAGGATATACAAAACGCGGATAAAATGAGGTTAAACTCAACGCCTACGTTTTTTGTAAACGGTAAGATCGCGGTCGGTGGAATGGAACTTGTAGAGGCGATAAAGAAGGAGAAAGAGAAATGAGTTTTGAAAAAAGAAGAGAAATAGTTTCTTTTCTTATGAGGGCGATGGTCGGCGCGGTTCTTATTTACTCCGGTTATATAAAAATATCCGAGCCGTTAGAATCTTTTATTTCTTCAATTTTAAGCTATAAAGTGGTCGGGGAAAGTATCGCTTATTATTCGGCCTTGATTCTTCCCTGGGCGGAGGTTTATATCGGAGTTCTTTTGATTTTAGGCCTTTTTACAAAATTGATGACAAAAGCCGCTTTTTTGTTATTCTGTTTTTTTGAGATTTTGCTTTTGCAGGCTATGGCGAGAGGTCTTGAGGTTGTAAACTGCGGATGTTTCGGCTCAAAACACTCAAATCCCATAGGCGTGGAGTTCGCCTTGAATCTGATATGGATTTTTTTCGTTTTTATGGCTTATAAATATTCCTATCATTTTTCACTGGATAAATTTATAGAAAAGAAGTATAATTCGAATGAAAAATAAATATTTTTTTTTGAGTCTGGTTTCGTTTGTTTTTTTATCTTTTACTCTTAAGGGTTATATTAAAGAAGAAAATAAAGATACTATATGGCTTTACATAACATATCCGGATAAAAAATTGGATTATTATATAGAGGTTAATATAGACGGCGAGGTGCTTCTAAGAATTGCGGACGGCAAAAAAAAGATAGTCAAGGAAGGAACGATTAAAAAAATGTACGCCAAAGATTTTTTCAGAGAAACAAAAAACTCGGATATAATGAATTATTCTAAAAACATAGACCTTTCAAAGATGTTGTTTTACAGAGGAGAGCTTGTAAAAATATCCGCCAATGTGCAGGGGGAGATAAGAAGGGTGGTCTCGCCCCTGGATAGGTTTTCTCAAACATTCGTTTACGCCTTTAGACAGGTTTATAACGAGGCGATAAATCTGCCCAATACCGAAAAATATGTTTCTTTCATATATGCGGCTCCGCTTGAAGGAGAAATTTATAATCAGTTCGTTAAAAAAGTTCCTTCCAATTACAAAATGCCGTTGATAGAGACGAGAGAATTGAAAAATAACAAATACATATTCAAAGCCATAAACAATCCATGGAGAATGATACCGATACCGTCAAAAGAAGAAGAAAACACGATTTCCGAATTTATAACCTCAAAAAACCTTTACGGCATTAAATCCGCTTTTTATCTGGGAACTACCAGAGGAAACTATCAGCTTTCCATATCCGAGTGATTATTTATAAAACCAGATTATATCGGCATATTCCGATACTTCTTTCAATTTTTTCTCGTCGTTTTTCGTTTCTTCTTTTTCGGTATATACGCTTAAATGGTTAGATCCTTTGGTTCTTTCTTTTACCGACCGGGGTATGGCAGCGTTATACATTATGTGCCCGTTTCCGGCTATTACGACAAAGGAATAATCTTTGTTTTTGTTTAAAAAATCGCTTACCCCTTCGCCCATCGTTTCGTTCCATACGGCCATGGAAAGGAGATAGTTTTCGAATGTCATTATTTTGTTCATCTGATTATCCCCGTGCCCCGAAAACGTTTCTTTAAGATAATCTATATATTTTTTGTTGTCGGTTATTTTAATCTCTCTGGCTATTAAATTTTTTTCTTCCGGATTTAGGCTTTCTATACCCCCTCGAGCGACTTTTGAAACTATTTTTCTCGGGATATTTAACGCCAAAGCTTTCAATTTTTTCTCTTTTATGAAATCAAATATCGGTTTGTAAAGGTTATAATCGAATCCCCACTCTTTTTTCCAGTCTATTTTAGATAAAAACTCTTCTTCCGAAATGTTTCCGTTTATATATTCGTCAAGTATCGGCTGTAAGGTTTTATTTAGCATTTCAAACCCCACGCAGATCTTGTCGCCTTTCTTTGAGTAAAGCGTTTTAATGACTTCAAGCTGTATTTCGTGAGAGCCTTTCTGATCGTGTTGTTCGCCGACGTATAAAATATCGGCTTTTTTAATTGCTTTTTGCAATTTTTCTTGAGATATGAACTTGTTTTTTTTGTAATAATCGGTCATATCCGATGCGAAAAGAACAAAAGGGATAAAAAATATTGGGATTATTTTCATAATTATATTTTATATTTTTTTAATAATCTCAAAGTTATTTCTTTTATTTCTTTTTTTGTCAAAAAGGAATTTTCACAAAAAACTTTTATTTTTTTAGGGTCGTATTTGAAAGATATGTTTTCTTTAAAAAAATCGTATTTAAATTTTAATTTGTATTTTTCGGGATTTTCATACTGGGGTGTGGAGGGGTAAGGGGTATTCGGCGTTACGTCTATGTCGTCCGGTTTGTTTTCTTCTATCCATCTTTCGGTTAACTCTTCGTCTTCTTTGGTGGAAAAAGGAAGCCCCACGACTATAAAAGCTTTGAATCTTATTCCGTATTTTAAGGCTAATTTTCTCGCTTTTGTGTTTGTTTCCGTCGTGGTTCCTTTTGATACGAGTTTTAAAACCCTGTCGCTTCCCGATTCCACTCCGACCGTCATTTCCACGCACCCCGATTTTTTAAAAAGCTTAACCGACTCTTCGTCCAATAGATTGGCTCTCATCGGAGCTCTCCATAAATATTTTCTTTTCGTAAGCATAAGAGCGAGGCTCATCGAATAGTTTTTGTCCGCGTTGAACTCGTCGTCGTAAAACATAAAAGCGGAGTAGCCGTAAGTTTTATTTAGATAATCCATCTCCTCTATTACGCTTTTCGGATCTCTGAACCTTAGTTTTGAGTAATAATCCAGAGCTCTTCCGCAGCAAAAAGCGCATTTATAAGGACATCCTAAATGGGAGATTAGACTTGTAGCCGGAAAACCGTTAATTTTGTAGTTGTATTTTTTGAGGTTTATTAAATCTCTGGCCGGCATTAACATATTTTTTATGTCGGAAATTTCGTTTTTAACAAATTTTTCTTTTGAGTTTATTATCTTATCGACGGGGATAAAGCCGTCCCCTATTATTACCTTGTCGAACATCGAAAGAGATTTTGGGATTATGGTGGCGTGATGTCCGCCTATGAGGGTTAAAATATTTTTGCTTATTTTTTTCGTTTCTTTAAAAAGTTTGAGGACATAGGGGATGTCGGGGGTGGTGGAAGTAAAACCCACGCAGTCAGGAGAATTTTTTTTGAGTAATAGAGCGTATTTTTCAATATAATTTTTTTCTCCGGTTAAATCGAAAACCTTAACGTTATGTCCGTCTTTTCTCGAATAAGAGGCGAAGTATAGCGGACCCAGTGATGGAAATGCGGTGTCGGATGTCATATAAGGAGATGGAGGAATTACTATCGCTATTTTCATTTTAAATTTTTTTCCAATACCGAATAAGCGAAACTGTCGAGCGACGCTTTTTTAACTACTGTTTCTCTCGCTTTTTTCCCCATACCATAGAGTTTGTTTGTGTTCGCTATTATTAGATTTATTTTTTCTTTAATCTCGGCCGTTTTCGAATAAAAAAAACCGTTTACTCCGTCTTTTATGTATTTTCTCATCCATCTGGTATTTTTGATAAGAACCGGTTTCCCCATGGCCATAGACATAAACGCTATAGCCATTCCGGCCGTTTCGTTCTTTTCGTTGTCGGATATGGGTATCGCGGTAAAATTCGCTTCGGATATGAGTTTTTTCAAATTAAATAGATTTTGGTTTAATTTAAAAAAAAATATATTTTCTTTTTGAGGTATTTGAGAGTTGGATACCGCTATTAGTTTAATGTCTTTATCTAAAGCTTTTAAAAGATTATCGAAATCTCTTCCTTTGGAACCCGCTGTAAATATTTTTATGCCTTGGGAAGCGTTTTCGAAATTTTTTTCCGGCTTGTAATACTCGGTGTCTATATGATAATCCCTTTTTAATATGGGTCCGGATGGAGGATAGTTTTTAGGATCTTCAAACCTGAATATGTATGAATAATCGAATAGTTTGAAAAAATCGGTTTTGGAAACTTTATCGTAAAAACTCGAATCTTTAGGCATCGGGATAAGATGGTTCATTATCATTATTTTGCGGATTTCGTGTTTTTTTACGACTCTTGCGTAATAAAGAGATGATTTATCCGTTTTCCATGGGAAATCTATCGATATTATCAAATCGCATTCGGGATTTTTTTGGATTTTTAGATAATGTGTTCTGTTTCTCTCAAGCTCTTTGGATGTGGCAAGAGCCGAGTAATCGTGTTTGAAAGAATGTATTGTTAAAAAATTTATTTTTTTATTTAAGCAGGCTCTCGATAAAGCCATTTCCATATGATAATTTTCGGGAGATTCGTTGAAATTCAATATCAGTACCTTCATTTTTAGTATTATATAATTTTAATATGAATCTTTTAAATATAAGATTTATGAGAGAGATTTTAATTCCGAATTTGGCATATCTTATAATAAAGATTTTATCCTCAAGTCTTAATATAAAATATATAAACAGAGATAAAGTGGACGAGTCGATAAAAGCCGGCGATAAAATAATTTTCGCTTTCTGGCACCAGAGACAATTTTTTTTGGTTAATCCTCATAGCGGATTTAGATTAGCTCTTATGACAAGCCTGTCTAAAGACGGCGAGCTTCAGACCGCCATACTTTCAAAGTTCGGTTATCGTTGCATAAGGGGTTCAAGCTCCAAGGGCGGGGTTTCGGCGCTTAAGGCTATGGTAAGAATCGTAAGAGAAGGCTATAACGTAGCTTTGGCGGTGGACGGGCCTAAGGGACCGATATATGAGGTCAAAGACGGTATTTTGTTTTTGGCTAAAATGACAAAAGCGGTCGTAATTCCGGTTTCCGCCTCTTCCAAAAGCTTTGTTTTTAAAAAAGCCTGGGACAGGTATATGCTTCCGATTCCTTTTTCGAAAGCGGTTATAATTTACGGCGAACCAATAACCGTATCGGAGAAAGACGAAATAAGCGTTAAAAGAGAAGAGATTAAAAAAAGTTTAGACGATTTGACTCTTACGGCTGATAAAGAAGCCGGTTTTATGCTAAAATAGGATAATGGGTATTGTTAAAATCGTTTTTAAATCTTTAAGGAGGGAAAAATGCTAAGAAACGAAAAAGAAAAGAATAATATTTCCGATAATAAAACTTCCAAAACCGAAAAAACTCACGCTTTGGAAGCGGCTTTGTCTCAGATAGAAAAAACATTCGGCAAAGAAGCGATAATGAGGCTTGGAGAAAAGAGCGCAAAGATAAAAATATCGGTAATACCTACCGGCGCGCTTTCTTTGGACCTTGCGCTTGGAGTGGGGGGGCTTCCGAGAGGAAGAATAATAGAAGTTTTCGGTCCGGAGGCCAGCGGTAAAACTACGCTTACGCTTCATATAATAGCTCAGGCTCAAAAACAGGGCGGGGTTGCGGCTTTTATAGACGCCGAGCATGCTTTAGATCCCTTCTACGCAAAGAAAATAGGAGTGGACATCGATAACCTTTTCATATCTCAGCCGGACTCCGGAGAAGAGGCTTTGGAGATAGCCGAAAAATTGGTAAGATCGGGAGCGGTGGACGTGATAGTGATAGACTCCGTCGCGGCGCTTGTTCCAAAAGCCGAGATAGAAGGCGAGATGGGGGACCAGCATATGGGACTTCAGGCGAGGCTTATGTCTCAGGCGCTAAGGAAACTTACCGCCATAGCCTCCAATACGAAAACCGCCATAATTTTTATAAACCAGATAAGGCATAAAATCGGAGTAATGTTCGGAAGCCCCGAAACCACGACCGGTGGGCTTGCTTTAAAGTTTTACTCTTCCGTTAGACTTGATATAAGAAAAATAGAAAACATAAAACAGGGAGAGATGGTCACCGGAGCCAAGATTAGAGTGAAAATAGTTAAAAACAAAGTCGCGCCTCCTTACAGGATGGCGGAGTTTGAGATGATAAACGGGGTGGGTATTTCCAGAGAGGGATGTTTATTAGATATGGGAGTTGAAAGCGGGATAGTGGAAAAAACCGGAAGCTGGTTTGAGTATAAAGGCGAGAGGCTTGGACAGGGAAGAGAAAACGCAAAAGAATTTTTAAAATCCAATCCCAATATCGCCGAAGAGATAGAAAAAGAGCTTAAGAACAGATATCTAAACGAAGGCGCGGCGGCCGAAGAAAAAGAAGAGCCGAAAGAAGAAAAGAAAAAGAAATAAAATCCTTTCGCTTTTTTTATGTATGAAAACATTTTAAACGGTTTTTCGTCTTATATTTTATTGGAAAAAAATCTTTCCAAAAATACAAAACTTTCTTACGTAAGGGACGTGAAAAAATTTTTGGAATACTGCGATAAAAACAATATAAGTTTCGTTTCGATAAAACCTTTGGAGCTTGAAAATTATCTTTTTTCGCTAAAAAACAAAGGATATAAAATAAATTCGTTGTTTAGAAAAACGGAATCAATAAGGGCTTTTTACAAGTACCTTTTAATAGACGGAAAGATAACCGAAAACCCTCTTTCTTCTTTTAAGCCGCCAAGGCCCGACAAAAAACTTCCCGAATTTCTTTCTATAAACGACATAGAAAAACTTCTTTCGGTTTTTAAAGGCGATAGGTTTAACGGTATAAGAAGTTTTGCCATTATGGACCTTTTATATTCGAGCGGTATGAGGGTCAGCGAGGTATGCGATTTGGTTATGGAGTCGGTTAATTTAACGCAGTTATGGATAAGGGTGATAGGAAAAGGCAGCAAAGAGCGAATAGTTCCGATAAACGAAAATACCGCGGGGATATTAAAGATTTATATTTCCGAAAGAAACCTTCATTTTGTAAACAAAGAAGCCGATTCTTATCTTTTTTTAAATAAGAGCGGAAAGAAGTTAAGCAGGGTTCAGATATGGAAGGACATAAAAAAATTGGCCAAAGAGGCGGGAATAAAGAAAAATGTTTACCCACATTTATTCAGGCATACCTTTGCCACTCATTTATTAAACGGCGGGGCCGATTTGAAATCTATAAGCGAAATGTTAGGCCATTCCGGTTTGACTACTACTCAAATATATACTCATTTAGATAACAGGGTTATAAAATCGATGCATAAAAAATACCATCCCAAGGGCTGATACAAGTCTAAAGTTTAAAGTTCAATGTTTAAAGTCTAATGTTCAATGTTCAAAGTTCAATGTTAAATGTTTAAAGTTGCACGAGAGGAATAAAAAGTTTCAAGTTCAATGTTTAATGTCTAAAGTTTAAATTTAAAAGTTTTACGTTTATTCAAATAGCCAATCATCTATTCTTCCAACCATCCAATCCTCCAAACTTCCATACATCTACGCATCTATACCTCTATACATCTACACATCTATACTTCCATACATCTAATTCTTCTAACGCTTCCATAGCCATAGGATAGAGAATAGGGTGGAGGGGAGAATAGGGGGGAGAGGATGGGTTTTCCTTATTTTTGGCATCAAAATGCTATAATATAATTTAAGGAGATATTATGAGAAAAAAAGTTGAAGCTGTTATAAATAAGATAAAACCGATGCTTGAGGCGGACGGCGGTTCTATAGAATTGGTTGATGTTGACGAGAAAAACGGTATAGTTAAGGTAAGGCTTGTCGGCGCCTGCGGAGCCTGTCCTTTTTCGGTTATGACATTAAAAAATCTTGTCGAAAGAACGATTAAAGAGGAAGTTCCGGAAGTAAAAGAAGTCGTAAGCGCTTAATCTTCTTTATATCTTTTAAATGGTTTACATAAATCTTCATACCCATTCCAATTTTTCGGACGGCACTTTAACACCTTCGGATCTGATTAAGCTTTCCAATTCAAAAGGCGTGGAATATCTTTCTTTGACCGACCACGATACCGTTAACGGTTACGATTCTTTGAAAGACGACGAGATTAAAGGCATTAAGTTTATAAAGGGTATAGAGATAAGCACTAAAAATCACGATTATCTTCATATATTGGGATATAACATAGACGTAAAAAACAAAAGTTTTTTGTCTGACATAGCCGATTATAGAGAAAGAAGAGTTTCCAGAGTCAAGGAGATAATAAGAAAGCTTAACGAAATAAATATAAACATCTCTTTCGACGATCTAAAAGCAAACTCCCTTACGACTCTCGGAAGACCTCATATAGCGGACGCTCTTATCGAAAAAGGCTACGGCAAGACCAGAACCGAGGTATTTCATAAGTATTTGATAGAAGGATGCTACGCTTACGTTAAACCTCGAGGGCCGGATATATCCGAGGCGATAAAAACTATTAAAAATGCGGGGGGCGTGGCGGTGCTGGCTCATCCGTCCACCATAGAAGGAAGTTTTAATGTCGAGGATGTTATAAAAATGGGATTTGACGGGATAGAGGTTTTTTATCCGACTCATACCAACAATAAAACAAAAAAATATCTGGAGATAGCGAAGAAATATAATCTCATAGTGACCGCCGGGACCGATTATCACGGCCCCGGGACTGATAGGGAAAAGTTGGATCTTTTTAAGTTCGAAACCGATAAATTCAATAATATAGAAAAAATTTTATGAATGCCGATATAGGAAACGAAATATTAAGATTAAAAGAAAAAGGACTCTCGAAGCTTTGCGTCGAGGAATCCGTAGAAAAAATAGCCGCTCTTACTCTCGAAATAAATAAATTAAAAAAAGAAAAAAAAGCGGTCATAGCGGCTCATGTTTATCAAAGACCGGAGATTATTTTGGGCGTATCGGATTTTGTGGGGGACTCTTATAAACTGGCAAAGGACTGCGTAGGGGTTGATGCGGAAATTATAGTTTTTTGCGGCGTAAATTTTATGGCGGAGACCGCCAAAATACTAAATCCACAAAAAAGGGTATTTATACCTCGAAAAGACGCGGGTTGTTCTTTAAGCGATTCAATAAAAGCCGAAGATGTCGGGAATCTTAAAAAGAACTATCCTTCGGCGCCGGTGGTTACATATATTAATACCTCCGCGGATGTCAAAGCCGAAAGCGACGTGATAGTAACAAGTTCCAACGCCGAAAAGATATTAAGAAAGATATTTGAAAAAAATAAGCAGGTAATATTTATTCCCGATAAATATATGGGTAAAAACTTGGCGGATAAGTTAAACAAAAAAATAGGGACGGATATTATTTTATGGGACGGGAGTTGCGTGGTTCATGAAAAATTCGACCCGGAGATAATTTCGGATTACAGGAAAAAATATCCGGATATGATGGTTATGGCTCATTCGGAATGTCCTTCGGAGATAATAAAAAAAGTCGATTTTATGGGTTCCACTTCCGATATGTTAAAACAAATAGAAAATACGAACGCTTCTCATTATATGCTTATTACCGAGTGCGGGCTGGGGGAAATTGCTACAGTTAAATATCCGAATAAAAAATTTATAGCCATGTGCAGGCTATGCCCTTATATGAAAATGATTACTCTTGAAAACATAAAAGACACTCTTTTAAATCTTAAATCGGAAAACGAAATTTTTGTGGAAGAATCGGTCGCGTCAAAAGCGAAAAAATCCATAGAAAAAATGTTTGAATTTGCGGAATAAACTGTTATAATATATAAAAGCCAAGTTGTAAGGAGAAAGTATGGTTACAGTTAACGTTAAATGTCCGCACTGCGGAAAATCTTTGATGGATAAAAAAAGACTTATAGACTCCAAACCATCCATAGCGGTTAAGCTTACTTACGCTGGAAAAAGAGCAATGCTTTATTTGAGTTCGGTTTACGGAAGCTATAAAGTGGAAACCGAAATAGATGTTCCGAAATCGAAAATAGCGGGTTTCAGATGCCCTCATTGCGACGCGGATTTAAAAAGCACCAGAAAATGCGATATATGCAACGCTCAGATGGTGGCTTTCGATCTTAAAGAAGGCGGTCAGGTTCAGATATGCTCCAGAAGAGGATGTAAAAAACATATAGTGGAGTTTGAAAACCCGAAGACCGAGCTTGAGGCTTTTTATAAATCTTATATAAAAGCTTACGGCGATTGAGCGGTTTAATACAAAATTCTTTTTATTTTTAACCAAATGAAGAAATGGATATTTCTGGTTTTGCCTTTTTTGTTATTGGGTTTTGCGGTTTTTTATTACGTTAACCGAAATCCCGATATTTCCGAGTTGAGATATTCAAATAAAAGAGAGTTTAAAGCCGATAACAAATTAAACGAAAATCAAATAATAGACGATTTCTCTTCCCTAGATAATCCAAAACAAGAGCAAACCGTAAGTTTCGCTCTCGATATAAAAGGAACGGAAGATTTTAAGTCTAAGATAAAAGAATCTCTAAGGGTTTTGTGGTTATACGATAAAGAAGGAAGTTTCAGGCTTGTTAGAAGATATGTTTTTGAGATAAGAGAATCGAACAGAACGATGTTTTATTGGGATAACGAAAAACCGATAGCCGAAGTCTCCAAAGAAATGGTAGATAACAATTCAAAGACATATCTTGCCTCGGTTCTCGCTCATTTGGGATGGCATGGTTATTATTTAAGCGTAAAAAAAGGCAAGAATAAAAAAGATGTGCCTTTTCCGGGAAAAGAGAATATAGATAAAAGTTTCGCCATGCCTTTCGGTACCGATTTTAAAAAATTGGACGATTTATATAAAGTGGAAGAAGAAGCTTTTAAGTATCAGTTGTCGGTTTTGACCAAAATAAACGCTCCTCAAAACGAGCAAAGAGCTTTGAAAAATAGAGATTATAAAGATTTCTCTCCGGCTCACGACGGTAATTATTTCATACAATTCTAAAAATATGTATTTAAAGCCGTTGAAAATAAAAAATTTAAACCTTAAAGGAAATTTGTTTTTAGCTCCAATGGCCGAGATTACGAATTATCCTTTCAGATTGATTTGCCTTAGAAACGGTTGCGATATGGTCATATCCGAAATGATATCGGCAAAAGCTTTGCATTATAAAAACCCGAAATCTTTATCCTCGCTTAAAATAAGGGACGATAAGCCAATCTGCCTTCAGATATTCGGATCCGAACCTTCCGTGATGCTTGAAGCCGCCATTATGGCGGAAGAGGCCGGGGCGGATATGGTCGAGATAAACGCGGGTTGCCCGGTTAAAAAAATAGTAAAGACGGGAGCCGGTTCGGCTTTGATGAAAAATCCGATGCTTTTGGGAGACATTATAAATACATTATCCGCAAGGCTTAAAATACCTCTTTCGGTTAAAATAAGAATAGGGATTAACGATAAAGAAAAAAACGCTTTGATGCTTGCCAGAGTCATAGAAGAAAGCGGCGCTTCTATGATTCATATTCATCTAAGAACCATAGAACAGCATCATAGCGGGGATGTGGATTATGAAACGGCGAAAGCCGTTAAGTCTTCGGTTAAGATACCCTTTATAGCAAACGGGGGGGTTGTGTCCGGAGAAAAAGCCTTAGAGATGTTTGAAAAAACCGGTTGCGACGGAATATCCATAGGCAGAGGCGCCATATCGAATCCTTTTATATTCGACGACATAAAAAACTTTTTATCTAAAGGAGAATCTAAGTTTAAATCCGTTTCGGATAGACTTAAAAGTTTTATCGAATATTTAGAGATAAGTGCAAACGAATTGGGCGAGAGAAACGCGATTGTAAAAGCAAGAAGAATAGCCGGCATGTGGATTAGCAGTTTTAAAAACGCAAGCGATATCAGAAACCGATTTATGAAGGCTCAGAGTTTGGCCGAAGCCAAAGAGATACTCGGAGAAATTTTAAACATAGTATGAAGGTTCTGGTTATTTTTAATTCTTTTAAACAAACCGCCTCTTCTTCAGAACTAAACGAGGCAGTTTTAAAAAAACTTATTAATAAAAATATCAGCGCTTATGCCGTTAACGTTTCGGACGGTGGAGACGGTTTTTTGGATTGTTTTAGAAAAAATTGCGAAATAATAAAGAAAAAAGTAACGGGTCCTTTTTACGATATAAAGGTTAAATCCGAATACGGCATAAAAGGAGACGAAGCTTTTGTTGAGATTGCGGAGATATGCGGCATAAGATATCTTAAAAAAGACGAACTGGACCCGATAAACGCCACCACATACGGAGTCGGCGAGGCAATAAAAGACGCCGTTAAAAAAGGAGTTAAAAAAATTTACATAGGGCTTGGAGGAACGGCTTCAAACGACGGGGGGTTCGGTATGGCTCGTTGTTTAGGGGCTAAGTTTCTTGATAGAAAAGCCAAACTTATAGATAATAATATTTACGGACTTTTGAATCTTTATCGAATAGATTTTTCAAATTTCATGGATGTTTCCGGTATAAAATTTTACGGAGTATCGGATGTTAAAAATAAATTATTGGGCAAATACGGTTCGGCCAGAGTTTTCGGGCCTCAAAAAGGAGCTGACAAAAAAGATATAAAAATAATAGAAGAAGCCCTGAGTAATTTAAGCTACGTCTTAAAAAGAGAAATAGGAAGGGATATATCGTCCGTCGAAGGGGGGGCAAGCGCGGGCGGGCTTGGAGCCGGGGTTTACGGGTTTTTAAACGGCAAACTGATATCAGGTTCAGATTTTATTATTAAAAGATTTAATATTGAAGATATGATAAAAAAAGCCGATGTTATAATAACCGGTGAAGGCAAACTGGACAGATCCAGTTTCTACGGAAAGATTACGGGGGAGATAATAAAAATGGGGAGCAGGTTTAATAAAAAAATAATCTTTTTTACGGCGATAAACGATTTTAATAAAAAAATTAAAGGAGTAGATGTAATAAATTTGTCTAAAAAATATCCTTTAAAAGCATGTTTGAGCGATATAGTATCTCTTATCGCGAAAGAGTCCGAAAATTTACGGCTGTTTAAGGCTTTGTAATTTTGTAGAATAATAGTAGATGTTTTAAAAGCTTATTTTGTTTTTAAGAGGTATTTTTATGGATAAAATAAGATTCGGAGTGGCCGGAGCAGGCAAAATAGGAACATATCACACGAGAACTTTAGCCAAAATGAAAGATGTGGAACTTGTCGGAGTAGCCGATGTCGATTTGTTGAGAGCTCAAACGCTTGCATGGGATAATAATACCATAGCTTATGGAGATTACAAGGATTTGCTCCCTCAGATAGACGCTTTAGTCGTCGCGGTTCCGACTCATCTTCATGCGGAAGTGGCTTTGAAAGCTATGAATATGGGAATACATTGTATGGTCGAAAAACCGATAACCGATTCCATAGAGGACGCAAAGAAATTAAGCGAAACGGCGGAAAAGAAGAATGTTATACTTCAGGTGGGTCATGTGGAGAGGTTCAACCCGGCAGTTGTAGAAGCGCAAAAGTATGTAAAAAATCCGCTTTATATAAATATGGAAAGATTGGGCCCTTACGATCCGAGGGTTTCTTCAATAGGAGTTACTCTGGATTTGATGATACACGACTTAGACATTCTTTTGGCGCTTGTAAATTCGGAAGTGGAGAGCGTGGAGGCCATAGGAGCGAGAGTTTTTTCAAATTACGAGGATATTTCAAATGCGAGGATTAAGTTTAAAAACGGAACCATAGCCGATCTTACCGCAAGCAGAATAACGTTTGAGAGAATAAGAAGAATGAGGATATATCAGGACGAAGAGTATATATCGGTCGATTACATAAGCTCAAAAATAAAGATTTACAGGAAAAAGAACGACCCTCCGAAAGACCTTTCAGACATAGACATTTTCTCGCCTAAAATAGAAAGAAAAATGCCGATAACCGAAGAGCTTTATCATTTCATAGACTGCATAAAAAACTCCAAAAAGCCTCTCACCGACGCTTACAAAAGCACCACCGCCTTGAAACTCGCGATAGAAGTCACCGAAAAACTAAAAAGATACGATATGCCGAGAGAATCCAAAAATAAACCGAAACTGACCGAAAAAATATCCGACATAGTGGACGCTACCAGAGTTATAATAGATTCGAAATTAGACGATAAAATGGGGAAGTGATATGCCTAAGATATTAAGAAACAATAATATTTTGTTTGTCGCCGGCGACGTTTCCGGAGATCTTCACGCGTCTAATTTGGCTTTGGAGATAAAGAAATTGGAGCCATCGGTTAACATATATTCAATAGGCGGTTTGAGGCTTAAAGAAGTTTCGGATAGGTTTTTGTACGACTTAGTTTCAAAAGGCAGTTTCGGGTTTGTTCAGAGTTTTAAGAGTTTCGGTTTATGGATAAAAATGATTTCGATAGTAAGAAGATTTCTGGAGGATAAAAAACCGGCTTTTGTTGTGCTTGTGGATTTTTACGGCTTTAACAGGCAGGTGCTTGGGCTTTGCAAAAACAGGGATATCCCGGCTTATTATTACATACCGCCTCAGGTATGGGCGTCAAGGCCTAAAAGAGCCGAAACCATATCTAAAATAGCCAAAGAAATATTCGCCATATTTCCTTTCGAGCCGGATATATATAAAAAGCATAAAGGAAGGGTTAGTTTTTTCGGCCATCCCCTTCTCGATTTGATTCCAAAGATTGACCCCGAGCAAAAGAAAAAAATAAAAAGGGATGAAAATTACGAGTATAAAATAGGTATACTTCCGGGTTCGAGAAAATCCGAGATAGAAAATCATCTTAATGTTTTCGTTAAATCTTTTCTTTCGATAAAGAATAAATTTAAAAACGCAAAAGGATACATATTTGCGGTAAAAGAATTCGAAGACGATTTTTATCACGAAGTTTTAGAAGATATGCTTTATGAAAACGATATCAGAATAGTAAGAGACGAGGATTATTCCATAAGATCCCAAATGGATTTTTCTCTTACCTGTTCCGGCACCGCCACTTTAGAAAACGCTCTTTTGTCGGTTCCCATGGCCGTCGGATATAAAACCTCTTTTATAAACTACGAGATAGCAAAGGCCATAATAAACATACCGTACATATCTCTGGCCAACATAATATCCTCAAAGGAAGTGGTAAAAGAGTTTATACAAAACGACTTTAAGGCGGACAGAATTGCCGATTACGCCATTGAAATTTTGAAAGACGAAAAAAAATACTCTTCGATGATAGACGAACTTTCAGATATCAGAAAAAAATTGGGAGAAAAAGGAGTTAACGAGAAAATCGCCAAGAAGATAATATCCGATTTCGAAATAATATGATAAAAATAACCGAGGAGAATAAAAAACTCTATATTTCTCTTTTTTCTTATTTAAAACCCTTCAAAAAAAGATTAATCGTGGCTTTCGTTTCCATGCTTATTTTGGCCGGAATAAGAGCTTTAATAGTTTATCTTGTAGGGCCTTTCATTCAAAGCGTTTTCATAGATAAAAACTCTCAAATGTTTAATACCATAATAATAGCTCTTCCCGTTCTTTTTTTAATAAGGATGGCCGCCGAATATACCAATAACTATGTTATGAACTACATAGGACAAAAAATAGTCCAGAAAGTAAGAGACGACATATTCGTAAAGATTCACGCTCTTCCAATGGAGTATTACTGGAGAAGCAGAACGGGGGATATATTGAGCAGGGTTATGAACGATATAGGGAATCTCCAGAGCACGGTTCAGTTTATCCCTTTATACGGGATAAGAGATATCTCCACGGTTTTTTTCGTGACTTTAACTCTTTTTTATATAAATTTTAAATTGGCTCTTTTTTCTTTTATATTTATCCCTTTATCCATGGTCGCGCTTAAATTTTTCGGCAGAAAAAAGAGAAAATACTCAAGAGAATCTCAGCATTTAATCGGCGAGGTTTCGAATAATTTTCAAGAAAGCTTAATGTCCATACCGATAATAAAGGCTTATAATTACGAGGATGAGGCGGTTAAGAAATTTAGAGGCTCTAATCAAGAGTATTTCAATAAGATAATGAGGTACCTGAGAGCCACATCTCTTTCCGGACCGGTAATGGAGTTTATAGGAAGCATGATAATATACGGGCTTATATTCATAGGTTATAACTGGATATCCAAGGGCGAGATGACTTCCGGAACTTTTTTTTCGTTTGTAGCCGCTTTCGTAACGGCTTATACTCCTTTTAAAAACATATCCAATATGAACTCAAAGCTTCAGATAGGGCTTGCCAGCTGGGAAAGGATATACAATTTGTTAAACGAAAAGAATGTCGTGGAGGTAAAGAAAAACCCGATAATACTTAAAGATCTCAAAGGCAGGGTGGAGTTTAAAAACGTATTTTACAAATATCCCACTTCCGAAGGATGGGTTTTGAAAAACATTAACTTTACCGTCGAGCCTAACCGGGTCGCCGCTTTTGTGGGGGGGTCCGGAAGCGGAAAATCTACGATAATACAATTGATACTGAGATTTTTCGATCCGATAGAAGGAAAAATACTCATAGACGGCTACGATATAAGAGACATAGATCTTAAATCTCTTAGAAATTTTATGAGCATAGTAACACAGGATACCATGGTATTTAACGATACGATAAGAAATAACATAAAAGTCGGAAATTTAAACGCTATTGAAGAGGATATAATAAAGGCATGCGAGGTTTCTGACTCAATCGGATTTATAAATAAAATGCCTGATAAGCTTGATACCGTAATAGGAGAAAGAGGCCTTAAAATATCGGGGGGGCAGAAACAAAGACTCGCCATAGCAAGAGCCGTAGCGAGAAAACCCAAGATACTTTTATTGGACGAGGCGACATCGAATCTGGATTCCAAAAGCGAGGAAACGGTTCAAAGAGCCATAGAAAACGTTTTAAAAGAAAAAACGGTAATAATGACCGCTCACAGGCTTTCCACCGTCGTAAACTCCGACAACATTTTCGTATTAAAAAACGGAGAAATAGTCGAGTCCGGAAAACACGAAGAGCTTATCAAAAAAGGCGGAGAATATTTTAATCTTTATAAAAAACAAAACATTTGATTTTTAAGATTATGGAGATAGAAAAGCTTCTTTCAAAGATAAAAGAATACTCCAATTCCGATACTACTATCGTGGAGTTGGCTTACGATTTCGCCAAAAAGGCTCACGGAGAGCAGAAAAGAGCAAGCGGAGAGTCCTACTTTGTACACGTATTCGAAGTGGCTTATATACTTGCGGAGTTGAAAATGGATTTAAGCACCATATCCGCAGGCCTTTTGCACGATGTGCTTGAAGATACCGAGACGACCCCTGAGATATTAAAAAACGAGTTTGGGGAAGAGATTTTAAATCTTGTGGACGGGGTCACTAAAATAGAAGGGCTTAAATTTTCATCCAAGGATGAGGAACAAGCCGAAAACTGGCGTAAGATGATAATAGCGACCGCAAGAGATATAAGGGTCATAATAATAAAATTGGCGGACAGGCTTCATAATATGAGAACTTTAGAGTATCTCTCCCCTCAAAGACAAAAAGAGATAGCCTACGAAACTCTGACCCTATACGCCCCGATATCCCACAGGCTTGGAATATTCAATATAAAAAACGAACTGGAAGACTTATCTTTTAAATATTTATATCCCGAGGATTATAATAATCTTAAGTCCAAAGTCGATTCCAATTTTTCAGAAAGAGAAAAAATTCTAAAAAATTTTAAAGAAGAGATAGATAAAATATTGTCCAAATCAGGCATAGAGTACAAGATATTGTACAGAGCTAAAAATCTTTATTCCATATATAGGAAAATGCAAAGGCAAAACAAACCTTTCGAAGAGATACAGGATACTTTAGGCATAAGAATAATAACGGATACTGTTTTAAATTGCTACGCCGTTTTAGGCCTTATCCACTCCAATTTTAAGCCCGTAGCCAACAGCTTCACCGATTACATAGCTATGCCGAAACAAAACCTTTATCAAAGCCTTCATACCACGGTCCTTTCCAATAACGGAGAACCTATAGAGATACAGATAAGGACTGAGGATATGCACAGAGTCGCGGAGTACGGCATAGCTGCTCACTGGCGTTATAAACACGGCAACGCTTTCGACGAAAAGCTTAACGAAAAGCTTAACTGGGCAAGGCACTGGATAGAATGGCTTAACGAAATAGAAAGCCCGAGAGAATTTATGGAGATTTTTAAAACCGAGCTGGATGTTGAAGAGATTTTTGTTTTTACTCCCAAAGGCGACGTCAAGGCTCTTCCCAAGGGATCCACTCCGGTGGATTTCGCTTATCATATACATACCGACATCGGAGACCATTGCGTGGGAGCTAAGGTAAATTCGAAGATAGTGAAACTGGATTACGAATTAAAAAGCGGAGATGTTTGCGAGATAATAACGAGAAAAAACGCTTTCCCCAACAAAGACTGGATTAATTTCGTTAAATCTCAAAGAGCCAGATCCAAAATAAAAAGATATTTGAGAGAACATGGCGTGGAGATTTAGATTCCCCTTAAGTCCCAATATCGAATAGGAAATAATATTTTTTAAAAAAGGGATAAATGTCCCTTATCTTTTTCATAAATTTTGGTAAAATTTTATTGGAGGTGAGTATGTTTAAAGTCTTGATTACTTTTCTTTTCTTAACCGGTTTAGGTTTTAATTTAAACGCGGATTTTAGTTTTGAAAACGGCGGGGATATAAAAAGTATAGAGGTTAAAGAAATCCCCACCGTATCTTATAAAGCGGCTAAAGAGGGGGTAAAAAATATAACCCTTATGGTTTTTATGAACGCCAAAAACGATCTTTCCAATTCCCAGCTTTTCGGACTTGTAGGCAAATGGGCCGTTAAAGATCTGGACGAGATGAAAAAGGTCGGAAGCACCGATAAGGTAAACGTCGTAGTGGAAATAGGGGAGAAAGGAAAAGGATCGAAAAGGCTTTTGGTTTTAAAAAAGGACGGATTTTTCTCTTCCGGCGAAAAGGTTTATTCGGAGGATAAAAATGCCGATATGGGAGATTATAAAAGGGTGGTAGATTTTGTTAAATGGTCTAAAACCAACTTCCCGGCCAAAAAATACATACTCGTATTGTGGAACCACGGGCTTGGCTGGATAGACCCCAACCTTCAAAGCCATTCCGCCGGAACCGGAACTTCCAAGGGAATACTTTTCGACGACGATACCAAAAATTACGTAAGAACCAAACAATTGGGCGAGATGATGAAAAATATGGGATATGTGGATGTGGTAGTATTTAACGCCTGTCTTATGCAGATGGCGGAAGTCGCTTATGAGATTAAAGATTATACCTCTTTGATAGTCGGTTCGGAAGAAACGATGTTGGCTTACGGCTTTGAGTACGATAAATTCTTGTCCTTTTTAAATTCCAACGTAAATTTCTCCAAAAAACAGATCTCCGATTTCTTTATCAACTGGTATAAAGAATTTTATAAAAACGGAGTTAATATGGGGCCGGTTAGCGTTCCTTTGGATTCCATAGCGGCAACATTGAGCGCGATAGAACCGTCGGAACTTAAAAATCTTCCCCAGTATCTAAATTACTTCGCTTCAAACGTAATGAACAACAAAGAAGAAGAAGCGGTCAAGTCCGCAATAGGTTCGGTTATAAGGTTTACAAGCATAGCGGATCCCGCAAAAGATAAAGAGAAAAAAATAGCTCCTTATGTGGATCTATACGATTTTGCGAAAATAGTCTACGAAAAATCGTCAAACCCATCGACTAAAGAAAGCGCCAAGCTGTTGATGGATTTTATAAAAGCTAAGCTTGTTGTATCGTCGGTAGGGATAAACAAAGATACTACCAATAATTACGATTACTCCGCGGTCGGGGGCGTAGCGATAAATATGACTATGAAGATAAAGCCGGTTCCGCCGCAGTTCGACTCGATACTTGAGACCAAATATTCCGAACTTTCACTGTCCAAAGATTCGTACTGGGACGAGTTTGTAAAATGGACCGACGAGGTTTGGGCGAAATAAAAAAATTTTCAAATATCACCACATTCCCTCTCCCCCCTTTCTTTAAAAGAGAAAAAGGGGGTCATTTTTTCTTATAACAATCTTTAAATATTGTAAAATATGATTGTTCCGTAATTTCGTATTATATCTAAATATCTCGGAGGAGTTATGGAAAGAACAAAAGAAATGACCGTTATAGAAAAAGATTGGGGAAAATTCGTTTCGCTTCCAATTTCCGATAAGTTAAAGTATTTTTCAAAAAACTCGAGAATTTACGATTGTCTTTTCGCTCAACAATTCGACAGAGAGATTTTAGAGTATCTTTTCAGAATTTCAAATACTCTAAGAAGAATTACTAAAACCAAAGAAGGGATGAACTTCGCATCCTCTCTTTTAGACCATAAAAGAGCGATACTTTATTTTGTTCAACCCTCCACCCGAACCTTTCTTTCTTTTTTAAACGCCTGTCATATATTGGGGATAAAAACATCCGAGATAAGAGATACCTCCATATCCTCCGAATATAAAGGCGAATCTCCCGAGGATAGCATAAGAACCTTTTCAAGTTATGTGGATCTTATAATAATGAGGTATCCGACTCCGAATTTCGTAGAAAAATCCGCATGGCTTATGAATAGAACCAAAAGGCCGGTTCCGGTAATAAACGCTGGCTCAAGCAAGGACCAGCATCCGACTCAGGCATTACTCGACATTTACACCCTTTATAGAAGTTTTAACGGCGAAATAGACGGTAAGACCATAGCCATGGTTGGAGATTTAAAGAGAGGAAGAACAGTAAGGTCTTTAAGCTATCTGATGAAAAACTATAAGAATATGAAACTGATATACATATCGCCGAAAGAGTTTGCCATGGAAAAAGACATCATCGATTTCTTAAAAAAGAACAATATATCTTATTATGAAACGACCGATTTTGAAGAAGGCATAAAAGAAGCGGACGCCATATATATGACAAGAATACAGGACGAGCACGATAAAAACGGCGAATCGAAAAAAGTCGATTATTCCGGTTATTGTTTTAAGGAAAAACATCTTAAAATAATTAAAAAAGACGCGATAATAATACATCCTCTGCCCAGACGCGACGAAATAGACGTAAAAGTGGACGACGATCCGAGGGCGATGTACTGGAGACAGGAAAGAAACGGCATGTGGGTAAGAGCAGCATTGATGGCTTATATTTTCAATGTCGATTCCAAGATACATATTGAAAATAATCCGTAAGCTAAGGTTTTGATCTGTTGAATATGATAAATTTTTTATTAAAACGGGAAAATAGAGAGTTTATTTTTTATTTTTTAGTGGGTTTTTTGATTTCTTTGCCGGTTATTCTTCTTACCATAGAAAACCCGGATTTAGGGTGGCATCTTTCCACTGCGAAGTGGATGGTTCAGAATTTAAAAGTGCCTCATTACGATATCCTTAGCTGGACAAAGGAAGGAACGGGATGGGTAAATTCAGAATGGGGCTCCGAGCTTATTTTTTATTTTTTCTATAGCCTCGGGGGTTATAAAGCTCTTTACATATTAAGGCTTATAAATATATTTCTTATTTCGTTTGCGATATCTTATTTATTGAGAGCGGTTAGGGTAAATAGCTTTAATTTATTGTGGTTTTTGCCTTCTTTTTTTCTTGCTATTTTAAATTTGATGGATTTAAGGCCCGATAACTATACGGTTTTTCTTTTTATAATCCTTTTTGTTTTTTTATATAAAAGGACAAACTCCGACGGTTTTAATTCAAAAGACGGGGTTATCGTTTCTTTGATTTTTATCTTATGGGCGAATATACACCCAGGTTATAATTACGGCATAATGCTTATGGGAATTTTTCTTGCCGGAAGCCTGTTAAACGAAAACCTGAATTACATATACGACAAAGAAAGCAAAATAAGTTTTTTAAAAAGCAAAAAGTTTTTCTATTTTATTTTAATAGCTTTAATTTCGACTCTGATAAATCCTTACGGATATAAAATATATTCGGTTTTTTTCGAACATTTCGAAAATCTTTCCAAATATCAAACCTACATAGTGGAATGGCAGGAGATAAGCATAGACAGATTGAATCTTCTTTTCTTTTATTTTTACGTTATTTTTTCTCTTATAGCTTATCTTTATAAATTTCTAAAAGAAAGAAAGGTCGATTTTATAGAAGTTTTTTTGATGGTTTTTTTTACGATAAATTCGGTTCTTCACGTAAGGCTTAACGTATACGGAGCCATAATATCAGGATTTATAATATTGAAAATTTTTTCCGATAAACTTGAAAATTTGAGATACAAGATCGTTTTTTTATCGTTTTTTTTGATACCGGTTTATTATCTTTCGTTTAATATACTCTCCATAGAATTTTTAAACATATTAAACGGCAGGTATTATATGGCCTCCGGCACTTATCTCTCCACGGATTTTATTAAGAAAAATCACAGATATTTTAAAAATCTTAAAATGTATAACGGCTGGAATATAGGCGGTTTTTTGAGTTTTGAGCTATACGGCTACAAAAAAACTTTTATGGACGGAAGGTATATATTTACGGATATGCTTGAAGAGCATATAAAAGCAAATTCCGTAAAAGGAGAGTGGGAAAAGTTTGCCGACAAATACGATATAGATATGGCGGTTTTTGCCATATCCAGGGATGTGAGGCAAAACAATTATTTAAAAAAAATAGGAAACAAAGAATATCGATTTCAAAGGCCCTACTATTTCGACAATATAGATTTTAATAAATGGGCTTTGGTTTATTTCGATAAAAGAACGATGATAATCGTAAGAAGAGATAAGATAGGGATAGATTTTTTAAAAGATAACGAGTATGTTTTTTTAAAACCATACGATTTCGACAGATTATACATAGATACGATAATAGACAAAAGATACGTGAAACAAATTAAAAAGGAGCTTATAAGATATATTTCCGAGTATAACAACAACCCGGAAAGTTTTTCCGATCTTTTCATATATATTCTTCACGACATGATAGACATCGAAAAAGGAAAATTCAAATACGAGTAGGGTGTAATATGAACGAGTTTTATACCGCCAGAAAAGCGGCTCTGGAAGCCGGAGAAATAATAAGAAAATATTTCGGCAAGGTGGGATATAAGCTTAAAGGCAGGTCCAATCCCGTTACAAAAGCGGATACGGAGTCCGAGAAAAAAATAAGAAGGATAATAGTTCAAAAATTTAAAAACGATACCATAATTTCCGAGGAAAACGGCCTAAAAGTCAAGGATAAAAAAAGGGTCTGGCTTATAGACCCTCTGGACGGAACGGTTAATTACGCCCATTCTTTTCCTCATTTTGCGGTATCTATAGGTTTTGCGGAAGAAGGGATGGTGAAAATGGGGTTAATATACGATTGTATTAAAAACGAGATGTTTTACGCATTAAAAGGAAAAGGAGCATATTTAAACGACAAAAGGATAAATGTTTCTAAAACTAAAAATCTTTCATCCGCGCTACTTGCCACGGGTTTTGCTTACGATAGAGGGGAAAAAGCGGAATTTTACTGCTCTTTTTATTCGTCTTTTTTAAAAAAATCTCACGATATAAGAAGATGCGGAGCGGCCAGCCTCGATATGGCTTATACGGCATGCGGAAGAATAGACGGGTATTGGGAGTTTAATTTAAAGCCGTGGGATGTGGGGGCGGGCAAGATAATAGTCGAAGAGGCGGGCGGTAAAGTTACGGATTTTAGCGGGAAAGAATGGGCTTTGAATTTTAGAGATTTAAAAATATGGGGTAAGGAAGTCCTTTGCACAAACTCCAAAATACACTGCGAAATGCTCGGAGTAATTAAACCGAAGTTAAATAGATTATGAGTATAGTAAATTTATCGGATGAAATAAAAAAAGACGAAAGAATAAAATTTTCTCTCGTTTTTTCTTTTGTTTATTTGACTCTTTCCGTTTTATTTAGAATTTTTCTCGTATTTTATTATCAAAAATTCGGCCTGGATTTGTTTTTTTTGATAATCGCCGGCGTTATTCTCGATATCCCTATCACTTCTTTCTTTTTCTGGATTTCCTCTTTGATTTATAAAATTTCATTTAAGTTAAAAAGCAAACGTGTTTTCTTTTTTTTGAATCTGATTTTGTCCTTCGGGCTAATTTTTTTGTTTTTTACCGAGTATTTCTTTTTCGACGAGTTTAATTCCAGATTTAACTCAGTCGCCGTAGATTATCTTATTTATCCTACGGAGGTCTTTTTAAACATTTGGCAGAGCTATAATCTTGTTTTAATAGTTTCTATTTGTTTCTTGGTCGCTTTTTCGTTGACATATTTTTTGAATAAAAAGATTGGAATGAGATTTGTCCAAACATATAAAAAACCTCGCTATATTCTTTTCTTTTTGTTTCTAATTGTTATAATTCCTTTTAATGGATTTAACATTTCTTCGGATAGAATAAAAAACGAGATTTCAAAAAACGGAGTTCTTTCTTTTTTTTACGCGGCATATTACCATAATTTAGATTACGATTCCTTTTATTCAACCATAGCGGCAACCGAAGCCTTTGATATCGCGAGAAAAAAAGTGGTTTCCAAAGGAGAGGAGTTTACGAATAACATTCTAAACCCGATAGAAAGAAAGGTTTCTTATAAAGGCGAGGAGAAAAAATACAACGTAATGGTTTTTGTAATGGAAAGTTTCGGCTCGGATTTTGTTGGAGCTTTGGGAGCCAAAAAGGATTTTACCCCCGAGTTTAATAAGCTTTCGAAAGAAGGTATTTTGTTTACGAATATTTACTCGATAGGCAACAGAACTGTAAGAGGACTTGAAGGAATTTTGACCGGGTTTGTTCCTCTTCCGAGCGAATCTCTGGTTAAGATGAAGTTTTCGGATAACATAAAAACGCTTCCTCAGATATTAAAAGCAAAAGGATATTACAATTATTTTGTTTACGGAGGAAGAGGGATATTCGATAATATGAAGCCTTTCGCCATGAGATACGGTTTCGACGAGTTTATAGAGCAGAAGGACTATAAAAACCCGGTTTTTAAAACGATATGGGGGGTTTGCGACGAAGAAATATTCAATATGAGTTTAAAAAAAGCTAAAGAATCTTATGAAAAAAACAAAAATTTTTTCATACTTTCGCTATCGGTTTCAAATCGTAAGCCTTATACATATCCGGAAGGAAGAATAGAGGAAGATCCTAAAAAAAAGAAAAGAGGACACGCTGTAAAATACTCGGATTGGGCGTTAGGCGATTTTTTTAAAAAAGCTAAAAAAGAAAAATTTTATAAAGATACCGTTTTTATAATAATCGCCGACCACGGCGCAAGAGTCTACGGAAGCCAGGAGATACCGATTAAATCTTACGAAATTCCTCTTCTTATAATAGCCCCCGGAGTCAAACCTTCTCTAAATAATAATTTGGGCTCTTCCACCGATATCCCTTCTACAATAATGGACATTTTGAATATAAGTTATGTTTCGCCTTTTTTTGGCAAATCGCTTTTAAGCGGAGAGAAAAACAGGTGGGTATGTTTAAATCACAATAGGAACGTAGGTTATTACGACGGCAAAAACTTGATAGTTTTAGGGCTTAATAAAAATAATTATTACTATGAAGAAAAAGAAAAAAGCAAAATAGAAAGGATAGATTTTAAAAAAGATAATTTAGATTTGATTCAAAAAGAAAAAGAAGCCGTATCTTTGTTCCAAACCGCCTGGGAGATTTATAAAAAAGGTATAAAGAATTAATTGCCGGTTTTAATGTTTTTACCTACAAAGATTATATCGGAATTTATTATTACTGCGTTGAAATATTTCGAAAGTATGGAGTCGGGATGCGGTATAATCGAAACTACGCCGAAAGACCAGCTTACGTATCTGATTTCCTCGTTGGTTATGTAAATAAAAAAATCGTTTTCCTTCCACACCACCGCGTTGTCCCACGGAATTTCCGCGGTGTTTTTTGTTTTTTTAAACTCTATGAATTTTTCTATGAAAGGCTCCATATCTCCTCTTTGAAAATACAGGATAGTACCCCGGATTCTGTTCCAAGACGATCATTTCTCTAAGCGGACCACCCTGCTTTTGCGTATATCTCTATACGCGCCCGGGAAAGGCATAAAGCATGCTTGTCCTTGCTCCCCGCGCGGCTTGCCAGACGCTACGTCTCCGTATCGCCGGTGAGCTCTTACCTCGCCTTTTCACCCTTACCGCCGTCTCCGGCGGCGGTATATTTTCTGTTGCGCTTTCGATTATATGCGGCTTTCGCCGCATATATCCGTTCTTGCGAACGGCGCGGCTCCCTATGGAGTCCGGAGGTTCCTCTTCGGTTTTTGCCGAAGCGATCGCCCTTCCTGTTTAAAAAAGATCTTGTTGGGAAAATTTGTTTTCCCTTTCTTTTTGTAATTTTTTCTGGTCTTCTTTGTTAAGTTTTTTGGATTTTATCAATTTGTTTACGAATGAGTCGGCTATTTTGTTTTTTTCTCTCGGTATGTGTACTATTTCCACCGAATCGAAGTTTTTTACTTCTTTTTTTATCACTATCATTAATTCTTTTAGTTTTTCGTCTTTTATTCTATATTCTCCGTTAAATTGTTTTACCAAAAGTTCGGAGTCTGAAAAGATTTTCAATTTTTTCGCGTTGTATCTTTTAGCCACCGTCAGGGCCAGATGAAGAGAAGAATATTCGGCGAAATTATTCGTGCATATGCCCAACACCCTTCCTTCTTCGGCTATTATCTCGTTTTTTTCGTTTAGAAACACCGCCGCGCATGCCCCTTCTCCCGGGTTTCCTTTTGAGGCCCCGTCTATGTGTATAGTTAAATTTTTTACTTCGAATTTTTTTCTCTTTTCCATCTTAACCCCTGTAATAAACGAGTCTCGAGCAATTCTGGCAGATTATAAAAGTATTAAATTTTTTAACCGAAGAGGCGTCGGAAGACGTAAGTTTTACGTTGCATCCGGAACAGAAATACTCTTCGGGGCTTGATTTTAACGTTTCGTTTCTTTTAATGTTTATCTTAACCGCGGCCAGCCCGTTTTTGTTTTTAAATAAAGTTTCTATTCTTTTTTTAACCGACTCGTCTTTTATTTCGTTTTTTATCGTATTTTCTCTGGATATCAACTCTTCCAGATATATTTTGGTTTTTTTAATTTCCGATTCTTTATCCGAAAGGATTTTGTTGGCTTCCAGTTCTTCTTCGTTAATCTTTTTTTTCGTTTCGAATATCGATTTGTCGAGCTTTTCTATCGATTCTATAATCTCCAATATTTTGTTCTCTATATCGTCCTTCTTGCTCTTTAAGTTTTCTATTTCGATTAAAAGAGCTTTAAACTCTTCGTTTTTTTTAACCTGATTTAACTCTATTTGATGTTTTTTGATGGATTCTTCGCACTGGTACAAATCGTTTTCCAGGTTTTTTCTTTCTACGGAAAGTTTTTTTCTTTCCTCTTCTATTTCTTTAAATTCTTCCTTTTTGGCTGAGATGTCGGATTTGACTTCTTCTATTTCCATTTCTAAGTTTTTTATTTTTTTATGTTCTTCTCTTATTATGCTCTCAAGCTCCTGCCACATTATTATTTTTTCAAAATCCGGGGAGGTTATTTCCATAAAAATATTATAACATAATTGATTTGAGTTTATTAATATTGTAAAATTATAATATTATAAATTAAAAAACGAGGTAAAACCTCTAATTTTTTCAGGAGGAATTTATGTCAAAAGCTAAGTTTGAAAGGACGAAACCGCACGTAAACGTAGGAACTATAGGACACGTTGACCACGGTAAGACCACGTTAACGGCTGCGATAACGAAGGTATTATCTAAGAAAGGGCGAGCTAAGGAGATGCAGTACGCCGAGATAGCAAAGGGCGGAGTGGTAAGGGACTCCTCAAAGATTTTAACCGTGGCTGTAAGCCATGTTGAGTATGAGACCGATAACAGACACTATGCGCACATAGACTGTCCCGGACACGCGGACTACATAAAGAACATGATAACGGGCGCCGCGCAGATGGACGGAGCGATATTGGTGGTAAGCGCCGCGGACGGGCCGATGCCTCAGACGAGGGAGCACGTATTACTTGCAAGACAGGTAAACGTACCGAACTTAGTGGTATTTTTAAACAAGTCGGATCTTGTCGACGACAAGGAACTTTTGGACTTAGTTGAAGTGGAAATAAGGGACTTGTTAAAGAAATACGAATTTGACGGCGACAAGATAACGATAGTAAGGGGAAGCGCGTTAAAGGCATTGGAAGGGGACCAGGGCGAATACGGTGAGCCTGCGATAATGAAGCTAATGGAAGCTTTGGACAAGAACATCCCTGAGCCCAAGAGGGAGACCGACAAACCGTTCTTAATGGCTGTTGAAGACGTATTTTCTATAACCGGAAGAGGAACAGTTGCTACCGGAAGGGTAGAAAGGGGTAAGATAAAAGTAGGGGATGCTGTTGAGATAATCGGATTTGGAAAGACATATCAGTCCGTTGCTACTGGACTTGAAATGTTTAGAAAGCTCTTGGACGACGCTATGGCCGGGGACAACATCGGAATGCTTTTAAGGGGAATCGAGAAGGACCAGGTGGAAAGGGGAATGGTTATAGCGGCCCCTAAGAGCGTAACGCCGCATAAGAAATTTAAGGCGGAGGTGTACGTATTGACTAAAGACGAAGGCGGAAGACATACTCCGTTTTTCAAAGGGTACAAACCGCAGTTTTATTTTAGGACGACTGACGTAACTGGTACGGTGGAGTTAAAGCCCGGTGTAGAGATGGTAATGCCCGGGGATCATACCGAGATAAATGTGGAGTTGATAACGCCGATAGCGATGGAGAAGGGATTAAGGTTTGCTATAAGAGAAGGCGGATGCACTATAGGTGCCGGCGTAGTAACAGATATAGTGGAGTAATAGAGGAATTATGGCATCTTCAGAAAGAGTAGTTTATTCGCTTGTTTGCACGCAGTGTAAGAATAAAAATTATTACTATGCGAGAAACGATAAAAAAAGAGAATATAAAGTTGAAGTAAAAAAGTATTGCAAAGCTTGCGACAAGCATACGGTTCATAAAGAAGGAAAATCTTGAGTAAAGGGAGCGTCGGTTAACTGGTAAACCAGCGGTCTCCAAAACCGCGACTGAGGGTTCGAGTCCTTCCGCTCCCGTAAGTTTACGAGAAACAGCGGTAAGCTGTTTCGTAGGACTCGAAAGCCCGCAGCAAAACTTGGGCTTTTAGGTTTTGCGAGGGGCGGCCCGCGAAAAAATTTTCGGTGAGAAAATTTTATTTGTGGGAGAGTCCTTCCGCTCCCGTAAGTTTACGAGAAACAGCGGTAAGCTGTTTCCAAGGGCCGAAAAGCCCGCAAACACTGGAATAACGGAATACCGGGCGGTCTGTTAAAAAGAGATTTTCTTATTCTCTTTAAATTTGGTATAATTGAATATTATGGATAAAATTATAAATCTACCTAAAAATCTTGTGGAGTTTATAAAAGAGGCTTATGCCGAGCTAAAAAAAGTAACCTGGCTTAGCAGACAGGACGTCGTAAGAGCCACAGCCGGCGTTTTTATGGTCGTGATATTTTTCGCCCTTTATGTCGGACTTCTCGACTTTTTGATAAGCAAACTTGTCGCGCTTTTTATCGGCGCAAGATAATTTTAAGGAGCTAAAATGGCTTACAAATGGTATGTTTTAAACATAAGAACAGGTTATGAGGATAAAGTCAGAGAATCTATAGTTTCCAAAAAAGAAAATAACGAGCTTCCTCAAGAAGTGGACGTTTTGATTCCGACCGAAAATGTAATGACGGTTAAAAATAATAAAAAAGAGGTAAGGAAAAGGAAGTTTTTCCCGGGATATCTTTTGGTTTATTTGGATTTAAATGAAGATACTTACTGGAAAATAAAAACAATAACCGGCGTAAGCGGATTTTTAGGCGGCGAAACGCCGACTCCTCTAACCGAGGAAGACGTTCAGAGTTTGATGAATAAAATAGACGAAACGAGCAAAGAAAATCCAAAGCCGGCGGTAGATTTTTATAAAGGAGAAATGGTAAGGATAACCGAGGGTCCGTTTAAACATTTTACGGGAGTTGTGGAAGAAGTTAATCTTCAAAAATCTAAACTTCTCGTTGTTGTTACCATATTCGATAGACCTACCCCTGTGGAATTGGATTTCTTGCAGGTAGAAAAGGTTTAAATAAGGAGATATTATGGCACCAGTAAAGAAAGTAAAAGTTCAGATAAAACTTCAGGTCCCGGCGGGACAAGCTAATCCCGCTCCGCCGATAGGCCCCGCGCTTGGTCAGCACGGCGTTAACATAATGGATTTCTGTAAGCAGTTCAACGAAAAAACGAAAAAGTTGGAACAAGGAATGCCCATACCCGTCGTTATAACGGTTTATGAGGATAGAAGCTTTACCTTTATAACAAAAATGCCGCCGATGTCGGCTCTTATAAGAAAAGCTTGCGGAATAGCCAAGGGTTCCGGCCAGCCGAATAAAAATAAGGTTGGCAAATTGACAAGAAAACAGCTTGAAGATATAGCGAAAGAGAAATTGCCCGACCTTAACACCAAAGACATAAATCAGGCGATAGAGATGGTGAAAGGAACCGCAAGAAGCATGGGCGTGGATATAGCGGAGTAAAAAAGTTTTTGAGGGAGTCTAATAGACGTTTGTACCTCAAGGAGGAATAAATGGGAAAAAGGATAGAAAACATAAAAAAAGGTCTGGACCTTGAAAAGAAATATACCGTTGAGGAAGCGGTTAAGCTATTGAAAGAAAAAGCAAACGCTAAGTTTGACGAGACCATAGAGCTGCATGTTAAATTGGGAATAGACCCCAAGAAAGCGGACCAGAACGTAAGAGGAACGACTCCTCTTCCTCACGGCACAGGTAAAAAAGTAAGGGTTGCGGTTATTGCCAAAGGTGAAAAACTTATGGAGGCAAAAGAAAGCGGTGCAGACCTTACAGGTTCAACCGAGCTTATAGATGAAATATCAAAAGGCAAAATAGATTTTGATGTTCTTGTTGTAACTCCAGATGTTATGAAAGATGTTGCAAAGCTTGGAAAGGTTTTAGGACCTAAAGGGCTTATGCCAAATCCTAAAACAGGTACTGTTACATTTGAGGTAGGAGCGGTTGTAAAAGAAATAAAATCTGGAAGAGTAGAGTTTAAAAATGATGCTTATGGTATAGTCCATGTAGGATGCGGTAAAAAGTCTTTCAGCGAGAGTGCTCTTGTTGAGAATATAAAAACTGTTATAGACGCAATAATAAAAGCAAAACCATCCACATCTAAAGGGAAGTATATAAACTCTGTTTTTATTTCCACAACAATGGGTCCCGGTATTCCTGTAAATATAGAAAAGGAAATCTAAAATAAAATTTAAAACCCCGCTTTCTTATAAAGATGGCGGGGTTTTTGTTTTAAAGAAATAAATATTTTAGTAAAATAATAATTATGATAAATATGCTTTTTTTGTTGTTTTTTTTGCCTGTATCAGTTTTTCCTGTAGAAATATCACTTGAAGAAAATAAAGCAGAAAGTGGAACGGTTGGATATGTTGATATTGTTAAAGTATTTGATAGATTTACAATAGATTACAAAAAAGCTTTTGACATGGTAGTCGCTGAAAAGCAGAAAATAATTGATGATAGAAAAAATGAACTTAATTCATTGAAAGCAAAAAAAGAAAAGCTTAACTTCGAATACCAGATGGCTAAAATGTATGAAGAGTTTAATAAATCACTTTTAGCAGAGAAACAGATATCAACCGATACCGTTATGTCTTCTCAAACAGCTTCAGTTAATATAGAAATTTCGACATCAAATAATATTTCACAAATAAATAATAGCAGTGTATACACTTCAACTGATTCGGTGCAAATTAATCTCTCATCATCAACTCAAACAGAAACTTCTGATTCTACCAGGAGTTATGAATCTCCCTACATAGTTATGCCGGGAGTGGGGAAAGTTCCTATTTCAAATTATAAGTTTTCAGTATCATCTTCTCCTGCCGATATATCAAGAAGTATAGAAGATATTGATACAAAAATATCAGATATAGAGAAAAATATATCTGAAATGAAAAAAAAGTTCGATGAAGAACTTAATAAAAAAGCAGCAAAGGATAATGAATATGTTTTAAAGAAGATATACACAGCAATAGAGGAAGTGGCAAAGAAAGAAGGTGTGAGTGTGGTGGTGGATAAGAAAAATATACTTTTTGGAAGAAAAACAGTTGATCTCACTGATAAAGTATTAAAGAAGCTGGAAGAATAAAAGATGAATTTAAAAGTAAAAGATATTGCTAAACTTCTAAATTTAAAGTATTTGGGAGATGGTGAAAGGTTAATTACAAAAATTTCATCAGTTGAAAACTCTGACCTTGAAAGCATAATATTCATAGAAAAGGATAATTTGAATAAATTGAATGTAAATGCTGGTTGTGTATTATGCAAAGAGTATCCTGATGTTTATAAAAATTTTCCATCAGTCATTATATCATCAAACCCAAAGCTTGATTTTTTTAAACTTGTCTCTTATATTTATAAAGAGAAATATGCAGTAAAAAAGACAGGTATTTCTCAAAAAGCATCAGTTTCTGAAAATTCTAAAATATCAGATAAAGCTTATATTGGAGATTATGTAAGTGTTGAAGATGGGGCTGTTATTGAAGATGGAGCTGTAATATGTAATGGGGTATACATAGGTAGAGATTCAACCATTTCAGAAAATACATTCATATATCCATCAGCTGTAATAAGAGAAAATGTTTTTATAGGAAAGAGATGCATAATACATTCAAACGCAGTTTTAGGAAGTGATGGTTTTGGTTATATAAGAGAAGGTAATACTCATTTAAAAATTCCACATATTGGTGGTGTTAAGATAGGTGATGATGTTGAAATAGGAGCGGGAGTGTGTATTGATAGAGGCACTCTGGATTTTACAGTTATAGGAAGCGGAACAAAAATAGATAATCTTGTTCATATAGCTCATAATGTGAAAATAGGAAAAAACTGTCTTATACTTGCTCAGGCAGGAATATCAGGCTCTACCGTAATAGAAGATAATGTTATAATAGCAGGTCAGGCAGGACTCAGTGACCATATAAAAATTGGAGAAAACTCAGTGGTGATGGCTCAGAGCGGTGTTATAAGCAGTGTGGATAAGAATAAAATAGTTTTTGGAACTCCCGCAAGGGATAGAGGCGAATATATGAGAATACAGGCAGCTCTTTCTAAGTTGCCTCAGATTTATAAATATTTTTTTAAAAAAGATAAAAATGAATCTTAAAAGAAAAACAATAGCTAAAGAGTTTGTTGTAGAAGGCAAAGGGCTTCATAACGGCAGATATAACTTCCTTATACTTAAACCGAAATTTAATGAAACCGGTATAAGTTTTATAAATACGGATAATGGTGAAAAAATAAATTTTAATACTGAATCTGTGATGGGTGTTGAAAGAGGAACAGTTATTGGTAATGATAAGTTTAAAGTATCCACAGTTGAGCATCTTATGTCGGCTTTTCTTGCCTTTGATATAGATGATGTGGATATAGAGATAAAAGGTGATGAGATTCCTGCTTTTGATGGCTCTTCAAAATTCTTTGCTGATATGATTGAAAAAGTTGGTACTGTTGAAAAAAAAGAAGATGCAGATTTCTTTTCTGTTGATACTGCGCTTGAAATGGAGAGTGGCGGTAGTTATTATAAAATAGAAAAACACGAAACTTTTAATATAGAGTGTGTTTATGAAAATCCTCATCCTCTTGCTGGAAGACAGGTAATTTCAATTGATATAAACAGAGAAAACTACATAAGAGAAATAGCTCCTGCAAGAACATTTGGTTTTGATTATGAAATAGAATGGCTTAAAAAAAATAATTTAGCTCTCGGTGGTAGCCTGAGTAATGCTGTTGTTTTAACAAAAGATTCAGTTATGAATAAAGAAGGGCTCAGATTTAAAGATGAATTTGTAAGACATAAATTACTTGATCTTCTCGGTGATTTGAGAATCTGCGGTTTCAGATTTAAAAATGTTAAGATTACAGCTTTAAGACCTTCTCATAAAGCCAATTATGATTTTTCTAAATTGCTTGTTGCAAGGAGATGTTATGGAAAAGCAGAATAAAATTTTAAATGCTGTGGATATACTGAAAGCTATTCCTCACAGATATCCTTTTTTACTTGTAGACAGAGTTGAGATAATAGATGAAAAATCTGCAAAAGGAATTAAATGTATAAGTGCAAATGAGCTTTTTTTTCACGGTCATTTCCCGCAGAGACCTATAATGCCCGGAGTTTTAATTCTTGAATCAATGGCTCAGACTGCTGCAGCACTTATGAGCACTGACCCATTTCTTAATGGGAAATTTGCTTTTTTTGCAGGCGTAAACAAGGCGAGATTTAGAAAACAGGTTGTGCCTGGTGATGTTATGGAAATATTTATAAATGTAGATAAGATTAAAGGCAAGATAGCGAAAGTGAGTGGTGTTTGTAAGGTGAGTGGAGATATTGTATGCGAGGCTGATTTGCTTTTTGCAGTTGATTGAATTCAAAGGAGTTAATATGAAAAAAATACACAGTACAGCTATTATAAGTCCTGATGCAAAAATAGCAGATTCTGTTGAAATTGGTCCGTATGCAGTTATAGGAGAAGAGGTTGAAATAGGGGAAGGAAGTTATATAGGTCCTCATTCTTTTTTAGAATACTGTAAAATAGGTAAAAATAACAGACTTGTTGCGGGATGCTATATAGGAACTCCTCCTCAGGATTATAAATACAGTGGAGAAAAAACATATGTTGAAATAGGGAATGATAATATAATAAGAGAAGGTGTAACAATACACAGAGGCACTCCATCGGGGCATAAACTCACAAAACTTGGAAGTGGATGTTTTCTTATGGCAAACTCACATATAGGTCATGATTGTGTTGTAGGGGATAAAGTGATAATGGTTAACTCATCTGCTCTTGCAGGTCATACAGTTGTAGAAAACAATGTAATACTTTCAGGTCTTGTTGGTGTTCATCAGTTTACAAGAATAGGAAAATTTGCAATGCTGAGCGGTGGATCTATGGCAAATCAGGATATAATACCTTTCGTAATAGCTCAGGGAGACAGAGCAAAACCTGCAGGTCTTAACCTGGTAGGACTTAAAAGAGCGGGTTTTTCTATTGATAAAATAAAATCGATAAAGTATGCTTTTAAAGTTCTGTTTTTTAAAGGTTTAAAACTTTCTGATGCTCTTGATAAACTTGAAAAAGAAAACATATCTGAAGAAGTAAATCATATAGTAAAATTTTGTAGAGAATCAAAAAGAGGAATAGCAAGAGCGAAGATAAAGGCATTAGATGAATAAGATAGGAATAATATCAGGAAGCGGTACACTTCCGGTTATAGCTGCAAAAAATGCTTCTTCTATGGGTTATGATGTCTATTCAATCTGCTTTAAAAATCACACATCTAAAGAGATAGAAAAGTATTCAAATGCCAGATATTTTCCTATAGGTAATTTTTCAGATCCAGTAAGATTTTTAAAAGAAAATGGAGTTGATGAAGTTATACTTCTTGGAACAGTATCACATATAAACATATTTCGTGATATAAGGCCTGATATCAGAGCAGCAAAATTTTTATTTAATTTAAAAAATAAAACTCCACTTGGTATTTTGAAATCTATTGAAAAAGAACTTTTGAAGGATGGAATAAAAATAATAGATTCCACTGTTTTTTTAAAAGAACTTATGGCTCCGGCAGATTTGATTGCTGGCAGAATAACTGATAATGATTTAAATCAGATAAAATACGGTTTTTCGATAGCAAAAAAAATTGCAGAGATGGATATAGGTCTTACTGTGGCAATTAAAGATTATTCTGTAATAGCGGTGGAAGCGATAGAGGGAACAGATGAGTGCATCAAAAGAGCAGGAGAGCTTTTAAAAGGAGAAAGTTTTATAATAATCAAAGTTTCAAGACCCGATCAGGATTTTAAATTTGACCTTCCTGTAATTGGCACAAAAACAGTGGAAAATGCATCAAAAGCCGGAGCTAAGATAATAGCTGTTGAAGCGGATAAAACAATAATTGTGGATAAAGAAAAAACGGTAGAACATGCAAAAAAACTTGATGTGTCAATAGTTGGCATTTAAAATTGTATAATATAATTATAATGCTTTTTAAGGGGGAAAAATGACGAGGTCAAACCCTCATCTTATTGAGATAAATACAAGAATTTTTTTAAATTACATGAGAGAAAAATACTCATCTCCGGATATGACACTGAGCCTTATTCCGGATGAGGAATGGCTGAAACTTAAACATCTCGGGTTTGATATAGTATGGCTTATAGGTGTTTGGAAGACAAGTGCCATATCAGCAGATATATCAAGGGATGAAGAGTTTTTAAGAGAATTTGTAAAAAAGGTGAACGGGGATATCTCTATGATATCAGCATCCCCTTATTCAATAGTTGAATACAAACTTGACAGTTTCTTTGGTTTTGAATGGGAGTTAAAGAGTCTTAAAGAAAAATTAAATTCATTAGGTCTTAAACTGTATCTTGATTTTGTTTCAAATCATATGGCTATCGATTCAGATTTATCAAAAGATTGTATAGATTGTTTTGTTACAGGTGAAAAATCTGATTATGATAAAAATCCGGAGCTTTTCTGTGAGAAAAAAATAGGGGATCAAACTTATTATATAGCACACGGTCGTGATCCCAATTTTCCCGTATGGAAGGATACTCTCCAGCTTAATTATTTTAATCCTAAAACAAGAGAGAAAATGATATCGGAGCTTTTAAAAATTGCTGATAGCTGTGATGGTGTTAGATGCGATATGGTAATGCTCAGTTTGAATGAAATTCATGAAAATATATGGGGATGGCTTTTAAATAAAAAAGGTTATAAAAGACCTGAAGAAGAATTCTGGCAGAAGGCAACAGCTGAAGTTAAAAATATAAATCCTCAGTTTGTTTTTATGGCTGAAGTTTACTGGGGTCTTGAATGGAAACTTCAGCAGTTAGGTTTTGATTATACATATGATAAAGTGTTTTATGATAGACTGAGAAATATGGGAGCAGAAGAAGTTAGAGAACATTTAAGAGCGGAAAGATTGTATCAGAAAAAATCAGTTAGATTTGTTGATAATCATGATGAAGAGCCATCAGTGGTTTGTTTTAATAATAAAAAAAGAGCATTAACTGCAGGTGTTATGATTTCAACAGTAAAGGGGCTTAGATTTTACAGTGATATGCAGCTAAACGGGATAGGAATAAAGGTTCCTGTTCAGATATCTGTTTTTGATTATGAAAAATACAGAGACATAGAGGTTGAAAAGTTTTATGAAAAACTTCTTAAGATAGCAGATCATCCTGCTTTTCATGGAGGTGAGTGGGAACTTCTGGAGGCAATGCCGGTGAATGAAAATGATAGAAGTTTTAAGAACATAATAGCATACAAATGGACACAGATGAGAACCATAAAACTTGTTGTAATAAATTATTCAAACGAAATATCAAATGCTAAAATATCAATTTCACTTAAATCAAAAGGTGATGTGGTAACACTTTATGAAGAGTTTTCTGAAAGATTCTTTTCTTTGAATGCATCAGATATATCTGAGGGGTTAAAACTTGAGAATATCTCTCCATACCATTTCTACATCTTTGATTATGAATTTTAATGATATTGAATGAGATAAAAGATACTATTCTTCATATTCTCTTTCCACCAGTTTGCTTTTCATGTGAGCGTGATATTAAACAGGGGGAAAAAGACATACTCTGCTCTAAATGTCTTTTAAACCTTAAGTATATAAAATCTCCATACTGCAGAATATGTGGCATATCAATTGATGGCCAGGAGCTGTGTTACAAATGCAGAAAAAGAGAAAGAAAGTTTAATTTTAAATTTTCAAGATCCGTTTTTATGTATAACAGAGAAATATCTTCAGTTATAATAGCATACAAGTATCAGAAAAAACAATGGCTTGGAAGATGGATTAGCGATAAAATGATAGAAGGATTTAATAACTATCCTGAATTTAAAGATTACAGATCAATTGTATACACTCCAATTTCAAAAAAGAAGTTTCTCACAAGAGGATTTAATCAAACGGAAATAATAGCAAAATATATTTCTCAAAAATTTGGTTTAGAACTGATAGAAGATGCAGTTGTAAAAATAAAGGATACCGAAAGTCAGGTTAACCTTGATGCGGCAAAGAGAAATGAAAATATAAAGGGTTCATTTGCTGTCAGAAAAACAGATTCTGTTAAAAATAAAAACATAATCATAATAGACGATGTTGCAACAACAATGTCAACATTAAACGAAATTGCCGGTGTTTTAAAAGAGGCAGGGGCATCAAAGGTATCATGTTATACTCTGGCAAGGGAATAGCAATATAATTTTTATTTAATATAATTTATTTATGAAAACCATCGGTGGTTTTGTAAATGATCTTTCTGTAATATATTATCTTTTTAAAAAAATAGAAGAAAATTCAAAAGATATACTTCTTTTAAATGAAGATGATATAGATACCCAGAGCATATACCAGATTTCCCTGTCTTTAAAAACATTATTCAGAAAAGATATAGAAATAATAAAATTTGATCTTGATAGAGATAATATTAAAAAAGCAGCTGAGAAAATTTATTTTAATGATAGACCAAAACTCATTTTAGCATCGGCTAAATCTGCAGTTTTGAAATTTCCTCAAAAACAAAATCTTTCGTCATTTTTTTTAAGAGTGGGTGAGAGTATTAGAAGATCGGATATAATAGAAATTTTATCTTCTAATGGTTTTACAAAAGTAGGATTTGTTGAATCATCAGGTCAGTTTGCCACAAGAGGAATGGTTGTTGATATTTTTGATTTTGGTAATGATTATCCATACAGAATATATTTTGAAGGGGATAGAATAGAGTCAATAAGAAAGTTTGAGGTTGAAACCCAAAACACTTTTGATTTTACAATGGAGATTTCAATTTCCAATCTTAATAAGAAAGAAGTATCTCTAATGGATATGGATTTTGAAAAGTATTCAAACAATTTTTTTATAAGCGATAATATAACCTTACTTTCTAAAGAATTTTTAGATGTAAATGCTGGATACTTCAGTAATATAAATTTCTCTGATTTTAATATACTTAAAAAAGAAATAGAGAGATTTCAGAAATTAGATTTTGAAATTTACATATTTTCTCTTAATGAAAAAGAATCTTTAAGGATATACAGGGTTTTTGATGAAAACTCAATATCATTAAAAAATATTAAATTTTTTACAGGATATATAGATAAAGGTTTTTTCTCAAAAGAGGACAGAAAAGTATTAATATCATCAAATGAGATATTCAACAGAGATTATGAATATTACAGCATAAAGAAGAAAGCCAGAAAGTTTTACAGATTAAGCGAGCTTTCTGCCGGTGATTATGTGGTTCATGAAGAACACGGTATAGGTATTTTCAGAGGAATAAAAGATTTTTCTCACAGAGATGAATGGGGTAACAGGTATATAAGCGAATGCGTGGAAATAGAATATGCAAAAGGGGATAAACTTTTTGTATCACTTGATGATTTTAAAAAAATACAGAAATACATAGGAGGGGAAGGCGGGAGGGTTAAGGTATCATCTCTTAACTCCATTTACTGGAAAAATCTCAGAGAAAAAATAAAAAAAGAAATAGAAGCTGTTGCAAAAGATATAATAAAACTTGAAGCAAAAAGAAAGGTGATGAAAATTAAACCAATGATAAAAACTCCAGTTGAAGATGATTTTGAATCAGATTTTATATATGAAGAAACACCGGATCAGATTAAGGCAATAGAAGATGTGCTGAGAGATTTAGAAACTGGAGAGATATCCAACAGAGTTATTGTAGGAGATGTCGGATTTGGTAAAACTGAAGTCGCAATGCGTGCGGTATTCAGAGCAGTTTCAAATGGTTTTCAATGCTGTCTGCTATGCCCCACCACAATACTTGCCGAACAGCATTACAGAAATTTCAAGAAAAGATTTGAGAAGTATCAGATAAATGTTGAGGTGATATCAAGGCTCACTCCTCTCAAAGAACAGAAAAAAATAATATCTGATATATCAAATGGAGTTGTGGATATAATAATAGGAACTCATAAACTTTTATCTCCTGATATAAAGTTTAAAAACCTCGGTATTATGATTGTAGATGAAGAGCATAAATTCGGTGTAAAACAGAAAGAAGAGATAAAAAAGAAACAACACCTTGCCCATCTTATCTATCTTTCAGCCACGCCAATTCCAAGAACTCTTTATCAATCACTTTCAAGCATAAGAACAATGTCGGTTATAGAAACTCCTCCAATTGGCCGTTTGCCTGTGGATACAAGGGTTGTACCGTATGACGAAAATTTAATAATATCTGCTGTTAATTTTGAGATTAAAAGAGGCGGTCAGATTTATTATGTATACAACAGAGTTGAATTTATAGATCATAAGGCGCAAAAACTATCAAAACTTTTACCCGGTATTAAAATAGCTGTTGTTCACGGTCAGATGAATGGAGATGAGATAGAAGAGGTTATGATGGATTTTTTAGAAGGAAAATATGATATGCTGCTTGCCTCAACAATTATTGAATCCGGTATAGATATTCCTTCTGTAAACACACTTATAGTTGAAGATGCTCACAAACTCGGACTTGCCCAGCTTTATCAGTTAAGAGGAAGAATAGGAAGAGAAAAGAAAAAAGCATACTGCTATCTATTTTTCCCGAAATGGCTTGAAAAAGAAGAAGATAAAATGATTGATTCTGATATGATGAAAAGATTATTTGCTCTTGAAGAGTTTTCAGAGCTTGGAAGTGGTTTCAGGCTTGCGATGAGAGATCTTGAAATAAGAGGAGCAGGAGAGCTTCTTGGAACAAAACAGCACGGATTTATAAATGCTGTTGGTCTTGATATGTACATAAAACTTCTCAATACTGAAATAAAAAGAATAAAAGGGGAAAGAATTGAAGAAGATGAAGATATAACTGTTGATCTAAAGTTAACTGCAATAATACCGGATAATTATATATCTGATGATCTTGAAAGACTTAATTTTTATAAAAGAATATCAACAGCAGATATTACTGAGATTGATAGCGTGTTAAATAGAATGATTGATATGGCAGGTCCTGCACCAGAAGAAGTATATAATCTTTTAAATATTGCTAAAATAAAAAAATTATTGAAAGGAAAGGGCATAAAAAAAATAGTTGAAAAAGATTTTAAAATGGAGTTTTACTTTTCTAAAGAATTTAAACCATCTGCTTCAGATATATCGCTCTGGCAGGATAAGTTTAAAGATAATCTTAAATTTTTTAAAACATCATCAGGTGATGGATTTGAAATAAAAATATATAAAGACAGAATTGAAATAATAAAAGAGGTTTTTAATCTAAATGTCTGATAATAAAAACAGAGATAGCTGGACAGATTACATTCAATTAGGTATTGAACTATCTTTATATGTAGTTTTGTTTTTCTTTGCAGGGTATATTGGTGATATTTATTTAAAAACCAAACCCTATCTGACAGTTACAGGTGCAGTTTTTGGTATATTAAGTGTATTTTATGTTTTATGGAAAAAATTTTTGAGATAAACATAATCACAGCATCATTTGCCGGTATAATTCTTGGATGTATTAACGGTTATATTACTGGTTTTTTAATAAGGAAACAGATTAACTCTGATAACAGAAAATTTTTAAAATCGTTTGTTTTTTCTTTTTTATATAAACTTTTCTTTCTTACAGTATCGGTTTGGATGTTAAGAGAAAAAAATGTTATAATAATATTGTTGTATTCGTTTTTTTTGATCTTTTTTCAGATTTTTATTGAATTATTTTATCTGCACAAAAATAAAAAAGTATGGAATTGAAAGAAATACTTGAACATCATATAATAGATCATATTTATTCATGGATTAAAGTCGCTGGATTTAATATACCTTTCTCCAAACATGTACTTATGATGTTTATCGTTTCTTTTATTCTTATTTTTATTTTCCCTGTTATAATAAATTCAAAGTCGAAATTTCTCTTTCCACTCAGATCAGTAATAGAAATAATTCTGATATTTATAAGAGACGAGGTTGTAAAACCAAATCTCGGTCATATATCTTACAAATATGTTCCTTATTTCGCAACACTTTTTTTCTTTATACTGCTTATGAATCTTATGGGGTTTGTGCCTTTTGGGGCAACAGCAACTGGTAATATAGCAGTTACTTTAGGGCTTGCCATAACCACTTTTATATTAATAAACTATGCAGGAATAAAAGAAGCAGGAGTTTTACATTACATAAAGACATTTATACCATCAGGCGTTCCGTGGTGGTTGTATCCTGTTATGATACCTATTGAGATAATAGGGCTTTTTACAAAGATGTTTGCGCTTGCCATAAGGTTGTTTGCGAATATGATAGCAGGTCATATAGTTATACTCGTTTTTATATCATTTATATTTATATTCGGTGCAATTAATGTATATGTTGGGCTTTTTATAGCAGCTCCGTTTTCAGTTTTACTTGTTCTTTTTGTATCAATGCTTGAGGTTTTAGTTGCATTTTTACAGGCATACATATTTACTTTTTTGACAGCCATATTTGTTTCTCAGGCTGTAAGTTCTCATTGATTAATTTTAAGTTAATTTAAAAGGAGGAACAATGGAGTTCACATTCATAGGATTAGGTTATTTAGGAGCAAGCATAGGAGCAGGACTTGTTCTAATAGGAGCAAGTTACGGTATAGGAAGACTTGCTACATCAGCACTTGAAGGAACTGCAAGGCAGCCCGAAGCTGCAAATACTATAAGAACCACAATGATTATAGCAGCAGCTCTTATTGAAGGTATTGCATTTCTTGCTCTGGTTATATGTCTGTTAGTTGCAATGAATTTCTCTAACCCTAAATCAGAGCAGCCTACAGCAAAAACTCAGGTTGAACAGACAAAATAAATAAGAGTTTATGGAACATCTTATTCAACCGGAGTTCGGTCTGACATTCTGGACCATACTTACCTTTGTAATTCTTGTCCTTGTACTTTCAAAATTTGTATGGAAGCCGGTCCTTAAAGCTGTTGAAGAGAGAGAGAATAAAATACTTTCTGATATTCAATCAGCCCAGAAAGCAAGAGAAGAGGCTGAAAAAATAAAGGGAGAGATAGAAAACAGAATAAAATCATTAAATATAGAAATAGAAGAAAAGATAAACAAGGCAGTATATGAGGCTAATATTGAAAAACAGAAGATAATAGAAAAAGCTCAGAATCAGGCCGAACTCATAATCTCAAATGCTAAAAAAGAGGTTGAGGGTTACAGAAAAGAAATAGAAAGGGAGATAGAGAAAAAACTATTTGAAACATCTGTTATGATATCTAAACGAGTTCTTTATGATATAATTGATAAAAATCTTGATCAGAAAATAATGGATGTTTCGCTCAGAGAATATAAATCCAGTATATCTAAAAATTGATTATGAATCTTTACGAAGAGTTAATTTCACAGAAATACGCATCATCTTATTATAACTCAAAAGCAGAACCTGTTGAGAAAAAGAAAACCAATCTTGAAAAGATGATGGAAACAGTCAATAAAGAAATAAATTATTTTACACATCCTATTATCCCTCGCGAATTAAAAAAGATAATACTTGATAAAATGTCTGATTCAGAGATAAAAAAAACATCGGCATTCAGGCTCGTAGAAGTTCTTGTATTAAATGGGAGAATAAAATTACTGAGAAGAGTGTACGAAAAATTTTCAGAATTGTATCTTGAAAAAGATGGTTTTGAAAAAGTTGATGTACTTGCTAAAAATTCTCTTTCAGAAAATGAAAAAAACAAAATAAATGAAATATTTAATTCTATTACAGGCAAAAAAGCAATGATAAATTTTAAGAAGGATGATAACATAACAGGCGGAGTCATTTTAAAATGGAAAGATAAGATACTTGATTTAACAGTAGATAAGAGGCTTAAATTGATTACAGATGAGGTAGAAAAGGAGTTGCAATTATGAGATCAGATGAAATAACACAGATAATAAAATCCAAAATAGAAAAATTTGTTCCCCATACAGAAATTGAAGAGATGGGCCAGGTTGTAAGTGTTGGAGACGGCGTTGTAAAAGCATGGGGTCTTGAATCAGCACTTATGGGTGAGCTTGTTGAGTTTGATGGTGGAGTAAGTGGAATGGTGTTGAATATAGAAAGAGAAGGGGTTGGAATAGTGGTTTTAGGTGATGATAAACTCATAAAAGAAGGGAGTATAGTAAAAAGAACCGGAAGAGTTATGGAAGTTGGGGTTGGAGAAGGGCTTATAGGAAGAATTGTAGATCCACTTGGAAATCCTGTAGATGGTAAAGGTCCTGTAAAATTTGAATCAAGAAGAGCTGTTGAAGTAATAGCTCCAGGTATAGTTGAAAGACAGCCTGTAAAAGAGCCGCTTCAGACCGGTATTAAAGCAATAGATGGAATGATACCTATAGGAAGAGGTCAGAGAGAACTTATAATAGGTGACAGGCAGACCGGCAAAACAGCAATAGCAATAGATACAATAATAAATCAAAAAAAAGAACCTGAGTCAAAAAGACCAATATGCATATATGTCGCAATAGGTCAGAAAGAAATGAGCGTTGCAAGAATTGCAAAAATACTTGAAGATAATGGCGCAATGAGTTATACAATAATAGTTTCAGCAACAGCATCTCAGCCAGCACCACTTTTATATCTTGCTCCTTATTCAGGCTGTACTATGGGAGAATATTTTATGTGGAAAGGTAAACATGTGCTTGTAGTATATGATGACCTTTCCAAACATGCTCAGGCATACAGACAGATGTCACTTCTCTTAAGAAGACCTCCAGGCAGAGAAGCATATCCTGGTGATGTTTTCTACCTCCATTCAAGACTTCTTGAAAGAGCGTGCAAACTGAACGAAAAAAACGGTGGAGGCTCGCTTACCGCTCTTCCAATAATAGAAACTCAGGCAAACGATGTGTCAGCATATATACCAACAAACGTAATCTCAATAACAGATGGACAGATATATCTTGAACCTTCATTATTTTATGCTGGAATAAGACCTGCCGTTAATGTTGGAATATCAGTTTCACGTGTTGGTGGTTCAGCACAGCTTAAAGCAATGAGACAGGTTGCCGGAAAACTGAGAACTGACCTTGCCCAGTACAACGAGCTTCAGGCATTTGCCCAGTTTGCTTCTGATCTTGATAAAGAAACACTTGCCTTTATTAAAAGAGGTCAGAGACTTGTTGAACTTTTAAAACAGGATCAGTACCAGCCTATGAGTGTTGCAGAAGAAGTTATAATACTCTATGCAGGAACAAGAGGATACCTTGATGATATAGAACTTGAAAGAATAAAAGAATTTGAATTTAAATTTCTTGAATATGTAAAAAACAACCATCAGTCTCTTATTGAAGAGATAACTTTAAAGAAAGAGTTGATACACGAGATTGAGATTGCAATAAAGAGAGTAATAGAAGAATTTAAATCAAAATTTACCAATAAAGAGCAGTGAGGTTTTATGAGATATCTTGTAACAGGTGGAGCTGGATTTGTTGGCTCCAATATAGCTAAAACAATAATTGAAGAAAGAAAAGATGAAGTTATAATACTTGATGACTTTTCAAGCGGAAATTTTAAAAACATAAATGGGTTTAACGGTGATGTTATTGCATCAGATATAATATCACAGGACTGGTGGGAAAAAACCGGCAGAGTTGATGCAATATTTCATCAGGCTGCAATAACAGACACAACTGTTATGGACCAGAAAAAGATGATGGAAGTAAATGTCGAAGGATTTAGAAATATACTTAATTTTGCATTGAAATATGAAGTAAGGAAAGTGATCTATGCATCAAGCGCTGCAGTTTATGGAAATTCCCCATGTCCGATGAAGGAAGAACAGATCCCGACTCCTGAAAATATATATGGTTTTTCAAAAGCTATAATGGATAATGTAGCATATGATTATGCAAAAAAATATCCAAAACTAAAACTTATAGGGCTTAGATATTTCAACGTATACGGGCCGGGTGAATATTACAAAGGAAAATTTGCATCAATGATATATCAGCTTTATCTTCAGATGAAAGATGGCAAAAGACCGAGGATATTTAAATACGGTGAGCAGATGAGGGATTTTGTTTATATAAAAGATGTGGTGAGAGCAAATTTGAATGCTCTTGAATGTGATACGAGTGTTGTATGCAATGTTGCAACAGGCAAACCGGAAAACTTTAACTATGTTATAGAATGTCTTAACAAAGCTCTTGGTACAAATTTTGAGCCGGAGTATTTTGACAATCCATATAGCTTTTACCAGAATAAAACTCAGGCAGAACTCAAAAAAACGAAATCATATTTAAACTACAGACCACTCTGGAATCTTGAAGAAGGAATAAAGGATTATGTAGAGATAATGAAAAAAGAAAACATTGGAAGATAATATGGCATCATTAAGAGATATAAGAAAACATATAAAGGCAGTAAAAAACATAAAGCAGATAACTTATGCAATGAAAATGGTATCATCAGCAAGAATAAAAAAAGCTCAGTCACAAATACTTTCATTCAAGCCTTATGTTAAATATCTTGAAGAATTAATAATATCACTTAAAAATGAGATGATGGAAGATGATATAAGCTCAGCACCACTTTACAGATTTCTACAAAGAGACAAAGAGCAATTTGCATTAGGTCTTGTGGTTGTAAGTGGTGATAAAGGGCTATGTGGTTCTTTTAACAACCAAATAATAAACAGTGCTTTAAAATTTATAAAACAGAATAAAGATAAAAAAATATACATAATAACAGTAGGCAAAAAATCCACAGATTTTTTTAAAAAACTGAAAGCGACGGAAGTTTATTATCAGATGTGTAATATATTTCCAAAAGCAAACTATACTCACTCAACACTTTTAACATCGAAAATAATAGAAATGTATGATAAATATCATCTTGATGAAGTAAGACTGATATACAGCGAATTTAGAAGCATGATAAAACAGGAGATAAAAAACATGACTCTTCTTCCGATAATAAACTACATAGAAAAAACCTCAGCCGAAAAAAAATTTGACGATTTTTACTTTGAGCCCGATAAAAAAACATTGCTTGAAAACCTGGTTCCGAAATATATAAACGTAGAGGTTTTTAGGATGCTGCTTGAAAATCAAGCTTCGGAGCTTGCCGCAAGAATGAACGCGATGGAACTTGCGAGTAAAAACGCAGGCGAGCTTATAGAAGAGCTTACGCTTAAAATGAACAAACTCAGACAGGCTCAGATAACGACCGAATTAAACGAAATAGTAAGCGGCGCAAACGCCATAAACTAAAGAGGAGCGATTATGACGGATAACAAAGGAAAGGTAGTTCAGATAATAGGTCCGGTTGTGGACATCGAATTTGAGAATAAACTTCCTAAAATATTTAACGCCATAGAAATAAAATTCAAAGTTTCCGATAAAGACATAAAGCTCGTATGCGAGGTTGCCCAGCACATAGGCGACAACATTGTAAGAACCATCTCGTTGGGCCCGACGGACGGTTTATACAAAGGAGCGGTTGCTTTAGATACCGGCTCTCCGTTAAAAGTTCCGGTAGGAGAGGCGTGCCTTGGAAGAGTTTTAAACGTATTAGGAGAGCCTGTGGATTACAGGGGTCCCATAGAAACTAAAGAACACCTTCCGATCCACAGAGACCCGCCCAAATTCACCGAACAAAAAACAACGCCGGAAGTATTTGAAACCGGAATAAAAGTAATAGACCTTTTGGCTCCTTTTATGAAAGGCGGAAAGATAGGGCTCTTTGGAGGAGCCGGGGTAGGAAAAACCGTTATAATAATGGAACTTATAAATAACGTCGCAAGACAACACCACGGATACTCGGTATTTGGCGGAGTTGGTGAGCGAAGCCGCGAAGGAAACGACTTATGGCTTGAAATGCAGGAATCAAAGCTATCAGATGGTTCAAGTGTATTATCCAAAACTGCACTTGTATATGGTCAGATGAATGAACCACCGGGATCAAGAGCAAGAGTTGGGCTTACGGCATTAACTCAGGCAGAATATTTTAGAGATGTAAAAGGTCAGGATGTGCTTTTATTTCTTGACAATGTGTTTAGATATGTTCTTGCAAATGCTGAAGTTTCTGCACTTTTAGGAAGAATGCCTTCAGCAGTTGGATACCAGCCAACGCTTACAACGGAAATAGGCTGGCTTCAAGAAAGAATAACATCGACGACAAAAGGTTCAATAACATCCATACAAGCGGTTTATGTTCCTGCTGATGACCTTACAGATCCTGGCGTTGCAAATGTATTTTCACATCTTGATGCAACCATTGTATTATCCAGACAGATTGCAGAGCTTGGAATATATCCAGCGGTAGATCCGCTTGACTCGACTTCAAGAATACTTGATCCCAAAATCATAGGAGAGGAGCATTATAAAGTTGCAAGGGGAGTTCAGAAAATTTTACAGCGTTATAAAGAACTTCAGGATATAATAGCAATACTTGGAATAGAGGAACTATCGGATGAAGATAAAATGATAGTTTACAGAGCAAGAAAAATACAGAAATTTTTATCACAGCCATTTTTTGTAGCTCAACAGTTTACTGGGAGGGAAGGCAAATATGTTTCGCTTTCAGAAACGATAAGAGGTTTTAAAGAAATACTTGATGGCAAACTTGATGATATTCCAGAGCAGTATTTTTACATGACGGGAAACATAGATGAGGTTAGAGCAAACGCTCAGAAAGTATGAAAAAACTGAAACTTACATTACTTACTCCGGAAAGAGTTATAATAGAAAACAAAGAAGTTGATTCTGTCACAATCCCGGCATTTAACGGTGAGATGACAGTTCTCTACGGTCACATACCTTATATGGCACAGCTTAAAGAAGGGATATTAAAATACCGAGATGGAGACACAGAAGAGTACTTTGCAATATTCTGGGGTTTTTTTGAAGTTTCACATAACAATATAACGATACTGGCTGAAGATGCGAAACTTTCTAAAGAAGTTAATGAAGAGCAAATAAGGCAGGAGTATCAAAAAACGAAAGAAGCTTTTATATCTAAAGATAAAAAACTTAATATAGAAGATCTTGAAATAGAGCTTAAAAAGATGATAGTCAATCTAAAGCTTTCTGAAATAAAGAAAAGGAAGAAAATATAATTTTTAAAAAACTTACAAATTTTGTATATTATATATATTGAGTTCTTTTCATATCACAAACCAATTTAAAAAGGGGTCGTGGTGTAGCCTGGTTTAACACGCCGCCCTGTCAAGGCGGAGACCGCGGGTTCAAATCCCGTCGACCCCGCCAGTTATTATCAACTGCTACTACCTGTGTTCTAAAATCGTTGGTATTTAGTTTGCGTCCGCACCCCTGTGTGTGATTTGAACTTTTTAACTCTTCAAGCGATTTTTCAATATATTTCCCATTAATTAACTCATTTATCCTGTTAACAGGAAGATCATAAATCTCCATTCTTATCTTATCCTTAAACACAAGAATCTGTTTTATTATAAGCTGTATTGTCTTAATTTGTAATTCAACAGGAATCCTGTATATGTATTTGGCAAAATTTCTCAAAGTCGCTTCAACCACATCAACATCATAAACAACCTTACCACAATAACTGATTTCTGCATCTACCTGAGATAATCTTGCCTCTAAATTCTTTTTAGTAGAATCAAGCTGATTTAGTTCTTGGGCTATATCGCTGTTAGATGTTTGTTTTGCTAAATTGATGAGGTTATTAATCCCACTTTTGATATTACTCAAACGGGCTTCTATCTGCTGTTTCTCCTGTTTTAATGGCTCAAGCCGTTTTGATGAAAGTTCCCTTGCCTTTTCTACAAGCGCATTTATAAATTCTCTGTCCCAGCCAAGAATTGCTAACTGCTCTATAATAAACTCTTCTAATTTTTCAGCGCCTATGGCAGTAAATTCACATTCAGTCGGAACACCATTTAATTTTGAGAGGCATTTATAATATCTGTAAATTCTCCCATTTTTCTTATGCCTTACATAACCACATACAGCGCTTCCACACTCACCGCATCTTATAATCCCTTTTAACCTGAAACCATGCTTGTTTGTGGTATGTAAAACCTGTCCTTGTGTCCTTTTTATGTGGGACTTTAATAATTCCTGGGCTTTTTCAAATACATCAATTGATATAAGCGGCTTATGCTGTCCCGGAAAATCCTGTTCTGTCCTTGTATTACTCACAAGCCCTATATAAACCTTTCTTTTAAGAATTCTAATTACCGAGGCAATATCAAAATGCTTACCACCCACTATTCTGCCATCTGATGTCTTAAATGCTTTCCGCCTGAATCCCAATCTATTCAATTCTTCTACTACAGGAATAACCGACTTATGCTTTAAATACAAATCAAATATAAGCCGAACAATCATTGCCTC
>Ga0116166_1000166_pt1 | contig 63716 bp, 51 predicted proteins | sample AD_JPNMR2_MetaG_FD_89884 | JGI IMG/M metagenome (GOLD analysis project Ga0116166, IMG submission 89884) | Active sludge microbial communities of municipal wastewater-treating anaerobic digesters from Japan - AD_JPNMR2_MetaG | ecosystem: Engineered > Bioreactor > Anaerobic > Digestate | place...
AAGGTTAAAATTTGTTCGTGGTTGGGTCCTTTATCCCATGGTGCAGAACTCCATTCCCATGCGATTTTTCCTCCTTGCCTTAGGTTGATGCTCAGCATGTCACCTTGAATAAACGATATTGCAACTCGTTGGTGGAGGTTATATGGACTTTTTTCTTCATCAACGAAATGACTTGTGCCATTTTGGTTACCCATGAAGTTGTTTAAGTATTCATGGAAGATATATCCGTATGCAGGAACAGGTATTCCGATAGCGAAGTTTAGATAGGACCGACTATCATTGAATAATAGATACGGGATAAATGGCTCTGCCGAATTTGCTTCACAACCAATAAGCATTTTTGAGCCATGCTGGTGTATTTGTTCCCAGATACGGCGATATAAGTCTTTCATGGATTCTGTTTGCCATAATCCTGGACCCGGTGGATGTCCATGATGTCGAGCATAACAGCGGTAACAGTTGCCACCTAAGTTCTGGTCGAAATATTGAAGATAGTCAATATTATGTGGAATTATTTTTGTGATTTCGTTAACGACCACTTGTTTCACCCATTCAGTTGCTGGACAGAGGTCATAACCAATTCGCTGGGCATTTGGTCCTGCACATACACCGTTCTCAGCAGGTTTGCCATCAGGTGCGTAGGTGACATATTGAATAACCCGCTTTTCTTGAAACTCTTTTGTCATATTGTATGTTGGGTCGGTGTTACTCTTTATTGTGTAGGCGGAACCACTTGCATATAAACCAATTAAATCACCTGATTTATGGAGTGCATCTCGGAACCGACAGAAATCTTCGAAGTCGCCATAGGGAGGCCAGACATAGGGTGGTGCCCATGGTGCACTGCTTTCCCAGTGCATTAATAGTGCCATTATCGAGGATTCTAAGTCTGATGCTAATTTTTGTAAAATAGGCAGGGCATTCGTGTAAGGATAATATTCAGGATTAGGTGTCATTTCTACGCCTAAATCTCGCTGACCACGGACAGGATACATAACGATAATCGGTGATTTGTAATACCAGTCAGGAATAACTGGATTATCTTCCAGCTTTGGTGGTTTATACATTGTTGATGTTTCCCACCAATTGCGGTATATCTCTGCCGAGTCATGCCAATCCCCCTTGAAGACGCCGAGTACCATCGGATAAGGCAATGTATAATCTGGTTCACAGACAGGGCCAGGATATAATCGGAAATCGAGGTAAATTCCACCTAATGGGTGTTTATGAAATTCAACTCCTTTGGGTGTTCCCTGAGGGTCATGTGCAGAGAAATATAAACCAGCACGAGGTGTATAGTATGCCATGAATTGCATTTGGGCAGGTCCTGGATAGACACCGTTCCAGCCCATTGTCGGATGTTCAATTGGTTGCCAACGAAGCCAGCTTTTTTCTCGCAAATTAGAATCCTCAACGACTACACCTTCACCTCCAGGCCAGAAAAGACGTGCGTCGCCTCCAGAGTTTGGCAAGTTATCAGGAACGACTACCACTGGAAAGTCTATATGTTCAAGCCATAAACCCGTCTCATTTTTGATGTTGATAGTCCAATAGGTGAAACGGGAATGTTTTGGACATTGAACGAATACCGTAGCAGAGATGGGCTTCCCTTCTAACTGAGCATATTCTATTCTTAACTTTATTTCCTGGTCTGTTTCTTCACGAGAAAGTTGAATTGATGAACATTTTAATGAACTTAAATCTGTTGCAGTTCCATTATCATCCCGTAGTCGAATCGTAAATAAACCACGTGATTGACTTGGAGGGAATATTAATTCCTGCCCTTCACTTTGTAATGATTCTATGTCCCCTGTTGTAGGGTTAAGAACCAATCGATAATATTCTGTTGTTATTTCGTTATTCATATCTGCATACACTCCATGAAATTGGATTGTTCCATAACATAAAAATATAGCCAATACTGACATAAATCTTTTTGCAACCATAGTATTCATCCTTATCCTGGTTTAGTTTTACTATGTTATTTATTCTAAATTAATCTGTATTTAATAACAAAATATTAATTTTCTTTTCTGGGTGTAATACGTTAAAATAAAAAACAAATAATTATTGTTTTAGATTAAGTAAATTTTAGATAAGGAGGAATATTATGGAATATAAACCATTTGGTACGACCAATGTGAGGATTCCTGTGGTTTCTTTTGGTGCGTGGGCAATTGGTGGGTGGCTTTGGGGTGGTACAGATGATGAACAAGCAAAACGTGCGATACAGCGTGCTATTGACCTTGGTGTTACGTGTATTGATACCGCGCCTATCTACGGTTTTGGCCACAGCGAGACAGTTGTCGGTGAAGCGATTCATGATAGAAGGGATCAGGTTTTTATTGCGACAAAATGTGGTCTCCGTTGGGATGTTGATGAAGGTGAATTTTTCTTTGATACGACCGACCGAAATGGGAATCCGCTTAAGGTCTATAAGAATCTACGCCCTGCCTCGATACGGAAAGAATGTGAGAATAGCCTTCGTCGTCTCAAAGTAGATGTGATTGACCTTTATCAGTGTCATTGGCCTGATAAAACCACACCGTTAGATGATACGATGTCTGCACTGCTTTCATTACAAAAAGAAGGCAAAATACGGTATATCGGGGTGAGCAATTTTACTGTGGAAATGATGCGGACTTGTCTAAAGAAGGGACGGATTGAAAGCAACCAGCCAAAATATAATGCATTAGAGCGGGAAATAGAAGTGGAAATTTTACCTTTTTGTCAAGAGAACAACATTTCGGTATTAGCCTATAGTCCTATCGCTCAAGGGTTACTTACAGGAAAGGTAACTCTTGACAGGGAATTTCCGCAGGGAGATTTGCGGAGGGATAAAGCGATGTTTTCTACTGTGAATCGTCGACGTGTTCTTAATATGCTTGAACGAGTTAAACCGATTGCAGAAGGGTATGGTATTACGCTTGGGCAATTATTCATTGCTTGGACAGTTCATCAACCAGGGATTACGAGTGCATTGGTTGGGGCACGTAACGAATCGCAGGTTGAAGAGAACGCTCGTGCAGGTTCCGTTAAACTGACTTCATCTGACCTGCATGAAATTCGTAAAACCTTAGAGGAAATGGAGCCATTACAGTTATAGATTAAGTACATGTGAGTACATAATGTTTAAGGGGGTAAATAGTAATTGGAATTATGGTTGTAGGAAAGGGTTGTATTTTTTTTCGGTGCTGACTAATGTTATGGGACCATGCCCAGGAAAAATGAGGGTGTTTTCAGGCAAGGTTAGAATTTTTGTTTTAATGGCTTCGATTTGCTGTTTTGCCTGTAAGGAACTAATGGTTCCGCCGACAGAACCAGCAAATAATGCGTCGCCAGTGAATATTATTCCGTCGATATAAAGTCCTACGCTCTCTGGTGTATGGCCAGGAAGTGATATTATTTGACCTTCATAATCACCTAATTTTAAAGTTGCGGTTTTATTCATGTTTGTATTATGAAAGAAATCTTTTTCGGGGTATTGTTTTAGTCCGTTGTAACGTTGTCTTAATTTTTGTAATCCTGATATATGGTCATAATGTTCATGAGTAATAAAGACTCCTTTCAATTGGGCTTGTTGTTCTACTAATACCTGTTCCATCATGGGTGTCCATTCTGGAACATCGATGAGTAATGCCTGTTTGGTTTCTGGGTCGATTAGTATGTAAGCGTTTGCTTCATTGATAGAGGTGCAGAAATGATATACTATCATGAAATTATCCCTTCCATCTTTGTTCGGTCGATAATAGGTTCACCATGGGCATTTGTAAGGATGGTATAAGATAAATCGGCACAACGGAGTATTGTCCGTTGTAAGTTTGCACCTTGCAGATTTGCTTTTTGTAGGTTTGCACTGGTCAGTCGTGCATAGTATAAATCTGCATCTTTCAAGTTTGCTTCGGTCAGGTCAGCACCTATTAAGTTTGCTCGTTTTAGGTTTGCTTTTTCTAAATTGCATTTGTGGAGTCGTGCGTTGCTCAATACAACAAATTCTAAATCTGCCCCTGATAAATCGGCTCCTTCAAGATTTATCCCTGCCAGCCACACGCCCCGTAAATTTTTCCTTCTCAAATCTGCTCCGATTAGTGTTCCTTGTTGTATTCGTTCTTGAATTTCTTTATCAACGTAATCTGGTAATGCTATTATTCCTCCTGCATTAATATGATATTTTAGCATAGCAATTTCGCTCATGGATATGGCTCCTGTTTTTTATTGCTGAGGAATAATTTATACTTGTTTTTCCCTTCCATTTTCAACTATTGCTTAGAATTGGGAAAATAGGTAAGATAATAGTATCAATATGAAAATGACATATTTCGTAGGAAAGATTTATTGTTGATTTTTATAAGAGTGTTGATACTCTTGTGATTATTTTTGTTCCTCAGGTGTTTGTTGTGGTTCTAATGGTTGAATAGAAGCGGATGAGTTGTCATCGGGTATAAGTGGATTGGGTAATGCCACAACAGGTTCATTTGCTTCGTCATATTCTATTTTCAGGTTGGCTTTTTCAGCAATAGATTTTACATCATTTACAAGGGCATCTGGTGCTCGTAATGCTTTTCTTAATAAGACAGCCTTTTTCCCTTTAGTTTTCTCTTGTTCGAGAATCTGGGGCAGTTCGTTGAGGTTAACTTTTTGTCCACCCATAAAAATAGTTCCATTGTTACCGATTGAAATTCGTATTTCTGATTTTCGGTCGGGATACATTTGTTCATGGAGTTTACCCCACATATTCCGTGATTCATAACGGACATCTTCGGAGATTTTATCTTCCGCACGAGTAAGCATCTCGGCTTCGGGGTGTGTGAATTCGTCAACAATAGTTATGGTGATAAATATAAGGAGGTTATCATTTCGTGCTGTTCGTGATGGGTTACGGAAGAGTTTGCCTAATAAAGGTATATCACCGAGTAAGGGAGTTTTCGTTACAAGGTTGGAGCTCCGACTACGTCTTAACCCACCTAAAACTACTGTTTCGCCAGTGTAAACACGTAGTTGTGTTTCTGCATGGCGAATGGTCTTTTCGGGGACTGTTGAGGTTTGGTCATACGCTTTGATTTCTTTATCTTTGTAGGAGCTATCTTCTGCGCTAATATCTAAAAGGATGTTGTTGTCTTCGGTAATTCGTGGCACTACGGATAAAATTGTTCCGACATCAATAAATTCGACACGATTATATCCACCGTAGTAACCACCATAATAAGGATAACCACCATAATATGGATTGTTATAAACTGTGTTTTGATTCTGATTGGTATTTGTTTGTCGATAGTAATATGAGGAAGGGTAGCCTGCAGTGCCTGAAATATATGGGACACGGGTTGCATTTTCAAAGATAGCTTCCTCTCCATCCTGCACAACTACACGAGGTGAGGAGAGGATAGTTGCTTTATTTTGTCGGTCTAAGTAGTTTAGTGCCACTGCGAGGTTATTGCCGAGGAATCGGTCGATGGCTGGTTTGCCCTGTAGGGTTTGTATTTGCTGGCGGGTAATGTTACCACTACTATCTAAAGTTAATTCGCTAAAACGAGGTATAATTGAAGGTAATTGCCCGACGCTCATAGACTCTCCGCTTCCTGATGGGGAGGCAATATCTTTAACACCCGACCCACCATGGAGGACAATAGGTACATTACCTGATGTTCCGTAGTAAGACCAGTTAATACCTAATGACCGTTCTACCTCGGTATCCATTTCAACTATGAAAGCTTCGATTAGCACTTGCTTCCGTTTAATATCCCATGTTTTTATTAATTCGTCAATCTCATTAATACGGCTGGGTAAAGCAGTCACAGTAATTTGATGTGTCATATCATCAACAACAATTTGTCCCATTTCTGCTGGGACTAAATTTTCAATCTGGTCTGCGATAAAGTCAATATCTGCATATTTTATTACCCAGGTGCGTGTTTCAAGTTTTATGTCTAATGTTTTGATAAATTCGGCAATTCTGTCTAATCGTGAAGGTAAGTCGGTAACAATAATTGTATTTGTTCGTGGGTCAACCTGAACGACCCCGCGTTGTGAGATTAACGATTCCAGCGAATCCGCAATATCTTCCACGTTTACATATTGAGATACAAATGTACGAGTTTCCATTGGAATATCGAGGCGAGCTACCACATCGTCCATTTTTTGCAATGAAGTTGGGATATCCCACACGAAAATTTGTCCACTTCTTGTGTCCACTAAGAGACTGCCGTTCGGAGATAACATAGAAGATAAGACTGATTCGACATCAGCAACCTCCGCATGCTTGATTGTAAACATTTTCTTTTCCAGTGGAATGTCTAATTCTTGGACAGTTTTTTCCATCTGTTTTAGATTGTCATCAATGTCCCATACATAGATAATTCCTGTTCGTGTGTCGGTTATCATTTTGCCTATGCCTGAGAGGAGCGATGAGAGGATAGCTTCCATGTATGAAACATCTGCATGTTTGATTTTAAATTCATGTGGTTTTAGGTCGCCGAAATTTTTTAATAACCATTCTTCTTTTGTATAAACTCTTAAGAAATTGGTATTTTTATCATAGTCATAGAAAAGGTCATGGAATTTCAGGACTTCCAAAGCTTCTTTTGGTTTTTTCTCAACGAGCCAGAAATTCATCTGGACATCTTTTGCTGATTCGGATACAATGATGTTCCAATTTGTTGCGAGGTGAATGGCTTCTAAAAATTCGCCTGCGGTCATAGGTCCTGGTAATGTTAATGGTTCACCTTCATCTGGTAGCTCGCTATATTCCAATTTTCGGCTAAATAGTATATCGAAGAAGCCTTGACCTGCTGTGGTACCTGGTTGGGTGCCTAATGCTTTACCAATGCCTGATAATAATCCTTTAAATCCTGGGGCTGTTCCTACTTGGCCTACACCTGTTGCAGTAGTTCCTCCACCTGAAATCATAGATGGCATTCTTGGTCCTGGTGGTGTCTGTCCTGCGATTCCTGTTGTTCCCCCTGCGGTAGGCATCGCTGGGGCTGTAGGCGTCTGAGTTTTTACCGTCTCTTGTGGTGTGTTAGATTGTCGTGTAATTGTCCTTGTTCTAGAAGGCTGTTTTTCAGTGGATGATGTTTCTTCTTCAGATGGTTTTTTTTCGGTTGTTTCTTTTTTGCCTTCTGGTTTTTTTTGTTCTTCTGTTTTTGTAGTACTTCTACTCCGTAATAGTGGCTCTTGTTGTTGCATTCCCCCACCAAAGGAGGATGATTGGTCATTTAGTTTGAATCGTGTTCCTTGCCCACGAACAGAGGAAGAAGGTGTTTTTGAACTTCTTGTGGATGGACGAGATACAGGGCTTGTTGGCGATTGTCCCTGAGGCACTGCAGGTGGGACTATCATTAATAATATCATGATAAAACAGAACAGATGGTGAAAAATCATTTTAAGTGGTTTGTAATAATGGGTATTCTTTTTTGGTTCAGAAACAACATTGATTTGTGTTGGTTTCATATCTTTTAACCTTGCTTCACAGTTTCATATATTTTTTCTTTCGTATGTATCATACATTGACTTCATGTGATTAAACAAGACAGGATTATTCACGATTTATTGTATATGGAATTTCTTCCTTTCCTTCTTCCCAGAAAAAGACAAATGTTACGGTGTTGCGGTCAAAAGATTGCACCTTACAACCTTTGACAACATCGCCAACACCTACGAGGATTCCTCTCGGTTCTTCGGGAGTAAATATTTTTATTTTTTGTCCGATTTGTTGTCGAGATGCTTTGACCCCCTGTAATATTTGCGATATATCAGGCTTCTTTGGAGGTGGTGGGGGTGGAGGTGGTGGAGGTGGTGGAGGTGGAACCAATGGTTTCCATAAATCTTTTTTATCAATGATAGTCTGTCCCCACGTATCGATATCTGTGGTAGACATATCTGATGTGCGACTTGTTGTAGGTATTGTTTCTAAATCGCGTGTAAGGGATTGTCTACGGGTTTCTGTGGGGTCGAAAAGAAAATTTAATACTATCTGAGAAATAACGAAAAGGGTTAAAATACATATACTGATTTCAATCCAATTCCAGATACGTTTTTTATCTGTTATCTTCATCATCCTACTTTCGTTATTTTTCCGTTATAGATATAAATTTTACTGCCATTTCCTTTTACAATAAGATGGGGAATCCGAATCCGTATTCTATCATTTTTAATTTTAGGCAAGGTCATGCTTATTTTATAGTGATATTTTTTGCCATCATTTTTTAATGTTTCTTTACCATCAAAAGTTATATTGTCAGGAGAGGAAAGAGTGAGCCAGGCGTTTCCTTTTACTGCAATATCTATTTCGAGTAGCCATTTCTCTCCAGGTTTAAAAGAGCGAACAAATGCCAGTTCCATGGTGTCTTGGGATGCCTCTGCAATGAGGCATGTGGTTTTTTTCTCAGCGTCCTGTTGTGGAGTGAGAGAGCCACCAGAGCAGTTCCAATCAACTGGGTCAAGGCTGAGTTCAATAGTATCGGAAGTGGTAGTTATATCACCGCTCATTCCTGCGGTGATAATCCGTGTAATATCCATATCTGCACTCACTTTTTCTTCTAAAGGATGTCTCCGCAAATCAATATTATCTATACGTAGTGATTGTGGGCTACTTTGCAGTCTTTGTAAAAATGAGATAAGCGAGGTAAAATCGGAGGCAGGAAGTTTTAAGTTGATGGTATATTCACGGTAATTTTTATCTGTAGTTCTTAAAATACCTTGTTGAAGAGATGGGATTTCTACCAGTGAACCAGTAGAGGTGGTTGTCTTGATGGGGATTCCTTCTTCGTTTAATTCTGGAGGATATTTTTGAGCGAGGCGATAGAGTTCCTGTCGTAGTCGGTCATGGATTTCAGCCTCAGTCCATTTGCTCGAATGCTGGCGTGCTACCTGAGCGTATTCTGTTTCGACGGTCTGTTTTACTGCTAACTGGTGTGTATAATTGAGCAAGTCTTGTTGTAACTTATCAATTGTGTTCTCTAATTCGTCAATATAGTTTATGGTAGAGCGGTAAATAATGTTTACTGTGAAAAGGATAACAACAATAACGGTACCCACTATGAGCAATTGTTCACGCTGGGAAAACCGTTTCCAGACATTATGGATTTGTAGCAGTATCTGCTCCACGCGATTCTTCCTCTTCACTGAATGGTATTGAAATCTGGTAATCAAAAATGACTTCATTTTGTTCGCGAGTTTGCTGTTCGTAAACACTTCTTGCCTGCTGGAAGGCGCTTAATGAACTTGAAATGGCTTGTCGTCGGAGATTTTCTGCAAATGCATGAACATCATCTACGGATTTGGCTCTACCCCAGATGTTAATCCCTTCATTTCTACGATAACTATACATATTCATATTTACACGAGGTGGCGTTGATGCGGTAATCCGTGAAAGGCAGTCCAATGCCGAACCGTTTTTTGCCACTTCACGCCGTAAAATTTGCAGTTGTTGTCGTTTTTCCGCTACACCACGTGCGTTGGATTCAATCTCTGCCACCTGTCGTTGCAGTTCATGAATAAGTTTTTGTCGTTGATAGACGCTTTGTGCAAATAAGCCCACAAGCGACAAAATGAGGACAATCCCAAGTACTGCAAGACGTTTGATGTGCTTTGCAATCTCTCTTACTTTTTGTGTAATTAGTAATTTTTCAGGAAGAAGATTTAGGGGGGTGGGCTTGTTGTCGAATAAAGACAGGGCTACCCCCACAAGGGGTGCAGAAATAGGAGGTGCCCATTCTGTTTTCCATGAACATCCTGTTATGTGTTCTGGGCTAATTAGAACACAAGGGATATCCAAAAACTTTTGTAGTTCATCTTTTAAGTGTTGAGGAACTGGAAAATCCGCACTAATATAGATTTTATTGATTGTAAACTCGGATTCCGTTTCTTGTTGGTAAGTATTAACCGATGTTCTTATTTCGCGAACAATCTCTTGGGTTAAATCTGTGGCTAACTCGCTCTGTGCTTTTGTAGTTTGTTGAGAATGCTCTACCAATGGCTCAGAGTGGATGCGGAAGGGGTCTAATACAATATCTTCGTCTTTTTTCTCAGGAATGGTTGTGGTTTCTTTATGCTCCCTTAATTCCCAAGTTGTCCGAACTCCCCTCGAAAACTGTAGCCGATTATTATGGAATATGGCAAATTCTATTCCGCCAAGGGCGAGATGGACAATACCAATATTCCCAGTATGCAATTTGTCTTTGGCCAGAGGTATTGCTGTATCTGCAATTAATCCTGTGCTCACAAGAATGCCCAGAGGTTCTAAACCAATCTCTCTTAATATGTTTATTTTTTCATCGATTAGGTCGCGGTGAGCAATGGCGATAAACACTTTGCTCTCATCATTAGGGAGTTGTTCGAGTATCATTTGTGAAGTCTGAATTTCGTCGGAAGAGTACGGCACATACTCTTCTGCACTGAGTGCAACCATATTTTTAATTTCATCGATGTTTTGTGAAGGGAAAGTTACAATTCGAGATGTAATTTCGTGTCTTGGTAAGACTAAATAGCATGAATCTTGTAGCCATTTGTTATCTATTGCTTTCTGTTTTAGCTGGGAGAGAGGATGCGTTGGAGTTCCTTGTGAGGGATTGAAATTTGTCTCATAATGAATGAATTCCCAGTCTTTTCGTGTTTTCTGAACACGAAGTAAGGAGTAGTAATCCCCTTCAATGGTTATAAATAGATATTTGTTTCCTTTATATTCCAAATGTCTCCTCCTGCCAGCGAATCAGGCTTGCATTTGTTGATTCAATATAAACAATAGCGGTACAGGCAACTCGTATTTTACCATTTCTTAGGGTCGCATATCCTTTAATCCTAAAACAAGAAGAGTAAAAGGTGCAATATTGCTTAATAGCCTCGATAGGGTCTCCTGCTAATCCTGTTACGTCCATGACTTCCTGAACGGAACGAAAGCCTTTGTCGTCACCTGTACCTAATGTTCCATCGGCACCAGCACGATAATTTAATATTGTCTCTATTGCACGGTCACCTAATTTTGGAATACATTTTAATACCTTCTCTGAAGCCGTGTTCAAATTGATCCTTCCAGAGCCATGGACTGTGAACATATCTTTTAATCCGGGGGTTTTCGACGTTCCAAACCAGTCTTCATCTTTTACACCCCGTAGGTATCGCAATTCTTCTTCCACTTGAAACGGGCTTATCCCTTCATCTTGGTGCACCGATTCTGTTCTCCGCTTTATAATTTGGCGGATAACACCACGATTAATCCCCTGAACCTCTTCAAGTATTTCCTTTGCGGTAGAGTTTAAATTAATTTTACTCTCCTCATCAGTTATGATATAAAACACATCATCTTCACTTCGGTTTTCACCCCAATCTAATATGTGAAGGTCTTTAATTAAACTTTTTGGCTGTGCCCATGGTTGACCAAGATGTGTCCCCCCACCTTTCTCTTCTGCTTCTGCGACATCGATAATGGCTTTATTTCGGAGTTCAATAATGCCTCGTTGGACGGCTGAATGAGCCAGTAGACGTGCTTCGCTGACATCTAAACTATATGCGGAGGCACGTCGGTCTAATGTTACACGTTTGCCAAAACCTAAAATAACGAAACTTAGTAAGGTAATCACCCAAAGGATAGAGACGAGTATAAATCCTGATTTCCTCATACTTTATCCTTTAATAATTCATCTAATTGTTTTTGGGTCAGATGTGCAGAAGGTGCACGAATAGGAAAAACCTCTCTAAATTCAATTTTGTTTTCAGGCTGGTCAGGGTCGTCAATGGTCATTTTTATCTCTATTCCTTGAGGTAGCCACCAGCATAGTTTGTGTTTTTCTGCTTTGACAATTTCTACCTTTTTTGGAGGCTCTTTTAAGTTTCGTTTATCGTCATACGGTACCCATAAATAAGCAACCTCGAAATTGCGAACTCCCTCGGCAATAGTCACTTTTTTCTTTTTGGTAATGCGAATCCGAGAACGGTCAATTTCACGGTTTGCTGGGGGAAATTTCGGAAGTGCAGTTTCCACCAATGCTTCTTCCCGTTCAATCCGTTTTTGAGAGCGGTTATATGAATATTCAATTTGCATGAGATGGCCACCTTCTCCAGTGTCTTTATTAAATGGTTCAGTGATAGAGAACAGAACAAACTGGTGGTCATCTCCTTCAACTAAGTGTCCTGCTGAGGCAACAACATTGTTAATATCACGTGCGATTAAGTTCATAACAAGCCTTGCGTCCTGATATGGATTGACCCCCGATTCTAATTGTTTCCATGTACGTATAGATGAATGAAATAACACATAAACAGAGGATAATACGATGCTTAGCAGTGTGGAAGCGACTAATAGTTCCATTAAGGTAAAACCGTGTTTGTTTAAATATTTGTGTCTTAAACTGGTTTTTCTCATTGTTGTTCTTCAGGAAGCCATAACTTTTCGGGTTGAAACAAGTTTTGTGCATGTACTTCAAAATTCATTCCAGCTCTCTGCCAGCGAATCCAGATATCCACTTTCGCCATGTAATCACGGAACATCTTTTCTAAATTTTCACGAAGGTCGGGTGGTAATTTTGAGGGTAGACTTGGCTTGGGTATTGATAGTTTACTGATTTTCCATTCGTAAGTAAAACGATTATATGGTGGTGGGAATTGTCCGCTCTTTTCTGTCTCTTCAAATTGTGGTTGAAGTTCTATCTCGGCGTTGACCCGTTCTAATAAAAAACGTGCAATAGTATAGTCATTTGCCTGACCTCGGGTCAGGATTGCCTGATGCAAAGCGGACTGGAAGGTTAACCCTGCGATGCTTAATAAAGCCATAGAGAAAACCGCTTCGAATAATATATATCCATATTTAGATTGTTTTCGGTTCATTTAATCTCAAACCTCCCCAAGGCACCAGTCCATTTTATTGAAATTCTCTGTTTCCGACTGCCATTTGTTTCGATTACAAGTTGTCCGTGGTCAGACGCACCATTTGGAAAACAGGAGATATAATGTAACCCAGTGGCACGGTCTTTCCCAGCAGTAATCCGTGAAATGGTCATGGTTTCTGGAAGTTGAAGCGCCTCACCGCCATCAGCAGGTGCAACAGGTTCAAATTCTTTGTCTCCCTCTATGGACTGGCTTTTCAATCGCATGAGACGAAAGGTGCCTTTGTCTTCGTCAATTAATACACGAAATTCACGGGATTCAGCAATCGCTTTTTCCTGAGCATATCTGATAAGTGATGTGATGTCCTGTGTAGTGTTGCGGATACGTAGGGAAAACATAGCACGGTTATAGACAGGGATGACTAATCCTGTTAATACAGAAAGTAGAGCCACAACAACCACTAATTCGAGAAGAGTAAAGCCCGCAATGTGTTTTGTTTTTTTTGTAATAATCGGAATTCTCACTCTTTCTTATTGTTTTAATATCAAATAAGTTATTTTTTTGAAGTAAGACTTGTTTCTGAGGAAGATGTAACATCATCTTCATTTCCGGGAACACCATCAGGCCCAGCAGAGAAAATCTGATAATCTGCTTTTAGTGGGTCTGTTGCTGGTTTGTAGATGTATGGATTTCCCCAAGGGTCTGGACGTAGTTCGCGGACATAACGACGTTCTCCGCTGACTAAATCCTCTAATGATCCAGGATATTTATCATTATGGTCTAATGCATATAAATCGACCGCATTACTATATGTGGCAATATCGCCTTTTGCAGCACGGATTTGTGCTTCACGTACTCTACCACCATAATTCATTACGACCATACCTGCAAGAATTCCAATAATAATTGTTACGAGAATAAGTTCAATTAATGTAAACCCTGAATTCCGTGTCATAAAAAATTCCTTTAATTCGACTATTGTCTGCCTCTTATTATTATATAATATAACGGATTTGCAAGTTCATTTTTTGGACAGAGAAGATATTTTAAGTTATAGGTCGGACAATTCGGACAAGTCGGACAAATTGGACAGAAAAGAGGTGATTATGTTTTGCTATACTAATTTTAGAATTTAACTTAAAAGAAGGATTTAAATTATGGCATTAATCCCTAAATATAATGTGGAAGAAACAGAAAAGATGTATGAGTTGGCTCGTGAAATTTATGCAGGTGTAAATGTAGATACTGATGCGGTTCTAAAAACATTAGAGTCGATACCTATTTCTCTGCATTGTTGGCAGGGTGACGATGTTGGTGGTTTTGAGCATTCGGAATCTGCATCAAGTGGTGGAATTCAGGCAACAGGGAATTATCCGGGTAAAGCCCGTAATGCGGATGAATTGCGTAGTGATATGGAAAAAGCACTGTCTTTGATACCTGGGAAGCATCGGATTAATCTCCATGCTATTTATGCTGAAACAGGTGGTAAAAAAGTTGAGCGTGACAATCTAAAACCAGAACATTTTTCACGTTGGGCAGACTGGGCAAAACAACAGGGATTGGGTGTTGATTTTAACCCGACATGTTTCGCACATCCGCTGGCAGATTCTGGTTTTACGTTATCCCATCCTGACCGTAACATCCGCAATTTTTGGATTCGTCATTGTATTGTATGTCGTGAGATTGGTGCATATTTTGGGAAGACCTTAGGAAACACCTGTGTAACGAATATCTGGATACCAGATGGCTTTAAGGACTTACCTATTGACCGATATTCTCCACGGGAACGGCTTCAGGAGTCATTAGATGAAATTTTTAATATTGTTGTAGATGAGCAGTTGAACAAAGACTCTGTGGAAAGCAAATTGTTCGGGATAGGTTCGGAATGTTATGTCGTTGGCTCTCATGAGTTTTATTTAGGTTATGCTATCAAGAAACAAAAATTACTATGTTTAGATATGGGGCATTTCCATCCTACAGAATCTGTTGCTGATAAAATTTCCTCTGTTTTACTATATGTGCCCGAAATACTTCTTCATATCAGCCGTGGGGTACGTTGGGACAGTGACCATGTCGTTATCATAAATGATGATGTATCTGCCCTTATGGAAGAAATTGTCCGCAATAATCTTCTACCACGGGTACATATAGGTTTAGATTTCTTTGATGCCAGTATAAACCGTATTTCAGCATGGGTTATTGGTACCCGTTCTGTTCTCTGTGCTTTGTTAAAAGCACTATTAGAACCTTCTCAAATATTAAAACAGCTGGAATGTAGTGGCGACTATACAAGCCGACTCGCTTTACTTGAAGAAACGAAGAGACTGCCATGGTCTGCTGTATGGAATTATTACTGTTTAAAAAATAATGTTCCCGTAGGGCACAACTGGATTCATGAAGTTAAAAGATATGAGGAGAACGTTCTAAGTAAACGGGGTTAACCTTTACATGTTACAACCGCAACATCCCCCAGAGTTATTTAGTGAACAACTATTATAGTTATTACCACAATCGCCGACGCATCCCATATTAAGTCGTTTACCTGAACTGGCACCAAGAGGTGCAAAATGACTTAATGATTTTTCTGTTTTTTTAGACCCACATTCAGGACATGTAACTTTTACATCAGCGTTTTTAACAAGTAATTCAAATGTTTTGTTGCATTCTTTGCACGTGTATTCGAATAATGGCATATCATATCCTCCTCAGCGTAGTTAGTGTAATTATTATATCAAAACAAACAACGTTTCTAATTTTATTCGAGTAAACAAAATTAAATTCCCTAATGGTTACAGACCCAATTCGATTTGTAGCCGTTGTAGGTTGAGCATTCTATCCCGATAAACAGCGGCTTCTTCAAAATCCATCCGTTCTGCGGATTCAAACATCAGTTGTCTTAACTTTTCAATTTCTCGTGGAATATCTTCTGGCATAGTTGTATATTCTTCAGTTGCCTCTGCCACTTTCAGTTTCTTTTGAGAAGTTCGCACTTTTGCCTGTGGAACAATATTAGGAATGGGCTTTTGTATTGTTCGTGGAGTAATTTTGTGTTTCCGATTATAGCTTATTTGCTTCTTTCGCCTTCGTTCCATTTCGCGTATAGCATGTTCCATAGATGACGTTATTTGGTCTGCATACATGATAACCTTCCCATGGAGATTCCGTGCTGCTCTTCCGCATGTTTGAATTAGGCTGGTTTCGGAACGTAGGTATCCCTCTTTGTCTGCATCGAGAATAGCGACAAGAGAAACTTCTGGGATGTCCAATCCTTCACGGAGTAGGTTAATCCCTATTAACACATCAAATTCACCCCTACGTAGGTCACGGATAAGTTCTATCCTTTCAAGAGTATCCACATCGGAGTGCATATACCTGACCCGCAATCCAATTTTGCGGTAATATTCCGTCAATTCTTCTGCCATTCGCTTGGTCAGTGTAGTGACAAGTACCCGATATCCCTTTTCAACCTGCTTTTGAATTTCGTCTAATAAGTCCTGTACCTGATTCTGAGCTGTCCGAACCTCCACTTCGGGGTCTACCAAGCCAGTTGGCCTTACAACCTGCTCTACTATGACCCCATCTGCTTCATTTACCTCAAATTCGGATGGGGTTGCACTAACATAGATGACCTGATTTATTCGCTCCATGAATTCGTCGAAGGTTAGTGGACGATTATCCCGTGCGGATGGTAATCGGAAACCATAGGCGATAAGCTGGTCCTTGCGAGAGCGGTCTCCGTGATACATTGCCCGAACCTGTGGTATTGAGATGTGACTTTCATCAACTACGAGAAGGAAGTCCTCTGGAAAATAATTGATAAGGGTATATGGAGGTTCTCCAGGCATACGGCCATCTAAATGACGTGAATAATTTTCTATTCCTGGACAGTACCCGAGTTCACGTAGCATCTCGATGTCGTATCGGGTTCGTTGTTCTAATCGTTGGGCATATAAAACCTGATTTTCTGCGTAAAGTTCCTTCAACCGTTCATTTAACTCATGTTCTATTCCAGCGATGGCTCGTTCCATCGCATCTTTTGTTGTTGCGTAATGACTCCCTGGAAAGATTTCAGCATACCGTAGCTTACGGTAAGTAATTCCTCGGAGAGGGTCAAATTCGACAAGTGCATCGATTTCATCACCAAAATATTCAATTCTTATGGCTCGCTCTGTTTCATAGGCAGGGAATACATCCACAACATCACCGCGGACTCGGAATGTTCCACGATAAAAGTCTACATCATTACGGCTATATTGCATAGCTACCAGTGAAGCCAGTAATTTTTCCCTCGGAAATTCTTCACCTGGACGAAGTTCAACCCGCATCTGCCGATACACTTCTGGTGAACCGATACCATAGATACATGAGACAGACGCAACAATGATACAGTCTCGTCGTGTCAGCACAGCACGTGTTGCAGAATGTCGCATTTTATCTATCTCATCGTTAATAGAGGCATCTTTCTCGATGTACGTGTCTGTGGTTGGAATATATGCTTCTGGCTGGTAATAATCATAATAACTAACAAAATATTCAACAGCGTTGTGAGGAAATAACTGCTTAAATTCACCGTATAGTTGAGCAGCTAATATCTTATTGGGGGCTAATACTAATGTGGGACGATTGACAGTAGCAATCACGTTAGCAATCGTAAAGGTTTTTCCAGACCCTGTTACACCTAATAGTACTTGGCTTCGCAGTCCTGCATTTAATCCGTCTACGAGCAATTTTATTGCTTCGGGTTGGTCACCAGCTGGTTTGTAGGAACTTACTAATTCAAACGTATCCATATTCTCAATTCACATCTTATTATATAGAAACGATTGTCCGTCGAACTTGTATAACTCCATTAATGGAGCGAATGGAACGGATAATATAATCGGATGATTTCATACTCGCAGTGGGCATGATATTTTGTGTAAATTCAAATTTAATTAGTCCATGTCGAAGGGATTTATAATTTGCATCGATTACAGGTATTTTATTTTCTATTAACAATGTGGTGATTTCCTGAATTATAGTTGGTGACGGACGTGCCAAAACATGAATGGTTATTTTAGAGATGTTGTCACTTTCCCACCATGCTTTGTGGATACGTGATGTATCACGGGGAACACTATTGAAAACCCTGCAATCTTTTTTATGGATTGTAATTGCTCCTTTAACAGTAGAATAGCCTAATACCTCGTCGCCAGGGAGTGGATTGCAACATTTGCTAAATTGGACAGATATGTTCTTCTCACCATCAATACGGATGCTTAGGTGTCGTTCTTTTTCAAGGGTCTCGTTCTTATTGGCGAAGTCGGTTTTTGTTAAGACGGAAAGGTCGGGAATAAACAAGGGTTGAGGAGGCATTTCCTTCTTTTCTTCTTTTTTTGTTAATTCCTCTTCTTCCTCTTCTTTAGGTAGGATACCCCGTTCGCGGAGATGACGACGGATTTTATTTCGTGCCCTCCCGAAATTCACTAATTTTAACCAGCCCAATCGAGGTTCCTGTTTCGGGGAAGTAAGGATTTCTACCACATCACCTGTATTAAGTCGGGTATGAATAGGGACAAATTTACCATTAATACGTGCACCAATGCAATGGTTCCCGATGTCGGTGTGTATTGAATAAGCAAAGTCAAGCACCGTAGAATTCAACGGTAATTCTATCACGTCACCTTTTGGTGTAAAGGCGAAAATTTCGGATATTTTCAGGTCATCCTGAATATCTTTTAGAGTAATTAATTCACCATCAGCGGAGGATAATTCCATAGCCATATTTCGTAGCCATTCGATATGACGTTGTAATCGTGCATCATCTATAATCCCTCCTTCTTTGTAGAACCAGTGTGCTGCGATACCAAATTCTGCTTCCCGGTCCATCTCCTCAGTGCGAATTTGAATTTCTAAGGGATATTTACGGGGAATGAATACGGTGGTATGGAGAGAACGGTAGCCATTACTTCTGGGTTTTTTTATATGGTCGCGGAACCGTTCAGGAATTAGATTCCCTAACTGATGGGCAATATCCAGCACGCTATAACATTCCTCAACTGTAGAGACAATGACCCGTATTGCGTATAAGTCCATTACCCGTTCCAAGGGGATTTGTTGTCGTTGCATTTTTCGGTAGGTGCTATATAGATGTTTTGGCCTGCCTAAAATACGTGCCTTGATACCAAGTCTCTGCAATTCTGTTTGCATATAAGCGATAAGCTCTTTTATTTCCCTTTCACGTTCCTGTTGGGTTTTAGCAATTCGTTGTTTGAGACATTCATACTCTACAGGTAAAAGAACAGCAAAAGAAAGGTCTTCTAATTCCATTTTCCATCGGTAGATTCCAAGGCGATGTGCAACAGGAGCATAAATGTTCATTGTTTCCTGAGCAATTCGGGTTTGAGCCTCATCTGATAAGTATTGGATAGTCCGCATATTATGTAGGCGGTCAGCCAATTTTACTAATAACACCCGAACATCACGCACACTCGCTATTAGTAACTTGCGTAAGGTTGCCAACTTGCGGATTTTCTCATTTTCACGGAGGACGGCTTTCATTTGTTGTTTTGAAACGGCGGTAACCCCTTCAATGATGTGTAGTACTGCTCTTCCCATTTCCTTTTCGAGCTCTTCACGAGATAGTGACGTATCCTCAAAGACATCATGAAGTAAGCCTGCCATTATAGTACTGGCATCCAGACCTAATTCTGAGAGAAGTTTCGCCACTTCGATAGGGTGAATAATGTAGGGTTCTCCAGAAAGGCGTTTTTGTCCCTCGTGGGCATGCTGGGCTAAATCAAATGCTTTTTGTATTCTACGGATGTCCTTTTCATTCATTCCTGCCGATTTAAGATATTCCGATAAAGACGCAAATCTCTCCTCAACATCGGAAGGAATGATATTCGGTGCAGAAGAGTTCATATTAACCCTTTATTTTTTATTATATCAAAACAACAATATATTTTTCTTGTTAATTTTTGGTAAAGATCATTAAAATTGGAACTTAATTAGGGGCATAGAGTAGATGCTTTTTAGTAGTGTCTCTCTTATATCTCTTTTTTTACTTCTAATTCGTAGTATTTTTTTATGTTATCCCTAATGCTATTGTACGTTTGCCTTGCTATAAATTCTGCTTCGTCCCGTCGTTCCTTTGCTTCCTTAAAGTGAGTAAGAATAAAGTCTACAATATCCTTATCTAATTTTTTTGCATTTGCCATAGGCTTCATAATACCGACCACTTCATTTTCAGACAACTCTGCACGGTAAGGTCTCTTTTCGGTTATCGCTGTAAAAACATCGGCTATGGATATAGTCCGTGCAATTATATGAATATCATCCTCTTTCAATCCGAAGGGATAACCAGAACCATCTAACTTTTCATGGTGGTATGGGGCATATCTAAGGCAAGGATAATCACCATACATAGTTTCCAATGCGATGTGGCTATAGTAAGCATGAGAACGCATTATGTTCCATTCTTGTGAATTTACCTTGCCTGGTTTTTCAAGTATCTCAATAGGAATTCCTAATTTGCCGATATCATGAAGAAAGCCTACTTCTCTGATGTAATTGCATTTTTCATTGGCTGGAGGTGTATTTGTATGAAATAACCAAGATGATATCTCTGCAACACAATAACTATGACTGGCTGTGAACTGGCTTTTAAAGTCAATAAGATGCCCTATAACCTCAGCTACCTTTAAAAATATTTCATTTTCGGGGATATACGTAATGTTATCCTGCAATATCCTTTCTAACAATATTTCTGGGGGGACGGATAGTAAATCAAGCCATAGGTAGTCTCTTTTCTTTAATATCGAATAAAAAACATTCAAGACCTCTGGATGAAAGATGTCTTTTTTTGTCTCAATGTATTGGTAAATATTTTCTATCTGCTCTAAAATAGGTTGTGTTGGATTAATATGAACCGCAATTCTATCTGCTAATCTTATTATGAAACTCTCAATCGGTATTGGTTGTTTATCAGGATACTGTTTTTCCAGACTATTCTCTGAATCGTTGTAATTTACATGATGATACTTGACAATCCGTGAAGGTTGGCTAAAAAAAGGAATTTTATTGAATAATAAAAACACAGTCAAGGAATGGGTTGCTGGGAAATTCTCTTCTAATAATAGGTAACTTTCTTTTTGCGATAATGAAAGTAAACCAACATCATGTATAGATGAAGCAACAACCAAGTCTTGAATGGATTGAGGGGATAATTCTAAATGTTCGCCGATTTTTTTACTTAGATATGTAACTTGTGCTAAATGGGGTGCTAAGGATGGGTTAAATAACCCAAACATCCTATTTAAGAATTTTATAAGATTTGTTATCAGCATCTAATTTCACTCATGTATTAAAGGGTAGGTTTTATAATACAATTAAAACTGTAATGCTTACAAGATGTATAACACCTGTTTCTTTGGTGTGTATTCCTATGGGATGTTTAAAGAATACAAATAGGGATTACTTTTTCTCTTTGTCTATAATTTGTTGTAATTCATAAGGTATTGGAGTGGAGACGGGATAACCTAATTTTTCACGAAGTTGAATTGCATTAATCAAGGCTTTCCCTGCAAAGTGATTATTCATTAGAATGAACACACGCTTGGCTTTGGTTCGTATATTTTGAATTCGCTCAACCCATGGGTCTAATTCCTGTTCACTATAAAGGTAGTTATATCTTTCATCACGGCTGGATTCTTCTGAAAACCAATGTTCTGCATTTCTACCGTGGAAACGAACATAAGCAAATTCAGCAGTTACTTCCTCAGTAGGTGGTAGACAATAGGAATCTACTAAAGGTTGGTCTATATTACAGAAGGCTATGGCTCGTTGTCGAAAACCTGCTAAAACCTGTGGATGAAACCACGATTTATGGCGGAACTCTACCGCAACTGGTAAGGTATAGAGAGACGAGATAAGTTCAGCGAGGTATTTTCTGTTTTCAGGAGTGCGATGAAAACGGTATGGAAATTGAATGAGAATACAACCTAACTTATTCGCATTTAATATTGGTTCAATAGAGTGAACAAAGGAGTCTATATCTTGAGGTTCTAAATGCTCCTTTTTTTCATGGGTGAACTTATTCCACAGTTTTACTGTGAATAAAAAGTCTTTATCGCCCTCAACTTGTTTTACCCAGTTTTTACTCATGGATGGGTTTATAAGTCGATAATAAGTAACGTTTATCTCAATACAATTAATCCACTGTGCAAGGTAGCGGATAGGATGTGTGGTCTTTGGCAATGTTAATGGAAAAACAGTCCCTTTCCAATCTTCATACGACCAACCAGAAACGCCAATATAACATGGAGATAATCCTGTTGTTGGGTGATTATTTGATATTGTGGAATTCATGCTAATGTGAAAATGTATATCCTTTTTAGTTATCTTATCATTATGTTTATCTGTAATAACTAACTAATTATAATGAGAAACACAAGTGTAACCAGAAATAATATCATGGAATTATAAATATGATTCGAACAAAAGAAGAGATAAGACAGGAACAACTGGAAAAATTAAAATGGAAAGTGACTTCATATTTTTTTTGGAGTGCCCTTTTCCCGTTAGCAGTTTTTTTGCGTCTATATAGATTAGGCACATGGAGTTTATGGTATGACGAGTGTGCCTCTATTCAGTTAAGTAAACTGGTGGATAACAAACTTAGTTTCCTCTCGCCAATGTTAAATAATGAACCGCCTATGAACCCATTACTTACATTTATATGGGGGCATATACTTGGAGCCATTCGATTTTGGGAGTTGTATTCTGTTTGGGATGATTTTGCATGGCGATTGCTTCCCTGTTTTTGGAGTATCTTGTCCGTTATTGTGTTTTACCGAGTTTCGAAATGGATGCTGGACAGACCGATAGCGGTGGTTATAGCAACGTTGTTATTTGTTATTTCACCTTTTCAGATTTATTATGCACAAGAATTGCGAATTTATTCCTTTTATGTGTTGTTAAATTTATTAGGTCTTCTTTTCCTATTTCGTATTCTTTCAAAGAATGGATGGAAGGACTGGATTGGATTAGGTTGTATTTTTGTCCTGCTGATGTATTCCCATTATTTTAGTGTGTGGACAATTTTTATTACGAATTTATTTATCCTTGTTCTTATGGGTTTAGGTAGACGCAATTTGTTTCGAAAGTGGTTCTGGACCAATGTAGTTGCGGGCATATTTGTCTTGCCTGCTTTATATCTTGCGTGGGAGTTTCACCAAATTGTATCGAACATCCGTTATGTGTGGTATCCAAACCCGACAATAAAGACAGGACTTATCACGTGGAAAAACTTTTTTGCTGGTTATACATCGGACACGACTGTTTACTGGATATTATTTTGCCTGTCCTTGTTCTTATTTGTATATGGTTTATGGGCATACCGTAATCAACCTGAACAAGGGTTTTATGTCTTTCTAATGAGTCTTGTTCCTATCTTTATAAATGTTTTTTTCTGGGGGGCAAGGCATTTTTCCTTTTATGAACACCGATTGTTTATTTTTTCAGGGGTTGTTGCTTTGTTTGCAATCGCAAAAGGAATCCATGGGCTAAGATACAATGCAGTCCGAGGGGCAGTTTTATTTATTTTTATTCTTCTTACCAGTTCATGTTTGCTGGATTTTTATAATCAGCGGTTGCATCCTGTAGATATGCATCGACTGGGTGTTTATCATAAGGTTGATTTTCGAAGTGTAGGAAAGTGGGTTCGAGAACATTTTCAAGAAGGAGATATTATTATTTACCCGAGTCATTTTATGGCTCCTTCTATGAGGCACTATTTAGAGGATTATCCTCAATGTCGGGTAGGTATGAGTGCTATTGATGTTCAGGTGCATATCGATACATTTGGCAATCCAACACTGTTACAACATCATGGGTTATTACCCGTTCCGATTGAACAGGCAACAAGGAAATATAACCGTCTGTGGTTTCTGGAATCACATGGTATTACTTTTGAATACAAGCCACATACAGAACCTATTCGGAAATATCTTAATGAAAACTGGGAAAGAAAGGAATTTAAGATTTTCAGTGGTTTGAGTGTCACCTTGTATCAACGAAAAACTAACACTTCAGGATAGGACAAAAAATGGGAAAAAGTGTCTTCTGACTTAATTGGTGATGCTTTCTTTGTTGCTATGATGACGAACTTCTCGTAGTATATTTAGTTAAGACTAAATAAGGTTGAGTTTTTGTAATACCTGTTCAAGCCGTTTGTATTGGGGTTCACTCATAGGTACTAAGGGCAGACGTAGGATGTTCTTAATCATACCCATCCGTGCTAATACTGCTTTTACAGGCATAGGATTGGTTTCATAGAATAATGCTTTGAATAACGGCATGCACCGATAATGTATTTCACGTGCTTTGGCATAGTTTCCTTCTAAAGCAAGGGTGCACATGTGGGCAATCTCTGCAGGGACAACATTTGCAGCGACAGAGATAACACCCATTGCACCTACAGACATCATGGGCAGAGTGAGACTGTCATCACCTGACAAGACAGTAATATCGCATAGCGAAAGAATTTGAGAAACTTGGTCAACGCTACCGCCAGCTTCTTTAATACACACAATATTTGGCACTTTATTTAACTCTGCCACTGTTTCAGCTTCCAGTTTAATTCCTGTTCTACTTGGCACATTATAAAGCACAATAGGTATATCTACCTCTTTGGCAATGGCATGATAATGAGCAATAAGCCCTGCTTGTGTAGGTTTATTATAGTATGGGGTGATTAATAAAGCACCATCACATCCAACCTCTTTGGCATAGCGGGTTAAATCGATGGCTTCTGCAGTATTATTTGACCCTGTTCCTGCGACTATAGGAAGCCTACCTGCGACCCGTTCTACCACAAAACGAATACATTCTTTTTGTTCTTCATGGGATAACGTAGCCGCTTCACCAGTACAACCACAAGGGACTAAACCATGCGTTCCCTGCTGAATATGAAAATCTACTAACTTACCGTATGCATCAAAATCTACTTCAAAATTTTCCTTAAATGGTGTTACTAATGCGACCCATGAACCCTTAAACATAGTTATTCTCCTTATAGTGTTTTCATAGTTATTTTACTTAAAATGGACTCTCCTCTTCCTCTGCATATTGTTTTGAGGATGAATCAGGAGCACTTGACTCATCTACATCACTTATCGGGGAAAACAACTGATACCTACGGTAAAATGCTAAATGAATAGACCCTATTGGTCCGTTTCGTTGTTTTGCAATATCCAGCTGAATGTTTACAGGGTCTTTAACCTTCTTTTTATCAGCCTCTTTTTCACCTTTTTTTTCCTGTTTTCCGTGATGTAAAAAGAGCACAACATCAGCATCCTGTTCGATAGCACCAGATTCCCGCAGATGGGAAAGCTTTGGTATCGCTGACTCTCTTTCAGCCTCACGACTTAATTGGCATAATGTAAGGATAGGTATACCTAACTCACGTGCCAAACCTTTAATTTGTCGTGAAATTTCTGCAATTTCTACCTGTCGATTTTCGCCACGGTTTGCCACACTCATTAATTGTAGATAATCAATAATAATAAGTTTAACTTCGGGATGTTGTAATAAATGACGTCGCGCTTTTGAACGGAGTTCCATAATATTTATACTTGGTGTGTCATCTACATAAATATACGAATCTGCTAATTGCCCTCCAGCCTCAATAATATGGGCTAATGAATCCTTCGCCAGATTTGTTTTACGCAAAAACTGCCCATCTATTCTCCCAACCATGCAAATTAATCGTTGGATTAACTGCTCCTTCGCCATCTCCAAACTAAAGATTAACACGCCGTAGGGGTTGCCATCCTTATCCTGTTGGGATGCTACGTTTTTTGCGATATTTAATGCAAATGCTGTTTTTCCTACGGAAGGTCGAGCTGCAAGGACAATCATTTCCGAAGGTTGCAAACCACAGAGATAATAGTCAAGAATATCAAAACCTGTTGGTATACCTGTAATTACCTCTCCTTTTTTAATTCGGTCTTCAAGCCCTTTTACGATAGGTTGTACAATATCTTTAAACGAAAAGATGGGATTAATTTTCCGTTGTGCAGCAATAGTAAAGATTTCACTTTCTGCGTGGTCTACCAGTTCCTTAACAGGCGTCTGTGCTTCATACGCTCTGCCAATAATATAACTGCACCGTTCAATCAGGCGTCGTAACATTGCCATTTCGAGAACAATACTTGCATAGTAAGTAATATTTGCGGAGGTTGTTACAGAACTCATTAATTCGGTGATATACGAAGCACCACCTGCATCTGTTAATTGTTTTTTAGACTCGAGATGACTAATTACAGCATGAACGTCGGGTTTCTTCTTCTCATGGATTTCTATCATAGCATCAAATATTATTTGATGCGGAGTATAATAAAATAACCCTTCTGTGTTGAACCCGAAAACATCTAAGGCTTCTTTAAATGCTTCCGCATTTAAAAGTATTGCCCCCAATACATACCGTTCTGCTTCTATCGACTTTGGGGGCTCACGGTCAATCAGTCCCGGAAGTTTTTCAATGTTGCTTAATTTTTTCCGAGACGATGACATATCAATTAACCTTCATTATTCTCTGTCGAATTTTCATCCGTAAGCTGGCTTACCCAAACCTTCAATTCCGCAGTAACGCCACTTCCTAATTTTACTGGGACACAGAAGATACCTAACGTTTTTATGGGCTCTTCAAGAACAATCTGTTTGCGGTCAATGTCAAAATGCATTTTATGGAGTTCTTCTGCAATCATTGCGGACGTTACAGAGCCAAACAGTTTATCCTCATCTCCAGCTCGTATTTTGAACTCGATTGTAATGGCATTTAACTGTTTAGCTACCGACTCCATCTGTGCTTTCCGTTTTGTTTCGCGCCTCTGAATAATTTCAAAATGATGCTTGATTTCAGCAGCAGATGCGGACTGCACAGATACAGCTAATTTGCGCGGAATAAGATAGTTGCGAGCAAAACCATCGGCAACATTTACAGTTTCTCCGACCTTTCCTAACTTCTCAATGTCGCGACATAGTATCACTTTCATAGTCTTTCTCCCGAATATTAGAGTTTATTAATTATTCTTAATTATTTATTTATATTCATGCTATTATTTTTGGATTCATCCGATTGTAAAGTTGTGACAACACATTTCGGAATTCCCACCATGTATCAAAAAAGCCTACAGTGGCAAGGAGTGGAAAACCCCAAATACCGAAAACGAAAACAACAATAATCAATGTAATCACAATATTCCATTGGAATAGCGAGGCGCAAAATATAAGAATACTTAGCCCATTTAGCCAATAAACAAAGCTTAAACCTACTGCTAAATTGCGTACAATAATTCGTGGAATCTCACCTATTCCATAATGTTGGTCGTAGATTATGACAATTGCAGATAAAATTGCCAGCCAAACCAGATAATCTGTCGGTCGAATCTGAGCAAAGGTACCTAAATTGGGATTTTCCCAACAGTTTAAGCCATCTTCACATGGGAAGGTTCGTAACCGTGCTATTATAAGACCCAATATTATCAATGATAATAATAGGCTTTGTCCAAACATCAGTCCTAAATGGAAATCTTCCCAATGATAATCAAGATACTTTAACCCTTCGATAAAGGTCGTAGAGGAAGGTGGCATACTATCCGCTTGTTCTTTACTTAAATTGTTTATCTCGGCTATTCTCGCATTGACCGAAATTGAAATGTCTTTTCTCAACTCTTGCCAAAATAGCATAGTTACACATGTAAAGAGGAGAAATATGACACCCGTGGTAAGAATCAGGCAATGAGCCCATGAATATCTTCTTAATGCAAGTCCTAAGGAGATACTCAGCATTGCACTTCCAATAAAGGTTGCTAAGCTAATCAGAATGATTTCATATTCCCATGTTAATTCTTCTATTTCCGCTCCTAAAACAATTCCAAATGCTAATGCAACACATAATAGGAACGTACGTTTACGAGAACCTCTTGCCACTGTTGGTCCAATAAGTGCAACTGAAATCAGAGGGACAAAGAAAAAAAGTCCTTCTCCAACCATATAGGCTGTAATCAAGACAAGAAACAATATTTTCGCCAAAAAACCTGACATAATAAGATATCTTTAATTTTAGGAATACAAACGTATCCTTTTCTTTTATTCTGCGACAAAAGGAAGCAGTGCAATCTGTCGTGCTAATTTGATAGCACGATTTAACATTCGTTGTTGCTTCGCTGTCGCACCTGTAATCCGTCGAGGTATAATTTTTCCACGTTCAGTTATGTAATGTCTTAAAAGATTGGTATCTTTGTAATCAATATATACTATCCGTTCTAATGATAAACGACTCACCTTTTTGCGGAATATTCTCTTCTTCTTACGTCTTTTTAGTCGTTTCATTCGAATCTTTGATTTTGCTTTTGCAGAGATGTGTGCCATAAGACAATCCTCTTTATTATTTAAGTGTTTTTAGTTCAATTTAATTACAAATAGAAAATTTAGGTAAAAGAAAGGTTAAAACGGAACATCGTCTTCTGGAAAATGGTTGATGTTATTTTGAGGGGGAACTTTCCCCTGATTTGGGGAAGCATCTGGATACGAGCCTCTTTCCTCATCAGGTGGAAACTCCTCAACGTCGAAAGATTCACCTTCCGCGGGTACCCAATCGAGGGGACTAACTCGCCATGCAACGATTTCAAGACGTGACCGACGTTGCCCTGTAGCACGGTCTTCCCACTCATCCAATCTCAACCGACCTTCAACCAAAACAGGCCTACCTTTCCGCAATTGTTGACTTGCGTATTCAGCTTGACGGTCCCAAACCACAATGTTTGCAAAAACCGTTTCTTCTTTGAAACTTCCGTCTTTCATACGGTATCGACGATTGTGGGCTATGGTAAACCGCGCAACTGACCTTCTACTGGGTGTTGTGCGAAAATCAGGTTCACGGACTACCCGACCCGCAATCAGAACTATGTTTAAATCGGGAACCCTCACATCTGACATAATTCATCGTTCCTTTTTTAAGAGTTATTCCTCTTCCTCCTCATCCTCTTCAATATGAGTCGGAATTGGGGTAAGATTTTCTTTGTCTAAATCTGATTGCTGTCCATAGCCTGCTTCTAATAGCTCTTTGCGTCTCTGTTCTTGATCCGCTTCCAGACGGAGCGTCTTCTCGTCAAAATACACGACGATGTAACGAATAATTTGTTCACTAAGGCGGAAATAATTTTCCAGTCGCGCTATAAAGTTGGGAGGAGATTGGAAACGTATCAAAATGTAGATACCTTCCGTAAACTTTTTGACCTTGTAAGCTAATCTCCGTCGACCCCATACTTCGGAGCGCACGATAACCCCTCCGCTCTTTACGACCAAATTCTCGGTCTCGCGGGCTATCGCCTGGACGTCATCGTCTTCCACTTCCGGGCTGACGATGAACAGCGCTTCGTAAGTTCGTAATGACATAAGATACTCCTCATTACGGTTTGGGTTTTAATGGTACGGATAAATAAAGAAACCATATTATATCAAAAGTAACTCTCACGAACAAACTGAAATTATAATATGGGAACTAAAATAAGAGGCTACTATGTTTATATATATTTATAACATAAGTTATATTTTCAAAGTCTCGGCAGGTTTAGGAATTTATAATAGAGAAATGCTCAATGCCAAATTGTCTGAAAAAAATAGGTAATAATACCTTTAAGAATTCGTCTTTGGTAGGACAGGAGGATGTACCAATTTCCTTTTGTAATGAGGTTACGGGTTTATCACTAATTCCACAAGGGACTATCCACTGATATGGAGTCAGGTCTACGGTAAGATTAATGCTAAACCCATGCCATGTAATTCCATTCTTAACACCGATGCCAATAGCACAAATTTTTCGGTCTTGAACCCAAACACCTGTTAAAGGTTTTAAGGTTGTGGCTTGGATGTGAAAGGTATGTAAGGTCTCAATAATGATGTCTTCCAGTTTACGTAGATATTGGTGAACTGTTATTTTATGTCGGTTAAGGTCTATGATGGGATAACCAACGAGTTGTCCTGGGCCATGATAGGTAATATCGCCTCCACGGTCTATATGATAGAAATCAATACCTCGTTCCCGACACAGATTTAGTGGAATTAGTAAATGCTCTTGTTTGAACTGTCTCCCTGCGGTGAATACTGGCAAATGCTCAAGTAGATAAAGGTATTCTGTATTAGAGCCCAAATGAAGGTTTTCTTTTTGTTCTAATTGGAGTTGATATATACTCTGATAGTCCTGTGGTTTATTAAAAATAACGACTTTGAATTCACAATCTTTCATCATTTTTATACGTTATCAGCTTCGGATAGTTTGGTAGTATCAATGGATATATTTTCTCGTAGATTTAATGGTATTCCAATTTCGTATGCAATACCTAATGGTTTTCGTTGGTAGGAACGTATCCACCCACGATGGGCTAATATAATGAAACGTAACGCGGAAAGTTCTATTCTTGTCCCTCCCTTTTTCCTATCAGCGTAGCTATCAGCCAAATCAATTTCTTCCGTGTTTTCCAGTGAGAACGGTTCTGCTCCTTCAATACGAAACACTATCTCTCCTTCCTTTTCATAGACCGAGAGACGAACCCAAATCCTCTGTTGTTCATATTGCCCCTCAACAGCATTGCGGATTAGATTGGATAAGGCACCAGCTAATTTTTCGCTATCTGCAAATATGAACCTGAGTGGTTTAGGTATCTCTTCTACATCGATAGTCGCATTATATTTCTTGATAATATTAGAGCAAAGCGAGATAGCCCGTTGAATAATATAATCAGTAGTTTGTTTCTCTATATTTATTTCTTTAAGTTTTGCAAAACTTAAATATCGAGCAATTAAAAGATTTATTTGCTCCGTTTCGCCTAATATATATTTCAAATTACTGACCAAATCTGAGTTAGTAGAGAACTTATCAATTAAAAATTCAGTAATTCCTGAAATAACACTTAAAGGATTACGAAATTCATGTACCATTTCCGCTGTCAATTCGCCGATGTGTTCTAATTGTTTATACATTTCTAATTCTTGTTGAATCTTTTCAATATCTGTTAAATCGGTAAATAAAAATACAACCCCGAGAAGGTTGCCTTCCTCCATGATTGGAGAGCCATTTAAGCCCAAAACTATGTCTTTACCTTGTCCAGAAATAATTATTCTTTTTCGTATAACGGGTTTTTTACTTGCGAGTATCTCACAATAGATATTTACGAAAGGAGATAACTCTTTGACTTCGAAGATATTACACTTTTGCAAATCTATTTCTTGAGGTAGTTTTAGAAATCTTACTGCGGATGGATTTGCAATTAAAACGCTTCCATCCTTATCAACGATAATAATGCCACTTTCTAATTGTTGTATAACCTGTGTTAATAATTCATTCATATTGTATTCATAACCTAAATAATTTAATGTTTATATTTTATTTATTAATGAGAGAGGTTTTGCGATTTTTCTTTTTCTGACCTTAATGTTTCGAAAATCTCTGTTAGTCGTACAAAATCGTCCCAGGTGAGTGTTTCAGCTCGCCGTGTAGGGTCAATTCCTGCAATTTGAAGCCCTTCCAGAACCGATGACATTGGTAATTGCAACAAGGGAGATTTCCCTAATGCATTTTTAAGGTTCTTTCTCCGTTGTGAGAAGCAAGCATGAATAACCTGTAATACATGTTTCCGTTTTTCGAGCGATATTATAGGTGGGTTAATCTTTCGTAAACGGACAATACAACTGTCCACCTCTGGACGTGGGACAAAACAGGTTCGTGGAACAAAGTGGACTAAATCCACATGGTAAAGGGATTGAATTGCCAAACTCAGAACTCCATAGTCCTTTGTCCCAGCAATAGCAGACATTCGTGCACCAACCTCATATTGGACCATAACCACAATTCGTTCAAAATTTACAGAGCACTCTAAAAAATGAAATAATACTGGGGTTGTAATGTAATAAGGGAGATTTGAAAGCATTTTGTAATGGCTTGCACCTGGTAAAAATGTATCTATCAAATCTGAGATTTCGTGATTTAGAATATCTCCCCGAAATAATTTTACATGTGGTAAATGACCAAAACGGTTTTCCAGACAAGGCATAAAAGAAGGGTCTATTTCTACGGCTAAAACTCTACCTGCATAGTGAACAATATGCCATGTTAAAGCACCCAGTCCAGCGCCTACTTCTATGACAGCATCTTCTTTGTTTAACCCTCCCGCTTCAATCATAATGCGGTGAATATTATCATCTAAAAGCAAATTCTGTCCTAATCGCTTTTTAAGTCGTATGTTATACTGCCTGCACAAATCTCTAAGGGGAGGCTTATCTACATGGACAGAACTATTATGGGGAGCAGATATACAAGGTGCGTTTTCTATTTCCCGGTGATTTTGATTTTTCATAGAGTTATAATATCACGGACTATCTACCATTGTAAACATAAATTTGGCTTTTGCAGAAACAGGAATTTCAATACGGAAAGGAACCTTAACATTCCCTTTCTCATCTTTTGCATCCTTCGGTAATTTCATAGGAATTGTTATCATAACCTGCGGTATAAAAGACGGGTCTAACGGTTTATTTTGTGAATAATATTCAGCTGGGGCGTTTATAATAATATAACTCGGTTCACCCGCTTTATATTCTTCCGAAGGAAATTCAAATTGCCCTGCAAAGACCCAGAGGTCTTTGTTCTTATCTGGGCGTGTTATCGTTCCACTTAGTCCAAATGAACCTTTAATCGAAAAACCGTCATCTCCGACTAAGGGGGATTGTTGAATAGAAAATGGGATTCCTGCTCCAGGCATACCAAAGCGAATTGTTGACTTGTTTACTTTTTGTTTGTTCTTTTCGTCAGGTTTCGCCGATTCGTTATCCTTGGTAGTAGGTGGTGCTGTTTCCTGTATAGGTGTTGTAGATGAAGTCGGACTTACACCTGATATTTCTGATGGTTGTCCTGAATTTGTCTCAACCTTTATATCTCCTTGTGGTGGTGTACTCGGAATACAGGCACTAAATAAAGTAGAAAATATAACTATAAACAAAGATACAAATACAAAAAAACATAATTTCATAAATGAACCTCTCTAACTTAAAATTCTATATTAAACGTATATTATAACGAAAAATGTATATTAAGAGATACTTACATTCTTTGTTTATAGATAATTGGAACCTCACAATAAACGAAAATAACCTACGAGTGGATGCGGACGGATTTAAAAAACGTTTTTATGGAGAGATTTTGTTTATAGTTTTCTTTATTAATTTGAAGAGGTATACAAGGATATAGATACTCATGGAGGTAAGGACGATAACGGGCCCAGCGGGTAGGTCAAGTTTATAACTGCCCATGAGTCCTATAGTACTGGTCAACATACAAAGGATAATGGAGCCCAACATTAATAATGAGAGACGTGATACAAATTGCTCTGCAATTAGTACGGGAAGAGACAATTGAGCCAAGACAAGAATAATTCCAACCATAGGCATCATCATCACCACTGTAACCGCAGACATAATTAGTAAAAGCATATTCAGAAACATGACAGGAACATTCCTCACACGGGCAAATTCCTCATCAAAACAATAAGCCCAGAACTGAGGATAATATACAAAAGCAATAGCAAGAATGATAATATCCAAAAAGATAAGATTCTTTATTTCATTCTTTGTAATAAGCATGGTGCTACCGAAAAGATAACTCATCGGGTCAACATAGCCAGGGGTATATGCTAAAAATACCATCCCTATCGCCATCCCAACAGCCCAGATGGCACCGATAACCGCATCTTGTCTCCCTGTAATGTATTTAGATACCAAAGAAATAATAATAGCGGATAGTATACCTGCGAATAGTGCCCCATAAAAAGGTGTAATAAAGCCTATCTGGTATCGATGTTGAAGGAATAGAGCCAAACCGACCCCAGCAAGCACAGAATGAGATATGGCACCTACCAATGAAACCATATTTTTAGTAACAACATACGAGCCGACGATGCCGAAACTAATACTTGCCAATATCCCCGATACAAAGACATATCTTAGAAATGGAAAATTAGGGTCAATGAATGTATGCCATAGTTCATTCATGGTTATGTCGCTCCTGAGTGTGAATAAATCCATGATGAACCAACTCAATATGGCTACCGTACAATTCTCGGATAATCGCACCAGTAAGCTCATTTGTTGGATGTTTCTGGACGGTTCTATTAACGCACACAACTGTATCTACATATTCGGAAACAACCCCTAAGTCATGGGAAACCAAAATAACTGTTAACTCACGGCTAATTTGCTTCAATAAATCCATCAAATTCTTTTCTGCAACTGTATCTACATGTGCTGTAGGTTCATCAAACAGAAGAATTTTCGGCTGGCTCACTAGGGCACGGGCAATTAATACACGTTGGCGTTGGCCTCCTGAAAGATTACAAAACATTTCTTTCGATAATGAACCTAACCCCACAATATCTAATGCATCTCGGGCTTTTTCCCTCGCAGAGGCTGAAAAACGTAGCCATTGCTGTTTGTGGACTAACCCCATTAAAACGACTTCTAATACGGTCGCTGGGAAAGACATATCTAACTGGAAATATTGTGGTACATAGCCGATTCGGTCACGATTTCTCTCTGGTTTCTCACCAAAAATGAGGATATTCCCTTTTTGAGGTTGTAAAAGTCCTAACATGAGTTTTAATAGGGTCGTTTTGCCACTGCCGTTAGGACCTATAATAGAAACAAATTCCCGAGCAAATATATCCAGATTTACATTTTCAAGGATATACTCTTTTTGATAAGTAAAATACATATCCCGTATACAAACCGCTGGAATAGTATCCCCTTTTTTAGGTAATGTGGTTGATGAATTACTTGTTGTTATTCTTTCTGTCATAATGTTTTTTAAATCTCTCTTTCTTATTTATAGGAATCGGATATTTTCTCCGCAATGAACAAAAATTGATTTAACACATCCCGTTCAAAATCGTTCATCACCTCCACTCTCCCTCCAATAGCATTTGCAATAATCTCTGCGGGTTTTGGGTCAAATTGAGGTTGAATAAAAATTACCCGAGTCCCTTCTCTCTTCATCTGTTCGAATAGTGTTTGCATTTGTTTTGGCGATGGAGTCTTCCCTTCCATCTCAATATAAACCTCGTGCAAACCATACGATTCCGCAAAATAACCAAAAGCAGGATGATATACAAAAAAACGTTTTCCTTTATGAGGCAATAATATCTCTTTGATTTTTTTATCTATCTCTTCAAGGTCACTTAGCCATTTTTTATAATTCACCTGATATACATCTTTCTTTTCGGGATTATTCCTGACTAACGTTGAGTATATAGTGAAAGACATTATCTTTAAGTTTTCGGGACTAAGCCAACAATGCAAATCATTATTTCCTCCATACTGTTGAGAAAGCCTATGTTCGTAGTGAGAATGAATACGCTCTTCCCGCCAGTGGACATTCTGCGTAACATCCACACATTGCACATTGTTTTTCGTGGTTTCCAATGTTTTTACAATCTTCAATTCGTAAGGAAAGTTGGTATGAAAAAATGCTTTGGCATGTGTCAGTTTCTGCAATTGTGATGGGGATATATCAAAGGTATGAGGATTCACATTGGAAGCACATATTACCTGCACCTGCTCCTGTGGAAGTATAAGACGGTCAAGAATCCCTGCAACTGGTGGAATCCCTGCATAATAAACGTTCCCTTCCTCTATTGCCCATAAACAAAATGGGCTGAATAAATTAAAAACCAGTGCAAAAAATATACAAGTATACAATCGCATTTTCATGGGTTAGTAAGCCTTGTTACTTCTTTGGTGTATGAGTGCAGGTTAAATGTCGTTGATTGCATTCTTTGCAAATAACAACCTCGTGATGTTTTAAAAAATTCTGTAAATGATTTCTCTGTGATGCTGAAATCAAACCTGTTCCACCACACAGAGGGCAAACATTATCCAGTGCCATTAAAATAGCATTGCGAATAAATTCAGAGCGGTTCGTCATTCCTTCTAATGCCTCCCAAAGGGCTTTGTCTGCTTTGAATGAAATAACTTGCGGTTCAGAACTCATAGTCATTATTACTCCTTTAACTTTGTTTATAGAAAACGCAGGTAATACATTGTAATACCATATCCATATATAAAATGTCAATTAGAACTTATACACACGTGTTAGTAATTTCTGAGCATCTTTAAATAAATTGACACGAAAACTATAAGTACATGAATTTCAACAGCCCTCAAATGATTTTCATATTATATTCATTTTTTGTTCATGATGAATTGAATAGATGGACAAACAGCATTATCAAAAGAATATCAAAATAGTAAAGCAATACTATCTCTTGCATACCAATATTTGGGCATCATTTCTTGCCTGTTGAATAATTTGCAAGTCATGGCTAAAATCGATAAATTTAAGGTCAGACATACCTGCTTGTCGTAAGCCACCAAGTTCACCGTGCCCGCGGAGAAGCAGGTCTTGTTCAGCAATTTCAAATCCATTATTTGTTTGACATAGAATTTTTAATCGTTCGATACCAGCGGAATTAAGGGAGGTAGGTACCAAGAAACAAAACGAATCATAAGAACTTCTCCCAACTCGACCGCGTAATTGGTGAAGTTGAGCAAGTCCAAAACAATCAGCATTTTCTATAACAAGTGTAGTAGCATGTGGAATATCAACACCAACCTCAATGACTGTGGTACAGAACAAGACATCAATTTCTCCTTTTCCAAGGCGATTCATTACCTCTGCTTTCTCATTAAAAGATAACCTCCCATGGAGCAAGTCTGTTCGTAATGTTGAAAAAGCACCGTTACGCAGTGTTTCATAGATATTGAATAAAGGTTTAAGGTTCTCCTTATGAGTTGATTCCTCAATGCTTGGGCAAACCCAATAGGTGGCAAAACCGTTCTGAGCCTGCTTTATTATAAAGTTCAGTAAATCCTCTCTTTTTTCTTCACGGACAATATGAGTCTTAACAGGTTTTCTACCTGATGGTAATTCGTCAATGATACTAATATCCATACCTCCATAAACAGTTAGGGCGAGAGTTCGCGGAATAGGTGTTGCAGTGAGATATAAAATATCGGGAGCCTGACCCTTCATTCGCAATTTTTTCCTCTGCATCACTCCAAAACGGTGCTGTTCGTCAATTACGACCAACCCTAAATTTTGGAACTGTGTCGTATCCTGAATTAAAGCATGGGTTCCAATGACAATATTTACCTTACCATTGGCTATCTTTTGACGTATTTCTTTAGCATTCCTTACAGAACCTGTGAGTAATGCTACCTGAACAGGTAGGACGTTAAGGAAATGTTGAATATTTAAATAGTGTTGTTCTGCCAATATTTCAGTAGGAGCCATTAAAACAGTTTGATAGCCACTATCTACAGCAGAGAGTAAGGCATGTATAGCCACCAGTGTTTTGCCACAACCGACATCGCCTTGAATAAGCCTCAGCATTTGTTTATTTGAACTCATATCATGTAATACTTCATCTATAACCCGTTTCTGTGCATTAGTCAAACTAAAGGGAAGGCTTTTTTGGAATGTTTTAAGAAGTGAACCATTAATTCTATGTCTACATATATGTTCTGATGCGAGGTTTGTTGTTCTCCATGTTAACCATTCTTTTTGTAATTTCAACACTTCATCATAGGCTAAACGTTGGCGTGCCTGTTCTATCTCTTCGATAGAATCTGGGAAGTGTAGTTTTCTTATGGCATCTTGTAACGTCATAAATCCACGGGCATTGATGAATTCTTCAGATAATGTATCATCAATTAAAATTTGCGTCAATACTTCATAAATCCATCTACGAAATGAGCGAAGCGAAATACCCTCAGTTACGGTGTAAATAGGCACTAAACGGGAAGTGTGGATGCTCTCTTCTTCAGGAACATACTCTTCATACTCTGGATTATTCATCACGAATCTGGAATTAAATTTTTCGATAGAACCGTATAAGAAAAATTTCTTTCCCGTTTGAAACACATAATTAATAAGATAGCCTCTTCCCCAAAAAATTGCCTCTAAGTTGCCCGTATCATCTTTGAACATAACCCGTGCTTGTTGAATACCTTTCGATAGAAAAATACGCCTTGCCTTTTCAACCGTTACCAACAAGGTATATTTATTGCCGTTTCTAATTGAGTTAATGGTGCAAATATTTCTTCGGTCTTCATACCTACGAGGTGGGTAGAGCAATAGGTCCTTCACGGTATAAATACACATCTGATTTAGTCGCCGTTCACGGCTTTTACCAATTTCTGGAAGTTCTGAAATTGATGCATCCCAATGATTTGGATATGTAGATGCGAGATTCTTTTTTGCACCCATTGAAACATTCCTGTAATACTAAATGTCATTCTTGTTATAGAATATTATATTCTTTCTTTTTAGATTGCTTCCCGTCACAAACAAATCAATCACAGGAGTATAGAACATGAAACGGAAAATTAAATTTCTTCTACCTGTCCTATTTGTTATTGTTGTGTTAATCGCTGGATTTTATTTTTGGTTATACCCGATACGTGGACCAAAAGAGAACGTGGATGTGCAAAAGGCTTTTTTAGAAGAAGTGGAAGGCACAAAGGTTCTTCACTTAAAAGGAACACCTTATGAAATGGGGTTTCAACGTGGTGTATTGCTGAAAGATGTGGTTCGTAAAAGTTTAACACGATTTGACGAACTTCTGGAATTGGCAAAAAGGGAAGTGGGACTACCAAAATTTGCGGCGAAGTTAATTTTAGACATAACATGGCGTTTATGTTCACCTCATATTCCACCAAGATATGAACGTGAACTGGAAGGATTGGCTGATGGTGCAGGTGTAAAATTGCAGGATTTACGGAGAGTTCATGTCGTTTCTGTTATTACAGAACGGGGTTGCAGTTCTTTTGCAGTGTGGGGAGAAGCAACTACCGATGGCAAATTATATCATGGCAGAAATTTCGACTGGATTATGGAAGCAGGTATTCAGGACACTGCAGTCCTCTTTTGTTATGAACCTGAAGGGCTAAACTCTTTTGTTTCGGTTGGCTATGCCTGTGCAATCGGGGTATTGTCAGGAATGAACATGCGTGGCGTATCCATCGCTCAAATTGGTGCAACCAACAAAGACCGACGTATTGATGGCATTCCACTGGAATTCTTACTCCGCCGTATCCTTGAAGAGGCTTCAACATTAGATAAGGCCTCCGACATTATCAAATCTGCACGGCATACCGTTGGATATAACTATGTAATTGCGGATGGAGATGATAATCGTGCACTGGCATTTGAAACCTGTGCTCATCATGTCGCTATTTTTACCGATAATGACCCAAAGGAAACTGTTGAGTATGCTATTCCCATCCCAAATGCAGTTATGCGTGCAGATGAGGCAATGGACCCGAGAATTCGCTCCTTACAAACCTGTGCCAATGCACCAAACATGCCTTACGGTTCTAATTCTTATGACCACCGATACAAAGGGATGGCAACACGGATTAAGGAAAATTACGGCAAGATTGACCAGAACATAGCCCTTGAAATCCTGAAGGCTGTTGCAATGGTCAATGTTAACCTTCATAGCGTTTTATATTGCCCGACAGACCTTGAATTATGGGTAGCACACGCTAAAGGGAAAGAAGACGCCGCAAAACAACCATACATCCATTATAAGATGAAAGAACTATTCGATCCCAACCGCAAAAATAATGCAAAAATCATTCAATAAATTATAACGTATTATCATAAATTTATTTCCATCTGCCATTTAATATTTCATCTTGAAATAGATTACAGTAAAATCTACGGACCATGGCGACAGCGTGTTGTATACAAGCCTGTAGAATGTGCACATACTGAATTTTGTACGCTACAAGGGACTTTTTACTTTAGAACTGTATTTAATATTAATAGTTTTTTAAAGAGGGGACAAATGAAGATTCAAACGGATGTGTCGTTGTGAATACTTTTTTTAGAACTCGTTATTTAATTCCACCTTCTGTAAACAAAGCTATAACAATAGACGTGTGATTTGACCTATCCATTAACTTATTGTAACCTGTAAAGTAATGTTGCAGAAGAATCCTCCACTATCCTACCGTTCAAGCATTCAGCTAATTCATTGGTTTTCGATGTATATGGGCGGGTAAATCATTGTTTTATCTCCTCTTAATAACCACATGCCTATACAAATACCGAAATACATTTCCTTTATTCCCCTTTGGAATGAACAGTTTTGATACCGCACTAAACCATCAATCCCCAGCCCCGTACTATGCCTCACCTAACATAACATATTACCGACTCCTACGACAGATTAGACACCACCTTTAACTGATGGAGACGAAATGACCTGTCTGTTAATTTCTCTCTATGCTTCCACTAACATACTGTTTGTGGCTTAACCTCAACTGCTTCACAAAACCCATCACGGATTCCTTTAACTTCTTTATTATCTTGCCCAGTTAAGCCATTGTTTTAGCATTAGGTTGATATTTCATCCCAGCCATATCCACCGCTCCTTGTTTTCCTGTTATTATTTGCCTATTCTCTTTCTTATTTCTAAATACCTGTAAAGTTTACTTTTTACATAATAAATTTCTATGTATGGTATTATTAAACCCATTTGATAGAAAAGATAATAAAGGAAAAACTGTTTATGTCAAATTTTAATAAGTTCTTTGAACAAAGCGAAAATAATGAAGAAAATTATTTTTCTTATATTTTACTATCATTGTTAGTGAAAGTGTCCCTTTATAGTTTTCCTGGGATTTGCTTTCTTATGACTGCCTTCTTATTTTTGCCGTCGTTGGTGGATGAGTTATTAGGTGCAGGGCGAAAACCGATTCCACATTTATCCTGGGGAGAAGCAGGACCAAAATGGAATGATGAGGTTCTACTAAATAATGAGAATGGAAAATTGTCTTATAATAATGATTATGCAAAAGAATTCATAGAATCGGTTGCGAAGAAACCTTTGGTAAAGGCGGAAAAAAGAAGCAGTTCACCGTATATATGCCTGGCAAAACTTGCCTGTGGTAAAGATGTAGAAGAAGTAAATAAATATTTGCAGGAATTGAAACCTTGGTCATACAGCGGTTCTTCATGGTTTTTGTTTAAAGGGGATTATGATTTTACGGAGGTGGTGCTTACGAGGATTATGTATCTTTTTGGAGATAATCCGAAATTGATTTACCAGGAGACATTGGAACATGTGCTTAATGTCGGGTTAGTAGAAGAAGGAGGAAAGCCGAGAATTGCTGTTCCCAAATCCCTGGGTTGGGTTCGTGATACAGAAAACCATCATTTGATGACGGAAAGTAGTAGGTATTTGAAAAATCAGTGGCTATTTAAATATGGAAGTTCCACAATTACACCTGGGAAGCCCGAATATGATAACAAAACTAATGGTTTGGAGAGGTGGCTTATTGATTATCTTGAAGATATGCTTATGAATGGTGAATATGAGTTTAATTCCATTCCTTACTTGTTATATGCGGTTCAGGCATTGCTAAATCTGGAAGAATTTCCTGATTCGACAGAGATAAGGGTTAGAGCACATAAGGTATTAGATAGTATTAATTGGAAATATGCATTAGGTAGTTTACAGTTCCGTAGATGTGCCCCTTTCCGTCGTAGATTTGAATATGCCGATACGACATCTTTAGTGATTGACCCACATACTGCATTAATGCGATGGTGGTGTCTGCCTGAAAGCGATAATGCCCCGGGCAAGGAAATGACCCGACATTCCCGAATTCTTTTTGCTGTATTATCTCCATACACTGTCCCTCCTATTGTGAAGAAGTGGGCAAGTGAAAAACCTCATGATTATTTTGTTCAGATAGGTTATGGGGAAAATGGAACTCCTGAAATATACAGTGGAGGGACGGAATATCTAATTAGTGCAGGAGGAGTATATAGAGGTCTGCGAGCCATGATTATTCCGAGACCTACAACCTTATTATTAAATGATAGAGAAGTAGACATTAATAAATGCTTTCATATAAAAGGCAAGGGCAAATGGTGGTGCTGGAACAATACAGGTGTTTACAAAAGATTTGCAGTAGGAAATTCCCCCGTATCTATTCCACCACAATATACTCCCGTTGCTCAGAAGGAAGCGTGGTTCGTTTTTGCACCTGAATGTGCAAGTGGTTTGTATGTTTGTGTTTATAATGATGAGAAATTTGGTTTATTGTATTTACCCGATAGAAATAACCTTTCTCCCAACAAATTGTTATCAGAACTCATCAACAAAAATCCTTCGAGAGAAAAAATATATTCATCCTTCGTGTTTTTAGATGATAATAAAATCGAATACGATGTTAACGCACCTGCGGGAATGTGGGTGATTAAATCCATCAATGGTGAAACAATTAATAGAAATTGCGATACATGGTCCCGCTGGAATGGTAATATCCCCACAGAATTATATACGCATTAGCAGTATTTGCCTGCCATACTACTTGTAATTACAAAGGTATTATCAACATCCTTACATGTGTGTTTATCGCGTACATTCTACGTATAGGATTAGTGAACCACTATGTTAAGATAGAAGATAGATGCAATTACATCAGTTTCATAAAAATAACATCAAACTATTACAACAAAATAGAGAGGTTGGTTAAATCTGATATTTAATTTGACGTTAATAGGGATACTACAAATGAAACAAAAAGATGATTTCAATGAAGGTAAAATTGTGACTTATGAATTTCCAAATGGACCTGAAATTCAAGTTAAACCTGAAAAAGACACTATTTGACTTGATCCACATTTAATTGCAAAACTTTTTGAAATTGATAGGACAATTATTGCCAAACATATCAAAAATATATACAAATCAAATGAGTTAAACGAAAAATCAACCTGTGTAAAAATTGCACAGGTTTCCTCTGATGGAAAAATTAGAAAGATGAACCTATATAATTAGACATGATTATTTCTATTGGTTATCGTGTTAATTCAAAAAAAGTAACATAATTTCATATCTGGGCAACTAAAACGCTTAAAGAACCTCTGGTTAAAGGTTATACGATAAATGAAGAAAGGCTTCTACTTATAAGGAGATAGCAGAATGATAAGAACTCTATTAAAGATACACAGACTAATAATGATTTGCTTATTTGTCATATCTTTGCCATGTTTCTCAGACAAGATGGTATATTTGAGTGATATGCCAGAGCGTATTATTTTGATTACACAGGGTTGGGGAGAGACGGGCTGGGATGTCTCTGCACATGCCTCAGGGCAAACTCCAATGGAGTTGCAAATAGGAGAGAAAAAATATCAGAAAGGTATAGGACATCATGCAGTAGGAGAAATTGTAGTTGATTTAGGTGGTAGATATAAGCATTTTGAATGTGAAGTGGGGGTTCAAAAACAAAGTGGGACAAATACAGGCAGTGTGATTTTCCAGATATTTGTGGACGATGAGAAACGCTGGGACAGTGGTGTAATACGGGAATTAGATTCTCCAGTGCCTGTTAAGATTAACTTAGATAACGCCCGTGAACTGCGTCTTGTGGTTAAAGATGGGAATGATGGTATTACCTGTGATTGTGCAAACTGGGCAGATGCAAAATTGATTTTAACGGGAAATGAAGAAAAAACAAACAAAGATAATAATCTAGATATTGCATCGTTTGCAGATGTGATTACCTGCGACCCGAGAAGATATGAAGGGGCTCGTTGTTCCAGAGTAGAAGAGTTCCCGCCAGAGGATGTGTTTTTGGAGAAAAAAATAACTTTACAGGAAAGTGGATTATACGAAGTCCCAGATTACGAAGGATTAAAATGTATTGGATTGCGTTGGTATGAAAGACGAAAATTAACAGATCTTGAAATTGAATTTGCTGATGATAATACCCCCTCAAAAATCAGAGTAGAAGTCTGGACAGGAGAATCTCCATGGCAGGGGAAATGGCAAAATGTAAATGGTGAGATTGAAATGAAAGGGACCCAATGTGCTTTGCATATACCATGGCGGGATAATCTTTTTATCTGGAAAGGCACAGAAAAAGTTAGATGGGTCTTTGAAACTGACAAACCACTATATATAAAAAAATTGAATGCATATAGCAATTCATACTGGGAAAAAACCGTTATAAGATTGGAAAAAGAAAAAAACGATACAAATACTCAGGCAACCCTTCAGATTTATAATGGAAAGTTTTTAGAATCGTTACATCCGTTAAATCAAATATGGAAACTTCCTGAGCCATTAACACTTAATCTCCTTTATAGTGTCCCTCGAAGTGATAAAGGGGATAGAACCCTGTTATGGATTCGTTTGCCAGATACAAAGTTTTGTATTGCAGTTGAGGACATCATGAGCCATCCCTGTGTTTATGTGCCTTCTGCAGGTGTTTTCGCAGTTTTACAATCTTCCTCTCTTACAATAAATGAATACAAAAAGACGATAGAAGGCAAGCAAAGTGTTCTTGATAGCGTCCGTTCTCTTCCAGAACAAACTTTTCCAAATGCCATGGAAAAGATTCACCGTCCCATTCAGGATAATGGACCCACGATGCTATCCCTTGCGTGTGATAATAATAAATTCATTGTGGAGAGAGAAGGTTCTATCCAGTTTAACGACCTTTTTATGAAGGTTCGTATGGGGAATACCGACAAATTAAAACGCACTCTTTATAATGCCTGGCTCCCTATCCCTGTAATTGAAAAAAATGATAACGGCATTACATATTTTTTAAGAACCTTTGTTGCTCCCTATAAAGAAAAAAAATCTTTGTGTATTTCGGATTTTGAAATAAAAAATAATGATGTGAAAGAAAAAACTCCAGATTTCTCTCTTTCTTTTTACTCCAACAAAAAAGAGGGAATAAAAGCAGAATTAGAAAAGAAACATAATATTATAGTTGTAAAGAAGCAAGAGAAGATAGTAGGTATTTGCAAAATAGAGAATTCAATTGGGGAAATAAGTGGAGAAAATATTCTTATAAACCATCCAATATCTCCAGGGTCATTTATCAAATTATTTGTCATCATCCCATCAGATATAAATATAGATATAAAAGTATTAGAGCAAATAAAAGAAGAAGAACTCCTGGGAGAAACAGTGAAATACTGGGAAAACTTATGTGCAGACTCAATGAAAATAGATATACCTGAACCCTTACTTAACAATGTTATTAAAGCATCGCAGGTGCACTGTTTAATTGCAGGACGTTCCGAAGAGGATTTAATTGCTCCATGGATAGCCTCTATGTCATACGGTCCATTAGAAAGTGAAGCTCATTCCATTGTATATGGAATGGACCTTATGGGCTGGCATGAGTTTTCGAAGAAATCTCTGGAATACTTCATAAGCAAGTATAATGATGCAGGTTATCTGACCACAGGGTATACATTAATGGGAACAGGCTGGCATTTATGGACATTAGCCGAACATTACCGACTTACAAGGGATAAAGAATGGTTAACAAAATATGCGGATAAACTATCCCGAGTTTGCGATTGGATAATGGCACAGTGTGAGAAAACGAAAATAATGGAAGTAAATGGAGATAAAGTGCCAGAATACGGGCTTATGCCACCAGGTGTTGGCGCGGATTGGAATCGTTTTGCATATCGGTTCGCTATCCAGGGACATTTTTGTGCAGGACTTAATGGAGTGGGTTCCATATTAAAAGATATAAACCATCCATTAGCAGATAAATATATAGAAGGAGCAAAGGATTTAAATGCATCTATTTTAAGAGCATTCGAATGGAATAAGGAGAGAACACCTGTATTACCGCTTTCAAATGGGAGATGGATTTTACCCTATCCACCTAACTTATATACCTTCGGCACCTCCGGTGAAATGTTTCCCGGAGAAGATGCCGGCAGAAGTTGGGCGTATGATGTTGAATTAGGACCGCATCATCTAATCCCTCTCGGTGTACTGGAGCCATACAGCAACGATGCGGAAAACATTGTCCAGCACATGGAAGATTACTGGTTCCTCCATTCCGATTACTGGTTCGCTTTTAGTGGTGAAGGAGATTATCCAGAAGAAGGAAATAAACAAGACCCATTCAATTTGGGGGGATTTTCAAAAATCCAACCCTATTACACGCGAATAGCGGAAACTTATGCTATGCGAGACGAAATAAAGCCTTTTATCCGTTCTTATTTTAATGCTATTCCTTCATTATTGAATACTGAAAACCTGTCATTCTGGGAACACTTTCATAATATCGGAGCATGGAATAAAACACATGAAACGGGTTGGTTCCTTGTTCAAACACGAAAAATGTTTATCCGTGAAGATAAAGATGTTCTCTGGTTGGCACCATTTGTTCCATCCTATTGGCTCGAATTAGGAAAGCAAATTACAATTACAAACGCCGATATCTACTTCGGCAAAGTAAGTTATAACTTATATTCATTAGATAACAATGAAATAGATGGGAATGTATATCTTAAAAAAGATGTGGATTTCAGCAAAATAATACTCAGAATCCGACATCCTGCCAATAAATCCATTAAAAAGGTCTTAGTAAATGGTACCAAATACGCTAACTGGGATACCCAATCAAGTGTTGTCTATCTATTCCCTACCCCCAGTAAGATTGAAGAAAAATGGGTTATTAAATGTATGTTTTAATAAATTTATATACATTATAAATTATATTTTTATTTATCAAAATATTATTAATTCACATAGAATAATTTTTAGAGAAATGCTTTATTAGAGAGAATAAAAAAAGAAGAGAAGCAGTTGAGATAATGGAAATAGCAAAGATATCAGCAGAGGAAGAGAGCGCTTACAGATACCTGCAAGCACTCAGACTGCTCAAAACGTACCCGCATTGTCCGTACTACCAATTCAAACGAATAGGTTGGATAAAAAGATGCATATACAAGTGCAACTCCTGCGGTTACAAATGGTCACCAAGAAAAAGTAGCATTTCAGAGAATACCCGAATTCAGTATAATCTTAGAAAAGATGATTTTATGAGTTAATCTTAACCTCAATCCTATTACTGGATTTACGCAGAAGAGAAAAGGAATGTAAGTAAAAATCTTATGTGTTCGCTTTAAATGAAGCAGAGCAAAAAACGATTACGTTTGTTATATTTTAGTTCTACCTACGCTTTATCCTAAGATTACGTTACCTATTTTTCAACAATATCTATCTCAAGTAGGAAGACTTCGTTACCACGGCCAGCGAGAGTATGCAAATGTGTAGGCGAGTCGAAGACAAGGTTGCTACCTGTTAGAACAACCCCGTATTCTTTGCCTTCCACTCCGTCTACTACTACTACCCACTTACCCCCACGCTTAGCGGAATACGCCACCCTACGACTATCAGGACTGAAAATAAGAGAACCTGCTCCAATCCCATCATATTCCTTGCCTTCTACCCCGTCTACCACTACAACCCACTTATCCCCACGCTTAGCGGAATACGCCACCCTACGACTATCAGGACTGAAAATAAGAGAACCTGCTCCAATCCCGTCATATCCCTTACTTTCCTCTCCGTCTACCACTACAAACCTCTTATTTCCACGCCCAGCTGAATACATTACCCTACGACTATCAGGACTGAAAATAAGAGAACCTGCACCAATCCCATCGTATTCCTTGCCTTCCTCTCCGTCTACCACTACAAACCACTTGCCCCCCCGCTTAGCGGAATACGCCACCCTACGACTATCAGCACTGAAGATAGGAGATCCTTCCATAATCTCATCGTATTCCTTGCCTTCCTCTCCGTCTATAACTACAAACATTTTATCTCCGCGCCCAGTGGAATACGCCACCCTACGACTATCAGGACTGAAGATAAGATCTCCAAATCCGTCGTATTCCTTACCTTCTTCTCCGTCTACCACTATAAACCACTTATCACCACGCATAGCCCAATACGCCACTCTACGACTATCGGGACTGAAAATAACACCAGGCTCTCCAATCCCGTCATATTCCTTGCCTTCTACCCCATCTACCACTACAAACATTTTATCTCCACGCTTAGCCAAATATGCCACCCTATGACTATCAGGACTGAAAATAACACCAGGCTCTCCAATCCCGTCATATTCCTTGCCTTCCTCTCCGTCTACCACTACAAACATTTTATCCCCACGCCCAGCGGAATACGCCACCCTACGACTATCAGGACTGAAAATAACACCAGGCTCTCCAATCCCGTCATATTCCTTGCCTTCTACCCCGTCTACCACTACAAATTGCATACCTCCACGTATAGATCCATACGCTACTCTATGACTATCAGCACTGAAAATAAGTCCTACAGGACTCATGTCATATTCTTTACTTTCCTCTCCGTCTACCACTACAAGCCACTTATCTCCACGCTTAGCCAGATATGCATACCTCTTACTATCAGGACTAACTACAAAAGTTTTCGGAACCTTATCTGCCCTTATTACACCCCTTGGCACCTCTCTTATTGATAACGATATACCCTTCCCCTTCGTATGCCAAACTCCGCTTGGATAGAAAAAATACACAACAAACATAAAAACTAATATTATAAAAACTACTATTCCCAACCACATCTTCTTATTACCTTTGCCCATATCCTTGCTCCTTATCATTATTTTGTCAACTCTTTTCCCTCAGCCTCGGCTCCAAATACCTCCGCTTTAAGGAATAAAATATATGCTCTCATAATACCTTACCATTTCCCATACATATTTGTCAATGAGATAATGATTTATACGAGTTAATTTAAACTCAATACGTTTAGTGGATTCAAATAGATAATTACCAAATTTTGTATCATAATATATAAGCGGTAATATTATTGCCGACGTTAGCAAGAGCACGGGAGGCTGAGAGACGGTCGAGCTGTAAGAACAATCTAAAACAGATGGGATTGGTATTTAATATGTATGCAAATGTTGAATTTGAAAGAAGTATGGGCATTGGGTTTAGAATTGGATTATCATAATAGGGAGAACAGTTATGAGAAACATATGTTTAAAGAGAAAATGTCTTTTGTTTTGGTTTTGTTTTCTGATTGTATCATGTATTTACGCAGATTATTTTGAGCCATCAGCAAATGTGCCAGGTGAATTTGGGGTGAATACAGGATACCTGAAAGGATTATTTCGACCTGAAGGCAAATCCATAGGTTTTGTTCCTTTACAGATGATATCCCCAGAAATAGAACTGGCAAAGAAGGATTTGCCAGGACTGTTGAATTTTTATCGGGTGTTTAAGACAAATTATAGATTTGGTGATAGTATGCGTAGTGTGCCGAGTAAAGCGGAAAAGATAGATAGTAAAACTGTAAAAGTATTTTGGGATTCAGATTCAGGACATCCATTTACCATCACTGCAATATACCGATGGATTGATTTTCAAACCTTAGATCTGCATATCACGGTTCAGGCGAAAGAATTACTTCCTGACTTCGAGATATTTTTGTCGTCATATCTTAGTGAACGTTTTCCCGAATCATTTGTATATGCAAAGTCGGATAAGGGGGAGAATATATTTATATCAGCGCCTCCATCAGAAGGTGTATGGCAGGCATTCCCGAGGGATGAAAAGGCAGTGCAACTCATTCAAGATGGCCGTTGGAAATTTCACCCGAGTCCAGTGGACTGGGCAATCCGTCCATGTTTTAGCAAGCCTATTATTTACCGTGTGGACAAAGAGACCAGGATAACTGTAGTGCACATGGCTAAAACAGAGGATTGTTTTGCAGTGATGACACCGAATGTGGGAGAAGGCCACTTATCAATGTATTTTTCATTGTTCGGGAAGACGTTACAAGCGGAAGAATCAGCAAGCACAGTAGTTCGTATGATTATAGCACCATTAACGGAACGTCAAATTTTAGAAGCCTACCAGAAGTTTATAAATCCAAAGTAAGAAAAGAATAAATTGGAAAAATAGGTTTGTAAATTTTTAATTCCATTCTTTATTGTCCTATTTGTCTTTTTCACCCTCTTTGTTCTGCCTCATCAGCAAAACAATTGTGTTACTATTTGTGATGTTTTGTACACGGATTTCTGTTGTTATTCCTATTCCGTATCGGATTCTTTTTTAACTGCAGTACGAACATAAATTGCTTCAGGAAGAATTTCAAATGTTGCAGGGAGATAGCCAGGGACTTCCCCGTCCATATCCAGCAAAACTTCACCAGCGGTATGTGCAGGGAGTGCAATAACTTTTTGTGCTTTGAAAATCTTTATCTTGGGATGTGTAAGATGGGTCCCCTGATAAACTTTTTTAACATTCATAAGCAGTTCCATCGTGGAGATTCCAGGAATAATAACAATATCAAACCAGCCATCGTTGATTTCCGAATTGGGTGAGATATACATTCCACTACCAAAATATTTACCATTACATACTGTAACTGTTTTAATATCAATTACCTCATCAAATTGATTATCGATTTTCAGGCGGACTTTTTTATTGCGGTAGGTTATTAATGCCTGCAACATTCCGAGGAAGAAAGCGATTTTACCGCTTCTTTGTTTTAACCAGACATATTGATTAACAGCACGGTCTGTGGCTCCACTTAAACCGAAGCTGGCAATATTTACAAAATAACGAAGGTCTTCTTCTCCTTTGAAATTGATAAATTTTAATTTCCCTAAATCAATAGGATAAACAGAGGTATTTGAAAGATGTTCGATTTGCTGGTCTATATCAAAGGGCCAACCTAATGTGCGTGAAAAGTCACGCCCCGTCCCAGTGCTTATAATTGCAAATACAGCCTCTGGGTTAATCGGTCTATCATTCTCAAAGAAGCCATTCACAACTTCATTTATAGTTCCATCACCACCCACAGCAATGATTTGTTCATACCCTTCTTTTAATGCCTGATTTGCAAGTATAGTCCCATGTCCAGCACGTTCAGTGAATGCTACTTTTACAGGACCTATTGCGTGGTGAAGTTTTTTTTCAATATCGGGCCACATCTTACCTGTCATGTTCCCCCATGCGCGTGGATTGACAATGACAAATGTACGAGCCCATGATACAAATTGGACACGTGCTCTATTAGTTTCCTGTTCACGGATAGTATCTTGCCATGCTAATTCATGCGACATAAGGTCTGTTATTTTACGGAGCACAGTTTCGCCTGGATCTCCCAAGTTCCCGAGATTGGTTCGTCGGAACAACACATCATTTAAGTGTCTCCCCATTTCCTCTCGCATGGCATAAACGATTTGGGCACCAATCTCCAGTCGTTTATCAGATAAAGGTTCTGCTAATTGAGGGTCTGTCCTTGCTAAGTCTATAACTTTGGACATCTCAGTCCCATAATTATGGGCAAGGTGCTCGATAATTTCAGGTGGAAAATCAGAATAATTCCTCTTTGCTTCTTCGAGGAAATCGCTAAATAACTCAAAATCTGCCCCTATAACAGGTGTCTGGTCTGTTTTGCATGGAGGTGGTGTTACCCCTAATTTTTCGAATACTTTATTTACAACTCGTTCTGCTAAGTGTCTTGACGTTGTCCATTTACCGCCGACTGCTGTAATCAGTCCTAAACATCCATCTTTTTCATGGTCGAATACTTCCGCAGACCGACTTGCATTATACGAGTTGAATTCTTCTTCACTTTCTTGAGGGTCCTTTTCGACAATGGGTCTTAATCCAGCATAGAAAAACAGGACATCACCACGACGGAGTTTTGCACCAGGAATACCCCGATTAATGATAGACAGAAATTCGACCAGTTCCTTTTCATTTACATGGACATCATCTGGGTCACCATAATAAATAGTATCAGTAGTTCCTAATAATGAATAACCCTGCCACGGTAGAACAAAGAAGTGAGTTCCTTTGCCAGGCATAGCAATAGCATATTTTTGAGTAATAGGTTTCGTCAGTATATGAATGCCCTTTGAGCGGATTATTTTACGTTCAGGTTCTTTTTCTGTTGCCAGCGAAATAAGGCGGTCAGCCCAGGGACCAGTTGCATTCACAATGATTTTCCCCTTTATCTGGTTTTCTCTGCCATCTTCTCTGCTTATAATTTTTACGCCAGTAATGCGATTTTTATCTCTCAAAAACCCAGTGACCTCCACATAATTTAATGCAGTGGCTCCATTGATAATGGCTTGCTTAATACACGCCCATGCTAATCGTTCTGGTGAGTACATTTGATAATCATGGAATAAAAGCGCATCCTTAAATTCCATCGGCTCTAATTTAGGCTCGATAGATAAAATCTCATCTCTCCCGACACGTTTATGAGATGGAATAAATTTGTCAGGATCGCTTGAACGATTTCTGTCATAAGAGAGCCAATCATAGGCTTTAAGTCCAAGAGAATAAATAAGCCGTTCACGGAATTTTTTGCTATTGCTGATTGGGAGAATAAAAGGCAATGAATTAACTAAATGAGGTGCAATTTGTGCCCAGATTCTTCGCTCTTTCAAGGATTCCCTAACAAGCCCAATTTCAAGATTCATTAGATAACGAAGTCCACCATGAATCAGTTTAGATGATGCACCACTGGTAGCACTGGCAAAGTCTTTACGTTCAACGAGGGCTACGTTAAGTCCTCTCATACTTGCATCACGGGCAATGCAGGCACCGACAATACCTCCGCCGATAATAATCACGTCATACTCCTCAGTCGGAAGTCGGTTCCACATTTGTTCCCACAGGTTTTCCATAAAAAACCCTCCGTTAAATTTTCTTATGATATGTCATTTGTCGCATCAGCAACAGATACTATATCCTTATTTCCTTTTTGGTCAGAAGCGAAAACCCAACATGCAGAACGATGCTTTTCTGATATGTTTTGTAAAATAGGTTCTTTAATTCGACACAGGTCTGTGGCGTAAGGACACCGTGGATGAAAAGCACAACCTGATGGCGGGTTAACAGGACTGGGTGGCTCACCTTTTGCTAAAAGTTGGGGCAGTGTAGCCTCGGGATCTGGTTTTGGTATTGCACTAAGCAGGGCTTGCGTATAAGGATGGTTTGGGTTGCTAAACAAAATCTCTGTGGGAGATTCTTCCACAATTTTCCCAAGATACATTACTAAGACACGGTCGGAAATATGTCGAACTACCCCCAGGTCATGAGAGATAATTAGATATGTGAGATGTAATTTTTCCTGAAGTTCCATAAGTAGGTTTAATATTTGTGCTTGAACAGAAACGTCCAGTGCGGAGACAGGTTCATCAGCGACAATAAAAGAAGGTTCTACAGCCAACGCTCTGGCAATTCCAATCCTTTGCCGTTGTCCACCACTAAACTCATGGGGATACCGATACATCGCATCAGCATTCAGTCCTACCAATTGAAGTAAATACTCAATGTGTTCTGTACTTTTTTCACGTGGAACGATACTGTGCACATGCAATACTTCCGATAACATAGAGTACACAGTCATTCGTGGATTTAATGAACTATATGGGTCCTGAAATATGATTTGTATTTTTCGTCGTATATTTCGCAATTCTTTCCCTCTGATTTTTGTGAGGTCAGTCCCATCAAATAATATATTTCCTTCTGTAGGTTCGATGAGCCTTAAAATAAGTCGTGCCACTGTGGTTTTACCACTACCACTTTCACCAACTAAACTCACCGTTTCACCACGAGAAACCTTAAAACTAATGCGGTCGACTGCACGAACATATCCCTTTGCCTTTGAAAATATGCCAGCACCAACCGGAAAATGTTTAGTAAGATTTATGACCTCAAGGTAGGATTTCGTTTCATTCATAGCAATTCTTCTCCCGTTCTCGTTTTTCCGAATCCGTATATAGCCAGCATGCAGTTCCTTGTTCCTGGCTGACCCATCGCCATGGCGGTTGTTTCTCGGAGCAGATTTTGGTAGCCTTGGGACAGCGTGGGTGGAAACGACAACCTGTAGGTAAGGCAGTCGCTGATGGAACAGAACCAGGGATGGTTGCCAGCTGTTTTTTTGTTACTGAACGTATTGGCAAAGAGTCAAATAATGCTTGTGTGTATGGATGCACAGGGGTAGAATATATCGCTCTTGCTGAACCTTCTTCCACTTTCTTACCCGCGTATAGCACTACAATCCAGCGGGCTATCTGAGCAACGACACTCAAATCATGGGATATTAATAAAAGGCTCATATTCTTTTCCTTCTGTATCCGTCGCAATAAAGCCAAAATCTCCGCCTGAATAGTTACATCTAAAGCGGTTGTCGGTTCATCTGCAATAAGTAGTTCTGGCTCACAAGCCAGTGCCATAGCAATCATAGCACGTTGAATAAGTCCCCCAGAAAATTCATGAGGATATTGCCGAGCTCTGATATGTGGCTCTGGAATTCCAACCCATTCAAACAATTTTTCAATCCGTGAATATGCTTCCTGCTTCGAGATACGAAAATGATATTGCAAAACGTCTGCAATTTGGTCACCTACCCTAAATACTGGATTCATAGAAGTGGTAGGTTCCTGAAAAATCATAGAGATATGCCGACCCCGAATCTTCATTAACTCATCTGCTGATAATGAAAGTAGATTTTTACCATGGAACAGAACCTCACCCGCAAGTTTTTCTACTGGTGGCGATGGCAAAAGTTTTAATAATGACATAGCAGTAACAGATTTTCCACATCCACTCTCACCTACGAGTGCAATGGCTTCTCCTGGGTGGATAAAAAAGGAAAGCCCATCTACTGCACGGGCTGTGCCAGTGGGAGTTGAAAAATGCACATATAAATTTTTTACATGTAACAATGCATTATCAGCGTTACAAAGGTCTGTCATCAGTAATTTACCTCAATCGTGGATCCATAGCATCGCGCAAGCCTTCACCTACAAGGTTAAAGGCAGTTACAGTAATGAAAATAGCCAAACCAGGGAACAAAACGAGCCACCATGCAAAATCTACATATCCTTGAGATTGCTTTAGCAATTCGCCCCAACTTGGAGCTGGAGGAGGAACACCGAAACCCAGAAAACTTAAACCACTTTCCATCAATATTGCACCAGCCAGACCGAATGTTGCACTAACGAAAACAGGTCCCATTGCATTAGGAAGTATATGTCGAAACATAGTTCGGGTATCACTTAACCCTAATGCTCGAGCCGCTAACACGTACTCCATTTGCTTTTGTTTCAAAAATTCGCCACGCACCAGACGTGCAACTCCAGGCCAACCTGTAAGTCCAATTACTACCATAATAGTCCAAATACTGGGTGGTAAAAATGCCATGACTGTGATTATCAAGAAAAACGTCGGAATCACTAACATCAATTCGATAAAACGCAATACAACAATATCTACCCATGCACCAAAGTAACCTGCCAAGGAACCTAATATGACACCTATTAGCACCGCTATCCCGACTGCAACAAATCCGACGCTGAGAGAAAGTCGCGAGCCCCAAATCATTCGACTCAGAACATCCCTACCACGGTCATCTGTTCCGAGCCAATGCAACTTAGATGGAGGTTGTAAACTCTGGTCCAGATTCTGCCGTAAAGGTCCATAGGGGATAGGCGGTTTGATACACCATTCTCCAGAAGTTGGAACCCATCGGTCGAAATTAGCATATAAGTTTTCAGCCTGTAAATCAGCATAGGTAAGTATATTAGGGAACCAGTAAAGATTCCCTCCTTTATAGAGCACTATCGGCACATCATTTGATAAAAACGGGGCTAAAATAGCAATAAGCCCTAATAAAATAATTATTACTAAAGCCCAAAGCGATAGCCGATGCCGACAAAATTCATTCCAGACTGTTCTCCAATAACTGTGAAGATGTTTTTGATTTTGTTTCAACACGGTTCTTTATTACTCCAGACGTATTCTTGGGTCAACAACTGCATATAAGACATCACTTAGCACAAGACCTATTAGTGTAAGTAAGGTTGATATAGTAAAGACGCCCATGATAAGGGGATAATCTCTTGACAATACCGCTTCAAAACCTAATCGCCCCATACCAGGAATTGAGAAAATGGTTTCGATAATTACACTACCGCCGATAAGTCCTGGGAGTAAGCCAGCAAGAAGAGTGATAATAGGGATAAGAGAATTTCGCATAGCATACTTAAATACAACCATTTTCTCCGAAAACCCATAAGCACGAGCGGTACGGATATAATCCTGACGAATGACATCTAACATTCCCGTTCGCATGTATCGGGATAGACCTGCAAGGCCTGCATAAGTCATACAAAATAGGGGTAATACCATGTGCCATAAACGGTCTAATATCCAGCGTGCTAATGAATAATGATGGGCATCGATGCTGTTAATCCCATTCACAGGGAATAAATTCCACCAATCACCACCGCCTAAAAACATGATTAATAACATTGCCACCCAAAAACTGGGTAAACTATACAGGAGAAATAGAATGAATGTTATAATTTGGTCTGACAGAGTACGTTGATGCGTTGCGGAATAGGTACCTAATGGTATGGCAATAAGATAGATAAGTAATGTCTCCAAGATTGTAAATTGCAATGTAATAGGGAGCGTCTCCCGAATTTTTTCCATTACGGGTCTCTGGTCTTTATAACTTCTACCAAAATCAAGGCGTATTATACGACTTAGCCACAGGGCATATTGTACGACAATGGGTTTATCCAATCCATAGAGGGCTTTGGTCTGTTCAATAATTTTTTCCGTTTCAATATTTGACCGCATAGCACCTCCTTCTCCACGTAGTTTGAAGGCAACGGGACTTCCTGGAGCCAATTGGATTATTGCAAAAGTAATTAAGCTGACCCCAATAAAGGTAGGTATCATTAAGATAAGTCTTTTCAAAATATAAGAAGTCATGTGCTTTTATTACTCCTTCGCGTAAATATACTTTTGGAGGTTTTGGGGAACAAACCATTCTCGCTCATACACACCAAAAGGATAAATACGAATTCCATGAACACGTTTGTCAACTGCAATAATTGCTTTCGGTGCCATTAAGAAGGTGTAGGGTTGCTCATCATTTACAATTTCCTGAAAACGTCGGTATAGCTGTATTCGTTTATCACGGTCGAAACAGACTCGTGCTTGTTCAATAAGTTGGTCTGCCTCTTCATTAATGAAGCCAACATAGTTGGAACCTTTCTCCGCCTGACTGGAGTGCCATACCTGATAAGGGTCAGGGTCTGGTGGCATTTGCCAGCCCATAAGAACTGCATCAAAATTGCGACTATCTACCCGCTCCAGAAGCGATGCCCATTCCATCTGCCGTATTTGCATTCGTATTCCTGCACGACTTAAATCCTCTTGATAAACAGTAAGAATCTTTTCCGCAATAGGATTGCTATTGGTGGTCATAATTTCGAAAGCAAGGTCAGTTCCATTTTTATCTCGTATACTATCACCATTGTGGTCTATCCAGTCTGACGCATCCAGCAATTTTTTAGCCTCCTCAGGATTATAAGTCCATGGTCTTACACCATTATGATATTCCGGTGTCCCCGGCATAAAAGGGGTATTTATCGGTTCTGCCATACCATAATAGAGTCGTTTGATAATCTGTTCACGATTGAGCAAAAGGGTCAGGGCATGGCGAACTGTTTTCTCTTTGAACACTTCACGACGAAGATTCCAGCCAATATAATTATACGCAGGACGGGGATACATAAAAATATTAAACTGTTTTTGAAATGTTTCCGATTGTGCTCGACGCATCCAATCTTCAGGACGTATTGCCATATAATCTAAATCATTGCGACGAAGTTTTAAGAATGCTGAATTATCATCCAGAATAATTTGGTAAATAATTCGGTCAAAGTAAGGCTGTCCCTCATCCTTACGCCAATAATTTGGATTTCGCGACAATACCAGCTGTAACCCCGTTTGCCATTCAGCAAGTATATAAGGTCCCGAACCAATAGGTTTGCGATTATTGGGATGATTGTTAAAATCACCTTTGCCATAAATATGTTCTGGGAGAATTTCTAACAAACCTAACATAACTGCATGCTGATAATATGGTTTCTTACAGTGATAACGGACTGTATAGTTGTCTAAAACTTCGCATGATTCAACGTCCATATAGTAATTTTTAAGATGAGGGGCATCGGTTGTAGGGTCCATTAGTTTGTCAAAAGTAAATTTTACATCCTTTGCAGATAAAGGGTGCCCATCAGAAAAACATACATCTTGCCGTAGATAAAAGGTATAACTGAGATGGTCTTCGGATACGTCCCAATGATGTGCTACTCTCGGTATCAACTCTAATGTTTGTGGATTTCGGTCTAATAAACTATCAAAAATCCATGCCAATACTAAGGTAGAATAGGCATCTGTACTTGTGATTGGATTGAGATGAGGCATTTCTGCTGACAATCGGGTAATCAACCAATCCCCCTGGGCTGGTGCCTCACCAACGCCAAACTCTGTAAGCCCTGTTGAACTCGGCTCCTTTCCCACAGGTCCATCTACGGAAGGCATACAACCTGCTATTAGTAGAATATCAATGATAATGTTCACAATGTATACAAAATGAAGCAGTTTTTTCATAATGCCTTCTTTATTTTTTTTATTCTAAATAATATATAATTAGTGTAATCTTATGCTAATTTATAGTTAAAAATATAGGATAATACACTATAGTTATGGAACAATTAGAAAACCTAAAAACAAATTCAATTGTGCTTCCTTGTGATATAACGACATCATTAATTGATGTTCCCACAAAAATAATAATTCCTGAAAGTAATAGTATCCCAATAGATAATGAGTTTGTCCAACTTGCTCCATTATGGGTGCGAACCATAGATAATCAATTTTGTGGGATAGTTCAGGAGCAAAATGAATGGCAATGGATTTGTTCTACTGCTATCAGACGAAGTGCTAAATCTCAGCCTATCATTATTCAACAGGCTCTTAAAGGGAAAAGTTATTACCTCATTGGGTTCCGAGATAGATATCATTTTTTTTCGACGGAAATACTCAGTGTTGAATTTACAGCAGGAAGTTATCGTGTTCCGAAATTAATCTGGGCTCCGTCGGATTGTTCTGGCTTTGAAATTAAACGTATTATTGAAAAATCAAAGATGAAAGGTAAACAATTACCCAGAGGGAATTACTGCACGTTATTTGAATTTGTTTCTAATCAAGATGGGGTATTTCTAACCTTCGCTCAGATTCTCAATTCGCCTGATAAGGTTTTGACAAAGATATGTAAGGAAAGCAGTGGCGTAGATTTACAGAAGATAAATGATGCTATCCAGCATCATGAGATTCCTAATCATGTTCCTTCAAAAGAATTGGGTTGTGCAGTCTCCTGGTTTATACCTCATAGCGGTGTTGTGCAAAGCATAGAAGGGATAGAGGAAGTAAAACGAATGGAAGGAGTTAAGGAGGTTTTTATTAATATTCAAGCAGGAGACAGTATAACTCATGTTACAGACATCTCTTCAAGAGATAGAATAGGCTATATCCTTGCAGTTTGTCCCGATGCATTTACAGCAAAAAATAGAGCCTTGACCGCTCTTTCCAAGATTAAAATCAACACGCAAAATATTTTACCATAAGCCTCAGCTCTTTATAGATGGTACGAATCAGGCATATTTATGAAATTTTCCTTGAATTTAATAAAAACAAAGAAAGATATAAATTTTTGTTTTTAGAGGTAACTATTATAAAATTTACTGACATTCTTAACCTTGATATTTTAAGAAGGAGATAAAATCTTGAGTATTGGATTAAAACCTTTAACTCCTGAACATCGAGTTTGGAGATGGAAAATTCTCACGACGACTTATATTGCCTATATCGGTTATTATATGACACGCAAAATATTTACTATCTGCAAAACAACAATAGCCGCAGAGTTAGGTTGGGAATTAGGAGATACTGCTTATGTTTGGGCATCATTCCTAATTGCATATATGATAGGTCAGTTTTTAAATAGTTTTATAGGTAGGAAATGGGGACCGCGAGTAATTCTCCTCGGTGGATTAGGTATCTCTATTATTTGCAATACCATATTCGGATTTACTAATTCCTTTGCTAATTTTTTGCTCTTTATGTTTATAAATGGTTTAGCACAGGCATCTGGCTGGCCTGGATGTATTGGTGGTATTTCTCGGTGGTTACGTAATCAAGAACGAGGTACGGTGATGGGTATTTGGACAACAAATCACATCATTGCAAATATTATTTATAAATCGTTAGGTGGATTGTTATTAGGTATGTTTGGTTGGCGCTGGGCATTTTTTGGGATGAGTATCCTAACTTTATTTGTCTGGGCACTCATTCTTATCTGGCAGAAAGACCGTCCTGAAGATGTAGGGCTTGAACCTATCATAGATAAGACTGACGACTATGGTCAGGCTATCAAGGCATCACAAGAAGAGCACATCCCATTTTCAGAATATCTTCGTGTGGCGTTTAACCCACTTATTTTCATTATGGGTATTGCTTATTTTTCAGTAAAGTTTTTAAGATATGCTTTGGATTCTTGGCTACCTTCATTTCTAAATATTCAGGGATTACCTGTAGACCAGGCAAGCTACTATTCTATGGTTTTTGATGTTACTGGTGTTGTCGGAACGATATTTGCTGGGTACATTCTTGACCGCTGGTTCCGTGGTAATTGGGCAGGAGTTTGCTTCTTATGTGGGTTAGGTACAATTTTAGGTTATATTGCAGTGATTTATGCAGGGGCAAATCCTATTATGATTGCTATGTGTTTCGGTATTGTTGGATTTATGCTCTACGGTCCCGATAGTTTATTGACAGGAGCGGCAGCAGTTGCGGTTGCTGGTGAAGCCAATGCCGTCGCAATCACGGGTATCATTAACGGAATTGGTAGTGTGGGACCTGTTATTCAGGAATTGGTAATTGGTAAATTTATGAAAACTGCGGACCCGATGGTAGGTATAGCACGAACAAATACGTTATGTCTCATTTTTAGTATAGCGTTGGCAGTTTCCACAGCCTTTCTTACCTGGTATCTCTATCATATTCATCAAAGAAATTCAGAAGACAACAATTCACCATCCTGCTAAATATACTTTTTGTCACGGGAATTATACTTTATTTGCTCCTTGAATAAACAAATCCATCCGACGTGACAATTCTTTTAAGTGATTTTCATCACCTTGAGGAAACTCTTCTGTAATCCACCCTTTATAACCGACCTCATGTAGAGCAGAACGTACCTCAGCGAAATCTACATCACCTTCGTAGGGAAGTTTGCACCATTGATAACCGTTACGCTTAAAGTCTTTTATGTGTATTTTAACGATTCGTTCTCTCAGAGTACGTATCCAATCTTGTGGAAAGCCAAAGATAACAACATTTGCCATGTCAAAGTAAGCCCGAACAAAGGGACTATTTATTTCATCTATATACTGACGAAATTCCAGAGGACTGAGCAAAAATTTGTTCCAGACATTTTCGACAGCAATGATAATTTTGTTTTCCTCAGCAATAGGAATAAGTTCGCGAATATTCTTTTGAGAGCGTTCCCATGCTTCTTGGTATCGAACCTGCTCATTGACAACCGCAGGAACAAGGAGTACTGTTTCTGCACCAACTTTTTTTGCCAACCCGATAGCCTGAATAATTCTTTTTTTCCCTTCTTCAACGACTGAAGTATCAGGATGTGATAATGGCTTATCCCATCCACCATAAATAATGGAATGTATTTGCAATTGATTCTTCTGAGCAGATTCTAAAATTTTATTTATTTCTCCATCGTCAGTAATGGGTGGAATTTCTATTCCATCAAACCCGCAGTCCTTTGCTAATTTACATCGTTCCATTTCGGATTTTTCTTTTGGTAGGTTACCCCATTGTACCGCTTTCTTTAGTCGTGGGTATGTAATATTCTCTTTTGCGAATACCCCACCACTTTTTAATATCGCAGTTCCTAAAATGAGTGAACTACTTGCATATAGAAAGCTACGACGAGAAACATCATAATTCTTTTTCATAGTTATTTTCCTTTTTTTATTAACTGAATAAGTTTATTTATATGATTTTTAAATAATTGTTATGCTACTTTCAAATAACGACGAACATCAAGAGGTGCAATTAGCTTCGCAAGCCAAGTAAAATAATGGATGCGGTTGCGGAATGTGATTATCTAATTATCAACAAATAAGAAGGAAAATATTATGCATACAGCGATGATTTTTTCTCCACATGCAGATGATGCATCAGCATTTTGTGGTGGAACATTAGCCAAGTGGAGTGCCAATGGATGGAACATTATCCTTGTTCGTGTTACAGATGATGCACGCGATTCGGTAGGGCTAACAATAGAAGAAACGGTTAAGCGAAATCGAGCGGAATTAGAGAAATCGTGTGAAATATTAGGTATCAAAGAAATTATAGATCTCAATTTCCCTACGGATACATTGGCAGATATTCCGTTGACTAAATTGCGAGAACGATTTGTATATTTGATGCGGAAATACAAACCGTATGCCATTTTCTCATTTGACCCGTATGCTCATTTTGAACCGAATATGGATCATGTGCGAGTTGCACGTGCAGTGGAAGAGGCGTTGTGGGTTTCCTGCTTTGATTTGCATCATCCAGAACATTTTAAGGAAGGTCTGGAACCTTTTTCTGTATGTGAACGTTGGTATTTTGCACGTAATTTAGAAAAGATTACATACGTAGAAGACATAACTGATTATTTTCCGCAGAAGGTACATGCTCTCTCCGCTCATGAAACGATGATGCGTAATCTACTTCAATCGTTCCGTTTACAATTAAAAACATGGGGGTATCAAATCCCTCTAATTGAGGATGCTTTTTCAGGTGATTATACAGGATTATTAGAGCAGGTTTTATATATGCAAGCATCAGGAATAGCGGAAGAATGTGGGATGCCCGAAGGAACATTAGCAGAACCTTTCAGAGTAGACCGCTTTGGCGATATGGAGGCTTTCTTTCAGCAGATGGCAGAACCTATTGACGGTACGACACAAGGACCGAAACGTCCATTTTTAGATACATTTTGGAGCGAAGAATAAACGAGTGAGGCAGACCTTGTTTGTCCGATATAAAGGTTTTGTCTCTTTGTTTCTATGTTATTTCGTTTTTCTAATATTACAATATCGGTTTTTATAAAATAGAGAATATTTGTATAATTTAATTTCACAATAAAAAGATAGGTAAATAATAAGATGCAACGATTTTTAGTCTCATCTGTAGTGACATTTGCTCTTTGTATTGCTCCTTTAACACCATCATACTCACAAACCCAAAACCCAGTGATTCATGAAGCCAACACGAATCCGTTAGGAATTCATTTGTCAAGACAGGTTCCACGGGAATATACACCAGGCTCACCGTTAGAGATTGTATTGACAATATATTGCGATGCACCTGACCCAAATTATCCTGTCACTGCGGTTGGTTTATATGAGTCTATACCTGCGGAGTGGACATTTACATCTATGCGTGGGGTTACGACAGAACCGCCACCTATAGCACCTTCGCCTGGAACACAAGGCACATTACAATTTGCATGGATTACGCCTCCTAATTTTCCATGTACTTTTGCGTATACCGTTCAGGTACCTGAGAATATGGCAGGAGTAAAAACATTCTCTGGACAGGTCGAGTATCGAACGAACGGGCCCCGTTTAGTATCTCCACCTGAGATTACTCAAATTAACGGGATTGACCGTATCCCGCCAGAGATTACTTTGTTGGGTGATAATCCCATGACTATTTATCAAGGGAGCGATTACATAGAACCTGGCTGGAAAGCGAAAGATAACGCAGATGGGGATGTAACGGACCGTGTCCAGGTTAGTGGCAATGTCAATGTAAACCAGCCTGGTGAATATACTTTAACCTATACAGTTCGGGATAATGCTGGGAATAATGCTTCTGCAAGTCGAGTTGTCCGTGTTTTAGAGAAAAATGTAACACCAACATCAGCAACGGGAACCGTCCCAATTAGCCCTGGACCTGCGGTGTTACCACCACCTGTAACTACAACTCGCCCAACAAG
>Ga0116166_1000169_pt1 | contig 62987 bp, 55 predicted proteins | sample AD_JPNMR2_MetaG_FD_89884 | JGI IMG/M metagenome (GOLD analysis project Ga0116166, IMG submission 89884) | Active sludge microbial communities of municipal wastewater-treating anaerobic digesters from Japan - AD_JPNMR2_MetaG | ecosystem: Engineered > Bioreactor > Anaerobic > Digestate | place...
AAACTGGAATGCTTGAAAATCAAACGGAAACTCAAGCATTTTGCTTTGCGCTCACATTTGTATCTCAAGGCCATTCGCGTGGCTTATGAGGAACTCCAAGTCCTCAAGGCTGCGTAACATCAGATACTGAGTTGAAATATAACGATGACCACGACACAGGTAAGTTTGTTGACATAAACAGAAAATTTATAAAAACTTGGGCGGGTTTGGCAGTACGTTATCAAATTCAGTCAAAAGATGAATTATTGCCGATTTTGTATTACTTCAATGCTACAAAACGGTATGGGCCGATTTACACGCCAAGCAAAAATATAATGCGTGGTTCACAGTTATTCGATAAGTTTTTGCACATCGGTTATAGTGTTGTTGATGGCTATTTATCAGAAATTGGTGACGACCCCGAAATTCTCGCAATCTTTGACAAGATGTATAACACAGTGAGAAATCAAAAATTAAGTTAAGATGGGTGAAGTCACGTTTTTCAATTGGCGAGTCTTGCGTTCATCGGGTTTGCCCAACAAAGCATCCCAAGAAACCGCCAACATTTTCGGGTAAGACAGGTGTGATCTGGAAGGCTGATTCTGCGTATTTAGCGGCATCTTGCTCAAAATCCTGTTGCCGATTTAAATGCAAAACGTTCGAGTTTTTTCTCTCGCCTGTGCCTGCGGCAAGGCGCTGGCAAGCGGAGTCCACGCCCGCCCGCGTCCTGCGCGACGGCGACTGGCAGACCCTGCCCTCCCACTTTGAGCGCTTTCCCGTCAATTACGGGAGAGCCAAAAAACAAAATCGCCCGTCCGGCGGGCGATTTTTCGTACTCTCTGTCGGGGCGAGAGGATTTGAACCTCCGGCCTCTTGCACCCCATGCAAGCGCGCTAGCCGGACTGCGCCACGCCCCGATTGAGCGAGGGATATTATAGCCGCGTTTGGATTTTCTGGCAATGAAAATTTCAGAAGCTTGCATGGCTGCAGCAAAGCCGGAGAACTCTCATCGCGCAGGCCGCGCAGCCGCGAACCCCGGCGCCGTCCCAGGCGTGACGCGAATGCATTAGACTCCTTCGGAAATAAAATTCCTGGCCGCGAATTTCACGAATGCGCGCGAATTTTCCATGATTTTTCGCGAAATTCGCGTCACTCGCGGCAGAAAAAGAAACGCCGGCGTTATTTCCGATAATGTCCATTCAAAAAATTCGCCAACCGAAGCAGCCTGCTTTGAAAGGCGCCCGCGCCGGCGCGTTTTTCTTCTTGTCACGCCGTTTGCAATCGCATATACTCGGCAGGAATTCAATGATATCAAGGGATAGATGAAACCTCGCCGCCGCGTTACCATCTCCAGATCGGATATTAAGTGGCTGGGGATCGGCGCGTTGATCGCGCTGGTTCTGTTCAGCCTGCTCCTGGGACTGTTGAGCCTGCTCGCCCGGCCGCGCCCGGCTGCCCCGCCGGCTGCCGCGAGCGAAACGGCCGCGCCCGCGTCCGCCTCGCCGCCGGCCGCGACGGTGACGCTCGTCCCATCGCCGGTCTTCGCGATCACGTTCACGCCCACCGTCACCCCGCAGCCGCAGGAGGGAGAGCCATTTTCCATCGGCAAGTCTTTGGAAGGCAAGTCGCTGGACGTGTACCGCTTCGGGACCGGCCCGACCGCGCGCGTCATCATCGGCGCCATCCACGGCGGCTACGAGGGGAACACCGCCACGCTGGTCTATCTTTTACGGGACGACTTAAGAAGCGGTTCGATTACAGTCCCCGAAGACATCACGCTCTACCTCCTGCCCGTCTTCAACCCCGACGGTTTTTACGATTATCTGGACCTCCCAGCCGGCCGCTCCAACGCCCGCGGCGTGGACCTCAACCGCAACTGGGACGCCCTCTGGCAGGCCGATTGGGATCGGACGGGATGCTTCGCCGCCGCTCCCATTTCTGCGGGCGAATCTCCCTTCTCCGAGCCGGAGACGCGCGCCCTGCGCGATTTCCTGCTCGAAAACCGCGTCGACGCGCTCATCAGTTATCACAGCGCCATGTCCGCCATCTTCGCGGGCGGACGTCCCGAGCCCGATCCCGCCTCGGACAGTCTGGCGCGCGCGCTTTCGCAGGTCAGCGCCTATCTCTATCCGCCCATCAATGACCCGGGCTGTCAATATACCGGCCAACTGATTGACTGGGCTTCGGCCAACGGCATCGCCGCCGTGGACGTGGAACTCACCGACCACAAGAGCAACGATATCCTCATCAACCGCAAGGTGTTGGAGGCTTTTCTGAATTGGAAACGGGGGGAGTGAATCGGGGGCGAGGTTTCAGGGAGCGACGCTCCACTGTCCCACTTTGGCGTTCATGGCGTCCTGCTGCGCCTGCTGGAAGAGCGCGGCGCAGGAGGAGTTCGGCGGCGCGTCGTGCGCGAGGCCTAGTCCCTGCCGGATGAGTTCGAGGTTGACCAGTTGACCGTCGAGCAGCACATAATAGAGCGAACGTCCGCGCTCGTCTTTCGCCTCGACGTCCGCGATGAGGGTGACGAATTTTCCGTAGACCAGTTTCGAGTTCAGGGAGCGCGCCGCGAGCAGGAAGCGGTCGTCGTCTGGTTTGGTCACGCCGATGTAGCGGACGGTGTACACCAGCCCGTCGATCATGGCGCGGACTGTGACCGCGTCCACCACGTCCAGGATCTGGCCGGAGAGACGCGGGTTGTTCGGGAGGCAGGCCGGGCCAGGTTGAGGCTGGGAAGCCGCGGCCGGCTCGACGGTCAGGATGGAAGCGGGCGTCGGGCTGGGTTGTTCCAGCGCGAGGGTGGGAGTCTCGGACGGGCGGGAGGTGATGGTCGGCCGCGGGGTGGGGGTGAGCGTCGGCAATGGCGTTACTTGGACGGCGCCCGGCGTCAGGTACAGGTTGACGTCGAAGGTCGGCGTCGAGCGGACCGGCAGGAGGTCGGTGAAGGCTTTCGTGAATTCCTTGCCCTGCGGCATGTTGAAAGCCAGCGCCGCGATCCCGATGACGCCTCCGGCCAGCGCCAACAGGACCAGCACGATCAATTTGTTGATGATGTCTTTTTTCCAAAAGCGGACGAGGGATTGCATGGAGGCATTGTCCGGATCAGCGCGCGTCAGGAGGCCGGCGCGTCGCCTTTGTCTTTCGGCGCGGCGAGTTTCTTCCCGGTGCGAACGATGACGCGAATCAGGCTGAACAGGCCGACGATGAATGGAAGCCCGGAGATGATGAGTACGGCCGTCAGCTTGCTGCCGACGATGTCAATGAAGACCTGGCTGAGTCCCACCGGCGCGAGCGGGTATACCATGAAATGATAGTACAGGACGACGCCCATGCCCATCAGGGCGAAGTCAATGAGCAGGTCGAAGAGCAGGGAGAGGATGTTGACGCGCGGCCGTTTCATGGGAACCTCCTTAAGGCGTGTAGGATTGCGCGCTGTGACAGCCGCCGGGCCCAGTGTAACAGGATGCGGTGACCGTGGTCCCGTTCGGGTTGAGGCTGGCCTGCCAGGCGCTTTGACTGGTGTAGCCCGGCTCGAGTTCTACAACCGAGGCGTCGAAGTTGATCAGATGTAACTGCTCGCTGCCGTGCGAGTCGTGGCAGGTGTAGCAGGAGATTCCCCATTCGTACGAGTGTTTCCAGTGCAGGTTCGTGGTTTGGCCGGAGCGGAAGACGGTCAGGTTGACGTTCATGGCGCGGGCGCTGGCGTTGTACACGTCGCTGCGATGGCAGGCGAAGCAGACCTCGTTGTCGTTCGGGCGGCCGGCCGCCCAGACGGTGGTGTATTGATTGCAAGTCGCGTCGTTGACGGCGTCGCGCAGCAGGTGGAGACAGGGCGAGCCGTGCGTACCGCTCCCGTCCGCGGCGGGGTTGGCGTTGGTGTGGCAGCTCGAGCAGTACAGGCGGCTGGTACCGGTCCAGCCCGAGGCTGGCACAAAACTATCCGGCATGTTGGGGTTTTTCCCCGGGGCAAGCACGCCGTGGAAGCTGGCGGCGTTGGGGTTGAATTCGAGCGCCATGTCGCGGCTGTCGGCGATCTGGGGCAGGGCGCTGGTCGTCAGTTTGTAGAGTCCGTTTGGCGTGAAGGAGGCGCCGTTCCAGCCATCCGGCAGATAGGTCGGCAGGGTTGTGTACCCGGAGTGACACTTGAAGCAGATCTGGTATTCCGCGCTGGATTGGGCGAGGAAGTTGTAACTGAGCGGCGCGCCGCTCCCGCTGTAGACCGGTTCCACGCCCGAGGCGCCGCGCAGTTCCAGCGGAAGCGTGGGAGGCAGGGTCGCGCCGTCCTTTGCCGCGTGCGAGTCGTGGCAGTCCGCGCATTCGACGTGGCGGTTGGCGCCTCCGAAGAGTCCCGCGAAGACCTCGTTGGGATTGTGTCGTTGGTAGGTATTGCCCACGTCGTGTTTGAAGATGCGCGTGGCGGTGTTGGCGTAGTTTGTGAAGGCGGTTTGGATGTCCTTGCCCGGGCCGGAGGCGCTGTGGCACTTGGCGCAGAAGTCCTCCTCCTGGTCCATCACGTCGGCGGGGGCCGCGCCGGAACCGAGGTATTGATAGTCCCACGGCGCGGAGGCCGAGTATTGCGAGAGCAGGCTGGCCTTGTTCGAGCCGTGGCCGTTGCTGTGACAGTCGAGGCAGGAGGCGGAGAAGAGCGGCCGGACGACGTTGTGCTGGGCGAAGTTCCACAAGGAGACGCTGAGCGAGGGGATGACTTTCTTGTCGCTGAACGGCGTCAGGTTGCCGGCTTTTCCGTTCGAGTCGTGGCAGGACAGGCAGAACGATTCGTACTCGGCCGCGTCGTTGGCGCCGTCCTTGAGGTAGTCGAGCGTGTAGACGATGGAGGGCGCGTCCTCGTTATAGAGACGCACTTTGCCCTGCGTGTGCTGGGTCATTTCGTGACAGACGACGCAGTCCGCGTCGGCGACCGCGTCGTTGCCTTCAACGTGGTGCGAGGCGCGCGCGAAGTCGTTGTCGTTTCCGCCCGACCCGGCGGGGTAGCCCACGATCTGGCGGCGCGGCGTCCCGTTCCCGGCGTCCTGCGGCTGGGAGTGACAGGCGCGGCAGGTGGTGGTGAAGCCGTCGCGGGTGGAGACGTCCGAATCGACGCTGTGCGGATGGCAGGCGGCGCAGTCCTGCCCGGCGTAGTCCCGCCCGCCGTTGTGGTTCGCGCCGCCGTTGTGGAGGGTCATCGGCGCGCCGGGGTTGGCGGCGCTTTGATGGCAGGCCGCGCAAAGCTGCGAGGCCGGGTTGGAGCCGTCGTCGAAGGAGCCCGCGCCGGTCCGCGCGGTGAAGAGGACCGAACTCCCGGAGTCGGTCATCGCGTCGAAGGTGGAAGGCAGCGTCCCCAATTTCAGGCCGCGGCGGATGTTGGATAGATTGGGCTGGCTGCCGTGCGGGTCGTGACATTGGATGCACAACAACTCAAACGGCTGTTCGAGCGCGGCTGTGGCGTCCATGTTCGAGTGGGTGGAGTACGTCTGCGCGCCGGAGGAGTGACAGCTCAGGCAGTAATCGTTGTTCTGGTAGGGCGAATCGGGGAACTGCACGAGCGGTCCCCAACTCTCGGCGGAGTGGGGCGCATGACAGGCCGCGCAGGTATCCACCGAGCCGTTGAACATGCCGTGCGGATCGTCGCCCGCCGGAGCAAGCGGCTGGACGATGATCGCGATCGCGGCCGTAGCGATCAGGCCGGAGTTGGCGTCCGTCACCGAGGCGGTGATGGTGTGCGCGCCCACGCTCAGCGCGGACGAGCCGAAGCTGGATGAGTCGGCAGCCAGCGCGCCGTCCAGGCTCGACGTCCATTGGATGTGGCCGCTGATGTCGCCGTTGGAGGCGATGAGCGCCCTGCCCAGGAATCCCACAATGTCGCCTTGCTGGAAGGAGGCGTTGTTGACCGGCGAGAGGATGACCAGGTCGGGAGGCAGGTTTCCGTTCAGGTCGGTCACGTAGACGCGGATGGTCTTCGTGCTGGTCAGGTTGTCCGAGTCCGTCACCTGCGCCGTGATGATGTGGATGCCCACGCTGAGGGCGTTGGTGGAGACGCTCGAACCGGTTCCCAGCGCGCCGTCAATGCTGGAACTCCATTGGATGTTGACGCTCAGGTTGCCGTCCTGGAGGTCGTTGGCCGTCCCGGTGAAAGTGACGTTCGCGCCCTGTATGAAGACGGAGTTGTTGACGGGCGCGGTGATGAACAGCTGCGGCGGGACGTTTCCGCCCGCGTCGGTGACGGTGATCGTTATCGTGGCGACGGCGGTCAGGCCGTTGGGACTCGTCGCCTCGGCGGTGATCACATGCTGGCCGAGGCTCATGCTGGAGCGGTTCAGGCTTCCGCCCGTGCCGAGCGCGCCGTCAATATCGGAGCTCCACTCGATGACCGGCGTCAGGTCGCCTTGCAGCGCGTCTGTGGCGGTCGCGTCGAAGTGGATCGTGTTGGATTGGAGGAAGGTGGAGTTATCCGCCGGCGCGGTGATGACGACGGCGGGCGTGGAGCCTTGAATGGCGGAACTGGCCGCGCGCGGGTTGATGGCCTGCACGCGCCACGCGTAGGATACGCCCGCGGTCAATCCGCTCGCGTTGTAGGAGATGGCGTTGGCGGGAACCTGCGCGACGAAGGCAAAGTCCGTCCCGTTGGTGGAATTGAGGATGACGTAACCGGCGTCGTCGGGACTGTCGGCCCAGTTGAGGGTCGCCGAGGTAGGCTGGAAGTTGGTGAAGGTCAGCGCGGAGGGCGGGTGGATCGCCGCGGGCGCGGCGCTCAAGCGTCCCTCCGAGACGGCGTAGACGCGCCAGTAAAGTTGTTCGACGTTCGAGAGCCCGGTCACTGTGGTCGTGCCGGTGGAGCCTGTGCCGGGGATCGCGTCCGTCTGCCAGCCCGGAGTGAGTCCCGCCTGCGTGGTGAAGTTGACGCCATCCGTCGAGGCGTAGATCACGTAGCCGTTTTCGTTGCTGGCGTTGTCGGTCCAGGTCAAAGTCGCGGTGTTGGCGGTGGAGGCGGTGACGCGCAGGTCGGTCGGGTCGGCCGGCGTGGGAGGCGTGAATGTCAGGATCTTTCCGCTCGGCGGCTTACCGAAGATGTTGGCGGAGTCTGTGTTCGCGTCCCAGCTGGGGCAGACGCTGGCGAACGAGGTGTTGGGGTTGACCGCCAGGAAGGTCCCCGGGCCGACGCCGGAACCGGTCATACCGACCGAGGCGGATCCCGCGACGACGGGCGCGGCGTCGCGCACATAGCGGAAGCGCGTCACGCCGCTGCTCTCGTAGAGTTCCACGCGGAAACTGATCACCGCGCCGGCCGCGCTGCTCGACCAGCGCCAGTTGAACCATTCGAAGGTGAAGACGCGGTTGGGCGCGGTCCCGGTCGTGGCGTACGACGCGGTCCCGCCGACGCCGCTCAGGTCGTCCCACAGGGGGGCGAGCATCGGACGCGGCAGGGCGTTGGCGAGGGTGGGCGCGTTGTTGTTGGGATATGAATTTCCGAGCGGGTCGCTGAACGACAGCCAGCCGTTCGAACTGGCGTACACGCTGGTGTAGCGCGCGCCCATGTGCCAGAAATCGAATCCGACCGGGATAGCGGCAGATGCGCCGTCGTCCACCTGCACCGCCGGGACGTTCGCGCCACCCAGCGCGCCGAAGACCGCGCCGGTGGGGCAGGAGCGCGCGTAGTTGTTGATGTCGGCGTTGGGCGCGTCCACCTGGATCGCGACCCCGGTAGGAATGCCGGTTGGGGTGGGGGTGGCCGTCCCCGCGGGGGTGGGAGAGGGCGTGGGCGTTTGGAACGCGGACGGGTTGTAGGCCAGCGCGTCCAGAGCCTGGACGAGGCCGTAGCCGAAGTACGGGTCGTGGCCGGCCGCCCCGAGGTCCCGCGCGGAGCCGAAGATGGCGCCGCGGATCTTGTTCGCCGTGTCGAATTGCGGACGGGAGGCGAGCAGCGCCGCCACGCCGGAGACTTCTGCCGCGGAGACGGAGGAACCGTCCAGCGTCCCCGTCCCGCCGCCGGTGACGGTGGAGAAAATCCCCATGCCCGGCGCGCCCACGCTGTAGACGTAGCCGTAACTGGAGAAGGAGGTCAGCGCGAGGGACGGGTCGAGGGCGAGCGCGGCGATGACGTTTGGGTTGGCGGCGGGATAGTAGGGCGCGTCCGACGCGCCGTTGCCGGCCGCGGCCACGACGACCGCGTCGTGCTGGTGGGCGTAGTCGGTGGCGTCGCGCAGCGCCTGGCTTTCGGCCTGTCCGCCGAAGCCGAGGTTGATGACCCGCGCGCCGTGGTCCACCGCGTAGACGATGGCCAGCGCAACGTCGGCGTAGGAGCCGTAGCCCTGGTCGTTCAGCGCTTTGATGGGCAGGATGCGCGCGCCGGGCGCGATGCCCGCGATCCCCAGCGCGTTGTCCATGCCCGCGCCGATGACGCCCGCGCTGTGCGTGCCGTGTCCGTTGTGGTCGGCGAGGTCGTTGTTGTTGTCCACGAAGTTCCAGCCCAGCCAGTTATCCACGTAGCCGTCGTTGTCGTCGTCCACGCCGTTGGAGGCCTTGTCGTTGCCGTTGACGTCCGTCCCCATTTCGCCGGGGTTGGCCCACAGGTTGGAGATCAAGTCGGGATGGGTGAAGTCGAGTCCCGTGTCAATGACGGCCACGATCACGTTCTCGCCGCGCGTCACATCCCAGGCGAAGGGGACCTGCATGACGGACAGGTTGGTCTGGTCGCTGAAGCCGGGGTCGTTGGGCGCGTAGAAGGCCCGCGCCGTGTGGTTCGGTTCGGCGTAATCCACCAGCAGGTTGTCGGTCAGGCCCTGGATGAGGTCTTCGGCCTGATCTTCCGGCACGGCCACCACGTTCAGGCCGATGCCGTTTGTTTTGTCGGTCACTTCGCCGCCCGCAGATTTGATGATGCCGCTGGCGATGAAATTGGGGACGAGGCCTTTGAATTTGACGAGGATCTCCACCGTTTCGACGGGTTCGGGCGTGACGGTCGGCGTGACCGGCTCGGCTGTTGGCGTCGCGGTGGCGGGAGGTTCGGGCGTGGACGTGGGCGGCTCGACGGTGGGCGTTTCGGTGACGGGGGAGATGAGGGTCGTCGTCGGTTCGGGCGTGACAGTGACAGTCCCGGTGGCGGACGCGGCGGTCGTCGTCGGTTCGGGCGTGACGGACGCGGTCTCTGTGGCGGAGGCGGCGGTCGTCGTCGGTTCGGGCGCGAGCGGCGGGACATCGGTGGGCTGCGTAAAGCCGATCACGAGGGACGCGGCGATGCTGGCGTCGCGCTGAGCGAGGCGGAGTTCCGCGTCGGTGGCGCGTTGCAGGTTCTTCACCGCGCGGACATATTCGATGGAACTTTCGCAGCCCGTGTCGAGCGAGTTGGAGATGTTCTTCCAGTTGGTCGCGAGACGCTGGCTCCTGGCGCGGCTGATGGCCGAGGCGAGGCAGCCCGGCCCGTTGTGGTAGCCGATGAGCGAGATGCGCCAAGCGTCGCCGGGATCGAGGTTGGCGAAGGAGCGGCCGGTGAGACCTTCCACGTAGTATTTGGCGCTGTTGTAACTGGCGCGCAGGGCCGCGGCGACGTAGATGACGCTGTTGCGTGAGCGCTGTAGGTCCACGCGCCCGGGGCAGTTGGCGCAGTCCGCGTCGACGCGCTGGATGATCGCGCCGCGCAGGAGCGATTGCTGCGAGGCGGGCATGAGTCCGTAGGGCGTTTTGCACGTCTCGGCGGTGTAGATCTGAAGACAGAACTCGTGGGCGAAGCCGTTGTTCCAGCGCAGGAGGGTGTCGGCGCCGTTGTTGGTGAATTGGCCGAGTCCGTATTCGGAGTAACCATAGCGGGTGGAATGATTGCCGGGCCAGTACTGGCTTTCCTGTCCGATCACGTTTTTGAGGAGATAGGGCGGGACTCCCTGCTGGATGGCGGCGTTGTAGATGGCTTCGTCGAACTGGTTCTGCCAGAGGACGACGGCGTTGTGCGCCGCGCGCTCGCCGCAGGGGGTGGCCGCGCCGTTGCGGAGGATCCCGCCGTCGGCGCAGGAGGAGGCGTTCACCAGTCCGGTGAAGATGAGCTTCCCAGCCAGCAGGTTAAGCGGACGGCTGGAGGCAAGTTCAAGAGGGCTGTCTGGCGAGGATAGTAGTCCGGGATTGAAGGTCTCTCCGGCTTGTTTGGCGGGGAATAAGAATGGGAATAATGGCCGAGGGGTGGCGGTGGGAGTGGCGGTCGCGGACGAAAACGGCCGGCCGGCCTGCGCGGGGACGGCAAGCGCGGCGATTACAATCAGCGTCGCCATAACCATCAATGTCGTGGCGAGACTTCGGGAGCGGGCGGCGTTGCGCAGGCGTTTCTTCACGGATAATACTTCGTTGAAACAGGCGATTAAAGGCAATCCATCAGGGACGTGACGACGGGCATGGCGGAGGCTGGATAGCCGCCACGCCCCTGCTGGGAGACAAGCGACGCCGCGAAAGCGGCGCTGCGCCGGTTCGGACCCCGGAACTGGCGTATGCCATTGCTTTCGTACATTGGAGGCGAGAGACTTTCACGGCGTTTTCCTGTGGCGGGGAAGGCGCTGGTCTGCCCTCCCCGCTGTGGTCTTATCAGGCTTATGGACCGGGAGCCGCGACCGGGACGATGATCGGCGCGGTCGGGCTGGTGGTCACGTTGAAGAAGTTGACCGCCCCCGCGTGGCAACGGAGGCAGATGGCGCGGTTGTCGGCCTTGAGCAGGACGGAGCCGCCCGCATAGGAGGCGTTGCTCGCCAGCGCCGAGGAGGCGGTGGCGGCGGTGCCGTGCGCGTTGTGGCAGTCTACGCAGGTATAGGTCCCGGCGCCGGCCAGGGTGGCGCCGGAAGCGCCAGCGCGGTGGCGGTAGTGATAGCCGGGATCGCCGGAGTCCGTGCTGCGAGACGCCAGGCCGGGGGCCAGGTAGCGGTCGTGGCAGGTGGCGCACCAGTACCCCATCACGTCGTGCGGGGCCTGGTTGTTGAAGGCCGTGCCGCCCGTGCCGCCGGCGCAGTCCGCCGCGTTGGCGGTCATCGTTGTGCCGTCGAAGCAGGCGACGCGCGAAGTGGCGGTGATGTTGAAGGCGGTAACGGCGGGACGCTTGTAGGCATAGTAGCGGCCGCCGTAGTCGCCTGCGCCGGCGAAGTTCGCCACATACGGGCTGTTGACCGCAGCGGGGACGTAACGGGTGCTGTAGGAGCTCACGGTGCGGTCCAGGGCGGGATTGTTGTTCAGCGAATACCACTTGACGGTGGTATCGGGAACTTGAACGCCAGCCACCGACGGGATGACCGTCTGACCGACATAGCCGGCCGCGATGCCGTTGGCCGCGCTCCAGGTCTGGGCGGTGTTCCAGTAGAACGCCGCGCCCGCGCCGACCTCGCCTGCAACCTCGAAGCCGTTCGAGCCTCCGGGCTGGAAGCGCAGGATGCGGTAGGACGGATACGGCGCGCCTGTGGCGGAGCCCCACTGCTTGCCGGCGTTTCCATGCGGATCGTGACAGGATGTGCACTCCAACTCCGTGGCGCCGGTGAAGGTCCCCGCGCCCCAGTTGTTCGCCAGCGTGCCGCCGGCATTGATGTTGCCGGAGCCCCAGACGGTGCCGGAGCGGCCCGCGGTGGAGACATCGTGGTTGGATGTCGCCGCGCGTCCCACGGCGAGCGGGGAGGCCGCGCTGGTATCGTAGGCGTTCATGCGCGCCCACGAAGTGAGGGAGTTGTTGCGATCCGCGGCCGCGTTGGCGGTCGTGTTTGCGAGACCGCCTTCGTTGGAGGCGTTGCCGTAGTCGGTCAACATGCGGGCGTTGACGAAACCGCCGCCGAACAGACCGTAACCGGCATCGCCCCAGCCGCCGGCCCAACTACCCTTGCCGTGGGTATCGGGACCGGGAATGGCGGTGTCGTAGTAGCCGTCCACAACGTTGGTGTACGCGCCGGTGCCGTCATGGCACGAGGTGCACAGGCTGTAGACGTCGCTGGCGACCAGCAGGAAACCGTCGGAGGAAATCGCCGAGTGCGCGCGGTGGCACGAAGCGCAGGCTTCGGTGGAACCGTTGAAGCCGCCGTGCGGGCCGTTGTCCGCTGTTGCGGTGGTGGCGAGGGCGAGGATGAGGATCGCGCCCAGCGCCATTGCGAAGAGAAGTTTCTTCATACACACTCTCCTAAGTAGGATTCGAACATGGGTTGGGGTCCTGGTTTCGTACTTGGCGGGTTCTCACCTCCTGGCCTAGTAAGACCAAACCTGAATACGGTTGTTGTCGCGGTCCGCGATATACAACCGTCCGGTTCCATCAATATAAACGTCAATGGGGTAGTTGAACTTGCCTTCCTCGAGACCGAACTCGCCGATGTCGAAGGCGAATTGCGGCTCATCCCCGGAGACGTTATACACACGCAAAGTCGAGCCGACCGCGTCGGCCACGACGAGACAGTCGCCGCGGGCCATCCACATGCCGCGCGGCAGGTTCAGCGCGCCCTGCGTCTGTCCGAACCCGAAGAAGGTTTTGTAAGCGCGTTCTGGAGTCCAGACGGAGACGCGGGCGTTGTTCCCATCGGAAATATAGAAGTTGCCCCTGCCGTCCTTGACGACGGTCTGCGGGAATTGGAATTGCTCGTTGCCGGGTCCCTCCGAACCGAACGTCGCGATGACCGGAGCGAAGGCCGAGAGATCGCCCTCCAGCGCGGCCGCGGGGATGACGCGGACGCTGTGGGCGTCGGTGGTGGTGTCGGTGTAGATCAGGTTGCCGTCGGCGTCGAAGCGCAGCCCGAGCGGGGAGAAGGGATAGTTCTCCTCGGGGATCGTCAGGTGGATGGTTTTGAGTCCCAGGTCGGAGGTATAAGTCAAATTCTTGTTGATGCCCTCGTAGTGGGTGATGATCAGTCCTCCCGGCACGCTTCCGCCGGACTGCTGGGCGATGTATTTGGTGAGGGTCATCTGCTGGCCGATGATGGCGTCTATCAGGTTGCCGTTCGGGTCGTAGATGTCTATGGCTTGGCTGGTGCGGTCCACGAGGAAGATGCGTCCCTGCTTGTCAATCGCCATGTACTTCGGCTCGCGGTTGGCCTTGTCGGTTCCGGGCGGGGCGAAGCTGGTGACGAAGTTCCCGTCGCGGTCGAAAACCTTGACGAGGCGGCTGCCGCCCGTCTCGGCGGCGTAGATGCGGTTGCCGTCGGGCGAGAGCGCCACCGACACGGGACCGTCCACGTTGTTGATGGAGAATTTGTACGCCGGACGCGTGCAGACCGAGACCTGCGTCGGGATGATGATGTTGGGGAGCGGTTCCTTCTTGATCAGGTAACGTCCCAGCAATCCGCACACGCAGCACAGGCAGACGAGCAGGAGCAGAAGCAGGAGCAGCAGGAGTCGCCGCTTCTTCTCGTCCTGTTCCTCTTTTTCCTCGGGCGTGAGGGGGACGGGCGGCGCGGCGGGCGTCTCCGCTTCGGTCTCGACCGGGGTGGGTTCGTTAATTTCAGGAGTTGCCATTCGTCGTTCCTATTTGTTCAAGAGCGCGTTCACGCGCTGGAGGCCGGTGTTCGCGGTGAAATCGTTCGGGTCCAGTTTGACGGCGGCTTCGTAACTGGTTTTGGCGTTTTGCAGGTCGCCGGCGGCTTCGTAGGTCATGCCCAGCCCGCTGAAGATGGGGGCAAAGTCGGGGCGCGCCTGGGCGGCTTGCAGGAGCAGGTCGAGCGCTTTGGAATAGTCCTTCGTGGAGAAGGCCGCCATGCCGTTGGCGTAATTGACCAGTCCCGGCTCGTTAAGTCCCTGGAAGGCGGCCGCCAGTCCCTGATAGGCCTCGGTGTAGTTCGGCACGAAGCGGGTAGCCTGGATGAACATGTTGGCGGCGTTTTCGTACGCTCTCACGCCGAGGTAGGCCATGCCGAGTTTGTACATGGCGTCGGCGTCGGTCTGACTCCAGTCCACGGCTCTTTCCAGCGGGGAAATGGCCTTGTCGGGCTGTCCCAGTTTCAGGTAACTGTCGCCGAGGTAGTAGGCAGCGGATTGCAGGGTCTTGTTCAGGCCGGGCATCTCGGCGTCCTGGTTGGCCTCGAGGAATTTTTCCAGCGGTTCGACGGCCTCCGCCGGGCGGCCGCCCAGCGCGTTCGCGATCCCGAGGATGAACCAGGCGCGCTGGTCGTCGGGATAGGCGGCGTTGACTTCCTGCGCCTGCGCGATGGCGTCTTCATAACGACGGTTGGCGAGGTAGGTCTCGGCCAGGTTCAGGCGTTTCGCGGCATCCTGCGGATCTTCGGCCACCGCCTTCTCCGCCGCTTCGATGCTGGACGCGGCGATCTTCGGCTGGGGACGATGGTAGCGGTCGTAATAGTAATAGCCGCCGAAACCCGCCACCGTCAACGCCAGTACGACGGCCGTCAGGATGACGATGCGCTGCAATTGATAGGTGTTCGTGAACAGCCGTTTCTGGACTGCGTCGATAAGGTCTTTTGCCTTGTTCACTCGTGATTCGCCTTTCTTTTCGGCTAGGGTTTCTCGATGATGCCGCCTGGATGACAGCGGGCGCAGGTCACGTTTTGATGGCAGGTATAGCAGACCTGTCCGCCGGATTCGGCGTAGGATTGTGGATGCGTGAAGGCCATGTCCGCAGGGTGGTTGAGGTTGTGGCAGGCCTGGTTGCTGCAGAACGACCGCCCGTGGCAGTCGGCGCAGCTGTCCAGTTCATCGGACGAAGCGTACTGGTGCGTGACGGTCCAGCTAAAGTCCGCGTGCGTAGCGGGGACGCTGCCCACGATCACCGGGGCTTCCACCACCAGCTCGCTGCCGCGTCCCGTGATGGGGACGGTGTGGCACAGGTTGCACTTCACGCTGATTACTTCCTCGTTTCCTTTAGCGTCCCGCGAGACGTGGTTGCCGTCGTGACAGCGGAAGCATCCCAAAGTGGGGTTGTGACGCTCGTTGTTCGGGTTGCTCTTCCAGTCCAAATTCATGTCGGGGAAGTTCGTGATGGTATAGATGTCTTTGAGCGTCTTGACGGCCTGCTCCACTGCATCTTTCGGGGATGACGCGTATTTCTCCGCCAGTTTGTCAATGGCGGCAAAGGCCTCGTCGCTCGACGCGTATTTTTCGTTCAGCAGGTCCGACGCGTTCTTGTGAATGAACGGCAGGTCGGGCGAGATGAGATTGTGGAGCATGGCCTGGTCCACCACCTGCTCGGGGTAGGGGATGTAATGCGCCGTGCGGTTGTGACAGTCAATGCAATCGAGCGTGCGCAGTTCGCCGCTGGCGCGCGCCTTCTCCACAAAATTCGTCTGCGCCATGTTGAGCAAGTCGCGCGAAAAATATTCCTTGAGAGAACCGTCGGGCTGTTTCACGCCCACCCAGGCCATCACCTGGCGCTGGTCGTCGAGGGCGATGTAGTCCACCTCGCTGGCGACGTGCCAGTGAATGCCGCGCCGCTCGCCGGTCAGGACGTTGAGTCCGCCCATCTTCAGGATCAAAGTGTTCTCGTAGGGCGTGTTCTCCGCGTCGTCGTCATAATGACGGTTCACCTTGATGATGTTGTCGGTGAACGAAGTGGGCGTGTGGCAGCCTTCGCAGATCTCGCGGGCTGGGCGCAGGTTCTTCACCGGGCTTTTGATCGGCCGCGCATAATTATCGAAGACGGTCGCCACCAGCTGGCGCGTCCCGTCAATTTTGGATTGGACGAAGGCGGCCGCGCCCGGTCCCACGTGACAGGTCGTGCATTCCACTTTGGCGTGCGCCGACTGATCGTGACGCTCCAACTGCGGATACATCGAGTGGCAGACCGTGCCGCAAAACTCCGTGCTTTCGGAGTAGGCGTATCCCTGCACGCCGCCGATTGCCAGCGCCACCCCCACGACGCCGAGCGCCGCCAGGCCGAGAAGGAATTTCCAACGATGAGCCGGTTTGCTCAGGTCAAGGTCAATGTGCGGCCAGCGAAGTTTGGACAGGAACGGGATTCGAATCTTCTTCATTGAAATCATCCTTCGACGGAATCCTGGGAAGCCGCCTCGTCTTTCTGACCTTCAACCGGCTCCGTGTTTTTTGGCGTTTCCTGCGGGGCGGTCGTTTCCCGCCTCGCTTCGACGGCGGGTTTGCTCTCCGTCTTTTTCTCGAGTATTGGCGGTTCGTCCTCGCGCGCGATCTCGAGGATCAGCGGCCAATCCTGGCTGTTGACGGCGCCGGCCGCGGCTTCGAGATAGTGCAGCTCCAGCGGGTGATCATCTTCCATATCCTTGATGGACATGTTGCCGGTGAAGATGCTCAAGTTGACTTTGCGAATCAGCACGTCGTACGCGTGCCAGACCAGCACGACAGCCGCCAGCAGGACCGCCATCCAGAAGTGCGTCAGTTTCGCGGCCGGCACAGCCCGTCCCGGCAGAACTTCGGAGACCCAAATGGGAAAGAGCTGCGCCAGCCCGCTGGCGCCCAGCGCCAGGATGGCGAACGCCGTCGCCCAGTAGGAGATTTTTTCCGCGAAGGTGTAGCGTCCAAACTCCGTCGGCCTTTTCGAGCGGCCGAGGCGGAAGAGCAGGGACCAGTCCGCGTGGTCGAACCATATCCCCCCGGAGCGGCGATAGACGATCAGGTCGTTGGCGTAGTTCAGGAGGTGATAGCCGACCGAGATGCCGAGGATGAACGCGAACGCGTGATGCACCTGGCGCAGCGAGTCGATCCCGCCGAAGAGCTCCAGCGTATGGCTGCCCAGCGCGGTGTTGTAAAAGGTCTGCGCGAAGCCGGTGATCCCCAGGATCACGAACGACAGCAAAAGCACGAAATGCTCGATGGCGGCCGCGGTGGAAAAGCGGTTGACGTAGCGCCTGCCCTTGTGATCGGTTCGCAGGCGCATGGCGGATTCCATGGCGTCCCGCCAGGAGATCTGGAAGGTGTAGGGCTTCGGTCTGCGCGGCGAGATGCGGGTCTTGTTCGCGCTCATTGCGGTTTTCCCTCCCCGTCCCCGCTTTTCGTTTCCGCGGCCGCGGCTTCCGCTTTTCGCTTCGCCCGGCGCCTGCCAATATCCAGCGTGATGTAGGCGACGAAGAAGACCACGACCGCCGATACGGACAGAATTAAAAACAACTGTAGGGCGAACAGCGCGGGTTCGTCCTGTATGGAAACCCGCTTATGGCCCAGCCAGGCCGCAGGGAAATTCGCGTTGGCGTCCGGGTGACATTCCTGGCAGGTTCTTTGCAGGTTCGCCGCGGCGACCTTCGATTCCGGGTTTTCGGGCGACAGGATATTGTGGACGCCGTGGCAATCGTAGCAGGCGGCTTTGGTGATCTTGGCCGCGCCGGGTTTGCCGAACAGGTCTGACGAACGCCCGTGGAAATCGTCGAGGTAGGTGGAAAGCACATCTGTGGAGATGTTGTACTTCCTCATCCGATTCTCGTCGGCGTGACATTTTCCGCACATCTCGAACGCGTCGAGACGGAAGGCCGCGTCGCGCGGACCAATGACGCTGTGCGCGCCGTGGCAGTCGTCGCAGATCGGGACGTCCTGGTTGTTCTCCGCTTTCAACGCCGTGCCGTGCACGCTGCTTTCGTAGGCGATGGTTTGCGCCAGGTGACACTTGGAGCATAGTTGCGCGCCGTACTGGCGGTTGATGATCTTGATGACGTGAGGGGTGTGACAGTCCACGCAGACCGGGGCGAAGCGGTTGTCCTTTGACATGGTGCGCGTATGCACGCTGGTCTCGATCTCCTTAAACGCCTCGCCGTGACAGCGCATACAGGAGGCGTTGATCTCCAGCGCGATGGCGCGCGTGTCCTCGTAGGGCAGTTGGAAGGTCAACGGTCCGTCGGGGGCCGGCGCCCCGGCCGCCTCCCAATGGCAGACCGCGCAGGACTGTGTGGGGGACGAGTCGTGCGGGTAGCTCTTCTGGTTGACGTGGCAGAAGACGCAGTTGGAATGCAGGGTGTCCTGGTAATGGAACTTGTCGAAGTACAGGGAGTATTCGTCCCCGTCTTTGGTCATGCCCGTCATGCCCGCTTGCGAGTGACAGGCGAAACAGTCGCCGGTGGCGTGCGGGCTGGCGGAAGTGATCGGCTGCTCGTCGGGCGGGGGCGCGGCGGTGGGCGTGACGGTCGGCGTCGCGCCGGCCTGCCCCGGCGTCAGAGCCTGGACGCGCCCGGCTGAAAGCGTCAGGTTGACCCACGCGAGGAGCATGAGTCCCGTGAAGATGGACAGGATCTTCCAGGGGGCGGGGAAGGCGCGTTTATTCATGGGTCGTTGCGGAAAGCGGGGCGAATAAACCGTGAGGGCTCGATTTGACGGATTGGATCATGCCCAGAAAGTCCGCGAAGTCGGAGGTTTCGTACAGGTCGCTGCGGATCATTTGGACGCTCGAATTGTTAAGGTTGACTTCGAGGACGATGAGGTGTGGAAGGATCTCGAAGAAGCGGTTGAACGGGCAGCCGTTGGGCTGGCCGCGCAGGGACGACTCTAGAATCACGATGTCTGGCTGGCGCTCCGCCATCCATTCAAGCAGGTCGGCGCGGCCCGCGTCCGCCGTTTCCATTTCCAGGGAAGCGGAGGTCTTCTGCAAGTTGGAGATGATCCCTTGCACGAGGAGCGACCGGCCGGTCAGAACGAGAATCTTTGGGGTTCCCATAGCGTGAAATTTGCCGCGACTATAATCATTAATCCAGGATTAAACAAGAAAAATTGGGTAGTTTGTGGGAGATCCGGCAGGTAGTTTGGAATCAAAACGGCCTACCCAATCGGGTAGGCCGCGGCGTTACTTTCATCCTGCCAGTTTTATGGCATTTGGAGGAGGTTCAATTGCTTTGCGTTCATCACGGCTTCGGCGCGGTTGGAGGCGTTCAATTTTTGCATGATGTTTTTAAGATGGAATTTGACGGTGTTATCGCTGATCGACAGGGCTTCGGCCGTCTCGTGATTTGATTTTCCATTCGCAACCAGCCGCAGGACTTCGAGTTCTCTTTCGCTGAGGGGAGAGGCCTCGGCTTTCGGCCCGATGCGGCCTACATACTTAAAGAGATGGAGCGCCACTGCCGGCGAGACGGCGGCTTCCCCCCGTTCCAATTTCTCCAGCAGTTGAAAGAATTCGGCGGCGTTGATCTGCTTGAGCAGGTAACCGTTCGCGCCGGCGCGAATGGCTTCGATGATGTCTTTGTCTTCCTCCGAGACCGTTAGCATGACGACCTTCATATCGGGTATTTCGGCCTTGATCTGTTTCAGGGCGGTCAACCCGGTCATAATTGGCATGTGGAGGTCCAGCAGCACTAGTTCGGGATGAAGTTCCTCGGTAAGGCGGACGGCCTCGAGGCCGTTGTTTCCCTGTCCGACCACCGCGTGCCCGCCGGCTTCGAGCAGGCTCACGATCCCGTCGCGGAAGAGGGAATGGTCGTCCACTACCAGTACGCGCATGTTCAAGACTCCTGAAGGGCGAGGTCGACAATCACCTGGGCGCCCTGTCCCGGCGCGGATTTGATCTCGATGCGCGCGCCGATGGCGTGGGCGCGCTCCACCATGATCTGTAACCCAAAGCGGCCTCTCCGCTCCAGCCCGGTGAGCAGGGGATCGAAGCCCACGCCGTTATCGCGGATGGTCATCGTCAAACGGTCGTCCTGCCGTTGGAAACGGATCGAGGCTTCGGCGGCGCGCGCATGTTTGCGGACGTTGCTGACCGCCTCCTGCAGGATGCGGAATAGCTGCAGGGCAGATTCTTCAGAGAGAGGGGCGCTCTCCGCCTCCCCGACGATTTCCAGTTCCAGCGCCAGATCGTCGATGCGGTTGCACTGTTCCACGAATTCGCGCACGCTGGAGATCAGCCCCCGGTCGATGCCGCCCGACATCTTCAACCCGACGATGGCGGAGCGCACCTCGGCGGACTGGTCGCGGACCGAGGCCTCGATCTGCGCCAGGCTTTTATCGGCGGCCTCCATCCGTTGATTCTTCAAGGCGATCTGGACGGACCCCAGTTTGGCGGAGAGATAACCCAGGAACTGGGCCACGCCGTCGTGAAGTTCACGGGCGATGCGTTCGCGCTCTTCAATGATGGCCTGCGCCCGCACGCGTTCCTTCTCCTTCCGTTTGGCCTGCAGCCTCTCGAAATTCTCCGCGATCTCGTTAAACTGATCGGCTAGCTGCGTCAACTCGTCGCTGGTGCGCCAGCGCGGCGCGATGCGCGTGGACAGATCGCCGCCCCCGAATTTGAGCAGGGCATTGTGGATCACCTCCACGCGGCGGACGATGAGCCATTGCACCAGTTCAAAATCCAGCAGCAGGAACGCGGCCAGGATCATGAGCAACGCCAGCCCCTCCAGCAGCGTCCCCGCCGCGAACCCGGCCTGAAGCGAAGGCGCCGAGGCGTCCAATATCATCACGCCCATGTGCGGCTGGGCCGCGGGGTGACATTCCCTGCATTCCGGGGCCTGTTCGACCGGGATGGCGACGCGCAGCAGATTCGAATTTGCGGAGAAGGCGATCGCCTGCGGCGGCGGCCCCGCCTGGTTTTGATGACATTCCGGGCAGCCCAGATCGGCCGGCGCGGCCATCCGTCCCACATCGCCGGCCGCGCTGCTTTTCCAGACGACGTTTTGCCAGTCCACGATCCAAATTCGCCGAACGGGATACGCGCTTCCCATGTCGTTGACCATGCTGTCGAGCGTTTCCGAATCGTTTTTGAGCATGGCGTGCCGCAGACCGTTCAACATCGCGTGTCCGAGGCTCGAGGCGGCAACTTTGACCTGCTCGCGGTTGGCTTTTGCCTCGCGCGCATCGCGCACAATGTGGGCGGCCAGCATGACCAGCAGGGCCAGCAGCGCTGGCAGAAAAAAAACGATCCCCACTTTATGGCGCAATTTGAGTTCGTAATAGGGCCGCATGGAACGGGCGCTTTTTTTCAACGGCGTGAATCCTCTGGCGCAAGTATATCCCAGAACTACCGGCGGGCGGCCGGGCATCTTGCGCCAAGTGTGGTATATTTTGCCTGTAAGCGCTCCCTCATTGAATGTGCAAAGCCATACTGCGAACTGAGGAAGAACTATGAACGAAAGAATTCTGATCATCGAAGACGACCAGGCCATTTTGAAAATCCTCCAGCGCGGTTTGACCTACGAAGGATACACCGTGGACACCGCCACCGAAGGCCGCAGCGGATTGATGCTGGCGCGCGATCACCAGCCCGACCTCGTCATTCTCGATTGGATGCTGCCCGGCATGGACGGCCTCGAAGTCTGTCATCGTATGCGGACGGCCAGCGGGTCGGTCCCGATCCTGATGCTCACCGCCAAAGACTCCGTCCAGGACCGCATCCAGGGTCTGGACGCCGGGGCGGACGACTACCTGGTCAAGCCGTTCAACCTCGACGAACTGCTGGCGCGCGTGCGCGCCCTCCTGCGCCGCACCCAGCCCGACCGCGTCCCCGTCCTGAAATTCGCCGACCTGACCCTCGACACCGGCTCCCGCCAGGCCTCGCGCGGCAGCCGCCTCATCCAGCTGACCGCCAAAGAGTACGAATTGCTCGAACTCTTCCTGCGCCATCCCAAACAGGTGCTGACCCGCGAAGTCATCTTCGACCGCGTCTGGGGGTACGACTTCGGCGGCGAAAGCAACGTGCTGGAAGTCTACATCCGCTACCTGCGCCAGAAACTGGAGGAGGGCGGAGAACCCCGCCTCATCCACACCCTGCGCGGCGTCGGCTATGTGATGCGCGAAAATTCCTGATCGCCGCCCGATAGTTGAGCGCCCCGTGTCCATCCGCGACCGTCTGACGCTGTTTAATATCGTTTTGCTGGGCGGACTTTTTATATTCTTCGGCGTGGTCTCCTACAGCGTCGTCACCATTCTTCTCTATAACCAGATAGACAACGCCTTGCAGCGGACCTCCGAGCAGATCGTCAGCCAGGTCCACATTGACGTCACCGGGGCGATGGGCGGCGGGATCGTGGCCCCCAGCCTGAGATCCACCTCGAATATATTTGTCCAGGTTTGGGACACCCAGCAGTTGGTGGATTATTCCCCCAACCTCGGCAATTTCAACAAACCGCTGGATAGCGTCGGCATCCGCAAGCCTCTGCCGTCTTACCGCGACGTGACGCTCGACGACAGCGTCCGCCTGCGCGTGTTGAGCGTCCCGCTGGTGTCCGAAGGCCGGCGCGTGGGCGTGGTGCAGGTGGCCGCCACGCTGGACGTGGTGGACTCGGCGCGCCGCAACCTGCTCTCGGTGCTGGCTTTCACCACCATTCTGGGGATTGCCATCTCCGCGCTGGCTTCGCAAGCCTCCGTCAAACAATTCCTGCTGCCGCTCGACACCATTGCAAGCGCCGCCGACCAGATCAACCGCGCCGACGACCTTTCGCGCCGCGTCCCCTACGAAGGCTCAGACGAGGACGAGATCGGCCAACTGGTCCACGCCGTCAACCAGACGTTCGAACGGCTCGAAGTCCTCTTCACCTCCCAGCAGCGTTTCATCGCCGACGTTAGCCACGAACTCCGCACCCCGTTGACGGTCATCAAAGGCAACGTGGATTTGATGCGCCGCATGAGGGAACTCGACCCAGACCTACTCGACAGTATCGACCAGGAAGCCGGCCGCCTCACCCGCCTTGTCACCGACCTGCTGCTGCTCGCGAAGGCCGAAGCGGGGTCCCTTCCGTTGACGAAGGCCAGCGTCGAACTGGATACGCTCCTGCTGGAAGTCATCCCTGAAATGCGGGTGCTGGCCGGGAACAAGATCCGCGTTAAATTGACGGAGATCGACCAGTTGCAGGTGTACGGCGACCGCGACCGCTTGAAGCAGGTCCTGCTCAACCTGATTGCCAACGCCATTCAGTACACGCCGGCCGGGGAGGAGGTGTTCCTCAGCCTCGCCCGCGTCGGCGACCGCGCCCGGTTGATCGTGCGCGATACCGGTCCGGGCATTCCCGCCGAAGACCTGCCTTACATCTTCGAGCGTTTCTATCGCGCCGAAAAGTCGCGCACGCGCTCCGCCGCGGGCGGTTTTGGGCTGGGGCTGTCTATCGCGCATTGGATTGTGGAACAGCACGGGGGAAGGATCGAAGTCAACTCCCGCGAAGGCCGGGGGACGACCTTCGCGGTCTGGCTGCCGCTGGCAAAGTAGCCCCGCGCTCAGGGCAGACCGATCTGGTCGCGGGCCTGCCGGCACAGACTCGCTCCATATTTAAGATGCCACTCTGCCACCGCGGGGCTGCTGGTTTTCCCCGCGGCTGCGTCCGCATAGATGGGCGCGCCGTAGTGGACGTATCGCTGGGTCTGCGCGGACCAGTTCCACTCGCCGCGGCTGATGACGCCGATCCCCCCGTTGTAGCCCGCCAGCGCCAGGCGCGCATCGCCCCCGGCGCGCGCCAGCGACTCGGCCAGGTAGGCCAGCCCGCGGCGGGCGTTCGTATCGGGGTCGAAAGGGGAGTCGGCGGCGGAGAAATGGAACGGCATGACCTGGAATAAGCCGATCGCTCCAGATCTGGAGAGGGCGCGCTCGTATCCGCACGATTCGATCTGCATCACGGTCGCGGATAGATTCGGGTCGAGGCCGAATTCCGCCGACCACGCCGCCAGCCGCGCTCCCCAGTATTGGATTTCGGGCGTGAAGACGGGCGAGATGCTCTGCGCGTAGCCAGAATTAAGAAGAGGCAAACTGGCGGGCGGGCTGACCGATTGCGCGGCAGGCTGGAGAGGCAAGGGCGCGGCGGCGATATGGCTGTATGCGAGTAACGCTAGAAGTCCGCTGACGAGCAGCACGGTCAACGGTGGGATCAGCAAGCCAGACGAACAACCGCTTCCCTGTGGAGAAGCGGTTGTCCAAAATTCGGGTTGGGATTCGACGCGGGGACGAGGCATGAGTTCACAGATATTAAGGAAAGGACACGGACGGAGGTTGAGCGGATAATCGGGATTCAGGGGCGTGTCCCGCGGAAGGCGGGGAAAGTCACGACTCGCGCTGCTGGTTGGGCGTGTCGAACCCGAGCGGGTGGTAGGTCGGTTCGGGACGGGCCGAGGAGAAGCTGGATTGCGTCATCGGCTTGGGAGCGGGACGCGCGAAGCTGGAAGCGGGGCGGAGTCCCGAGGGCTGCGCGGACGCGGGTTGGTAGGGACGCGGCGCGTAGTTCGACGCGGTCGAGAAGAGACGGTCGCCCGCGAGGGAGAAAGTCCCGATGATGAGGACGCGGATCAGCCAGATCATCACGGCTACAAAGATCGGGATGACTTTGGTGAGCGTGGCGCTGCTGACCACCGTGCCGGCCGCCGCGCTGGAATGGTTCACGATGGCTACCGAGACGCCCCACCAGGTGAGCGCGGCGTTGAAGCCTGCGCCGAGCAGCCACGCGCCGAAGAGATACCAGATCTCGGCTGGCTCTTCACGCCCCTGTTCGGGCGTGAAGATGCGGGCGATGCCGGCGAAGTCAATGCCGCAAAAAGCCAGGGCCAGGATGGAGGCCCAGCGCATACCGGCGAAGGTCAGGCCGCCGAGCAGGTCGAGCAGGGCGAACTGGGTGGTGCTGAAGTTGAAGATCTCGAAAGCCAGCAGGGCGCCGAGGATCATCAGTCCCCAGGTCGCGCCGCGGTTGAAGCGGCGTCCCCGTCCAAGACTGCGCCAGAGCGCGCCGATGCCGTCGCCGGGTTTGTATTTCGAATACACAGAATTCATCTCGACCTCCTTTGGGTGGGTGAATTGGGGAGATTTTAGAACATGTGTTCTATTTTGTCAAGAGGGCAATTTCCTCCGACAAGCAGTTTTCCGCCAGGGACGTTTCGCGGCGATAGAGCGCGGATCGGTCTGCCTGCCTGGAAAAGCCGGCTTTTCCCGTTCACGGTCCGGCGGGATGGACAGGGTATAATCCAATCACGGAGGAGAACATGTCGCTTCATTCCGAAATTCTCGAACAACCCCAACAGATCGCGGCCCTTTTACGCGATCAAAAACAGACCGTCCAGGAGATTGCCCGCGTCGTCCGCGCCCGCGGCGTGCAATACGTCCTGGTCGCCGCTCGCGGCACGTCCGATAACGCCGGGCGTTACGCCAACTACCTTTGGGGCGCGCATAATGGACTTCCGCTCGCGCTCGCCGCGCCCTCGCTCTTCACCTGCTATCAGTCCCCGCCGCGCCTGCGCGACGCGCTGGTCGTCGGCATTTCTCAATCGGGACAATCGCCCGACATCGTGAGCGTGCTGGAAGAGGGCCGGCGGCAAAATTGCCTGACGCTCGCCATCGTCAATACCCCCGATTCGCCGCTCGCCCGCGCGGCCGACCTCGTCCTCGACATCCAGGCGGGGGAGGAAAAAGCCGTGGCCGCGACGAAGACGTACACCGCCGAACTGGCGGCTGTCGCCATGCTTTCGGTCGCGCTGGATCCGTCCGCGGCGCGCTGGGACGAGCTGGCCGCCGTCCCCGCGTTCGCGGCGCAAAGTCTCGCGCTCGACGCGGACGTCGCGCGCCTGGCGCAGCGCTATCGTTACATGCGTCAATGCGTGACGCTGGGACGCGGCTTCAATTACGCCACCGCGTTCGAGTGGGCGCTGAAACTGAAAGAGTTGACCTACACCGTGGCCGAGCCGTATTCTTCCGCCGATTTCCAGCACGGACCGATCGCGATGGTCGAGGATGGATTCCCCATCCTGGCGGCCGCGCCCACGGGGCAGACGCTCGACTCGCTGCGCGCTCTGCTGTCCAAATTACGGGAGGAGCATCGCGCCGAGCTGGTCGTCCTCTCCGACGACGCGTCGACTCTCGACCTGGCCCAATCGCCCATTCCGCTCCCCTCCGGGATTCCCGAATGGCTGACGCCCATCGTCGGCATTCTCCCCGCGCAGCTTTTTGCCTGTCATCTCACCTCGGCGAAGGGACTCGACACCGAGCGCCCGCGCGCGATCTCCAAGGTCACCGAGACGCGCTGAGCCCGGGGAAAGGCGCTTGAATCGAAGGCGCGGCATGGCGCGCGCGGACGGCGGAGGCTGTCCCTGCCTCGAAATGGGTACGCGGGGAATCAAAAACGGTTCCTGAAAGTATGGAACCGTTTTTTGGGTTTGGAGGGCGATTTTCTTTTTATCCTTGATGCTGTAGCTTATTGGTAGCCTGCGATTTTATAGCGAAGCAAACCAATTTTTATCAATTGACACTTTTTCAACTTGAATTTTTTCAGTTTTTACGCCTAAAGCCAATTCTCTCAATTTTTCGACCAACTGATCTCCATCTATCAAATCAATAGCAGGCGCGCCATCTCGCGTCGCTTCTCGAACAGCATCTTTTGTGAAAGTTCCCGTCGTAACCAGTAAGCCTTTATCTGCTCGTCCTACCATTGCGCCACGAAAATCTCTTACTTGACCTGCTCCGACTGCGCCTTGCCAGCGTTTACACTGAAATATGACGTGAAAGCTCAATAAACCGCCTAGTCGCATGATACCGCGACCATCTATACCGCCATCGCCACTACGACCTGTAATTTCGACTTGAATAAATCCAGATTCTCGTAAAAATCGCTGCGTCAATCTCTCAAAAGCGGATGGCTCCATTTTCATCAGAGCTTCGAGTAATTCATCTTGCCAGGTAAGCGTTTTGCTTTCTTCATCAACTTCGTTGGTTTCTGCACGCTCTGCCCGTAATTGTTCGCGAACCACTCTTACAACTTCTTTTTCGTTTACTTCAGCAAGGTTTCTGCCTTCAGGAGTTAATGCCCAAATACCCCGACTGGAATTTTCAAGAATACTATATCTTTTGAAATAACTACGCGTCCATGCTAATCGATATTCAAATTCAGTCTGCCCGCCACGTTTTGAATCGTGCAGAATATCTAATTGCTCATCGTGCAAGCCGAGAATTTCTGCTACTTTACTGTTGATTTCTTCGACCGTCCCCGAACCACCCAACTCCTTCATAGCTCGGAGTAAAGGATTCATCATTGTGTCGTAAGTGGGTAAACTATTTTTTGACATTGTTGACCTTTGAAATGACGATGGAATAATAGGCTATCTATGAACTGTACGGCCAAATACTGTAACCGCATTATAAAACTTATTGCTTCAAAGCGAAACTATCACTCCGTATTAATTTCCTAACACAACTCGCCGTACTTTAAACATAGGCTAAAACAAAAGCCCTATAACCCCATCATCTCAAGATTTGACCTCCGCCGAAGCCTCCACCGACAAATGCGTCGGCATCATCTACCGACACCGTCTGCATGAAATTGCCATTCACGACGTAGTCTAACAAGCTGCCCACTTCCCCCTACCCCTCATACCTCCTCGTATTCAAATGCGTGATGGCGATTGCCAGCGCGTCGGCGGCGTCGTCGGGTTTGGGGATTTCCTTCAATTGCAGGAGGACGCGCGTCATCTCCTGCACCTGTCTCTTGTCCGCGGAGCCGTATCCCGCCACGGCTTGTTTGACCTCGTTGGGCGTGTACTCGAAGACCTCCAGTCCCGCCTGTTGGAGGGCGAGCAGCGCCACGCCGCGCGCCTGTCCCACCGCGATGGCGGTTGAGACGTTACGCTGGAAGAACAATTTCTCCACGGCGGCGGTATCGGGTTTGTGTTTCTTCAGCAGGGAACGCAGGCCGCGGTAGAGACTCTCCAGCCGCGCGGGGACGGAGTCCGTTTTCGGGGTGAGGATCACGCCGAAGGAGACCGCGTCCAGCCTCCCGTCGGGTTCGAGGCGCACCAGTCCGTAGCCGGTGGTGGCGAGGCCGGGGTCAATTCCGAGAGAGAGGGTCATAAGAAAAAATTCTGAACTCAGCAGCCTGAATTCAGAATTTTCGTTTACGCGGCTTCGAGGGCGGCCAGCGCTTCGTCGGAGAGTTTCACGTTGTGGAACACGCTCTGAACGTCGTCGAGTTCCTCGAGGCCCTCCACCAGCCGCAGGACCGAGAGCGTGGACTCGGCGTCCAATTCCAGCTCCTGCTTGGCGATCAGGCGCAGTTCGGCCTCGTCGGGGGTGACGCCCGCCTGGTGGAGCGCGTCGCTCAGGGTCTTGAACGCGTCGACCGGGGCGATGATCTCCACCGCCTCGCCGGCGTCCAGCACGTCGTCCGCGCCGGCCACCGCGGCGAGTTCGAAGGCCTTGTCGTAATTCATCTGGCTGGAGGGGAAGGAGAAGTACGCTTTGCGGTCAAACTGCCAGCCCACCGCGCCGGCCTCGGCCATGTTGCCGCCCGCCTTGCTGAACGCGTGACGGAGGTCCGAGATGGTGCGGTTGCGGTTGTCGGTGACGCAGTCCACCATGAGGGCCGCGCCGTGCGGGCCGTAGCCTTCGAGAGTCAATTCCTCGAACGAGCCGGCCTCTTTGTCTTCGCCGGTGCCGCGGCGGATGGCGCGCTCGATGTTGTCCTTCGGCATGTTGCCGGCGCGCGCTTTTTCGATGGCGAGTTCGAGACGGAAATTCGTCCCCGGGTCGCCGCCGCCCAGACGCGCGGCCATGGCGATCTCCCGCGCGAGACGGGTGAAAATGGCGCCTTTTTTCGCGTCTGCCGCGCCCTTTTTGCGTTTGATGGTTGCCCAATGGCTGTGACCAGACATTCGTACTCCTTCTTGTAAAACCGCTGACGTGGGGGATTGCTTTTGAGCGACAGAATTATAGCGGATTTACCCGCCCTTGCGAAGCGCTAGACGAAAAATCCGACTCCCATCGTCTTCGGCCCGCCGTGCGTGACGATGGCCGGCGGCAGCTCGTAGATGGGGACTTCGCCGCCTCCCTGCCACGACTGGAGGCTGGCCGCGAGGACCCGGGCCTCTTCCTCCGCCTCGACCTGCATCGCCGCCAGATACGCCTCCGCCGACCTCGGACATTCCTCGTGGACGATCTCCTCCAGCCGCGCCAGCGCGCGTTTGTGGGTGCGTTGCCGCTCGAAGGCCTCCACCTGTCCCGCGCGGATCGTCAGGATGGGTTTGATCTCCAGCAGTTCGGCCAGCAATTTGCTTGCGCCGCCGATCCGTCCGCCTTTGGCGAGATACTCCAGCGTGTGGACGAGGAAGTAGATGCGCCCGCGCGGGATCAGGTCTTCGAGTTTTGCCATGATCTCGTCTGCGGACTTTCCCGCCTTCGCCATGTCGTCCGCCAGCAGGACGAGCGAACCGAGGTTGCACGAGATTGTCTGCGTGTCCACCACGCGGATATCCGCGCCCGCGAATTCCTGCGCGGCGGTCTCGGCGGAACGCGTCGTCCCGCTGACCTTGGCCGAGGGCGCCACGACGATGACGCTCTCGCCCCGCGCCCGCGCCCGTTCGAAGATCGGATAGTACAGCGTCGGCTCGGGCGCGGCGGTCTTCGGCAGGACGGGCGAGGCCTTGAGTTTGGCGAGAAAAGCCGCGGTGTCAATCTCGCTGTCGTCGTGATAAGACTCCTCCCCGAACATGACGATCTGGGGGATGAGCGGGATGCCGCGCCGCTTCAACGTTTCGCGCGGCAGGCTGCAGGTGGTATCTGCGACGATGATGGTCATGGCATTCTCCCGGTCTGTTTTCGGTTGGACGTCGTCGTTGCGAGGCGTTCGCGGACGATCTCCCCGTCAGGCGGGGAGCGCCTCGCGCCGCTCGCGAGGATGTCAAATTATTGTATGCCGACTCCCGTCATAGTGAGAATATGAGTTTTGTCCCGTTTATCCGGGCCATATTTCTCGTGGATGGTATCATTCCCTCAAAAGGAGGCAGGTATGCAGGCAGTCGTGTTGATCGTCGTGATCGGGCTTGCGGGCGGCATGGCGGTGGGATTGCAAAGCCCGCTCGCGAGTATGATGAGCCAGAGACTCGGCACATTGGAAAGCGTCTTCATCGTCCACGCGGGAGGGGCGCTGGCCGCGCTGATTCCGCTCTTGTTCCTCGGCGGCGGGAAGTTGAGTCAGTGGCGGACGCTGCCGTGGTACGCGCTGCTGGCGGGAGTCTTCGGGCTGGCGGTGATCGGCGCCATCAGTTACATGATCCCGCGCATCGGCGTGGCGGGTTCCATCATCACAATCGTGGCGGGACAACTCCTCGTCGGGATGATCCTCGATCACTTCGGCTGGCTGGGCGCGCTCGAACGTCCGCTCGACGCGCCGCGCCTGCTGGGAATGGCGATCGTCCTGCTCGGCGTCTGGCTGACGGCGAAATAAAAAGACAGCCGCTTCACGGCTGTCTTTTGTGGGCGCTGAGGGACTCGAACCCCCGACATCCTCGGTGTAAACGAGGCGCTCTAACCAACTGAGCCAAGCGCCCGACGCCGACATTATACACTATTGAGCTTCACGGGTTGGCGTTGACCTGTCTCACGACCAGGTCGGAGAACGAAACTGTGACGGGCGAATCCGCCGCGGCGCGGACGTACACTCCCAGCGAGCCGTTCGGCAGGACGGGATCGTCCACGCTGAACTGGTAGTGGTCGTTCAGGAAGAAGCGCAGCTCGCGTCCCACCGCCCAGACTGCGATCCGCACCCGGGCCGGGATGCCGCGCGGCGCGTCGCTGGAGAAGACGGGGAGCTTCAACGGCGCGCGCGTCCCGTTGACGACGCGGTCGGCTTTGATCTCGCCGTTGCAGTTCAAGCCGAAGCGGTAATACGCGGTCGGGGCGGCGCGCACGAGGAATCCATACTCGCCCGCGCCGCGGCACAGGTTGAGACTGGCTGCGATCTCGGCGTAGAAATTCTCGACGAGCAGGTCTTGATGCAGGCTCATCCGATATACGTCCGGCTCGGCGGCCAGAGTCAGCCGTCCATTGATGAGGTAGTCCTTGCCGTTGGACCAGTTCGCGGGATCGGTGAAATCGTCTGTATAGAGGACCTTGCCGAGGCCGGGACTCCAATCGGGGGTGGCGGTGGGCAGGGTCGCGGCCGACGGGGTGGGCGTGTCGGTGGGCGGGAACCAGACCGGGGTCGGGGAGGGAAGCGGGGTCGCCGTCGGCGGGACGGGCGTCGCGGCGCCGGGCGGTTTTCTGTCCAGCGCGGAGCAGGCGGCGAGCAGGAGCGTCGGCAGGAGGAGGAGCGGCGCGGCGCGCGTCGAAATTCGTCGAAATTTCGGGGTCGAAAAACGGCGTTGATTCACGAGAATATTGTACAATAGCGCGGCATAAAATTCCATTCGGTTACGAACCGCTCAGGAGAATCTCATGACCGAGAAATCTGTGTTGGTGACCGGCGCGTGCGGCGAGATCGGGCAGGCGCTGGTGCAGGGACTGGCGGCGCGCGGCGGCTATCGCATCGTCACCGCGGACCTGGCTCCGCTCCCCGATTCCATCCACGCCCTCTCCGCTGAACATGTGCAGGGCGACCTCGTCAATCGGGTCAAGCAGTTCTACGATTACGATTTCGACATCATCTATCATCTGGCCGCCTCGCTTTCGTCGAAGGCGGAGGTGGCCACCGAGGAGGCGCACCGCATCAACGTCGAGGGGACGATGCAGCTGCTGATGCTGGCCGCGTATAAATCCGAGAAATATAAAAAACCGGTCAAGTTCCTGTTCCCCAGTTCGATTGCCGCCTACGGGATGGCCGATCTCGAAGAGAAGCAAAAGGCGGGACGCGTGAAGGAGGAAGACCACGACAACCCGCACACGATGTATGGATGTAACAAACTGTATTGCGAAAAATTGGGGATGTATTACGGACATTTCCATGGACAGAAACACCTCGATCCCGCGCCCCCGGTCATGCTGGACTTTCGGGCGATCCGCTTCCCCGGGCTGATCTCGGCCTTCACCCTCCCCAGCGGCGGGACGAGCGACTACGGGCCCGAGATGCTCCACCACGCCGCGGACGGCAAACCCTACGCCTGTTTCGTCCGCGAGGACACGAAGATCTCGTTCATGGCGATGCCCGACGCCATCAAGTCCTTGCTGATGTTGACGGACGCGCCGCGCGAGCGGTTGACGCGGCAGGTTTACAACATCGCCGCGTTCGCCCTCACCGCGGGCGAGTTCCGCGACCGCGCCGTGAAGGCCTTCCCCGGCGCGGAAATCGTCTTCGAGCCGAACCCGCGCCGGCAGGGCATCGTCGACTCGTGGCCCGAAGATTTGGACGACTCGCGCGCCCGCGCCGACTGGGGCTGGAATCCCGATTACGACGCGGATAAATTCTTCGAGGAGTATTTCCTGCCGGAGATCAGGAAGAGGTATGGGAGGTAGGGGCGCGTGGCGCGTAAGTGAAGAAAGAGGAAAGAAGAAAGAACCGCCCTCATCGGGCGGTCTCGTTCTTGCTTGCCTTGCATGGATACCGTGAAAGCATTATAATTTCTCCATGCCGATAAAATCCATTGCAGATGCGGCAACCGCAGATCTATATCATGGCCGCAACACTTCGCGTGTTCGAAGGTTTCCTCAAAACATTATTTCTGCGGCATTACGTAAATTGGATGTTCTCAACTCCGCGCATCGTTTGGATGATTTGCGCTCTCCCCCGGGAAATCGTCTTGAAAATCTGAAAGGCGAGCTTGTCGGTTATTACAGTATTCGTATCAACGAACAATGGCGAATAATTTTTCGCTGGGAAAACGGCGCAGAAGATGTTGAAATCGTTGATTATCATTAAAGGAGTATCTCATGCTTCCTGAGAATCGAATTCCCACTCATCCCGGTGAAATTCTGCTTGAGGAATTTCTGAACCCTCTTGGGTTATCGCAAGTTGCTTTTGCCGAGCATCTTAAAATTCCCGTCCAGCGCGTGAATGAGATTGTGCGCGGCAAGCGCGGCGTTACTCCCGAAACGGCATGGCTGTTTGCCGAGGCGCTTGGCACGTCTCCTGAATTCTGGTTGAACTTGCAGGCGAACCATGATCTTGCTTTATATCGTCCCAGGCGGACGGTGAAGCGAATTCCTATGGCCGCGTAGGGCCAGGCAGGAGACCGCCCGACGAGGGCGGTCTCTTGATTTGGTAGAATTGCCCAATCGTGAAATATGCCAGGTCGAGATAAGGTCAAGACATGCTTTTGGACGCGGAATTCACGGAAAAGACAATCCGTGCTGTTCGTGAAATCCGCGTACCAGGAAGCAAAACTTCCAGATTCCGGGATGCTTTTGTGAATTCTCACTTCAACCTCATCGCTTCGATCTATGACCGCGCCATCCCGTTCAAGCGGCTGGAGCGGACTCTCCAGGTCCTCGGCCTGCCCCACGCCGGGATTCTCCTCGACGCGGGCGGCGGGACGGGACGCGTGGCCGAGGCGCTTCGTCCGCACGTGGGATCGGTCGTCGTGGCCGACGTCGCGCGCGGGATGCTCGTGCAGGCGCGGCAAAAAGGGTTGGACGCCTCCTCCGCCGAAACGGAACGCCTGCCCTTCGCGGACGGCGTCTTCGACCGCGTCCTCATGGTGGACGCGCTGCACCACGTCGTTCATCAGGGCGAGACCGTCCGCGAACTTTTCCGCGTCCTCAAACCCGGCGGACGGCTCGTCATCGAGGAACCCGACCTGCGGACCTTCGCGGTCAAGTTGATCGCGGTGGGGGAGAAGCTCGCGCTGATGCGCAGTCATTTCCTGTCGCCGCCGCAGATCGCCGCGCTGCTGCCTCCTGAAGCGCGGACGCGCCTCGAAGCCGAGGATCACACCGCCTGGGTCATCGTGGAAAAATAAATGCGAACCCGCGCCGCCGCCATCCTCATCCAGAACAACTCCCTCGCGCTCCTGGAGCGCCACCGCGCGGGGATGCATTATTTCACCTTCCCCGGCGGCGGCCTGGACGCGGACGAGACTCCCGAACAGGGCGCCGTCCGCGAGACGCGGGAGGAGTTGGGAGTCGAAGTGCGCGTCGTCCGGCTGGCGGCGAAGGTCTGGTTTCGCGGCGACCCGCAGTTTTTCTTCCTCGTCGAGCAGACGGGCGGGGAGTTCGGAAGCGGCGCGGGCGAGGAGTACGCGTCGGACCTGGACCCCGCGCGGGGGACGTACGAACCGGTCTGGATGCCGCTCGAGCAGGCGACCGTCCAAAACGTCCTGCCGAAGTCGGTCGCCGCGCTGGTCCAAAAATCCCATCCCGATAACTGGCCTGCCGAGGCGTTGACTTTCACAGAAGGCTGAAAATTTCCCATCGCCAAATCCATTGAACCGCCAAGGACGCGAAGTTCAATTGCATTTCTTTGCGGCCTTTGCGGTAAATTTTGACGTAATTTCCGAGGGTGGACTCCTTCGCAAGCGCGGGAGACTGTGGTTAAATGGACGCAGGAGTTTCGCCATGTCCCAAGACCTCGACCTCGTTGCATTTCTCAAAGCCTTTCCCGCCTATCCCACTACCGACGCGCTCGACCGTCTCCGCCTCAGCGAGTACGCGCGCCTCGACGTGAACTCCCAGGTGTATCTCGATTACACCGGCGGCGGTCTCTACGCCGAGTCGCAAATTCTCCGCCATCATCGCCTGCTCAGCGAACACGTCTTCGGCAACCCCCATTCCACCAATCCCGCCTCGCAAGCCTCCACTGAACTCGTGGAGCATACCCGCGAATACATCCTGCGTTTCTTTCGCGCCGACCCGGACGAGTACACGGCGGTCTTCACCGCCAACGCCAGCGGCGCGCTCAAGATCGTCGGCGAGTCCTATCCCTTCGACTCCAACTCGCGCTACCTGCTCACGTTCGACAATCACAACTCGGTCAACGGGATTCGGGAATTTGCCCACGCCCGCGGCGCCGAGGTGACGTACATTCCCGTTGCCCTGCCCGACATGCGCGTCGACGCTTCGCAACTCGACCGCGAACTGGCGCGGCCCAAAGAGGGCGGGTTCAACCTTTTCGCGTTCCCGGCGCAATCCAATTTCTCGGGCGTCCAGCATCCCCTCGACTGGATCGCGCGCGCCCGCTTCCACGGCTGGGACGTGCTGCTCGACGCGGCCGCCTTCGTCCCGACCAACCCGCTCGACCTCTCCGCGGTCCACCCCGACTTTGTGCCGATCTCGTTCTACAAAATGTTCGGCTACCCGACGGGCATCGGAGCGCTCATCGCCCGCAAAGAGGCGCTCCGCAAGCTGCGCCGTCCCTGGTTCGCGGGCGGGACGATCACCGTCGCTTCGGTGCAGGGAGATAAATACTACCTCGCCGACGGTCCCGCCGCGTTCGAGGACGGCACGCTCGACTATCTCAACATCCCCGCGGTGGAGATCGGTCTCAAGCACCTTGAGTCCATCGGCTACGAACTGATCCACGAACGCGTCCGCATGTTGACCGGCTGGCTGCTCGAAAACCTGGCGGCGATGAAACACTCGACGGGCGCGCCCCTCGTCCGCATTTACGGACCCGCCGTCCCCGAGGGGCGAGGCGGCTCGGTGACCGTCAACTTTTTCGACAAGGACGGGAATCCGATTGACCATCGCTTCATCGAGAGCGAGGCCAACAAAGTCAACATCTCCCTGCGGACGGGGTGTTTCTGCAACCCCGGCGCGGGCGAGGTGGCGCTGAACATCTCGCGCGTCGAGCTGGACGTCTGCTTCACCCAGCCGGGTCACGAAGAGCGCCTGAGCGTGGACGATTTTCGTCTCTGCATTGACGGCAAGTCCAGCGGCGCGGTGCGGATCTCGGTCGGGATGGTCAGCAATTTTCAGGATGTGCGGGCGCTTTTGAAATTTGCGGAAGGGTTGTTGCAGTAGCGGAACCGGCGTTCAATGAGACAGCCGCTTTGAAGCGGCTGTCTTTTTTATTCGTTGTCGCCGTTCCACACGCGGTAACCGAGGGCGGAGAGGATGAACTCCACCGCGAGGTCGGCGGTGCGGTTTTGCACGTCGAGGATGGGATTCACTTCGACGAGGTCCATGCCGACGAGTTTGCCCGTCTCCGCGATCAGTTCGCAGACGAGGTGGCCCTCGCGCTGCGTCAACCCCGCGGCCACGGGCGTCCCCACCCCGGGCGCGTGGCGCGGGTCGAGCGCGTCCATGTCGAAGGAGAGATAGATCCCGTCCGTGTCCTGGCTTACGCGGTCAATGGCTTTCATGACGCACTGATACATGCCAAAGCGGTCGAGCTGCTCCATGCCCTGCACCATCACGCCGGCCGCGCGCAGGTTGGCTTTTTCGCCGGGGTCGAGGTCGCGCGCCCCGATGACCGCGATCCGCTTCGGGTCCACGACGGGAACCGCCTCGTCCCAGAGTTGGACGAGGCGCCGGTCGCCGAGGCCCGCGAGGGCGGCGAGCGGCATCCCGTGGATGTTGCCCGAGGGCGTGGTCTCGGCGGTGTTGAAGTCGGCGTGCGCGTCCACCCAGATGACGCCGAGTTTTTTGAATTTGGCCGCGCCGCGAATGGAGGCGTACGCCAGGCTGTGGTCGCCGCCGAGGACGAGGGGGAAGTGTCCCGCCTGCATACAGACGGCGACCGCGCCGGCCACGCGGCGTCCCATCGGCACGATGCAGTCAATGTATTTCAACTTTGGCTCGGAGATCGAACACATCTCCGCAATCGGGACTTCGATGTTGCCCTTGTCTTCCACCGCGTATCCCAGGCTTTCGAGACGCGGCTGCAACTGGGCGTAGCGGATGGCGCTGGGGCCCATGTCCACGCCGCGGCGGTCCGCGCCGAGGTCAACGGGGATACCGATAATGTCTATTTGCATAAGATTCTCCAATCATTTCCGTATTGACGGTTATTCTGAACCAGTGTATTATAAATTCAGTCACCTGGCGTAGTCGTGCGAAAGCGCGGGTTGGGTTGCAGGCGCCAAGAACCTGCATAAAAGCATCCCCAACTAGCCAGGTACTTGTTTTTAAGGCGGATAATCAACAATCTTGACTTTCTTCGATGGTGTTAATTGATTCCCTGTCCGAGCCAGGCCAGCCAACATATCGGCAGTCTGTAAACCGTCGTTCTTTGACGCAGGCGTTGCCTTGACTTCGCTGAGGTATGCGGCGGATTTTAATGTCATTGACAGTGTTCTGCGTAGCACGTTTCTGAATGACCGTTGTTCTTTTTTTCCGTCATAGAGCAAAATGGAATTGTCAAGGAGGGAAGCAGGAATAACCTGGATGGTCTGTGCGATGAAATTCGCGAGAATTTGCTCGCCGCTCATCTTGCGAAATTCCTGCGGAATGCGGCGTTTGTCAATTCGTAATACGATGGCCAAAGGAAAATCGAGTTCCGCCGTTATGTAATGTCGAAATTTTCTACGGATATCGTCGGCGGTTTTGACATAATGGAATTCAAAAGAATCGGAAAGATGCAGTTGCTGTCGCAATGGGGAAACGTCAATTTCGCGGTCGCGAGACGATACCGCGGCAACCAGCAGAAGATCCGATGAGCCGCGTCGAAAACGAAAGCCAGGATCCCCCGACCAATCCACATAGATATATGACGTCATTCCGATGCGCTCACGTTATTTCTTTCCGTTCCATTCGTCAATCAAACGCTCGAAGAATTCATCGAGATATTTTAACCGCTCCTCCGCGATGGCGCGCGCCGTGGACGTGAACATGCGCTCGCGGACTTTCCGCAGTTTGAAGAGATGCTCGTGGTAGGCGCTGTGCGGCTCGCCTTCGACCTCGCGGCCGCTTTCCAAAAATTGACGGGACGGCTCCGCGTACCACGGCGTCCCCGCCAGGGACGCGTAACCGATGGCGCGCGCCGCGCCGATGGCTCCCAGCACGTCGAGTTTGTCGGCGTCGAAGAGGACCTTCGCTTCAAGCGTTTCGGGTTTCTCGGTCCCGCGATAGCGGTGGGCGCGGATGCAATGCTGGACGGCCGCGATGCGTCCCGCCTCCCAGCCCTCGGAGGCGAGAACCTGCGCGGCGAATTCCGCCGAGGCGTGATGGTGGTCCGCGCGGGAGGCGTGTCCGGGCGTCGCGCCCTCCGCGTCGTGCAGCAGCGCCGCAGCGCGGACGATGTCCAGGTCCGCGCCCTCGGCTTCGGCCAGCCGTTCCGCCATCCGATAGACGCGCAGGACGTGGTCGAAATCGTGGACGGGATCGGCGTCCGCGTACCAGGCGCGGGCTTGTTCGATGGTGGGCATTATCCGTTCTCCCCCAGTTCCTCGCGCATGGATTCGTTCCAGTGGACGCCCTCGCGCGCCATGAAGTATGCGCCCAGGACGGTCGGCGCGAGCCAGAGCGCGATGTGGAGGACGAGGGTATAGCCGGTGGCCATGGCCTTGTCCACGCCGTAGGCTTGCAGGATGGCGATGCCCGGCGTGTCGAACGTCCCGACGTAGCCCGGCGCGGACGGGAGGGTGGTCGCGAGCGTCACGATGCCGTTCATCAGCATCAGCGCGAAGAACGAGACGTTGAAGTCGAAGGCGTGCATGACGAACCAGTATTTGCCCGTCTCGAAAAGCCAGATGACAACCGTCGTGACGAAGACCATCAACACGTTGGCGGGGGAGCGCAGCGACGCCAGCCCATCCAGGAATTTATTCATCACGCTGATGATTTTTTCGTGCAGGCGTTTCGGCGTGAGACGTTCGATGAACCACAGCCCGACGCGCGCCGTCGTTTGCGGGAACATGGCCGCCAGCAAAAAGATTCCCAGCGCGCCGAGGAAAGCCGCCGACCCCCAAACCGCCAGCGATTGGATGTCGCCGATGAAGCCCGAGTCGCTGTTGACGCGCGCCAGTTCGGGCAGGTTGAGGAAGACGAAGGCCAGCATCACCACGCCGTCGAAGACGCGCTCCACGATGACGGTCGCCAGCGAGGCGGAGACGGGGACGCCCTCCTTGCGTTTCAGGATCACCGCCCGCAAAACCTCCCCCGCGCGGAACGGATAAATATTATTGCCCATGTAGCCGATACACACGATGGGGAACATCCTGTTGGTCGGGATGGGCTTAATCGGACGCAGCAGGTAATGCCAGCGCCACGCCCGCGCCCAAAGTCCCACGAGATAGACGGCCACGCCGGGGATCAGCCACCAATACCGCGCCGACTTGACCGCGATCCAAAAAGAGTCCCACTCCAGGCCGTGGACGGCCCAGTACACAAAAACGAGGCTGATGACCAGCCCCAGCCAGAATTGCCAGCGTTTCATGCCGGCGATTGTACCAGACGGTTTCTTTTTCCATGCTAAAATTGCGCCATGACCCCGCGTCCTCCCCGTCACGAAACAGCCCTATATTGCCTGGCTTTTCTCATCGCCCTCGGATTGCGCTTCGTCCGCCTCGGCGAACTTCCCCTCTCCGATTCCGAGGCGCGGCTCGCGCTGGACGCCCTCCACATCGCGCAGGGACAGCATCCCGCGCTCAGTTCCCACGTCGCCTATACCAGCCTCACCGCCGTCCTGTTCTTCATCTTCGGCAGTTTCAATTTCCTCGCCCGCTTCTGGCCCGCCGTATTCGGGACAGCGCTCGTCTTCGCGCCGCTCCTCCTCCGGGATCGGCTCACGCCGCGCCCCGCGCTCCTCCTCGCCTTCTTCTTCGCGCTGGACCCGGCCCTCGTCTCGCTCTCGCGACAGGCGGGCGGACCCATCCTCGCCGTGACCTCGTCCCTGCTCGCCGCCGCCTTCTGGACCCGCAGCCGGCCGCGCCTCGCGGGCGTTTTCCTCGCCCTGGCGCTTCTCTCCGGCCCCGCCCTCTGGCCCGGACTCCTCGGCCTGCTCCTCGCGTGGATGCTCGCCCAGTTCATGTCCGCGCGCCCCGCTCCCGCCGAGACGGAGTCGGACGCGGCCGCGCCCGAAAATGCTTCCGACGCCTCCTCTCCCGTCATTGTCCCGCTGAAGACCGATTACCGGGCGCTGGGCGCCGCCCTGCTCGCGACTCTCCTCGCCGTTTCGACTCTCCTCTTCCTCTCCCCGCAGGGACTGGGCGCGTGGCTGGCCTCGCTCCCCGACTATCTCAAAGGCTGGGTCTCGCCCGTCTCCGTGCCGGTCGGCCGTCTCTTCCTCGCGCTGGGCGTGTACCAATTGCTCGCCGTCCCCTTCGCGCTCATCGCCATCGGGCGCGGCTGGTGGGACGGCTCCGCCGACGCCATCCGCCTCAGCCTGTGGACGCTGGTCGCGATTCTGCTGGCGGCGTTTTATCCCGCCCGCCAGCCCGCGGACCTGGTCTGGGCGCTCGTCCCGCTGTGGACTCTCGCCGCGCTCGAATTGGCGCGTCACCTCGAATTTCCCCGCGAAGACCGCCTCGAAATCGTCGGGCTTGCCGCCCTCGTCATCCTCCTGCTCGCCTTCGCGTGGATGGACGTGGAGGCCTTACGCTGGACGACCATCCCTTCGCGGGAGGCCAACATCCGCCTGCTGCTGCTCGCCGGGGCGTTCGTTCTCCTGATCGTCAGCGCGGCGCTGGTGGGATATGGCTGGTCGGCGCGGGTGGCGCGCGTCGGCGCGGCGTGGGGCGCGACGATCCTCCTCGGCGTGTACACGCTCGGCGCGGCCTGGGGCGCGACGGGACTGCGCGACGAAAAAGCCGTCGAACTCTGGGATCTATCCCCGCGCATCGCGCAGGCGGACCTGCTCACGCTCACCGTGAACCAGACCTCGGAATGGGCTGTCGGTCAGACGGACTCCCTGCCGGTCCTCATCATCGGCGTGGACTCGCCCGCGCTGACCTGGGCGCTTCGCGGCCACAACCCGCAGAACGTCGTCGCCCTCGACCCGGCCTCCGCGCCCGAACTGGTCATCACGCCGACGCGCGACGACCTCGGCCTGGCCGCGGCCTATCGCGGGCAGGACTTTAACTGGCGCCTGTATCCCGCCTGGGATTCGTTTTCGTCCTATACCCTGGGCTGGCTCGCCTATCACGACCTCCCAACCGCGCCGGAGACAGTCATTCTCTGGGTCCGCGCCGACCTGTTCATTGACGCGGAAAAGCCATGAGAGATACGCCGAGCGCCGCAAACAACCCACAACCCGAAATTCAAAAACTGATGCCTGACGTCCCCTCCATCATCGCCATAGACGGTCCCGCCGCGTCGGGAAAATCTACCATCGGCAAACGTCTCGCCGACGACCTCGGTTACCTTTTTTTCGACACGGGCGTGATGTACCGCGCCGTCACGTGGAGCGCGCTCCAGCGCGGCGTGGACGTCCACGACGAGGCCGCGGCGACGCGCCTCGCCGAGGAAATGTCCATTGACGTCGCGCCCGCCTCGAAGTCCGATGGACGCGCCTGCGATGTGATCGTCGAGGGACGCGACGTCACCTGGGAGACGCGTCGTCCCGAAGTGGACGCGAACGTCTCCATCGTCTCCGCCTACGCGGGCGTGCGACTCGCCATGGGCAGTCAGCAGCGCCGCATCGGCCAGCGCGGCCGCATCGTGATGGTGGGACGCGATATCGGCACGGTCATCCTGCCCGAGGCGGACTTGAAGATTTACCTCGACGCTTCCGCCGAGGAACGCGCCCGCCGCCGCTTCGCGGAGATCATCGCGCGGGGCGGAGAGGCCGACTACGCGGAGATCCTCGCGAAGATCCACGCGCGCGACCGAATCGATTCGACGCGCTCGGTCGCGCCCCTGCGTCCCGCGGACGACGCGGTCATCGTGGACACCGAGGGGCTGTCTGCCGATGAAGTTTTCGCGCGCGTCCGCGAGCTGTGCAATGGATGAATACCGCGCGCCCCTGCGATTTCGAATCACCCGTCCCGTTTTGCGGGTCGTGTTTCGCGGGCTGTTTCATATTCTGGCGCGCGTGAAGATCACGGGACTTGACAACGTGCCGCTGGGCAAACCGTATGTGGCGGCGGTCAACCACGTCTCGATCTTCGACCCGCCGTTCGCGGCGGCCTTCTGGCCCGAGACGTTGGAGATCATCGGCGCGGCGGATGTGTTCGACAAACCCGGGCAGGGGCAGCTGCTCAAACTCTACGGCGTGACGCCCGTGCATCGCGGCGAGTACGACCGCGCCCTGCTCGAGTGGACGACGCGCGTCGTCAAGTCTGGCCGCCCGCTGTTCATCGCGCCCGAGGGCGGACGCTCGCGCGTGACGGCCATGCGGCGCGCGAAGCCGGGCATCGCCTACATCGTCGAAGAGACGCGCGCGCCGGTCCTGCCGGTCGGTCTCGTCGGCACGACCGACGATTTCTGGCAGCGCGCCCGCCGCGGCGAAAGGCCGAATTTGGAAATGCGCATCGGCAAGCCGATCCGCCTGCCCGTCGTCGAGGGGAAGGGCGCGGCGCGGCGCGAATCCCGCCAGCGCAACGCGGACCTGGTGATGCGTCACATCGCGGGGCTGCTGCCCGAGGAATATCGCGGGGTCTATGCCGAATCCGTCATCGCCGCCTCCTAAACCCGTCGCGGTAAAATTCCGCCCCGAATTGACGCGCGTCCCCGAATATCACTGGCGGCGCAGGTTGACGCGCCGCGTCTTGCGCGTCCTCATGCGTTTCCTCGTCGCGACGCGAATTGACCTCGCCGTGCGCGGCCTGGAAAATTTTCCCGAACGCGGCCCCGCGCTGCTCGTCCTCAACCATCTCGGCGACGCGGACATCGTCGTCATCCTCTCGCAACTCCAAACGCTCGAAGTGGATTCGCTGGCCGCAAGCAATCTTTACGACATCGCCGCGCTGCGGCTCGTGGCCGAACCGTACGGCGTCATCTGGCTTCATCGCGGACGTCCCGACCGCCGCGCTTTGAACTGCGCGCTGGAGTCGCTGCGCCTCGGACGGTTTGTGACCATCGCTCCCGAGGGACGCGAGAGCGTGATCGGCGGCCTTGAGCCGGGACTGGACGGCGCGGCCTTCCTCGCCCTGCGCGCAGACGTCCCCCTCGTCCCCATCGCGTTGACCGGCACCGAGAATCCCCGCCTCTATCGCGGACCGTTCTGCTGGCCGCGCGTCCCCGTCACGATGGCCGTCGGGCGGCCCTTCCGCCTCGCCCGCACCGAAGATCATCACGCAGACCTCGCGCGCGGCACCGAACAGATCATGCGCGAACTGGCGCGTCTCCTGCCGCCCGAATATCAAGGCGTGTATCGCGGCAGATAGTCAGTGTCCAGTTTTCAGCGATCAGTTTGCAGTGAGCGGATGAAAGTCCGCTTATTGGTTTTATAATCTTCTCCATGCCTTCTCTTCTTACCATTTCTCTCGTCGCTCTCGGCGGCGCGGCGGGATCGGTCTCCCGTTACTTGCTTGGCGTGTGGATCCAGTCTGTGAGCCAGAGTCTCGGTTTTCCCTTTGGCACACTGGCGGTGAATCTCGTCGGTTGTTTCGTAATTGGTTTGCTCAGCCAACTCACGGAGTCGCGCGGCGTATTCACGCCCGAGACGCGCGGATTGGTTTTCATCGGTGTCCTGGGCGGGTTCACCACATTTTCATCATTCGGCAACGACACGATGAATTTATTCCGTGCTGGTCAGACGGTCAACGCGCTGGTCAATGTCGGCGCGAACGTGATCCTCGGTCTCGCGCTCGTCTGGCTGGGACGCGCGGTCGCGTTTTGGATATGGAGGTAATCATGCAACTTCCACAAGAAGGCTCACTGCTCCGCATCTTCATCGGCGAAGCGGATAAATATGAGCGTAAACCGCTCTATGAGTGGATCGTCCTGCAAGCCCGCGAGAGAGGCCTGGCTGGCGCGACCGTCCTGCGCGGGATGATGGGCTATGGCGCGAACACGCGCAAAATTCGAACATTCCGCTTCGATACACTGTCTGAAGATTTGCCTATCGTCGTCGAGATCGTAGACACGCGGGAGAACCTGGAGGCGTTTCTCGATTTGATCGAACCGCATCTCGGCGCGGGGTTGGTCACACTGGAAAAAGCGCAGATCCGATTTTACAAGGCGGACAAACAATGAACTGGCTCGAAATCTCCCTCCTCGTGGACGGCGAACTCGCCGAAGCGGTCGCCGATGTGCTGGCGCGCTTCGCGCCCAACGGCGTCGTCACCGAAAGCACGGGCGTGAAATTCCTCGACGAGGAAAACGAAGGCGTCGCGGTCGGCCCCGTCAGCGTGCGCGCCTATCTCGAAGTCAACGACCGGCTCGAAGAGACGCGTCAGAAACTGGAGGAAGCGCTCTTCTATCTCGGCATGATCCAGCCGCTCCCCGCGCCGGCGTACAAACAGATCGCCGACCAAAATTGGATGGAAGCCTGGAAAGCCAGTTACAAGCCCATCCCCATCGGCAAGCGGCTGATGATCGTCCCCGCGTGGATGGACTCGCCCGAACCGGACCGCATCCCGATCAAAATTGACCCCGGCATGGCGTTTGGCACGGGGACGCATCCGACGACGCAGTTATGCCTGGAGTTGATCGAGAAATTCTATGACCGAAGACCGAGGACCGAAGACGGGCTAGACTTCCCCGTCCTCCGTCTCCCGTCTCCCGTCATTGACATCGGCTGCGGCTCCGGCATCCTCTCCATCGCCGCGCTCAAACTCGGCGCGGCCTCCGCCCTCGGCGTGGACATTGACATCGAGTCCGTCCGCAACGCGCGCGAGAACGCGGAAAACAACGGCATCGGCGCGGAACTCATCCTCGGTCAGGGCTCAGTGGCGGAGGTGAAGGCCGGGCAGTTCGCGTACGCGTCCGCGCCGCTGGTGATGGCGAACATCCTCGCGCCGGTTATCGTCCGTCTCTTCGACGCGGGGCTGGCGGATCTGGTTGACGACGGCGGCGAGATCATCTTGAGCGGCATCCTCGCCGAGCAGGCGGAAAAAGTCGCGGCGGCCGCGTCCGCCAAAGGTCTGGTTTTGACCGGGCAGCGTCAGATGAAAGACTGGGTGGCGCTGTCGTGTCGCAAATCGAAGAGGGCGGGTTTCTAAAAATAATCGGGTTTCCCGTCAATCTGTGCTATGATTCGCCCAGCATGGATCGCAAACGTCTCCTCCAATTTCTTTTATTGAACGCGCTGGTCTCCGCCTGCGTGACGGGGACGATCCTGTTCTGGTACGACCGCAACCTGAAAGCGACTTCCTCCGCCCCCGCCTTTGCGCCTCTTCCTGGACTTGAAGCGGGCGGCCCCGCCTCCCGCGCGGACGCCAACCCGGTCGGCGACCTCCGCATCGTCAGCGTCGTCGGCGCGGACAACCTCGGCGCGGAAGTCGTCATCCTGCGTTACTACGGCGCCGGGCAGGTGGATTTGTCCAACTGGCAGCTCAAGGACGAAAACGGCAACATCTTCCTCTTCCCGTCCATCACGCTCGTCAACGGCGGCGCGGTGCAGGTTCACACCGGCGCGGGGACGAACACCGTCGTGGACTTGTACTGGGGCTTGTCCGTGCCCGTCTGGAAATCAGGCGAGACGGCCAGCCTGTACGACGCGAACGGGAAAGTGATCGTGACGTATAAAGTGCCGTAAAGCGTATTGCGTAATGCGTAATGAGGTGAGTATGAGACAGGTGATCATTTATTCTGGAGAAGACGAATATTTCGTGGCTGAATGTCCCAGTCTGCCGGGTTGCATTAGCCAGGGCAAAACGCGTGAAGAAGCGGTTGCAAATATCAAGGAAGCCATCCGCCTTTATATCGCCGCGCTGGAAGAAGATGGGTTGACAGCGATAAATTAGGAGGAGAGATGGCTAATTTGTTTTGGAAAACAAAAACCGATATAAAAAGTTTGCTGGCGACTCCTTTTAAAACAGAAGAAGAATTTGAGAGGACGATATTTGAAACCTCCGAACTTCTGGAGGATATTTTTCTCTTAAAAAGACAAGTTCGAGGCGGCGGTAAGACAGGCATTCCCGATATTATTGGTATTGATAGTGATGGAAACGTTTGTATTATCGAAATGAAGAATGTGCCTGTGGATGCAAACATCATCCCCCAGGTTTTGCAATATGCGTTCTGGGCTGAGAGCAACCCTGATTCGGTAAAATCATTATGGCTTGAAAGTGAAAATAAGCCTGATGATTTGCCTATTGCTTGGGACAATCTTCAAGTTCGCATTCTTGTGATCGCTCCTTCCATTCTTCGCTCAACTTTGGATATTGTCGAGAAGATAAATTATCAGGTTGATTTAATTGAGGTGACAAGATGGATAGAAGGGGATAATGTTTTACTGTTGGTTTCAAAGCTCGAACCTGAACAGAAAACGAAGGCCAAACCCGTTTCAGGTTTGCCTGTTTATGATGAAGATTTTTATATGCAACACCACAACAAGCAAAGCGTGAAAGAGTTTATGAATTATGTTAGTCAAGTGGCGAGTCTGGTAAAACGAAAGAATTGGGAGTTGGATCAAAAATTCAATAAGCATTACTGCGCTTTCAAGGCAGGCTTTTTTATTGCTTTTGGGATTCATTGGATAGGTTCTAAAACCTTTGCAATTTTTATAAAACTTCCCGAGGATGAATTTGCAAAGTTTTCAATACCAATGACGAAGTATGAAAAGGAATGGAATCAAGCGATATACCACGTCACCCCTGGCAAAACAAAAGTTGAAGACTTCGTATCGCTTTTTGAAAAAGCATATCGCCATCTCACAGGAAAATAACGATTTCATTTATCACTGATAACCGATCACTGATCACTGGAAACTGAATGAGCCAAGCCCTCTACCGCAAATACCGCCCGCAAGGATGGGCCGAAGTCGTCGGCCAACAGCACATCGTGCAGACCCTCCGCAACGCCATTGTCGGAGACCGCGTGGCGCACGCCTATCTCTTCGCGGGTCCGCGCGGCACGGGCAAGACCACGCTGGCGCGTCTGCTGTCGAAAGCCGTCAACTGCCTGAACGACGACAAGACCCAGCGTCCCTGCAACGAATGCGACTACTGCCGCGCCGTCAACGAAAACCGCTTCCTCGACCTCATTGAAATTGACGCCGCCTCCAACACCTCGGTGGACGATGTCCGCGACCTGAGAGACAAAATAAATTTTGCGCCCACACAGGGCAAATTCAAAATCTATATCATTGACGAAGTTCACATGCTCTCCACGGCGGCCTTCAACGCGCTCCTCAAAACCCTCGAAGAACCGCCGTCGCACGCCATCTTCGTCCTCGCCACCACCGAGATCCACAAAATCCCCGCCACCGTCCTCTCGCGCTGCCAGCGTCACGAGTTCCGCCGCGTCCCCGTGGACGAGATCGTCGGCCAGCTCAAGACCATCGCCGCCGCCGAAAACATCCAGGCCGACGGCGATGCCCTCGCCCTTATCGCGCGTCAGTCCGCGGGCGGGATGCGCGACGCCATCTCCCTGCTCGACCAACTCTCCTCGACGGGCGAACGCATCACGCTGGACCTCGCCCAGACCGTCCTCGGGACCGCGACCTCCCAAACCGTCCTCGACCTCGTCGCTTCCATCGCGGACCCGAATCCTGGGCGCGGTCTCGAAGAGATTCATCGCGCCCTCGACGGCGGCGCCGATCCGCGTGCCCTCTCCCGACAGATCGTGGACTATCTGCGCGGCCTAATGCTGATCCAAATGGGCAACGCGTCGCAAGTCGAGACGACCAGGGATATTAAAGAGACGATGATCAAACATGCGGACGCGTTCACGCCCGTCGCCGTCCTGCGGATGATGCGTATCTTCAACGAAGCCGCGACCGACTCGCGCGGCAGCTGGCAGCCGTCCCTCCCGCTCGAGCTGGCTTTCGCCGAAGTGTTGGAGCCGCCCGCGGAGTCCGCGCCCGTCGCGCCCGCGTCGAAGGTCAGCGCGAAGCCGCCCGCCAAGTCCGCGCCGAAGACGCCAGTCGCTCCCCAGTCGGGAGGCGCGTCCGCTTCCGCCATCCCCGCGTCCGAGGTCATCAAGGTCTGGAAGCAAGTCCAGAATGCTTTGAGGAAGGATTACGCCAACCTTGCGGCGCTGCTGAATTCGGTCTCGTCCATTGACGTGCAGGATGGGACGCTCGTGCTGGGGTTTGCGAGCGATGTGTTGATGTCCAAGATGCAGGACGAAGAGAAGCAACTGACCAACCAGGCCTTGTCCGATCTGCTCGGCGTGACGCTCGACATCCGCTGCGAAGTCACGAACGCCAAGGGCAAAGTCCCGCCGCACGTGCCGCAGGATGGGATGGTGGCGACCGCGATCCATCAGGGCGGGGAGATTGTGGATGTGCAGGAGTAGTTGGCTGGTTGGTTGGCTAGTTGGCTAGTTGGCTAGTTGGCTAGTTGGCTGGTTGGCTAGTTGGCTGGTTGGCTGGTTGGCTGGTTGGCTGGTTGGCAAATCTGCGACTTTCAAACGCAAAGTCTTTGACAATGAACGAAAAGGCGCTTTGCGCGGAATAAAGAAATAAAAAAATCCGTGAGTATCTTCAAAATCCGTGAAATCCGTGTACAAAGAATGGAGAAATTATGGCTAAAGGTTTCAATCGTCCAGTAGGCGGCGGGGGGATGGGGGGCGGCATGATGGCGCAGATCCAGAAACTGCAAAAGCAGATGGAAGAGGCGCAGGCGCAACTCGCCATCGAGACTGTCACCGCTTCGGCGGGTGGCGGCGCGATCAAAGTCACGATGACGGGCGACCAGAAGTGCAAGTCCGTCGAGATCAGTCCCGACCTGCTCAAAGACGCGGACGCCGAGATGCTGCAAGACCTTGTCCTGTCCGCGGTCAACATGGCGCTCGATCAATCGCGTGAACTCGCGGCGGAGAAGATGGGGCCGCTGGCGGGGGGGCTTCCCTTCTAGTGTTTCGGTGTCAAGTGTCAGGTGTCAGGTTCGCAAGATACCTGAAACCTGATACCTGATACCTCGCACCTGACGCCCATGCTCCTCCCCGAACCCCTCCAGAATCTCATCACCGCCCTCGAGCGGCTTCCAGGCATCGGGCCAAAGTCCGCGTCGCGGCTGGCGTTCTTTTTTCTGCGCGCCGACGAGTCGTTATCGGCTGAACTCGCCGAAGCGTTGACCGGCTTGAAGGAAAAAATCGGCTATTGCTCGGAGTGCTTCAATATCACCGAGGCGGGACGCGAACTCTGCGAGGTCTGCGCCAATCCCAAACGTGACGCGTCGGTCATCTGCGTGTTGGAAGACGCCCTGGACGTTCTCGCTTTGGAGCGGATCGGCGCGTACCAGGGACGTTATCACGTTTTGGGCGGGGTGTTGAATCCCATCGAGGGGATCGGTCCCGACGACATCAAAATCCGCCCGCTGATCGAACGCGTCGCGCGCGGCGGAGTCCGCGAAGTGATCATCGCCACCAATCCCAGCATGGAGGGCGACACGACCGCGATGTATTTGCAGCAGCAGTTGCGCGCCTCGGGCGTCCACGTGACCCGTCTCGCGCGCGGACTGCCCATGGGCGGCGATCTCGAATACGCCGATCAGCATACCCTCCTGCGCGCGTTGCAGGGCAGGCAGCAAATGGATTAGGTCGGCTGCGCAATTTGATGGTTTCTTGGTTGGGCGGTTGATGAAGATCACGATTCTTACCTACGGCTCGCGGGGAGATGTTCAGCCGTTCCTTGCGCTCGCGGTCGGATTGCAAAAGAGGGGACATGCGGTCAGGCTCGCCGCGCCGCATCGCTTTGCAGATTTTGTCGCGGGGCGCAATGTTCCATTCGCGCCGCTCGCGGGCGATCCTGAAGAGATCAGCAAAGCCTTCGTCGCGGCGGGGAATAACGCCATCAAGATGGCGCGCTCGATTCGCGATTACGTCAACTCCATCGCGGTGGATGTCGCCCGCGGCGCGTTCGCGGCCTGCGATGACGCCGAACTCATCGTTCACTCGTTCCTCTTCACAACGGGCGCGCACTCGCTCGCTTGTCAGCGCGGCATCCCTGACATTTCGATTCAAACGTTTCCCATCTTCGCGCCCACGCGCGAGTATCCGCCCGCTGCGCTTTCATCGTTGCCGAAGGGTTGGCTGAGTTACCTCGGTCATTGGCTCAACACGCAAATTTTTTGGTACGGCGGGAACAGCGGCTACCATCGAAGACGGAATCAACAGCCCGACATTTTTTCCTTCGATTTGTTTTGGCCCTTCGACGAAAAGCCGCCGCGTCGCGCGACCCCGTTGCTGTTTGCTGTTTCCCCAACCGTTCTGCCGCCCGCGCGTGAGTGGGGCCAACGGGCGCGCGTCACTGGCTATCTCTTTCTCGATTCTCCCGCAGGCTACCAGCCTCCCGCCGAGTTGACGCACTTCCTCGAAGCGGGCGCGCCTCCCATCTGCGTGACGTTTGGAAGCATGATCCATCGCGACGCGGATCGCGTTGCTGATTCGATTCTCGACGCGATGCGGATCGCGGGTCAACGCGCGATCATCTTGACGGGTTGGGATGGCTGGCATGGGAGAACCTCCACCGACGACCTCCTCTTCCTCGAGTCCGCTCCGCACGATTGGTTGTTGCCGCGCTGCGCGTCGGTGGTCCATCACGGCGGCGCGGGGACGACGGCCGCAGGTCTACGCGCGGGGATTCCGAACATTGTGATTCCGTTCGCGGGCGACCAGATGTTTTGGGGCAAACGCGTGCAGGCGCTTGGCGCGGGGCCGCGCCCGATAGGCGTCCGCGGGTTGACGATGACGCGGCTATCGTCCGCGCTGGCTGAGGCGGAGGGCGACGCGCTTCGTCACCGCGCCCGCCTCATCGGTCAAAAGATCGGAAGCGAGGATGGAGTGGGGGAGGCGATTCGTGTGGTAGAATCCCGCCTCGTTGCGTGAGTCGAGTTGGGAAATTTTAAGGTTGATTTGTCTGATAAGTACTCATTTTCCCTTGACAAAACGGACGAAAAGCATATAATCACCGTTCGCCAGTGAAAACAAAACAGATCTCGTCTCCCCAGACAGATCATTGACAACTGAGAAGAAGTCTCAAGTCAGAGACACAAGCCTGATGGATTGCAGTCTGACGAGCCGATGTGAAAGCAAGCATCGGCGCTTTCGTCTGTATGGGCTTGATGAACCAGTGGCGATGTACCTTAACAACTGAAAAGTGATAGGAAGACAGCAGTGATGTCAATGACCAGTTAATTCCTCCGTACCTTTCACTCGCAAGAGTGATATTTCTAGCGGAGAGTTTGATCCTGGCTCAGGATGAACGCTGGCGGCGTGCCTAATACATGCAAGTCGAACGAGGCGCTTTTTGTAGCAATACGAGGAGCGTCCTAGTGGCGAACGGGTGAGTAACGCGTGGGTGACCTGCCCCAAAGTGTGGGATAACAGTCCGAAAGGATTGCTAATACCGCATGTGGTCGCTGAGTTTAGAAGTTAGCGACTAAAGCAGCAATGCGCTTTGGGAGGGACCTGCGTCCCATCAGCTAGTTGGTAAGGTAACGGCTTACCAAGGCGACGACGGGTAGGGGACCTGAGAGGGTGGCCCCCCACAATGGAACTGAAACACGGTCCATACACCTACGGGTGGCAGCAGTAGGGAATATTGCACAATGGGCGAAAGCCTGATGCAGCAACGCCGCGTGCGCGAAGAAGGTCTTCGGATCGTAAAGCGCTTTTCTGGGAGATGAGAAAGGACAGTATCCCAGGAATAAGTCTCGGCTAACTACGTGCCAGCAGCCGCGGTAACACGTAGGAGGCGAGCGTTATCCGGATTCACTGGGCGTAAAGCGCGTGCAGGCGGTTCGGTAAGTTGGGCGTGAAATCTCCCGGCTCAACTGGGAGAGGTCGTTCAATACTACCGGACTTGAGAGCGATAGAGGAAAATGGAATTCCCGGTGTAGTGGTGAAATGCGTAGATATCGGGAGGAACACCAGTGGCGAAAGCGATTTTCTGGATCGTTTCTGACGCTCAGACGCGAAAGCTAGGGTAGCAAACGGGATTAGAGACCCCGGTAGTCCTAGCCGTAAACGATGTGAACTTGGCGTCGGTGGCTTAAACTCCATCGGTGCCGAAGCCAACGCGATAAGTTCACCGCCTGGGGACTACGACCGCAAGGTTAAAACTCAAAGGAATTGACGGGGGCCCGCACAAGCAGCGGAGCGTGTGGTTTAATTCGATGCTACACGAAGAACCTTACCCGGGTTTGACATACAGGTGGTAGGGATCCGAAAGGTGACCGACCCGCAAGGGAGCCTGAACAGGTGTTGCATGGCTGTCGTCAGCTCGTGTCGTGAGATGTTCGGTTAAGTCCGCTAACGAGCGCAACCCTCGCCGCGTGTTACAAGTGTCACGCGGGACCGCCGGTATCAAGCCGGAGGAAGGTGGGGATGACGTCAAGTCAGCATGGCCTTTATATCCGGGGCTACACACACGCTACAATGGCCGGTACAATGGGTTGCTAAGCCGCGAGGCGGAGCCAATCCCCCAAAGCCGGTCTCAGTTCAGATTGCAGGCTGCAACTCGCCTGCATGAAGCCGGAGTTGCTAGTAAACGCGCGTCAGCTATAGTGCGTTGAATACGTTCTCGGGCCTTGTACACACCGCCCGTCACGTCATGGGAGCTGGTAACACCTGAAGCCGGTAGCCTAACTGCAAAGAGGGCGCTGTCGAAGGTGGTGCTGGTGACTGGGACGAAGTCGTAACAAGGTAGGTGTACGGGAACGTGCGCCTGGATCACCTCCTTTCTAGAGTTTCCGAGCGACGGCTTTCTCACGAGGGCCGACGCTCCACTCATTCAAAATCGCTTCGGACGCGGTGTCCGAGCGTGCTGGTCGGCAGACCTGCCCTTCCTGTCACTTCTCAGTTGTTGAGGCGCCGCGCGGATGCGGGCTTGTAGCTCAGTTGGTTAGAGCACAGTCCTGATAAGACTGGGGTCACAGGTTCGAATCCTGTCAAGCCCACTAGTTGGTTCTGGGGATGTAGCTCAGCGGGAGAGCAGCGCCTTTGCAAGGCGAAGGCCACGGGTTCGAATCCCGTCATCTCCACTGAGTTGGTTGAGTAAGATCGGAGCAAGAAAAAGATTGTTGAACGATCAGCAGACATAACGTTCGAATGGACCGCCAGCATGGGTATCTTGCGCGACCCGGCGGCGAAGCCGGGTCGTATCGTGTCTGCGACAGGCGAGTTTGAAGGGTGACCGACGCCCTGGACGGAAGTCGAGAGCGTCGTTCGCCAGTCAACGGCGAACTTGCACCTTACCAACTGAATAGTAATCTGATGATGTAGGCCAAAACAAAAGAGTATCAATTTCTCCGCATCACGTGGAGATGCTACTAAGAGCTTACGGAGGATGCCTTGGCGCCAAGCGCCGATGAAGGACGTGGGACACTGCGATAAGCCCCGGGGAGCCGTGTACAGGCTTCGATCCGGGGATGTCCGAATTGGGAAACCAGCCACAGCGAACCTGTGGCGTCGCCGGTTGAACACATAGACCGGCGGACGGGAACCCGGGGAACTGAAACATCTAAGTACCCGGAGGAAAAGAAAGTATTCCCCTAGTAGTGGCGAGCGAACGGGGATCAGCCCAAACCATTCCAGCTTGCTGGAGTGGGGTTGTAGGGTCTGGCACATGGGAGTTACAAAACAGTCAGTTAACAGAAAGGTATGGGAAAGCCTGCCATAGAGGGTAACAGCCCCGTATGTGAAAACTGATTGTCTCCCGCCGGAAACCTGAGTACTGCCGTGCACGCTAATACGGCAGGAAGCTGGGGAGTCCACTCTCCAAGGCTAAATACGCTTGGCGACCGATAGTGAACAAGTACCGTGAGGGAAAGGTGAAAAGTCCCCCCGTTAGGGGAGTGAAATAGAACCTGAAACCGTAAGCTTACAATCAGTCGGAGGGCTAACAGCGTGTCGGTGCTATAGAGAAATCTTGTGCGCGGCGCTATGCCTGACGGCGTGCCTCTTGGAGAATGAGCCTGCGAGTTAATCTCAGTGGCAAGGTTAAGGAAGCGACATCCGAAGCCGTAGCGAAAGCGAGTCTGAATAGGGCGTATAGTCGCTGGGATTAGACACGAAACCGAGTGAGCTACCCATGGGCAGGGTGAAGCGAGTCTAAACGCTCGTGGAGGCCCGAACCTACTAACGTTGCAAAGTTAGGGGATGACCTGTGGGTAGAGGTGATATGCCAAACGAACTCGGAGATAGCTTGTTCTCCCCGAAATAGTTTTAGGACTAGCGTCACATGTTTAGTACTGGAGGTACAGCACTGAATGGGCTAAGGGGCTTATAGCTTACTGAACCCAATCAAACTCGGAATGCCAGTACTCCATAGTGTGGCAGTCGGACTCCGGGAGATGAGTTTCGGGGTCGAAAGGGAAACAGCCCAGATCATCGGCTAAGGTCCTCAAATCTATGCTAAGTGGGAAACGAGGTGAGGTTACTGGAACAACCAGGAGGTTGGCTTAGAAGCAGCCACCCTTTAAAAAGTGCGTAATAGCTTACTGGTCTAGTGACCTTGCGCGGAAAACTTAACGGGGCTAAGCATAGTACCGAAGCCATGAATCTCAGCCGCCTCCGGGCGAGCTGGGGTAGTAGGGGAGCGTTCCGCCAGCAGGGAAGGTCGACCGACAAGGGCGACTGGAGCGGGCGGAAGTGAGAATGCAGGCATGAGTAGCGTACAAACACGTGAGAACCGTGTTCGCCGTAAGTCTAAGGTTTCCGACGCCAGGTTATTCCGCGTCGGGTTAGTCGGGTCCTTAGCCGAGGCCGAAAGGCGTAGGTGATGGACATCCGGTCAACATTCCGGAACCGTTTGGAAGGAGCGAAGGGAGGACGCAGCGAGGTAGGCCATCCTCACCCATTGGACATGGTGGGGTGCGTAAGCGTCAGGCGTTGAGATCGGCAGGAAAATCCGCCGGTTGAGCTGAGGTTTGCGCCAAGCCTTTAAGGCGTAAGTGGTTGAGCCTTGCTGCCTAGAAAAGTCTCTAAGCGTTGATATCCAAATGCCCGTACCGCAAACCGACACTGGTAGACGGGTGTAAATGCACCAAGGCGATCGGGAGAATCCTCGTTAAGGAACTAGGCAAAATGGCCCCGTAACTTCGGGAGAAGGGGCGCCTTCTGGGGTGTTAAAGCCCCGGAGGGCCGCAGGAAATTGGTTCTAGTGACTGGTTAACAAAACCACAGGTCTCTGCTAAGCCGTAAGGCGATGTATAGGGGCTGACGCGTGCCCAGTGCCGGAAGGTTAAAGGGAGAGGTTAGTCGCAAGACGAAGCTTTGAACTGAAGCCCCGGTGAACGGCGGCCGTAACTATAACGGTCCTAAGGTAGCGAAATTCCTTGTCGGGTAAGTTCCGACCCGCACGAACCGCGTAACAACTAGAACGGTGTCTCAACGAGGAACCCGGTGAAATTGAAATGGCTGTGAAGATGCGGCCTACCCGCAGTAGGACAAAAAGACCCCGTGGAGCTTTACTGCAACTTGGCATTGTGTTTGGGTATGATCTGTGTAGCATAGGTGGGAGGCTTTGAAGCTGGCGCGTCAGCGTCGGTGGAGCCTTCAGTGAAATACCACCCTGATCATGCTTAGACCCTAACCCCGCGCCGTGATCCGGGCGGGGGACCGTGCCAGGTGGGCAGTTTGACTGGGGCGGTCGCCTCCTAAAAGGTAACGGAGGCGCCCAAAGGTTCCCTCAGGCAGAATGGAAACCTGCCAAAGAGTGTAAAGGCATAAGGGAGCTTGACTGTGAGGCCAACGCGCCGAACAGAGACGAAAGTCGGGCTTAGTGATCCCACGGTTCTGAGTGGAAGGGCCGTGGCTTACCGGATAAAAGCTACCCCGGGGATAACAGGCTGGTGAAGTCCAAGAGTCCATATCGACGACTTCGCTCGGCACCTCGATGTCGGCTCATCGCATCCTGGGGCTGGATAAGGTCCCAAGGGTCGGGCTGTTCGCCCGTTAAAGCGGTACGCGAGCTGGGTTCAGACCGTCGTGAGACAGGTCGGTCTCTATCCACTGTGGGCGCAAGGGATTTGAGAGGAGCTGCTCCTAGTACGAGAGGACCGGAGTGGACTGACCTCTGGTGTGCCAGTTGTCATGCCAATGGCATCGCTGGGTAGCTATGTCGGGCAGAGATAACCGCTGAAAGCATCTAAGTGGGAAACTCGCCTCAAGATTAAATCCCTCATCCAGTAATGGAGTAAGACCGCAGGTAGACCACCTGCTATATAGGCAACAAGTGTACGCACAGTAATGTGTTGAGCTAAGTTGTACTAATGGTCGAGGGCTTCCTCCTGTGATGCGGAGAACTTGGTACTTTTTTGCTACACATCCAGATTTACTATTCAGCCTGACGTTGTGAAAACGTCCCTTGGTGATTGGAGCGACGAGGGTACACCCGGTAACATCCCGAACCCGGCAGTTAAGCCCGTCAGCGCCGATGGTACTTGGAGGGCAGCCTCCTGGGAGAGTAGGTCATTGCCAAGGGACTTTTTCTTTACAAGCGCTCTGTCGTGTAGTACAATCCCGCACGCAGTTTCCAGTTCGGCGTCCCGCCGACGACAAGGATTTAACACAACCCGAGGAGATGCAATCGTCCTGATGGAAGTGATCGTTCCGATCATATTCGTTGGTTTCGACTGTCCCTGCCCCTCGGCGCAATGTGTGGCCGAGGGGTTTCCCTCGCATACAATCTTCCATGCGGAAGGAGGTGAATGGATTTGGCAGCAGTAAATTTACGCTCCGGTGAATCCCAGGATTCCCTGCTCAAGCGCTTTCGCAAGAAAGTCGTCAAGAGCGGCGTTTTAAGCACCGTCCGCCGCAAGCGTTGGTTCGTCTCACGAAGCGAGCAGCGCCGCATGGAGAAGAAGAAGGCCATTCGCCGCATCAAGCGGCGCCAGTTCAAGGATTACGAATAATTCGGGATCCGCAAGGAGGCGTGTATGGCAAAAGATGAAGGCAAAATCAAAATGGACGGCGTCGTGATCGAGGCCCTGCCCGGCACCCAATTCCGCGTCCGTCTCGACAACGGACACGAAGTGCTCGCCTACCTTTCCGGCAAGATGCGCAAGTACTATATCCGCATCCTGCTCGGCGACCGGGTGTCCGTGGAAATGTCGCCCTACGATCTGGCGCGCGGACGCATCACCTTCCGTCAGCGCAAAATGGTGGAACCGCAATCCGTGTAGCCATCCGCTTTGGATTTATGGAAAGAGAAGACCCCTTTACAGGGGTCTTTTTTGTTTCCGGGTCCTCAGTTTTTAACACGAAGGGTCACGAAGTCAACGAAGGAAAACCCCGTGAAATGGGGGCGTTTTCATCTTTGGAGCGCTTCTATACCTTTTTGTTTTTGGACTCTTTTCCGTTAATTGTGAGAGAACCTTCTTTTCGAGATACGCATGTGGAAAAGGTGATGAAACATTACGGCAGGTCTTTCCACGAATTCAAGACCTTCATGTAATTGGCGCGTTCGAACGCGGCCGGTTCCCGCACGGACTTGCGGCTCATGCTGCCCTGCATCTGCCGGATGGATTCGTACTCGTGCGTCCGCACCCACCAGCCCAGTTCGTTCAGCAGCGTCGCGACGACGCGCTCGCCGTTGTGGAGCAGGTTCGAGGCCATCATGGCGACCTTCGCCCCGGCCATCATCGCTTTGAGCGCGTCCTGCGCGGTGTGGACTCCGCTGGTCAGCGCCAGGTCGGCGTCAACTTGACCGTAGAGGATGGATATCCAGCGCAGCGGCAGGCGCAGGTCGGAGGATGTGGAGAGGTCGAGGTTGGCGATCACTTCCAGGTTTTCAAGGTCGAAGTCGGGTTGATAGAAGCGGTTGAAGAGGACCAACCCGTCGGCGCCGGCCTCGACGAGGCGTTTGGCGAAGTGGGGCAGGGAGGCGTAGTAGGGGCTGAGTTTCACCGCCAGCGGGATTCGGATACTTGCTTTGACCGCGGCCACGAGGTCCGCCTGCGCGGATTCGATGTCCGCCGCGGCGAGGGCGGGATCGGCCGGGATGTAGTAGAGGTTCAGTTCGAGCGCGTCCGCCCCGGCGTCCTGGATGTGGCGGGCGTATTCGATCCAGCCGCCTTTCGAGACGCCGTTCAGACTTCCGATCACGGGGATCCCCACCGCCTTCTTCAGCGCGGTCAGGTTCTCGACGTATTTGCGCGGGCCGATGGCGTACGTCCCCGAATCGGGCAGGTAGTTCATCGCCTCGGCGGACGAGTCCGCGTGACTCGTCAGGAAATGATCGAGTTCGAGGCTTTCGTGGATGATCTGCTCCTCGAACAGCGAGTACATGACGATGGCCGCGATGCCCGCTTCCTCGAGACGCTGGGCGCGCTCCACTTTTTTCGACATGGGCGAGGCCGAGGCCACGAGCGGATTTTTGAGATTCAGGCCGAGGTAGGTGGTGGAAAGATCGAGCATGTTGTTTTCCTGTTGCAGATTCCAAAGTTCTTGCGTGAAAACAAGTTCCATGTTCTGTCGGCAGTTGGACTGCTGACTGGTTCGCAGTCCAACTGCTCGTGAACCTGGAAGACGGAAAGTTTTTTTCTGCGGCCCCAAAGCCCGGAGACTTTGGATCCCGACTGCTCTCTACTCTCTTTTCTCTATATTCCCGTTGCCGTAGTGGATGGCGGCCATCTGCGTGTAGAGCTGCCAGCGGTCCTTGACTCCGGCTTGCGCTTTCTTCATCAGTTCCTCGGCGCGGGCTTCGTCGCTGAGGGTGAGCATCTTGTAGCGCGTCTCGTTGTAGGCGTAATCCTGCAGCGGGACGGTCGGCTCTTTGGCTTCGATGGCGAGCGGATTCTTGCCCGCCAGGGCGAGACGCGGGTCGTAGCGATAGACCGGCCAGGCGCCCGAATTGACGGCGAGCTTTTGCTGTTGCAGGCCGCGCGCCAGGTCGTAGCCGTGCGCGATGCAGTGACTGTAGGCGATGATGAGCGAGGGGCCGTCGTAGGATTCGGCTTCGATGAAGGCGCGCAGCGTCTGCTGGTCGTTGAAGCCCATCGCCACGCGCGCCACGTAGACGTAGCCGTAGGCCATGGCAATCAGGCCGAGGTCTTTCTTGGGGAGTCCCTTGCCGCCCATCGCGAACTTGGCGACCGCCGCCATAGGCGTGGCTTTGCTGGCCTGCCCGCCGGTGTTGGAATAGACTTCCGTATCCAGCACCAGCACGTTGACGTTGCGCCCGCTGGCGAGGACGTGGTCCAGCCCGCCGTAGCCGATGTCGTAGGCCCAGCCGTCGCCGCCGATGATCCAGACGGAGCGTTTGATGAGGCTGTCGGCCACGGTGAGGAGTTCGCGGGCGCGGGCGTCTTTGCTGGCGGCGAGTTTTTCCCTCAACGCCGCGACGCGCTCGCGCTGTTCGGCGATGCCCGCCTCGGTGGACTGGTCCGCCGTCAGCAAGCCGTCCACCAGCGTCTGTCCGATCTCGGAGGCGAGGGCCGCCAGAAGTTCACGCGCGTATTCGTTCTGCTTGTCGAGCGTGAGGCGCATCCCCAGCCCGAACTCGGCGTTGTCTTCGAAGAGCGAGTTCGACCAGGCCGGGCCGCGTCCGTCCGCGCCCACCGCCCAGGGAGTCGTCGGCAGGTTGCCGCCGTAGATGGAGGAGCAGCCCGTGGCGTTGGCGACGATGGTGCGGTCGCCGAAGAGTTGCGAGACGAGTTTAATGTAGGGCGTCTCGCCGCAGCCGGTGCAGGCGCCGCTGAACTCGAACAGCGGGCGGAGCAGCTGCGAATTTTTGATCGTGGAGGGGTTGAACAGCGTGCGGTCCAGGTCGGGGATGGAGAGGAAGAAATCCCAGTTGGCCGCTTCCGGTTCGCGCAGGGGCGGCTGCGGCGCCATGTTGAGGGCTTTGCGCCCGACCTGCGTCTTGTCCTTCGCGGGGCAGGCGTCCACGCACAGCGTACAGCCGGTGCAGTCTTCGGGCGCGACCTGCACGGTGTAGGCGAAGCCCTGCGAAAATTCCTTGAATTTCGACGGCATGTGTTTGAACGTTTCAGGCGCGTCGGCCGTGAGTTTTTCGTCGTAGACCTTCTGGCGGATGACCGCGTGCGGGCAGACGAACACGCACTTGCCGCACTGGATGCACAGGTCGGGTTCCCAGACGGGAATTTCGAGCGCCAGGTTGCGCTTCTCCCATTGGGTGGTGCCGGTCGGGAAGGTGCCGTCCACGGGGAAGGCGGAGACGGGGACGTTGTCGCCCTTGTAGTCAATGATCGCGCCGAGGACTTCCTTGACGAACGCGGGCGCGTCCGCCGGGACCGCGGGCCGGCGCGTCGCCTTCGACGTGATCTCCGCCGGGACCTGGACCTCGAACAGGTTGGCGACGGTCGCGTCCACCGCGTCGAAGTTCTTGCGGACGACGGCCTCGCCGCGCTTGCCGTAGGTCTTCTCGATGCTGCGTTTGATCTCGGCGATGGCGGCTTCGCGCGGCAGCACGCCGCTGATGGCGAAGAAGGCCGTCTGCATGATGGTGTTCATGCGCCCGCCCATGCCGGTCTTCTCGGCCACTTCGTAACCGTTGATGACGTAGAATTTGAGTTTCTTTTCGACGATGTCCTTCTGCACTTCCAGCGGGAGTTTGCCCCAGACCTCGTCGGGGGGATACATGCTGTTGAGCAGGAAGACCGCGCCTTCCTTGGCGTATTTCAACACGTCCACGCGCTCGAGGAAGGTGAACTGGTGACAGGCCACGAAGTTGGCCTGGTTGAGTTCGATCAAATACGGCGCGCGGACGGGCTTCGGCCCGAAGCGCAGGTGCGAGACCGTCACCGTGCCGGACTTCTTGGAGTCGTAGTAGAAGTAGCCCTGGGCGTAGTTGTCGGTCTCTTCGCCGATGATCTTGATGGAGTTCTTGTTCGCGCCCACCGTCCCGTCGGAGCCGAGGCCGACGAAGATGCAGCGGACGGTCTCTTCGTGTTCAATGGAGAAGGAGGCGTCCACTTCGAGGCTGGTGTGCGCCACGTCGTCGGTGATGCCGACGGTGAAGTGGTTCTTCGGTTCGGGTTTCTTCAATTCGTCCAGCGCGGCTTTGACCATGGCGGGCGTGAACTCTTTGGAGGAAAGTCCGTACCGTCCGCCGATGACTTTGACGCCGGTCCTGCCGCTTTCGACGAGCGCGTTCACAACGTCCATGTAGAGCGGTTCGCCCGACGCGCCGGGCTCCTTCGTCCGATCCAGCACGGCGATGGATTTGACGCTCCTGGGCAGGGCGGCGATGAAATGTTCGATGGAGAAGGGACGGTACAGCCGCACGCGCACCGCGCCGACCTTCTCGCCCCGCGCCGCGAGGTAGTTGACGGTCTCTTCGGCGGTCTCGCCGCCCGATCCCATCAGGACGACGACGCGCTCGGCTTCGGGGTGGCCGAAATAGTCGAAGAGGCGGTATTGCCGCCCGACGAGTTTGGCGAACTTGTCCATCTCCTCCTGCAGGATGGCGGGGACGGCGTCGTAGTACGGGTTGACCGCCTCGCGCATCTGGAAGTAGACGTCGGGATTCTGGGCGGTGCCGCGCAGGACGGGACGCTCGGGGGTGAGTCCGCGCGCCCGGTGAGCCGCGATCAGCTCGGGATCCAGCATGGAGCGGAGGTCGTCGTCTGTCAACTGCTCGATCTTAGTCACTTCGTGAGAGGTGCGGAAGCCGTCGAAGAAATGGAGGAAGGGGATGCGAGACTTGAGGGTGGCGGCTTGCGCGATGAGGGCGAAGTCGTGCGCCTCCTGCACGGACCCGGAGGAGAGCAGCGCCCAGCCCGTCTGCCGGACGGCCATCACGTCCTGGTGGTCGCCGAAGATGGAGAGGGCGTGCGCGGCGACGGAGCGCGCCGCCACGTGGAAGACCGTGCTGGTGAGTTCGCCCGCGATCTTGTACATGTTGGGGATCATCAGCAGGAGTCCCTGCGAGGCGGTGAAGGTGGTGGTGAGGGCGCCGGTTTGGAGCGCGCCGTGCACCGTCCCGGCCGCGCCGCCCTCGGACTGCATCTCGATCACGAGGGGAGTCGTGCCCCAGATGTTCGTCCGTTTTTTAGCGGACCACTCGTCCGCGAATTCGCCCATGGCGGAGGAGGGGGTGATGGGGTAGATGGCGATGACTTCGTTGACGCGATGCGCCACCGATGCGGCGGCTTCGTTTCCGTCTATGGTAACGATGTTTCGTTTCATGCTTGCTCCTTTGATTTGCTCGGATTGACACGAATGGGCGCGAATGGACACGAATGAGCGCGAATGGGCGCGAATTCGCACGAATGGGCGCGAATTTGCTCGAATGTCGTGTGTTTCGCGGCAAAAATAACGCGATAATGCCTATTGTAACTGGCTTGTTCACGCAAGTGTATCCTTCCCCGTGAATGGACGTTAGTTATTAATGGCCTCACTTCCCCTGCGGGTTGTCATATTTTGGACAGGTTTGGTGGGATTGAGATTGGGAGACGCGGCCGGGAATCTCGCGTCGAAAAGCGACCAGCGGATATTAAGCGAAGCCATCCGCTGGTCGCTTCTTATTCTGCGACCCCGCCTCCGCCACCGTCCCGCAGGAAAGGACTTGCCCTTCAGGACATCTTGTATATTCATAATTTCCCCCTCCTCCCGGAGTCGGCGTGCCGGGACCGACCGTGATGCAAATATAATCCACACAATACTGCCCGGGCGGACAATAGAGCGTCCCCGGAGAGCATTGGTTCTGGGTTTTTACGCAGGAGCCTGGATTTGTTTTTATATCACAGAGATTCGGAATAATACAGGTATAACCAAATCCACAAATTGCGTTATCACAACATTTATCGCCTTCTTTAGCATAAAGTCTAAAAGGTTGTGAAACAAACACAAAAGACAAAATACCAATGATAAGTAATCTGAAAATAATGGAGTTTATTTCTCGAAAATATATTGCCATAATTTCATGATAACAAACCGTGCGCTTTTATCAATTGAAGCTTCCGAAAAATATTATCTCTTCCATTTCAGGTGTAATGACTGCCTCATTGCCTTGGTCAACCAGGCTTTGTAAAAGTCCGTTTTTGTAGTCGCCACCACCTTGAAAATTGCTTAAGGGATCAACATACCAGAATATATTTTTATTATCTGCGTCTGATTCTCCCATAAATAAAAGCCCTCTTACTGCGTTTTTTAGATTATCCAAAAACCACAGCCTATTTTCTTTTAGTCCCACTACGTGTAAAAGGCCAACGGTTGTTTTCTTTAGATTCCCAGTTGGATTGGGGTTGTTAATGGCGACACCATACAAATACAGTTCTCTGCCTGCATATTTTGGAGCAAACATTGAGCCGTCTATCACACCGATGGAAATCAGTTTATAAGGCGGCTCGTTGTGATTTTTGCTGTCGGCTACGTTATAGATGGGTCCGAAGTATTTTACATCAATTGGAATGCTGGGTCCTCCGTAATTTGCCATATATAATTGAAACTGATTCCACCCATAATTGACCGCCTGCGGATCCACCGCCACCTTTCCCTCGCGAAGCGCCTGCGCCTCCGACGCGACCAACAACTCCATAAATTTATCAATTCCGCCCATTTTCTCAACGTCGTATTTGGGATATTTGCCGTCGGCTCTGGCTTCGGTCGCAATTTCCAACGGGAAGTCCACGCCCGCCTGCTCCGGCGCCAGCCACTCGCCGCTCTCAACGTCGAAGACCGC
>Ga0116166_1000170_pt1 | contig 62604 bp, 49 predicted proteins | sample AD_JPNMR2_MetaG_FD_89884 | JGI IMG/M metagenome (GOLD analysis project Ga0116166, IMG submission 89884) | Active sludge microbial communities of municipal wastewater-treating anaerobic digesters from Japan - AD_JPNMR2_MetaG | ecosystem: Engineered > Bioreactor > Anaerobic > Digestate | place...
CTGCAGGATGCGGACACCGGTAAGCCCGTCCTTGCCCATGCGGCATCCGTCTATTGGAACGAGTATCGCCAGCGATGGGTGCTGATTGTCTGCGAGTTCTACGGCACGTCACTGCTGGGCGAGATCTGGTACGCCGAAGCCGACACGCCGCTCGGGCCTTGGTGCTACGCCCGCAAGGTCGTCACCCACGACACGTACAGCTTCTACAATCCCAAACAGCATCCGCAGTTGGCCAAGGAAAACGGACGAATCATCTACTTCGAGGGCACCTACACGCACTCGTTCTCCGGCAACCCGACGCAGACGCCGCGCTACGACTACAACCAGATCATGTACAAGCTCGATCTGGATGATCCGCGGATGGTTCTGCCCGTACCCGTGTATGTCTTGGGCGATCCCACTGAACCGGCCGTATTCGCCACCGCTCGAGATCTTCCCGGTGACCGCAAGGCGCGAACCATCGCCTTCTTCGCCCCGGATCGTCCCGCGCCGGGTCTCGTGGCCGTCTGCCGCGATACGGCAAGGGCCCGGCCTGGTGCGGCGAGCGATGCCATCGGCGGACTCCTTCTTGTGAACAGCGACACCGCCACATCCGGCAAGGTCGTGCTTTTCTATGCCTTGCCTGCCGATGCGAAGGAGCCGCCGGCGACCACCGTGCCGCTCTATGAGTACACCCATAGCGATGGTCGCAAAGTGTGGACCACCGAAGAGGCCTGGCCGGGCGAGGGATTCACCCGCGCCGCCAAGCCCGTCTGCCGGGTGTGGAAGAGCCCCACCCGGCTCGCGTATCCGCTGGACTAGGAGCGCGGGGGGCGGGCATCTTGCCCGCCTCATGATCGAGGTGGCTCGCAAGAGAAGCGGGCGTCTCGCTCGCCTCATCCTCGGGGGGTGGGCGTCTCGCCCGCCTCGGTAGAATAGTTGGCCCCTTAACGGTGCTGCGCATTGTCTCGCGGATGAGTTTCTCGCCCCCCAGGGCGTCAGTTAGTAGCCGGCAGCGGGGTACGTGTTTAGCGTGCAAGAGATCGACGTGGCTCCGCCCTGAAAGGGCGCGAAGTCAGTAGAGATCGGCGCGGCTTGGCCCCGAAGGGGCGCGAAGGTGCCGCTCGCTAAACACGCACGCGGTGTGAGCGGCCGGGAATAACTACGCTCGCGATTTCTTTCCTGCTGATGCCGGCCCGGCCGACATCAGCAGGAAGGCGGACAGGATGTCCGCCCCCCGAAACGCACAAGAGTCGTTGCTTTTCAAAGGACACATAACTGACATGTTTTTGTCACACGTATACCGAAATCGCACGCGGCGGGCCATGACGCTGCTCGAAATCCTGGTCGTCGTGGGCATCATCGCCCTGCTCATCGCCATCCTGCTGCCCTCGCTCAAGAAGGCGCGTGAGCAGGTTCGCGACGTCTCCTGTCGCTCGAATATCAAGCAGCTCATCAATGGCGCCCAGTTTTACGTTTCCGATTACAAGGTCCTGCCCGGCACGCACAGCCTGTTTTACTTTCAATACCTGTTCGGCCTGCCCCCCTGGCCACGCCGCGCCGGCGTGACCTGGGAAGGCGCTGCCGACAAACTCGTGGGCCTGACCTACACCGCCGCCTACACCAAGCCGCACCATCTCGACCCCAAGTTCATCGAGGACGTGCCGGGCAAGGGCACGATCTATCGCTATCTACGGAATGAGGAGGTTTACGTCTGCTCATCCGACAGGCCAGGCGAGCCTACGGATACGCCGGACGGCGGCGGCGGCAACGGCCGGCTCAGCTATTCCATGAATGCCTACGTGGGCTACAAGGATCCCAACCGGCTGCAGAGCTTCGTTTACGTGGCTGATTCGCTCAACAATCCGCTGCCCGGCGGCAAGAAGACGCGCTCCTTCAAGGCCGGTCAGCGGATCACCATGCCGGCCAGCAGCTTCATGCTCTTCTTCGAGGAACACCCGAATTTCCACATGAACACACTGTTCCCGGAAGGCAATTTCAACTGCATCGACCGCATCGCCACCCGCCATTCACCCACCGCGGCCGCCACCGAAGGCCGAACGAGCATCGGTTTCCTCGACGGCCACGCCGAAGGTCGCCTGTACCCCGTCAAGACCGAGGGGCGCGAGTTGTTCGCTGAGTTCGGCCAGCCCCACTTCTGGCACAAGAACGGCCCCACCGATCAGGCCAACATGAAGCAGTTCATCGTCAACCTCGGTCGCCCCTCGCCCTGGTAGCCGCCGCCGCCCTCAGGGCGGACATCCTGCCCGCCGTAACCGGCCGTGTCGAATATGCCGTCGCCCGCCGGAGACGCCACACCACGTGTGAAACCGGGGAAGTGCTCCCCGGGTCCTAAGCCAAGCTATGAACTGTGGTAACGCGTTCGACCGCCGATCTCCAGCAGGAAGGGAGCCACACAGACGACCCGGCCCGGAAGATGCGCCGATTTTTCTATTGACAGAAACGGACCATGCGGCCACAATTATATAATTGCAGGTGTGATGCACGTGTACGAGTCGGCGTGTATGGCCTCTCCTTTCTGCCGAAACGCGCGGTCTCGCATCTTCAGGCCACGACCAATCGAGTTCTCGGTCGGCCGGATGGCCGGGCAGCGGTGAAAAGGAGCCAGTCCCAAGCCGGACCCTTCTGCGACGCGCCGAAGCAAACACGCACCTGAGCCTGTCTCCGCAAAGAGTGGGAGAATCACAATATGAAACAGACCAGGAAGCGCGCGGGGTTCACGCTGATCGAAGTCCTCGTCGTCGTGGCCATCATCGCCTTGCTCATTTCCATCCTGTTGCCAAGTCTGCGCAAAGCACGCGAGGAGGCCAAGAAGAGTGCCTGTGTCTCCAACTTGAGTCAGTTGGGCAAGGCAATGACGGCCTACCTCAACACGTATCGGAACCGCTTCTACTGGGGCTGGAAGACCGGGACTCCGCCCGCCGAAGAGCCCAAGATTCGAACGTGGCTCTACGGCGGGAACCTGGGCGAAGGCTATGAGGGCTCCTGGTTCACAAGAGACAATCCTTACAACAGGCCGCCCCAGGAACGCCATCTCAACCGGTTCGTCAGTCCCAGCAAGTTGAATGACCGGACCAAACTGCCGGTCTACGAAGATCCGGCCGACCAGGGGCTGGCCCTGAACACCGATCCGCTCGGAGAGCCGACGCCGATCTCGGCGTACCGGGTAACTGGAACCAGCTACCAGGCCAATCTCGGCTGGGCGGCCTATGCCTCCGATCAGAAGATCGCTGGCTGGGGTGAGAACCAGGGCAACCAGCGCGTGGTCAGGCTCATGGACAGCATCATTCGGCTATATGAGAAAAAAGGCGCGAGCAAGGCCGTGATCCTCTACGAAGACCGCGCGGACATCGCGCTGACTGGCGCGGCGGACATCCCCATCGGAACCAAGGTCCCCGGCTGGCACGGCGAGCCCAACCGTTTCAGCATGCTCTTCCTCGACGGGCACGCCGCCAACACGCTGGTCGAGTACTGGAAGAACCTGGATCACGAGTACGACGCGTCCGGCAGGTTCCAGCGTTGCTCGCCGTCTGCCACCAAGAAGTGCTTGAACGGCACAGCCCACTGGTTCGCCCGCCAGGACTACATGGCAGAGTAGATTCTCATGGCTGCAAACGACAATGCTCCAGACCAGTCGTCGCTGGCAGGCGGCGTGAAGATTGGTGTCGTTATCCTGGCCCTGATCAGCGTGGTTTACTTCGTGTGGATTCGCGGCGGCGAAGAGGGCCAGGCGGACACGCCTGATTCGGCCGCGCCCTACTTCTGTCTGGAATGCAACAAGCCCTTCAGCTTGACGCCCGCCGGCTACCAGCGTCTGAGCAAGTCCGGCGGCATCAAGACCATCACCCCGGCCGAAGGGCGGCGGGGCCAAGTGCGCTTCCGCTGTCCCCAGTGTGAGAAATTCGGCGGCGTACCTGCACTCGTGTGCCCCAAGGACCAGACCAGCTTCGCCAACATCGCCGTCAAGGGCGAGCCCAACAAGTGCCCCACGTGCGGCTGGAGTCCGTAAGGCCTCGCCTGCCTGAAATACTTGCGACCAGGGCCTGACGGCTGGCGATCGGCGGCTGACGCCTGAGACAGACCGGGACGCCTTCCTTCCGGGCTCCGGCGACTGAAACCTTTTACATTGGCAAAATCCGTGTGCGCCAGTACCATACCCGGCAAATCGCTTCGCGCGAGAATCCCAATTCAAAGGAGCCTGAGATGCGATTCGCCTGGCTGTGCACGTGCGTGTTGTCGTTTGCCGCGGCCGCGACGACCGGGTTCGCCGAACCCGGCTCCCAGAAAGCGGACTGGAAACTCGTGTGGGAGGATCGCTTCGAAAGAGCCGAGCTGGGACCAGCCTGGCATCTCGTCAGCGGCCGCGCCAGCATCGAGAATGGACGGCTCTTTCTGACCGGCGGCGGCGCTACCCTGCTCATCGACCGGCCCTTCGCTCCCGACGTCCGTATCGAGTTCACCGCTCAGGCCAATCCCGACGCCCCGCCCTGCGATCTGTCCGTGGCCATGAGCGCCAACCGGCTCTGGGGTTACCACTATTTGCTGGCATTCGGAGGTAAGGGCAACCGGGCCAACCAGATCGTCGGTGGCCCCGGCGTGCTCGACGAGAATCCGCCGTTCCTCATCGAGCACGGCAAGACGTACACCATCCAGGCCACCAAGGACGGCCCGACGCTCACCATGGTCGTCAACGGCACGCGCATCCTGCACATGACCGACCCCGACCCGGCGGAAGGTCCGGGCTTCGACCGGCTGGGGCTGGTCACCTGGAACGGCATGTACGTGGATGACGTCCGCGTCTATGAGCGCGCCACACCCGCCGCGGGCCGCCCGGCGCCTCTGACCGCCATGCCGGACCTGGGCTATCGCTGGACCCACCGACGGCTCGAATGCCCTCCCGACGCGTCGGCCGCCTGCCGCCAAGCCGCCGAAGCGTACAACCGAGGCGATTTCGCCCAGGCCCTGAAGATCCTCGACGCCGAGCCACTGTCCGTCGAGACGGTCGCTCTGCGGGGTTACGTTCTCGGCGATCTGGCCTATGAGGAGACGGCCGGCGATCTGCAAAGACTGGCCGACGCCGCCCGCCAACTCGAACAGCAATTCAAAGATGATTATCGCGCACAGGCCTTCGCCCGCGCCGCCCAGTGGCTCAGCGGTCTGACCATGGCCAATCGCAACCGCAAGTCCGCCATCCGTCTGGCAGCGCTGGGGCCCGCGAATAATCCGTTCTACTACAAGGCCCAGTTATGGCAGGCCCGCCACTTGCGGGCGGCGGGACTCGAGGGCGCAAGCCAGCGGCGAATCGAGCAAGCCCGCACCATGTTCAAGGAACTCCTGGCGATCTGGCCCGAAGACGTCGGGCTGCGCGAGCTCACCGGCGAAACCGTGCCCTGGCGGGCCGACCTGACCCGGCCGGAGAGCGACGGCCCCGAGTGGGCTCGCCACCTGCAGGAAACCTTCGCCCGTCACCAGGCCATACTGAACTGGTGGTTCACGCACCGGCAGTTCCCCGACGGCCAGTTGGGCGGGGGTTGGGGAGATGACGTGGAGATCCTGCGGGACTGGGTCCCCGCCGTCTGCATCAGCACGGCTTGCGAGCCGGCCATCGCAGGTATCGAACGGCTGGTCGAAGGCGTCTGGCGTTACGCCCTACGCGACGGCTACTCCCCCGATCGCGGCGACGTCGAGCACTCGGCCGAGCCGTCGGCCGATTCGTTGCCCACCATGATGCTCCTGCGGTATGGCGATCCGCTCTGGGTCGAGCGGAATCTCGAGTCCGCCCGGACCATCCGCGAACGATTCATGGCCGTCAACGAACGCGGGCATCTCCAGTTCCTCTCGGCGGAGTTCGGCACCGACGGCGTCCGCCGCGAACCGGTCGCGGGTGGCGACACCGGATACCACGCCCGGGCCATGAAACATTTTCTCTGGCTGGCGTGGTACGGCATCCCCGAGGCCCGCGACATCTACTTGCAGTGGTGCGACACCTGGCTCGAAGCCACCATGTCGCCCATCGGGACCAAGCCCGCCGGCGTGATCCCGGCCAGCATCTGGTTTCCATCCGGCGGCATTGATCCGCCCGACGGCAAGCCCTGGCACGACGAGAAATCCCACTACTACGGATTCCCCGGGCTGCCCACCATGATTCTCGAAAGCTTCCTGAGCGCCTATGCGCTCAGCGGCGAGGACAAGTATCTGGATGCCGTGCAGACCGTACTCGATTTGTCCACCACCGGGCCGCTTCGTTCGGATGTACCAGGCCAGCCGAAGGATCATCCTGACAACTTATTGGCACAAGCGGCCCACCAGGCCGTCCCCAATCTCCTGGCCGTCTATCGCCACCTCACCGGCGATCGTGTCTACGATCCGTACCTTCGCAAACTCGCACTCACCGGCCGGCAGATGTACCTCACCGACGGCAAGCTGTCCGATTACCTCACTTCGTTCGCGGGACCAGTGGCGGCCCTTCGCTACAACTGGGCCCTTCGCACAAGCGAAGTCTTCCAGACCGACCGGGCCGGGCTCGAGGGCGCCGCCGCCCTCATGGGCGCCTACACTGGTGCCGTGCGTGACTTGAGAGATGCCGCCACGCCCACGTTCGCCGCGACCTGGATCACGCCGGACGTGAACTTCGCGGCCGTGGTGACCGACAGCTCGCCGCGGCGCCTGCGGGCCTGGCTGTACAACTTCAACACCGTCCCCATGCGGGTCGGGTTGCGGCCCTGGGAACTCGTCCCCGGCCGCTATGCTCTGCGTCAGGGCGCGATCGTCCCGGGTGAACGCCCGCAGGTGAAGCGCTACGAATGGGTATCCGTATTTTCGCCCTCGGCCGACCTGGAGCTGCGCCGGCGGGCTGAACCCGTGTGGATCGAACTCCCGCCTCGCCGCGAATGGGTCGTGGATCTGCGTCTGCGAGCCGCGTACCCACAAGCGTCGCCCGTGCTGGCCGACCTGGCCATGCACGCCCGTGATGTGCAACGTGAGGGGGAACGTCTGAAGCTCACCATCCACAACATCGGCGGAGCGGCCGCGCCGCCGTTCGACGTGGTGGTCCTCCAAGGCGACAAGCAAGTCGCACGCACGACCGTGCCCGGCCTGCCGGCCATCTCGGGGCTCAGGCCCGTGACTCGGCAAATCGAGCTCGAGGTGCCTGCGTCGGCGGCGGCGTTGAAGATCGCGATCGATCCGGACGACCGCGTACCCGAGATCTGCGAGGAGAACAACGTAGTAGGCTTGAGTCCTGAGTCTTTGAGGATTGAGACAAAATAATGTCTCTGCATTACAGCTCTGAGTTCTGAGCTATGGGCTATGAGCCAGATATCCGGCTGACAGCTGATAGCTGATAGCTACTCTTCGCTGCGATGACCGACCACGACGATGCCGAGCCGGTCGGCGAGTTCCAGCATCTCCTCGCGATCGACAACGAGCACCTCGCCGGCCTCGACCACCAGGGCCGCCGCACGATTGCGGTGCAAGTTGCGGATAGTGTCCGGCCCCACCGTCGGCACGTCGAACCGCGGGTCCTGGCCGGGCTTGGACACCTTGATCAGCATCCAGCCGCCTTGTCGGCAGAGTTGCCCGGCCCGCTCGATCATGCGGTCGGTGCCCTCGATCGCCTCGACGGCAATGACCTCCTGCTCCTTGACCGCGATGGACTGACCAATGTCCAGCCGGCCCATCTCCTTGGCGATCCGCCAACCGAACTCGACATCCTTGAGCTGCGCCGCCGAGGGCTGCCGCCGAGTCATGACGCCTTCGCGGGCCATGTGGTCGGTGCAGTACTGGATTGAGTTGACCAACGTGATTCCCTTTCTGGCCATGTGGTCGGCCGCCGCCCGCAGGATGGTGTCGTTACGCCGGTCCGCCACTTCGAAGAACCACAGCTTGATGCTCGTCCAGTCGGGCAGATACCGCAGGAGCCGGAATCGCGCGTACATCTCCGACTTGCGGACCGAGCCGGCCATGATGGCCTCGCGTACACCCGTCTTGTGAAACACGCGAATCCACCGCCCCAGCCGGACCACGCCCGACCAGTAAAAACGATCGGCGAGGTCGGCCAGGCGACGATCGGCCAGGCCGCGCAGACCGATGATCACCACCGGCCGTCCGGCCGCCCGCGCCCCCTCAGCCACCAGGAACGGGAACCGCCCCGCCCCGGCAATGATGCCCAACGGACTCTCCATGGGGCCACAGGATAAGGGATGATGCGAGCCGGATAAAGAAGCCGGGCGGAGATCGAAATCTCCGCCCGGCTGTCAACCTGTCCCGAGTTGTGATCCGTCCGAAAGCCGGCCGATCAGGCCCGGCGACGGCGGAGGAACGGCGCGGCCACCACCAGCAGAAGCAGCGTCGCCGGCTCGGGCAGCTTGGCCAGATAAACATCGTCAAAATACGCCACCTGCGTCGAGCTCAAGCCGGAGCCCAACGCCAGATTGTCGAAGCTTCGGTTGTTGGTATTCGGAATGGCCTGAGCCGCCACGCCATCGACGTAGAACTGGAACTGGGTCGGCGTGATGACCACCTTCAGTTCATGCCAGCCCAGCGAACGGGCGGGAACCCCAGGGCCGTCCAGCTTGAAGAACGCACCACCTTCGTAGCCGAGAACCCGCGCCATGTACCGGGGGCCGGGACCCGCGGAGTTGAGGAGGTTGTTGTTCAAGCCCATGGCAATCAACTGACCAGACCCGGTCGGTGCCGTGGTGTCCTGAATATTGATGTAGTTGCGATGCGGGTTGGCCGTCGGGGCGACATCGTAGAACTTGAAACTGAACACGATGGGCTCGTCTTCCGTCGCCTGAGTTTCCGCGAACGTCAGGCGGTTTCGATAACCGGCGGCGGTGCCGAACTTGACGGACTGCGTGGGGCTGGCGGCCTGCTCGGTGGTCAGCGTGCCGCTGCCCTCCGAGCCGATGGGCGCCCAAACCGCTTCGAACGCCGCCTGGTTGGCATAGCTGAAACTGTCGTTCACCAGCACCGTGGTGGCCTGGAGCGAACTGGCCATTAATACGACTGCACCTGTCAGGACAATAGTGGCTCGCATCGTTCTCCTCCTCAGCTCTCCGCTCCGCTCATGCAACGCGCACGAAGGAGCAAGACATGCAGATTGGTCAGACTTGACAAGGCCTTCCGGCGGGCAGCCTCTCTCCCCCACCGCCTACCGGCATTATATACTTTTATTCTTACAGATCAAGTTGTGCTTCGAATTGTTTGCCGCAGGAATTGGAGGACCACGGCCGGCGTGCCGACCGGCCGCGGCTCTCCGCTTACTCGGGGTAAACCAGGTACTTTTCTCGGACCTTCATGAACCGGGCGAGGGGCTCCTTCCACAGTGTCGGCAGACTGGCCGCGTCCCGACCCGCCTCGAGCGCTCGCTGGACCTCAGCGTTGCCCATCAGGTTGATGACCTTGCTCACCTCGAAGGCCGAGCCGAACAACTGATGGAGTGTGGCCGCCATGGTCAGCCCCATCCGCACCGGCTCCAAAGCTTCCCGGTCGGTGACCAGAATGTAAACGCCCTGGCAGGGCTGCTTGGCGAACTTGCTGGAGGTGGGCGTGAACTCGATAGGCACGAACCGCACGCCCGGCAGCTTGGCCGCGTTCAAGGCGGCCGCCCACTTGCGGCCGTCAATCCACGGCGCGCCCACGAATTCGAACGGCTGATCCGTCCCACGCCCCACCGACACGTTACAGGCCTCCAGCAGGCACACGCCCGGATACAGCGTCGCCTGCGTCAGGTTCCGCATGTTGGGCGACGGATTGATCCACAACAGTCCTGTCTCATCCCACCACATGCCGCGCTTCCAGCCCTTCACGTCGATCACCGTCAGGTCGCAGTTGATCCCGTACTCCCGGTTGAACAGCCGGGCCAACTCGCCGATGGTCATGCCGTGCATGACGGGCAACGGACCAAACGCCGTGAATCGCGGGCGATTCTTGTCGCTGATCGGCCCGTCCACCCGCGTGCCCGTGATCGGGTTCGGCCGGTCGAGCACGATCACCTTGATGCCGCCCAACTCGGCCGCTGCTTCCATCGCAAGCCCCATGGTGGCCGGGTACGTGTAGAACCGCGCGCCGATGTCCTGGATGTCGAAGAGGATCGTATCGACGCCCTTCAGCATCTCGGGCGTGGGCTTGCGCGTCTCGCCGTAGAGGCTGTACACCTTGAGGCCCGTCTCCGGATCGGTCATGTCGCCGACCTTCTCGTCCAGTTGGCCATACAGGCCGTGCTCCGGCGAAAACAGGCAGACCACGTTCACCTTGCCTTCGATCAACAACTGGACCAGATGCTTGCCTTCGCGGTCGCGGGCAGTGTGATTCGTGATCACCGCCACCTTGCGCCCCCGGAGGACGGCGAAGTTGTCGGCCTTGAGCACGTCGATGCCACACCATACGTCGGCGGGCGCGCCCGACGCCTCGCGCGAAGTCTTGCCGCCGGCCGATGCCACAGCCACTGCCGTCCCCCGCGGCCCCGACCACCCGGCGGCCGCCAACGCACGCGGCAGCGCCGGCAGCAGCGGCTCGGACACCGTCTCGGGGATGTACCGCTCGTCGGCGGACTCGACGATGGCGCTGGCCACCACGTTGGCCACGCGGCGGCGCAGGTCGAGCACGCTGCCCTTGCCGTTCGGATGCACCGCGTTGGTCAGCAGGACGAAGAACGTCCGATGCCTGGGGTCCAGCCACAGGCACGTGCCGGTAAAGCCGGTGTGCCCGAGCGTCGAGCCGGCTTCGAAGAAGTTGCCCCGCGGCTGCGAGTAGCCGGTATTGACGTCGAAGCCGTAGGCCCGGCTCCCCCGACCGTCGGCCATCACCCGCTGCCGGATCATCTCGCGCACCGTCGTGTCGCCCAACACGCGCTTGCCCTCGAACGTGCCGAAGTTCAGGATCATGCGGCACCAGCGAGCCAGGTCGTCGGCGGTGGAGAACAGCCCGGCATGACCCGCCACGCCCCCCAGCGCGTAGGCGCGCGGATCGTGCACCTCGCCCACCATCCAGCGGCCTTCGCGCTGCTCGGTCGGAGCACAGCGTGCCTTAAGCTGGTCCCCCAGGTTGTAGCCGGTGTCCTTCATGCCCAGCGGAGCGAAGATCTCCTCGTGCGCGAACTGATCCAACGGACGGCCATCCACCCGCTTGACCAGCTCACCCAGCACGATGTACCCCACGTCGCTGTAATCAAATCGCGTGCCGGGCTCGTGCACCGGCGCGAGAGCCATGACCCGTTCGATCGATCGGGCCGGCCCGTCCATGTAGTCCTTCAACGGGTTGTCGGCGATCAGCCCCGAGCGATGCAGGAGCAACTGCTCGATGGTGATGGATTCCTTGCCGTTCTGGCCGAACTCGGGGATGTATTGCACCACGCGGTCGCTCAGCGAGATCTGGCCGCGCTCGGCCAGGAGCATCACCGACGTGGCACACCCGACCACTTTCGACAACGAGGCCAAATCGAAGATGGTGTCTTCCGTCATGGGCACGCGCTGAGGCTGCACGGCGCGATGACCGTACGCCTTGCGATAGACGATCTTGTCGTCGCGCCCCACCAGCAACACCGCGCCCGGCAACTTGCCCTTGTCGATCGCATCCTGGATCGCCCGGTCCGCCCAAGCCATCCGCGTGGTGTCGAATCCGCCGGCCCGGGCGTAACCGGCCGACAAGACGAACGCGATCCCGACCAAGCTCAGACCCAGTTTTGACATGTTTGCCATAAACCTGACCTGCCTTTCCGATAGGAAGATGGGACTCGTGCCGCGGCCAATGTCCTGCCGGGCGAGCCCGCATTATAGCTCCCCCTGGATTCCCCAGCGAGCGGCGGGGCTTGCCCCGCCGTCTCGTCCCGGCGTTAGTTTGCACACCTTTCGCAAAGCTCACCGTCGGTGGGCGTCAAACCCGCGGAAGACCCCACGTGCCACGTCACCGCCGACGATTCCGCGATAATAGCATGATTGTCGTTCGGGAAGGCGCCCCCGGACCCTGTCAAACTGAGTCCGCCAGGGCAAGTCCAGCGGCTCGCGCTGCGTTTGGAGTGAGACGAAAGACGCACGCGCTATTCCGGCGTGACTTCGACGCCGGGCGGGGCGTCGATTCGCGAGCTTGTGTTGCTGTCGTACGTGTATTGCCCCGCGGCGGTCTGCCGGATCACGCAATAGTGGTGACGAGTAACGGTGTCGCCCATTTGAACGTCGCGATAGAAGAACTTGTCGCCGGGCCGCAAGCCTTGCGTCGAATCGACCCGAATGGTCATCGGCTGGCCGAACCGGACTTCCCGCACGTGCGTCGAAACGAAGCCGTCCTCGCTTTGAAGAAGCTTGCCCTGAAAGAAGCCCGTCGGGCTCTTGCGGTTGGCCGACTTCGCGTACTCATGAGGGATCATGGTGGTCATGGTGTGGGCGTCCAGCACTTCGTGCACGATGCCCTGTCCGAGCAGCGTGTCCACCTGCTCGAGCCGAAGCACGTCGCCGCGGATGCCGCCCGCCGCCAGTGTATACGCCGAGTTGCGGGAATACCGCGGATTCCAGATGTAGACGGGCTCTCCGCCTCGAACGTCGCCCGCCGGCCAGGTTGCATCGATCTGAATCTCGGGAGTGTCAAGCGGCGTCACCATCACCCGGGCCGTCGCCCGAGCCGAGTCCAAAGCGATTCGCCACGGACCGGCCTCCAGACGTTGTCCATCCAGCAGCGCCGCCGACACGAGCCGGTCACCGTCGAACCGGCATCGGGCAATACTGCCCGTGAACCGTATCGATTGATCACCGAGACGGGCCGTCACTGAGTCGCGCTCGTCCACACCGATCAACCAGACGTCCCGGACCCCCGAACGCAACGTGACGAGCAACGCCAGGCCGCTGTCCGCCGTCAGCTCGCCGCCCGTGTCGATCCGGCGGATGGACTCGACCGCCGGCGACTCGCCCTTCGCCGCGGCCTCCCAGACGGCCACGAAACACGACGACAGATTCTCCCCCGTGCGACGGCGAATGACGTATCGCGACTTCGGATGGGTCGGGTACAGCCCTGGCGCGACGGCCGTCACCACCGGACCGCCATGATCGAGCGAGAGCATGCGGAATACGACGCCGTCGTCTTGCTTCCAGGCGGCCGCCCATTCGCCGGTCGGGCGAGCCTCGGCCGGGCGCGTCAGAAAACCATAGCCATTGCCGGGCGGCGGATTCCAATAGGGCTTGTTAGGATACCCCTTCATGTCACCGTCGTTGAGCTGAAGCTCGCCCCAGGAATACTCCGGGCCGGCCAGGCTGCCCACTGCCGGCTCCCCGAACTCGATGTGCTCGAACGCGACGTCGGTGCCGATGGCGTGCATGGGCAAATCGTGTTGTTTCCCGCCTTTGGCGCGGAACAGATCGAGCGCGTACTCGCCAGCCAAAGCGAACAATCGGCGGTACATGCTCACGCCGACATACGCGTACGCGCTCGAAGACGCCTCGACGAGCACGAGTTCGGGCCAATCCGCGAAATGGTGCAGACTTCCCCCCATGATTCCGCCGTCTTGCGATTTCGCATCCACCACGACCACATTGTGGCTGGCGGTCTGCCTGGCCCATCCCACTTGCGTGTGCGTGCTGCCGAGGTGGTAACCGAGATCATACGTCAGCTCCCGGCCGTAAGCGAAATAGTTCACGTTCAGATCATCGAGATGCCCGTGCACCAGCGACGGTCCGTAACGCAAAGCGGCCTGACGATTCCGCTCGCCTTGCCCCTGTCGCAGCACCGCCAGTCCCTTCTGTCCGAAGAAGAAGGAACCCTCCAGCAAGCGTTCGAGACGGCCCTCGAGCGCCGCCGGGTCGGCCTGAGCGACAGTGCGATCCGGCTTGCCATGAAAGACGCGCCACGCGACCATGCCGGACATGTCCTCGTCGGCATCCGGGTCGAGTTGCCGCAGACGCGCGTTCAGCGCGGCGTACATCCTGCCCAACCGCGGATCAGTGACGCGAGAAGCCAGATATTCCGAATACATGCAGTCCCAGATGGTCTTCTCGATGTACTGCGGCGCAGTGGGCTGATAGGCCGGCGGATCATCGCCGTAGGGCAGGTTGTGGCCCTGACAATTTTGCGACATCTGCGGCAGAACGTAGAACGATTGGAACCGCGGATCGTCGTAAAGATTCAGGCCGTTGGGAAAGACGCTCCCACGATAGTTGATTAGCGGCTCGGCGAACGTCAGGTACAGACTGCGCGTGTGCAGACCGTAGCCTGGCGAGGTTTCGAAGTAGGCCCCATCGCGATCCACGTTGTTGGCCAGCATGGCCCGGATGCCGTACGGGCCATCGACGGCCCACGTAATGTATTCCGGGGTGCCGAGGCACACACCAACCGCCAGCACGCCGCGCAGATAATCGGCCTGGCCGTTGTGCAGGCCGCCCTGCCGAACCGACTGCTCGTAGCAGTAGGCCGCGCCGTTGAGCAGCAGGTTGCGCTCGATGTTCTGTCGCCGCGTGAGCCCCGGCTCGGCGGAAGGCTCATCGAGGCCCGGCCAGTGATGGATGCGGTCGTAAATTTCCACGAAATGAACGAGGACGCGGGCAACCTGGTACCACGGCCGATTCAGCCGCCCGCTCGGCGGGTTGGAGGGATAGTCCCATGAACCCTTGTCGCATGAAGGGTAGATGACGGCCAACTCGTCCAGCACGGCGGCGGCCATAGCGGCGGCGCGTTCATCGCCTGTCAGGAGGTACACGTTAGCGGCAGGCACCGCCAGTTTGAAGATGAGCGTCTCGACGACCCACGCGTTGTACGAGCCGACGAAGTAGTGCACCCGTTTGTCGCCCGCGTGATAGCCCGTGCCCGGATCGGGATGCTCGGCATCGGGCAGAACGTGCCCCTGGTTGCAGATCACGTGTCCGGGTTTGTCGAACGACGCGCGGGCCAATCCCCACTTGCCCCACGTGCTCCCGCAAATCGGGCACCCGGTAAAGCCGTAGGCAAAGCACGCCCCCTTGCCCGGCATGACTGACTTGACCCACGCGGGATCCTTGTCGTCCCAGGCAGCCAATGACTTCTGGATCTCCTCGAACCAGGCTTTCGCTTCCGCGTCGTGGGCGATGCGATGGCGGGCCCGCTGCACATCCTCGGGAGTGATGCTGACCGTCGGGTGACGTAGCGCACCTTCGTGAGTCAGCTCCAGCCCCCAGGCAGCCGCGCCCAGCGACAGCACCAGACCGAATGAGAACAGGCACCGTTTCGAGTACATGCGACGGACTCCCTTGCCCTGACCTGTGCGATGAGTGGACAGGCCGCATTGTACGCCAGCTCGAAAGCGCCGTCGCCTGGAGGCGAGAAGGATGTCCGCGCCCAATCGCGGCGTGTGAAGCGGGCGGGCCGTCTACCGTCCGTTTGCGAGACGGTCGGCGACCGGAGTATAATTAGCACATGCAACAGTTGCGGGAGACAAGTGACGCTTCGCTGGCCGGGCAGTGTGCCCGCGAAGTGTTGGCGGGCATCCCGGGCGTCATGCGGTTCATTCGCGGTCAGATGCGAGCGAACCGGGCCGGGCTGACCGTGCCGCAGTTTCGCACGCTGGTATTCCTGAGCCTGAACGACCGCCCGTCGCTCTCCGAGCTGGCCGACCACCTGGGCCTGTCGCTGCCGGCGGCCTCGCGCATGGTGGATTTGCTGGTGCGAAGAACGCTCATCCAGCGCAGCCCGCAGCCCCACGACCGCCGCCGCGTGTGCCTGGGACTCACGGCCATGGGACGCCAGAAGTTCCAGGCCGCCCACGAGGCAACGCGGCAGGCGCTAGCCGACAACCTGAGCCGCCTCTCGCGAAGCGAGCTGACTCGCCTGCGGGAAGGGATGCGGGTGCTCTGCCGCGTGTTCGCCGCCGAACAAGGAAAGACCGCCGCGCCCGCCCCGCCGAATGTGAAATCACGCCGCCGCCGTTCCGGAGTCCTTCCATGAAGAAGCTTGTAGTTGTGCTGCTCCTCATCGCGGCCACCGGGGTGGCCGGCTGGACCTGGTGGCACCGCTCGTCCACACCGGTGACCAACTTCCGTACGGTTCCCGTCGAACGACAGGACCTGCTGATCACCATCAGCGCGACCGGCACGCTCCAGTCTGAAGAACTGGTGGACGTCGGCGCGCAGGTGGCCGGCAAAATCGAATCCTTCGGCACCGATCCGGACAATCCCGACAAGCCGATCGACTACGGCACGAGAGTCGACGTGGGCACCGTCCTGGCCAGAATCGACCCCTCGCTGTACGCCGCCGACGTCGAGCAGGCCACCGCCCAGCTCGAGCAGGCCAAGGCGAACGTCAAGCGAGCCCAGGCCGACCTCGTGCAGAGCCGGGCCAAACTGACGCAGGCCGAGCGCAACTGGCGACGCATCGAGGGCATGGAGCCGGGCGCGTTGTCCGCCACCGACTATGACTCGTACCAGGCCGCGTACGAAACCGCGCTGGCGATGGTCGGCGTGAGCGAGGCCTCGCTCCTCCAAGCGGAAAAAGCCGTCCTCCAGGCCGAGGCCCAGTTGCGACGGGCCAAGACCAACCTGGGCTACTGCACGATCAAGTCGCCGGTGAAGGGCGTGATCATTGATCGCCGCGTCAATATCGGCCAGACCGTCGTCGCCAGCCTCAACGCCCCCAGCCTGTTCCTCATCGCCAAGGACCTCACGAAGATGCAGGTTTGGGCCTCCGTGAACGAGGCCGACATCGGCAGCATTCATCCGGGCCAGCCCGTGACGTTCACGGTGGACGCCCATCCTGGTGAGACCTTCCGCGGGACGGTAAGCAAGATTCGCCTCAACGCGGCCATGATCCAGAACGTGGTCACATACACGGTGGAAATCACGACCGACAATCGCGACGGAAAGCTGCTTCCGTATCTGACCGCCAATGTGCGATTCGAGGTGACGAACCGCGAGAACGTGCTGACCGTTCCGAACGCCGCCCTGCGCTGGACGCCGCTGCCCGAGCAGGTGGCGCCGGATGCTCGACGGCAGTTCCAGGCCGGCGAGCACACCACTACGGCGGGTCCCGATCGCAGCCGAGGCGGCGGACGGCCGCACTCGCGTCCCGCGGAGAGCGACGACGCCCTGCGGCCCGGCACGGTCTGGGTGCAGGACGGCCCGTTCGCCCGTCCAATCCCGGTGCGGGTCGGCCTCAGCGACGGAACGCTCAGCGAAGTGTCGGGTATACCGGAAGGAACGCTGGTGATCGTGGGCGAAGCCGAGCCGACCGCGGCACCCCAGAGCGGCACGACCAATCCGTTCGTGCCGCAGATTCGACGAAGGGCCGTCGCCCGGCCGTCCTCCTGACGGCGCGGGTGTCCGTGGCCCGTGGCCAGTGGCCAGTTGTTCGGCCCAGGCCCTTGGTCCGTAGCGAAAACCGAATGCTCTGCCAACCTACGAGCGAACCACGGCCTCGACAACAGACTACTGACAACTGATCACTGACGACTTGACAGAGGAGCATAGCGACGTGGAGTTGATCCGGCTCGAGGACATTCGCAAGACCTACCACCTGGGCGAGGTCGAACTGGAGGTGCTCAAGGGCATCTCGCTGACCATCGCCGCCGGCGAAATGGTCGCGCTCATGGGCTCGTCGGGCTCGGGGAAGACCACGCTCATGAACATCCTGGGCTGCCTCGACCGGCCCACCTCCGGGCGTTACTGGCTTGGCGGGCAGGAGCTCTCGAAGCTCTCGGCCGACGAACGAGCCCTGTTCCGCAATCAGCGGATCGGCTTCGTGTTCCAGAACTTCAACCTGCTGCCCCGCACCAGCGCGATCGAGAACGTGATGATGCCGCTCCTGTATTCCACCGCCCCGGTCTCCAGCCGGGAAGGGCGTCAGCGAGCTGCCGCCCTGCTCGAACGGGTCGGCCTGGGATCCCGCATGCACCATGAGCCCTCCCAGTTGTCCGGCGGCCAGCAGCAGCGAGTGGCCATCGCTCGCGCCCTCATCAATCAACCGTCAGTGCTGTTCGCCGACGAGCCTACGGGAAACCTCGACTCCCGCACCAGTCGGGAGATCCTCGAGATGTTCCGCCGGCTCAACGAAGAGGAAGGCATCACGATCATCCTTGTCACGCACGACGCCGGCGTGGCCCGGCATGCGAAACGGACCATCCGCATCGTCGATGGTCTGATCGTCAACGGCGAGTTCACGGCGGAAGAAGAGCCGCTCGCCGAGGTTTCCGCAGGGCCGGACGGCCAGGAGGGTTCGCCGCGCCCATGAGCTCGATCACCCAGTTTCATCTTCGCACGCTGCGAACGGCCTTCCACGCCTTGCGCCGTAACAAAATGCGCTCCGCCCTTACCACGCTGGGCATCATCATCGGCGTGGCGGCGGTGATCACCATGATGGAGATCGGCAACGGCTCGTCGAGGGCCATCCAACGCTCCATCGCCAGCATGGGGGCCGACAATCTCATCGTCATGCCGGGTACCGCCTCGAGCGGTGGCGTGACCTTCGGCGGCGGCAGCGCCATGACGCTCACGCCCGACGACGCGGAGGCCATCGCTACCGAAGTACCCGCCGTCCGCGCCGTCGCCCCGATCGTGCGCGCCCGCACGCAGATCGTCTACGGCAACCGAAACTGGGTGCCCGTCTACATCTATGGAACCACGCCGTCGTTCCTCGACGTGCGACAGTGGGGGATCGCCGAGGGCGAGTTCTTCACCGATCAGGACGTCCGCAACACCAGCAAAGTGGCGGTCATCGGCCAGACGCTCGCTCGCGAACTCTTCGCCGGCGCGTCCCCCATCGGCGAGGAAATCCGCGTCAAGAACGTCTCGTTCAAGGTCATCGGCGTGTTGGTGCCCAAGGGGGCCAACATGATGGGGATCGACCAGGACGACATTCTGCTCGCCCCCTGGACCACCATCAAGAACCGGGTTTCCGGTTCGACGCTGACCAACACGAACCAGAGCGCGGACACCGGCGGGACGCAGAATGTCGGCACGATGGGCGGCTTGTATCCCGGCCGTCCCGATCCGTACCCGGCCGTCTCGTCCGTCCAGGCCGCCAATACGCCGGTCACCGCACGGTTCGTCAACGTGGATCAGATCATGGTGGCCGCCCGCTCGCCGCAGCACATCCAGCCCGCGGTCGATCAGATCACGCGACTCTTGCGGGAGCGTCACCGCATCCGCCCGGGCCAGTCCGACGACTTCAACATCCGCGACATGACGGAGATGACCCGGCAGCTCAGTTCCACCACCTTTCTCATGACCCGCCTCCTGCTCAGCGTGGCCCTGATCTCGCTCGTCGTGGGCGGCGTGGGCATCATGAACATCATGCTCGTCTCGGTGACGGAGCGCACGCGGGAAATCGGCTTGCGGATGGCGGTGGGGGCACGCGCTCGCGACATCCTGCGGCAGTTTCTGGTCGAATCCGTGGTGCTGTGCGGCGCGGGCGGGGCGTTCGGGATCCTGCTCGGCCGCGGCAGTTCGCTCTTGTTGCGTTTGCTCCTGAACTGGCCGACCGAACTGTCCGTCGGCGCCATTGTCGCCGCCGTGCTCGTCTCAGTCACCGTGGGCGTGGTGTTCGGCTACTATCCGGCCTGGAAGGCGTCGCGGCTCGATCCCATCGAAGCGCTCCGCTATGAATGACCTGCGGGTTGGCCTCTTTACTTTCGGCAACCTACCATGGGTTTTCCGGCACACACAGTCTGTTGCGGAGAACAGGCATGGATTGGCAGCAGGTGTTCAACCGAAGTCTGAAGTACGACGCGTATCTTCAAACAGGAACGTCGGTCCACCGTGACCGTTGGCGCTCGGTGTACGACCGCGTCCAGCTCACGGAGGCGCAGCGCAGCCTCCTGGCGAGCTTCACGCGGCGGATGAACGTGTTCTGCCTCTCGGGCGTGTGGTGCGGCGACTGCGTGAACCAGTGCCCCATCCTCCAGCGATTGGCCGAAGCCAACCCGCTGATCGACTTGCGCTTCTTCGACCGCGACGAGGATACCGCCTTGCGTTCCGAGTTGTCGATCAACGGCGGCCAGCGCGTGCCCGTGGTCGTGTTCTTGTCCGAGGACTTCTACGAGTGCGGACGGTACGGCGATCGCACGTTGAGCACGTATCGCCGGATGGCCGCCAATTCGCTCGGAGCGGCCTGCCCCACCGGCATCGTCCCCGCCGAATCCGACAGCATGGCCGCCGTCGTCGCGGAGTGGCTGGCGGAGTTCGAGCGCATCCAGCTCATCCTTCGGCTGTCGGCACGGCTGCGCAGTAAGTACGGCGATTGAGCTCGAGAAAACACGCCCCACGTGAAACGCGAGCCGCCAGGCCTGGTACGTCCAGCGTGCAACGGGTCGACGCGGTTTCGCCCCGAAGGGGCGCGAAGTGTGTAGCCGTGGACGTCAGCCCACGGACCGCTGGGTCCAAGAAAACTATCTCCTGTCAACCAGAGGGCGGCTTCGCCGCGCTCTGGTTGACAGGGGGAGCTAGTGCGGACCCCGCACCGGCGGCTCACGCCGCCGTCTATTGACCGACGCCCCTACGGGGCGAGAAGGTGCCGCACCCTAAACACGTACGGGGACAAGCCCCGCCGCTCGCCGAGGTCAGGGGGTACTGGCGGTGACGGGCTCTTGTTGGAGGAGGGGTTGCTTCGGCGGGCCCGCGATGACGTTGCCGCGGGCATCGTAGCGGCCGCCGTGACAGGGACAGTCCCAAGTCTCTTCGGCCGCGTTCCAGTGCACGTAGCAACCCATGTGGCGACATACAGGTGACATCATGTGCACCTCGCCATGCTCGTCACGATAGACCGCCAACCGTTCGCCCTCGACGGTGACCAATCCGCCCTGCCCGGGGGCGATTTCATCGACACTGTCGAAGTCGGCCCCCATGAGCCGATCGCCCACGAAATGCTTGGCCATGTGCAACAGATTGCTGGTCAGCCGGCGCACCGTGGACAACGGCCGAACTCGGCCCGGATCGAATACACCGGCGGCGGGATTCTCCCGGCCCACGATCAAATCGCTGATGAGCAAACCGGCCACCGTCCCGAAAGTCAAGCCGTCGCCCGAGTAAGCCGCCCCCATGTAGATGTGCTCGAAATTGGGCACCCGGCCGATGTAAGGGACACCGTCGGCGGCTTCGAAGAATTCATGCGACCACCGAAAATCAAGCGACGCGACGCGAAAGCGGTTGCGGGCATAACGGTCCAGTTCGCGGAAGCACTGCGTGGTGTCGATCTGGGCGCCGGTACGATGGTCGGCCCCGCCGATGAGCAGCAGCCGGGGGTCGTCGTCGGTGGCCCGGCGTATGTAGTGGTAAGGCCGGGCGGTATCCCAGTAGAGTGCGTCGGGCACGTCGTTGAGCACCCGTACTCCGAGCACATACGACTGGTATGGCAAGGCCCGGGGCTCGACCGTGAACATGCCCAGTAGCGGCGCGTGGCCGGCGAGTATCACCGCATCGGCAGTGATCGTGCCGCGATTGGTCTCAACCCGTCCCTGGCCGTTCTCCTCCCAGATCTTCTCGGCCCGGGTGTTCTCGAAGATCTGCCCGCCGGCTTCGACAATCTTGCGGGCGAGTCCCTGAATGTAAGCAAGCGGATCGAACCGGCCCTGATCGGGAAAAACCAGCGACAGCGCGGTATCAAACGGCAGCGGTGCCTGGCGCTGCATATCCACGGCGATGCCGAGGTTTCGCACGAGCGTGTACTCGACCTTGAGCATCTCGATATCGGCATCGTCCTCGCAGTACAGGTAGGCGGGCACGCGACGGAATCGGCAGCCCAACTGCAGCCGGCGATCCCAGTCCTCGATTACGTCGATGGCCTGCTGCTTGGCAACCAGAGCAATCCGGGCATGATCCTCGCCCAGGCCACGGATCAGTCCCTTGAGTGTCTCGTCGGTGTAGCTGTCCAGGTGACCCGTGCTCGATCCGGTCGTGCCCGAGCCGACCCAGTTCATCTCGATGACCTGCACCTTCAAGCCTGCCTCCACCAGACGCATGGCCGCGGTCAGGCCGGTGATGCCGGCCCCCACGATCACCGCGTCGGTCCGGCTGTCCTCGAACAGCTCGGGATAGGTGGGCTGCAGCGGCGAGGTCATCCAGAACGAAGCGTTCACACCTGCTCGATCCATTGCGGAATCTCCGTGGATCCGGCACAAAGGACCGCGATCGTGCGCCGGCCGGCGTTCGGCTTGCAGCCGACAGCCGCACCACGCACGACCGCGGTCAGTGTCAGGAGCGTTCCATCCAGCCGAAGAGGCAGGCAAGAGGCCCGCCCCCCGAGTTCATTCATTCCTCCTTCTCGTAGCCGGCCTGGACGTTCACCTGCTTTTTCGCCAACTTGGTCAACTTGGCATCGGTCTCCTTCTCCTCGGCCAGCGTCTGGCCCAGCAGTTCGTGAGCCTCGTCGAAGCCCAACTGCTCGGCCCACTGGCAGACCGTGCCGTACGAGGCGATCTCGTAATGCTCGACCTTCTGCGCGGCGGCGATCAACTCGGCATCCAGAACTTCGGGCTCGGCGTTCTTGCTGCTCATGAGCGACTCACCCTCCTTGATGATGCCGCTCATGCCTTCGCATTTTTCCGCCCTGCCACTGCGGCCGAGCGATTCGAAAACCTGTTTGAGTCGTTCGACCTGAGTCTCCGTCATGGCCGCGTGCTCCTCGAAGGCCTCCCGCAGTTCGGGGGTCGATGCTTTCTTGGCCATCTTGGGCAGGGCTTTGACGAGTTGCTGCTCCGCGCTGAGCAAATCCTGCAGCTCGTGAATGAACGCATCCTCTAACGACTTCAATGCAGCCATACCTCACACTCCTTCCGGCCTTCGGTGTCAGGCCGGTCAAGCCGTCGTCCAGCCGGCGGGCCGGATGGAAATCACTGGCAATCCTTGTCCTTCGTTCAATTCGGGTTTACCGCCCCGTGTCGCTCGGAACGCCGTAGATGTTCACGTCGTACGATCGCGGGATGTTCAGATACACGGAATCGGGTTCCGTCCCCACCGCCCCGAACGCGGGGCCGGTTTGGGCTTCGGGAGCCACGAATCCGAACGTTTCATACGTGGCGCCCATGCCGGTACCGGATTCGAGCAGATCCTGATCATCCCAGTAATAGGTTTGGCCGCCCATACGGAACGTCCCGTCGCTGGGACGAGCCTGCGGAGCGAGTTCGCCGCTTCGATAGCCGTAGACGTCCTGGCTGCCCATCCGGCCGTCCATCGTGTCATACGCATACGATCCCGTTCGCCCGCCGAACACCATGGGCGTGTTGGAGATGTTGCCTTCGTCCCAGCCCGTCCAGAAGGTGACCATCTGCCTCCTGCTCAACAGCTGGTTGCGGGTCTGCGGCATGGGCGTGGGGGTCATGGCGTTGGCGCTCCAGAGCACGGGCGATCCGTGCCAGGGCGTGTAGTAGCGTTGCGTCAACTCGTTGTCGTAGATGGTGTGGAAGCGCGGATGCTGCACGAGCGGAGGCTGCGCCACCTTCCACTCCTTGGTGTAGAAGTCGCGATCCACTTCGAACCGGTCCTGCGTCTGGATGAAGTTGTCATCGACGAGGTTCTTGCCCCGCCACCAGTTGTGCCGGTCCGAGTCCGAGGGAACCGGATGGATGACCGCGCCCTGGACGCCGGAGGCGGAAGGAGCAGCCGGCTGCCCGCTCTCATAGCCGTAGACGCCACGGTCTCGATCCATCTGGCTGCGATATCCGTAGAAACTGTCCATATCGCGGTATTCGAAGCTTCCACTCGGCAGACGCTCGTACTGTCCGGCCTGCATCTGATGGAGTTCCTGCGGATCGATCTGAGGCGGCGAATCGCGGAATGGCAAAAAGACTTCCTCACCGGCCCGGACCTCCCGTGACGGCGACCAATAGCCAAGCGGCCGCTCTCCTCGCTCGATGATCACGATGTCGGGATCCTGGACGATGACGCCCGCCTCGCGACGGGCCTGACCGCCCTCCGCGTCGGCCGGGCGAGTGGCTGCGGGACGATCGGCCAGACGATCGCGTGCAGCTGCGGGCTCCTGTCCCGCCCAGCGGCGCAACTCGGCATCGTCCTGCTGCGCCGGCCGGCCGGTGTCCGGTTGCTGCGTGATGGTCACATCACGGTCCCGGATGATCTCCTCCTCCTGGACGTCGATTTCGATCTGCGCCCCCGCGTTCGAATCGCGAGCACCGGGTGCCGGTTGGGGCTGGGCCTGATTGGCCTGGCCCTGGGCCGATGCCCAGCCGGCCAGGGCCGACATCAGCAACGGCATCACAAACCATTTCGTCCTGTTCATGTTCTTCTCCTGTGTAAACAGCCCGCACACATCGATCCATTTCCCGCTATCCGGAAAAACCGGTGGGTACCTCCAATCAGTTCTTTCAACTGTTTTTCGAGTCAGCATTCACCGTGCCAGAGCATCGGGTCCGTCAACTTAAGGTCTTACTGCTTTGCTCCGGCACGTTTAGCGATCGCGCGAGAAACGGAATGAAAAGCGTCCCCTCCGACAGAATGTCCGCTTCGCGCCGAAGATCCGCCAAATCGACTTCAGTCGATATCCGTCGGCACGATTCATCCGTTGATCACCCGCCCACCGTTCGGGTGAAGCACCTGACCGGAGATGTAGGAAGCGTCGCTGCTGGCCAGAAATACGTAGCACGGTGCGACTTCATCAGGTTGGCCTGCGCGACCCAGCGGCGTGTTCTTGCCGAACTGCTCGACCTTCTCTTCAGGGAATGTGGCCGGAATCAGCGGCGTCCAGATCGGACCGGGCGCTACTCCGTTCACCCGGATGTTGCGCTCGGCCAAAGCCAGAGCGAGCGATCGGGTGAAAGCAACGATAGCCCCTTTTGTGCTCGCGTAATCGATGAGCTTCGGGTTGCCCTCGTAGGCCGTGACCGACGTCGTGTTGATGATGGTCGCACCTTCCCGCATGTATTTCAGAGCGGCACGGGCAAGATAGAAGTACGCGAAGATGTTGGTTCGAAACGTTCGTTCGAGTTGCTCGTCCGTGATGTCCTCGAGACGAGTCTGAACGTGCTGCTCGGCGGCGTTGTTGACGAGGATGTCCAGGTGACCGAACGCCTCGACCGTCTGGCGCACGGCTTGTTCACAAAAGGCGCTGTCTCCGACGTCGCCGGCGATGAGCAGGCACCGGCGATTCTCCTGCTCGACGAGCCGGCGGGTCTCCTCGGCATCCTGGTGTTCGTTGAGATAAAGGACGGCAACGTCGGCGCCTTCCTTGGCAAACATCACCGCGACCGCTCGCCCGATGCCGCTGTCGCCGCCGCTGATCAGGGCGGCCTTGCCCAGGAGTTTGCCGGCCGGACGATACCCTTCGGCCTTGGACTCGGGGCGAGGTTGCATCTCGTGCTCTTTGCCCGGTTGTTGTTGCTGCTGCGGCGGAAAGCTCGGGGCTTCGACAGAACTCATATGCACTCCTTGCCAGAAGGGAGTTGAACGAATCAGGTCCGAGGCGGCTTGCCGCCGGCCGTCGCGTGTTACGCTCGGCCTGAAGTCCAGGAGGGCGCATCACTGGCCGGGAACGACTCCTCGGAACTTTCCATAACGCGATCGTCTTCGTCGGCGAGTTCTTCGATGCGTTCGCACACCGGTGCCGCCTCAGCGGTCGGGGTGTCCACGAATCGCTCGCCCGACTCGGGCGCCAGGCCGAGGTCATCGCCGGCCACGGATGAGCATTCGCCGCGTCCATAGCCGGCTCGCGTTTCGCCCGGCTCTCCCGATTCCGGCGCCCATCCAGTCCAATCGTTCGCCATCGACGTGACGGATGACTCTTCCGGAACAACGTCCGTCCGCTCCTGTCCGCACCGTTTACAAAGCGCTCGGTACAACGCCACGCCACCCAGGACCGTGGCCAACGCCACACTCCATGGCGAGTGGCGCAGAACATTCCATCCCCAGAGCCCTTTCACGTCTTTGATCCGACCGAACGTGCCCGCAGGCATGAAATTCTCCTTGTCCGCCGCGTCATGAGCGTTCGGCGCGATCAGGCGTGGATTTGTTGCGTCAGATGTTCCTGAACGACGCTGGGAATGGCCTGCTCAAGCCACTCGGCCATGCGTTCCTCGTCGGAGAGAATGCGGCGGCAGGCGTTGGCGATCTCCGGATGGCCCAGGGCCTCGGCCGAAGCGATCAACGCCTTGTAAGAGGCGATTTCCATGTGCTCCATGGAGTAATCCGACAAGCAGTTCTTGACCAATTCATCCTGAGCGGCCGCGGTGCCCATGGCGGCGAACATCGCGCTGATCTTGCCCATCGCGACTTTGGTCACCGACGTGCTGCCCCCCAACGTTTCCACGCACTCCTTGACGATGTCCGCATGTCGCTTGGTTTCCTCCAAATGCTGTTCGAGCCTCGATTGAATGTACGGGTAGTTGACCGCATCACTCGCCTGTTTCTCGAGAACCGAAATCAGTTCCTGCTCGAGCGCATAGGCGTCGTTGAGCCACGCTATCAGAGTTTCGTTGCCGGACATGATCGTTGCACTCCCTGTCGATTTGCGTCGTGTTCGCCGACTGTGCCACGTGGCACATGCCGTGCGTCTCGAGGATTAAAGAGCCCCCGCCGCGGCAAGGAAATCGGGTCGATCATGTTCCGAGTCTGGGTGCGGGGCCGACTTTACGAGCGGACTCGGAACGCACACACCGAAGCGGCGGTGCGGGAGGAAACCGGGAGGTGCGTTCATCATCGCCCTGTCGTCGCTTCCCCGATTGAATCGCCGGCAATCCCCGATTTGTCGGAAGGTGTGGAAACGATGGCCGGCCGAGTGGCAGCCGGCGGTATCGCGACCGGTACGAGCGTCGCATCGCAGATGACGCAGTTGCCGGGCTTGTTCTGCCGAACTTGGGAATGCATGAGACAAGCCCATTGCTCGCTCAGGCTGACCGGCTCCGCGCGGCGGGCTGAACCGTCACGACTCGCGGGCTGTGTGCTCAAGGCTTCCAGCGTCTGCATGGACCGGCTCACCTGGCGGCGGGCGGCGATGAGCTTGCTCCGTGCGGCTGCCATGGCACGCTGCAGCTCCTCCGGGTCATCGCGATCGCGAGCCGCCTCCATGATCCGAAGCGTTTCCTCGATCTGGCTGAACGCCTCACGGCAATGCTGCAGACAGCCGTCGAGCTCCGCTTGCGACGCAACGTGCTCGGTGGACGCCGGAGTCGTTGTCATCCCCTCCCCGCCGGCGAGCGTCCCCGCCAGCAGAATGCCCATCAACACCGCGATCCGGGTAAACATGTCGGCATCCTCCGAGCACACGGCACGCATCTCTGGTCCGGGTGCGTGCCTCACGCGACTCGCGTCACACTTGTCGGGTTCACACTTGGTCGTGATCGGTGGGAATATTCAGTTCCTTCTCGCGGCATGGATTCCACTTCGTCTGCCTTCGTCCCTTTCACGACCACAGCTCGTTTTGAAGTGCACGCCACATGCCAAGGTATGCGGCGAGTCTGATTCAAGTCACTCATCACCCCAGTACCGACGCAGGCGGGCCATGGGATCGCACGAATCGGTGACAGAATGTCAGAGATCGAGTCTTTCGAGCTGACAAGATTGCGTTCGAGATGATCGGGGAGGTGCCGACGGACTGGACCGGGCGGCGAGAACAGCCAAGCGCGGAACGGCATGCTGCATGCACGCCCGCCGGTTTGACTTTGCGTTTTTCTGCGACCTACAACCCAGTGGGCGTAAGAACGCAAGCCGTAGCTTGCAGGTTGTGTGAAGAAGTCGGCCTTCATGGTCTGTTTCGCAGGCGTGCTCTTACAGAAGGAGTTCAACATGGACCCGATGCAGAATCCGGAGGAACGATACGAGGGACAGCCCGACCCGGCGGAGCATCTGCGTTCGCACGGCGAAGCGAGTCTTGAAAAGGGCTGGCGCAAGACGCAGGAGGGCATCCGGTCCATGAAGGAACAAGCCAGCGAGAGCTTCGAGTCCATGCGTCGGCAATTCAGCGACAGTGCTCGACGCGTGCTGATCCAACAAAAAGACCGTTCGGTGACCGGACTCAAACGGCTGTCAGCGGCGATCCACGATGCGGCATCCAGGCTGGACAGCGGCGGCGATCACACGCTGGCGGAATACACCGACCTGCTCGGCAACCAAGTCGATCGCGCCGCGAATTATCTCCAGGAACGCGACGCGGGCGAAGTGATGCGGGACTTGGAATCGCTGGTGCGCCGGCAGGCCGGATTGATCGTCGGCGGAATGTTCGTGACCGGCCTGGTGGTGGCGCGCCTGATCAAGGCGTCACAGGAGCGGCAAACCACGGCGCTGGCGCCACAGGATCTCACGCCGAGCCCCGCGCCGTCGGTCGAGACCGGTGAACCGGGCATGGTCTCGCCCTCACCGGGGACGATGCCGCCGGCTTCGCAAAGCCGTTTCGGCCAGGGGCTGGGCCCGCTGGAATGAAGTGATTCGCACGACCGCCCGCGATACATACGACCGAACGACAGAGATACATACGACCGAACGACAGAACGGAGCACGATATGGCCACTGACGTCGAGTATGTCCCCCCGCAGACGACAACCACCCCCACGAACGACCGCTCCCTCGGCGCGTTGTTCAAGAGGCTGCGGGATGAAACGGCCACCTTGTTTCGCCAGGAAATGCGACTGGCCAAGGTGGAAACCATGGAGAAAGCCCGCACGTACGGACGCAACAGCGCGCTGCTCGGCGTGGGAGGCGGCCTGGCCTTCGCAGGGCTGCTGTTCATCCTGCTGGGGGCCAGTCACGGCGTGACCGCCCTGTTGCTGGCGGCGGGAGTCAGCCCGCCCAACGCGCTGTGGTTGGGGCCGCTCATCGTGGGCGTGGTGGTCGCGATCGCCGGGTATCTGGTTCTGCGAAAAGGCCTGAACACCCTCAAACGCGAATCGATCGTGCCCGAGCAGACCCTCCGGTCCCTCCAGGAGAATCAAGAATGGGTAAAACACAAGTTCAGCCAACAGCGAGCCGGGACCTGACGTCCGAAGATATCAAGCGAGAGATCGAGCAGACGCGGGCCGAGATCGACACGACGGTGGATCAGCTGAGTGAGCGGCTGCAGCTCCAGCATCTGATGGACCGGCTGCTCGGAACATTCCAATCGTCCGAAAGCGGCGTGAAGGCGGGCGACGTGGCTCGCCAGGCGGGCAAATGGGCGGCGACCCACATCGCCCGCTATCCCCTCCCCATTGCAGTCATCGGCGCGGGCACGGCCTGGCTCGCGATGCAGATCAAGCGACAGCACGCCGAGCCGCGCGAGCCCGAGTTGAACGAACCCGAAACCTTATCCGGAGCTTACGAAATGCCCAGCGAACCAGGATTCGAGAAAACAACCTCACCCGGTCTGCGCGACGAGATGAATCCCGCGCGCGACTTCGGAAGCATGTCCGAAGAAGCCGGATTCTCCGCCGAACCTGGATGCGCCCCTTCGTCATCGCAGGGTCGCCTCGAAAAGACCAAACAGCGGATCTCGGAGATCTCCAGCCGCGCCAAACATCGAGCCTCGGAGACGGCCGAGAAGGTCTCCGAGTGGTCCAAAGAAAAGCTTCATCGCTTCAAAGGCGAACGGAGCCGGGAGGCGGTGGGTGAACAGGCCGAGAGCATGCGGCGCCGTGTCCGCGACAGCATGGACCGCGTGCGGATGAAGATGGATCGCGGCCGCGGCCGGGTGGGCGAGATATTCAATGATTACCCGCTGGCCATCGGCGTTTCGGCTCTGGCGCTGGGCCTGATCATCGGCCTGTCGCTGCCTGCGACGCGCCGCGAGCGTCGAACGGTCGGAGCGAAGGCGTCTCGCTGGCGCGAGCAGATGAAGGAGCGTGCCGGCCAGCTGATCGAGCGGGGCAAAGAGGCTGCCCAGCACACTGCCGAGGCGGTAAAGGAGGAAGCCCGCCGACAGGGTCTGACCGCCGAAGGCATCAAAGAGTCGGTCAAGCAAGTGGCCAGGGAAGCCGGTTCCGCTGTCGAGCGAGAGGGCCTGAGCCCCGAAGGACTGGGCGGCAAGGTGGATGCAATCGCCCAGCAGGCGACCGAAACTCTGCAGCAGGAAGTCAAGCCAGAACAAGGACGCCAAGAGGATCGGATCTGAGCCGAACTGCAGCGAGATTGCAGGCTGTTGCGTGCACGCTGTCCATAACCGCCGGCCCGATTGATCTCGGGCCGGCTTTATTTTGTGCCGGGCGTATTCCGACCGTTCCCCGCCTGAACGAAGCACTCGGGTAGGCGCCGATACGGCCGGGCGGGCAGTCGAGACACCGATTTCGGGCCGCCCCCCGATGGCTTCACGACTCGCCAGGGCACTATCATTGGTTGTTCGGAGGAGATTTGCACCTTTCAACGATGGGTGGGCCTTATGAGTCTGCGCTTCGACGACGCGCCGGCTCGGCGTTCCACCCACAATGGAGAACACAGGATGACACGGAGCGAAAACTCATCTACGAAGAACCGCGTCATTGAACCCGATCACCTGGCGGATCGCGTGACAGCAACGGAGCTCATCGACGGCGTGCAGCATCTGCTGGTCCTGGAGCAGGATGCGACGGGGTGCTATCGGGAGGTTATCCTGGAGCCCATCTCGCCGCCCGAGCGGCATGCGGCCGCCGTCCCCGGTCAGCCTTGAGTAACGCGCCAATCAAGTGATGCGGCGAATCAGGTGATTCGGTCGGCCAGCCCGCCGGCTCCGTTTTGGCGCGGAGACGGCGGGCTCTTTTTGCTCACCATGTTGATGCTGCTGTGAGGGGGAAGATCAGACCTGCCAGCACTTCCCGCCGCCCTGGCTGCCATACAGACCGACACCTTCCGGAGCCGCCGCTCGGCACCCGCCCGTTTGGGCCAGCCCATATCCGCGGTCCCGCCGTTACCGTGTTTTCCGGTGGGGATGTTGCTGACCACCTTGCCGCCGTGTCGTTGTTGAAGGCATTCCACTACCCCCGAGTGTTCCCATTCTTCCCTTGTTCTCGAAGAATTCTGGCCATCCGGCGATAACCCGGCAGCAGGCCTCGCTGGCTGGACTGAGTGCCGTCCTTACTGACATGCGTCCTCCCCTGGTGGCTAATCTCCACGACCGCTGCTATACGACTCTTGTATTGCTTGCGCGGTGAAGTGCGACCGGGTGGAGCATGGCCCGATTGAGGGCAACCTCAGTCTAACGGGTTGTCTCGCCCCGAATGGTGTAATACCCGATACGAGTTTTCCACGACATGTGGTGGCGAGGGGGCAGATGGGAGGATCCGCTTCATGCCCAGGCACGTCCTGATTACCGGGGGAGCCGGCTTCATCGGCTCTCATCTGGCGGACGACCTGATCGAGCACGGTTATGAGGTGCGTGTGCTCGACAATCTGACCCCGCAAGTCCACGGTCCCGAGGCCGAATATCCCGCCTCCCTGAACCCCGCCGTCGAGTTCATGCGCGGCGATGTTCGCAACCCGAACGATGTGCGCCGAGCATTGGAAGGCATCGACGCGATGTTCCACCTGGCGGCGGCTGTGGGTGTGGGCCAAAGCATGTACGAAGTGGCCCACTACATCAGCGTGAACACGCACGGCACCGCGGTACTGCTGGAAGGCTTGTTGCAGCATCCGGTCGAGCGACTCGTCGTCGCTTCCAGCATGAGCATCTACGGCGAGGGACTGTATCGCTCGGCCGACGGACAGAATTACATTCCCGCGTCCCGCCCGCTCGAACAGCTCAAGGCGGGTGCGTGGGAACTCCGCGACACACGCGGCGCGCCGCTGGTCCCCATCCCGACGCCGGAGAGCAAGCCGCCCGAGCTGTCCTCGGTATATGCCCTGACCAAAAGCGATCAAGAGCGACTATGCCTCATGCTGGGCCGGGCGTACTCGATCCCGACGGTGGCGTTGCGATTCTTCAACGTGTACGGCCCGCGCCAGGCGTTGTCGAACCCATATACCGGCGTGCTGGCCATCTTCGCTTCGCGCTTGCTGAACAATCGACCGCCGCTGATTTTCGAGGACGGCAACCAGATGCGCGACTTCGTGAGCGTACGCGACGTCGCGATGGCCTGCCGGCTCGCTCTCACCGCGCCCGAAGCTCCGGGACGCGTGTTCAACATTGGCAGCGGCCGGCCCTTCAGCATCCGCGAAATCGCCCGCAAGCTCGCCGCCGTCCTCGGCCGGAACTCGACGCCCGTGATCACCGGCAAGTATCGCATGGGCGACATCCGGCATTGCTTCGCCGACATCACGCAGGCCAAACAGATCCTGGGCTATTCCCCGCGCGTCAACCTCGAGGCCGGCCTGGTGGACCTGGCCCAATGGCTCGAGGGCCAATCACCGTGCGACCGGGTCGAAGAGGCGGCAACCGAGCTGGAATCGCGGGGGTTGACCGTATGAGGCGTTTATCTGACACAGCTGCGCGAGAAGGCAACCCGCCGCGAGACCCGGCGGACCCGAACAGTAACGACGACAGGCCGGTCGCGGCGCTCATCGGCATCGTCGAGTGGTTCCAACCCGGCGACGAGCAGCACGTGGACGACGTATTGGCCGACCTTCGCGCGTGGGAGGTCACCGAGCTGCGCACGTGCATTGCGCGGACAGACTACGAGGCGACCGGCGGCCCGGAATGGTGCGACTGCCTCATGTCGCACCTGAACGGCCAGGTTCAGGTCCTGCCGGTTCTCGCTTTAGGCTCCACAACGTATCTCGGCCCGTCCAACAACGGCATGCCCCACGGTGATCCAGGCGAATATGTCACGTTCGTTCAGAAGGTCATCCAGCGATATGAAGGCGCGTTTGATTACGTTGAATTATGCGGCGGATTCAACGGCGCCGGCGGGTGGACTTGCGAGCCGGAGATGCAGGCCGTCGCCATCGCCGAGATGCTTCTGCAGGCCGCGAATGCCGCTCGCGAGCATGGCCGGCGGGTCGTGCTGGGCGGCGTGGCCCCCCAGAAGTTGGATTCGCTGCGGTTCCTGGCCCGCTGCGGCGTGCTCGAAGCAGTGGACGTCGTCGGTATCCGAGCGTTTCCGGGCTTGGCCGGATCGGACTGGCCAGGCTGGCGAACAGCCATCGATCGGATACGGACCGTACTGAGCGAAGCCGGCAGTCGGGCCGGCGTTTGGATCACCGAGACGGGTTATCCGACCGCGGGTCACAGCCTCGCGCGGCAGATGGACGCATTCCTGGCGGCCCTCGAAGCGCCGGTCGACCGCGTCTACTGGTGCACGGCCCGCGATTCGCATCATGCGCCGCAACTGAACGACGCCGCGAGTGTCGACGAGCAGGACCGGCACTTCGGACTCAAGACCGCGACGGGCCAACACAAGATGCTGTCGCGGATCTGGGCCGAGCACGGACTGGAGGGACTCTACCGGCTGCAGCGTCAATCCCGGCGACTGCCTCAGCCGTCCACGCGCCGGTATACGCTCATCACCGGCGGCGCAGGTTTCATCGGCTCCAACCTGGCGCATCGGCTGCTCAGCGCGGGGCGCAACGTCATGGTGCTCGATAACTTGAGCCGGCCGGGCGTGGAGCGCAACCTCGAATGGCTGCATGCCATACACACCGACCGCCTGATTGTGGAACTCGCCGACATTCGCAACAGCGCCGCCGTGCACCGGGCTGTGCAGAAGGCCGAGCAAATATTCGATTTTTCAGCCCAAGTGGCGGTCACCACCAGCCTGACCGATCCCGTGCAGGATTTCGAGGTCAACGCCCGCGGCACGCTCAACCTCCTGGAGGCGATTCGAGCCGCGCAGCGCCCCATCCCGCTGGTGTACACGTCCACGAACAAGGTGTACGGCGGGCTGCACGACGTGCGTCTGCGAGCGTTCGGAGATCGCTACGAACCGGTAAGCCGTTGCCTTCGCCTGCAAGGCATCGGCGAGCAACGTTCGCTTGATTTCCACAGCCCATACGGTTGCTCGAAAGGAACGGCCGACCAGTACGTGCTCGATTACGCCCGCACCATGGGTTTGTCGGCGGTGGTGTTCCGGATGAGTTGTATTTATGGCCCCCGACAATTCGGCACCGAGGACCAGGGCTGGGTCGCCCACTTCCTCATCCGGGCGATGCAGGCGCTGCCCATCACCGTCTACGGTGACGGCCGGCAAGTGCGCGACCTTCTCTTCGTCGAGGATCTGCTCGACGCGTTCGAACTGGCGCAAACGCACATGAGCCGGATTTCCGGTCAGGCCTTCAACATCGGCGGAGGCCCGGCCCGCACCGTCAGCCTGCTGGAACTGCTGCGCCTGATCGGAGAGTTGACTGGACAACTGCCGTTAACTCGCCACGAGGACTGGCGGCCGGCCGACCAGAAATATTACGTCTCGAACACGCTCAAGTATCAGCGAGCCACGGGATGGTGCCCGCGCGTAGGCGTTGAGGAAGGGGTTCGCCGACTCTACGAATGGTTGAGCCGCGCGCACCTGCCGGTTCCGGCCGCTCGACCGGCCGAATGCGCGGTGCGCCAATGAGAACCACTCGCTGGCGGATGAAGGCTCGAAGCGACGTACGATGACAACGCGCAGCGCAGCTACTGTCTATGCTTCCCAGACCCGGCGGAAAACCATGTCTGCCGCGGTGGTGGTTGCACCACGTCAACTCGAGATCCGGGAGGTCCAGCTACCCGAGCCGGGTCCGGGCGAGGTCCGCGTGCGTGTGGAAGGATGCGGCGTATGCGCTTCCAACCTGCCTCCCTGGGAGGGCCGGCCGTGGTTCGAGTACCCGCTGCCGCCGGGCAGTCTCGGGCACGAAGCCTGGGGATGGATTGATGCGGTCGGGCCCGGCTTGACCGATCGCCGCGTCGGGGAACGCGTTGCCTCGCTAAGCACAAATGCCTATGCCGAATATACGACGTGCAGCTCGAAGGACACCATCGTCCTACCCGCCTCGCTCGACGGCCAGCCTTTCCCCGGTGAGCCGCTGGCCTGCGCGATGAACGTCTTTGAACGATCCGAAATCCGCCGGGGTCGGCACGTGGCCATCGTGGGGATCGGCTTCCTCGGTGCGCTCCTGACGCGGCTGGCCGTCTCCGCCGGGGCTCAGGTCATCGCCATCTCCCGCCGTCCTTGCGCGCTGGAACTGGCCCGCCGGCTCGGAGCACGTGAGACGCTGGCCCTGGAATCGGCGTCGGAGGTAATTCGTCGCGTGCGCGACATCACGGGCGACGCCCTGTGCGAACGCGTCATCGAGGCGGCGGGGCACCAGGCCACGCTCGAACTGGCCGGCGAACTGGCCGGAGAACGGAGCCGGCTCATCATCGCCGGCTATCACCAGGACGGGCTTCGGCAGGTGAACATGCAGTTGTGGAACTGGCGCGGACTCGACGTCATCAACGCGCACGAACGAGATCCGCAGCGATATCGCGACGGCGTGCAGTTGGCCATCGACGCGGTGACCAGCGGCTTGCTCGATCCCCTTGGGTTGTACACGCACCGGTTCAGGCTGAACGAGCTGGATAAGGCGTTCGAGATGGTAAGTCAACGCCCCATGGGCTTTTTCAAGGCGTTGATCGTGACCTAGTCGAGACTCGTCGAGGGAAAGACGGGGAGAGCCATGAAGATCCTGATGACCGCTGACACTATCGGCGGTGTGTGGACGTACGCCCTCGAACTGGCGGGCGAACTTCACCACCAAGGCGTCGAGGTGACCCTGGCCACCATGGGAGATCCGCTGCGCTCCCGGCAACGGCGGGACGCTCACGCCATTCCCTCGCTCACACTGTGCGAGAGCACGTACAAGCTGGAATGGATGGACGACCCGTGGCACGACGTCCAGGAGGCGGGCGACTGGCTGTTGTACCTGGAAGACACCGTGCGTCCGGACGTCGTGCACCTCAACGGGTACGTGCATGCCGCCCTGCCGTTCAAGGCCCCGGTCATGATCACGGCCCACTCGTGCGTCGTCAGTTGGTGGCAGGCCGTCAAGAAATGTTCGCCGCCGGATTCGTGGAACGCGTACGCCCACGCCGTGCGCAAAGGCATCGAGGCGGCCGACATGGTCGTCGCCCCGACGCGGGCCATGCTCAACACCATCATCGCCAACTACGGCAGCCCCACGCGCTCGCAGGTCGTGCCCAACGGACGCCGCCTGGACGTCACGGGTACCAGCCCCAAATGGCCGTTCATCATCAGTGCGGGACGACTCTGGGACGAAGCCAAAAACGTGCGTCTGCTCGAGGAAGTGGCCTCCCGTTTGCCCTGGCCGGTATGGCTGGCCGGCGAAACCATGCTCACGCAATCGCAGCCGTTCCGCCGGCGCAACGTGAATCTGCTGGGTCCGCTGCCGTTTCCCGAGCTGGCTCGCTGGCTCGACCGGGCGGCGATCTACGCACTGCCCGCCCGTTACGAGCCGTTCGGGCTGAGCGTGGTGGAAGCGGCGTTGTGCGGCTGTGCCCTCGTGCTGGGCGACATCGAAAGTCTGCGCGAAGTGTGGGGCCAAGCGGCCTTGTACGTCTCACCCGACGACCGCGACGGTTTGGCCGCCACGCTGCAGGGCCTGATCGACGATCCCGAGCGCTGCCATCACCAGGGCCGGATCGCCCGCGAGCGGGCCTTGAAGTGCCTTCGACACATTTCCCCGTCGAGCCTGACGGACGCTTTCAAGGTGCGCTCGGCTTTCTGGGCAACCGTTTGCCCGATCGCGAGGCCCGCGTCGAAGCATTCTTTCTGCAAGCCGCCGCCCGGCTGCCGCATGCCAGATTCCTGCTCGGGGGCAGCGGCTGGGACGACAAGCCGCTGCCTCTCAATGTGCATCTCGTGGGTCACGTGTACTCGCGCGATCACAACGCTTTCAATTGCACACCGCGAGCGGTGCTCAACATCCATCGCGAAAGCATGGCCCGCTACGGTTATTCGCCGGCGACGCGAGTGTTCGAAGCAGCCGGTGCGGGCGCCTGCCTGATCACCGACGCGTTCGCTGGCGTGAGCCAGTTCCTCGAGCCGGGCGAGGAAGTGCTCGTGGCCCACGACGGGGCCGAGGTGGCCGATCTGCTGCTTCGTCTCTCACCGCGAGAAGCTCGCGACATCGGCCGGCGCGGCCGAGCCCGGGTGCTTGCTGAGCACACGTACGCCCATCGCGCCCGGCAGTTGCACACCCTGCTGATGGGTCGCAAATACAAGAGCCCGGCATCGGCGGAGGTGGGAGCGACATGAACATCGTGATCCTGGGCCTGTCGATCACATCGTCGTGGGGCAACGGCCATGCCACCACGTTTCGTGGCCTGGTCCGCGGGCTCGTGCGGCAGGGCCACGATGTGTGCTTTCTCGAGCGCGACGTGCCGTGGTATCGCGAGAATCGCGACCTGCCGAATCCGCCCTACGGCCGGACGCGTCTCTATCGGTCGCTCGCCCAACTGAAGCATCACTTCGCCCGCGAGGTCGCCGAGGCCGACGCCGTCATCGTCGGATCGTACGTGCCGCAAGGAATTGCCGTCAGCGAGTGGGTGCTGCACACCGCCGGGGGCGTCACGGCGTTCTACGACATCGACACGCCGGTGACGCTCGCGGCCTTGCAGCGCGGCCGATGCGAATACCTGACGTCCGGCCTCATTCCGCACTTCGACGTCTATCTCTCGTTCACGGGCGGCCCCACGCTTGCCCATCTCGAGCGGCATTACGGCTCGCCCATGGCCCGGCCGCTGCACTGCTCGGTCGATCCGGAGGTGCACTACCCGCAAGAAGAGCCCATCCGGTGGGACATGGGTTATCTCGGAACGTACAGCGACGATCGCCAGCCACGGCTCGACCAACTCATGCTCGAACCGGCCCGCCGGGCACCGGATCTGCGGTTCGTGGTCGCCGGGCCTCTCTATCCCGAATCGATCGCCTGGCCGGGCAACTGCGATCGTGTCGAACATTTGGCCCCGGCGCAGCACCGCGGGTTCTACGCAGCCCAACGGTTCACGTTGAACGTCACGCGCGACGACATGATCCGTGCCGGCTACTCGCCGAGCGTTCGCCTGTTCGAGGCCGCGGCCTGCGGCACGCCCGTGATCAGCGACTACTGGGACGGACTGAACTCGTTTCTGGAGATCGGCTCGGAAATCCTGGTGTCGCATTCGCCCGGTGAAACGCTGGAGTATCTGCGCGACATGCCCGACGAGCAGCGGCGGGAGATCGGTCGGCGCAGTCGCCAGCGCATCCTCCGCGAGCACACCGCCGACTGCCGCGCCGAACAGCTCGTGCGTTACCTCCGCGAAGCGGCAGGGGCGAAAAAAGCTGTAAGCGGTAGGCTATGATCAGGCCATGAGCTATAAGCCAGAGCTCTCAAGCCTCAGGTCTCAGGTCTTGCGCTCATATCATTTCCGCGTCTCGCTCGCGGATCCATCCGGTCTTCCCGTCCGGCAGGCGAATGTGCAGCCATTCGGCACGGCGCTCCACCAGTTCGAATTCGACGCCTTCGTGCAACGGCTCTTTGAACTGCGGTTCGAAGCCCTCGCCGTTGCCTTTGCGCACGGTGACGTTCTCGGCCAGAATCACGCCCGCCCGGCTCGATGATTCGGTCGCAAGGCTCACCGCCACCGATGCGCCGAGCAGGAGACACGTGAGCCCCACCGGCACGAGTGCGTAGCGCCAGGCCAGCCGTGGCATGAACGTGCGTGCGATCAGCAATGCCCAGAAACACACGTACACCACCAGACCGGCCGCGAAACGATGATGCAGTGACGTGCCGAAATGCCAGAAGAACAGTGTTCGCAGAAACGCCTGCTCGCCGCTCTCGGCGATCTGATTGCGCCGCAACGACCGGGCGTACCGCAGATTAGCCGCCAGTCGCGGATCGTCGGGAATGAGCGTCTGGGCCCGTCGATAGTTGAGGATGGCCCGGCCCAGTTGGCCGCTCTCCAGGCAGGCGTTGCCGAGGTTGTAATAGAGCTTGCCGTTGCGAACCCCGCTGTCCACAAGCAGTTGGAACTTGGCCTGAGCCTCGCGGAACAGGACGCCTGCCTGCGTGGGATTCTTCTGCCGCAACTGCGCCGCCTCATCAAAGGCCCGCAGTCCCTGATTGAGAATTTCGACCTGCTGTTCGAGCGTCAGCGGCTCGGCCCGAACGGTTACCGGCGCTCCAGCGAAAAGAACAGCCACGAAGAGTCCCCCGACCACACCGCTCGTTACCGCCGACTTTCTCCGTGAGCCGGCGTCCAGCTTCTCGCGTTCGAGCCGATCGATGCAGCGCAGAGCCGCATTGCGCAGTTCCTCGGGTGAACGCGTCCCACTGCCGGCGTAATGAATCGCCTCACACTCGGCGAGCAGTGCGTCGATCTCGCGCACGAGTTCCTCGTTCACCGCCCGGGCCTGCAGTTCGGACACGACCGCCGCCCGCGTCATGCCGCCGCTGGGCAGATTGCAGCGGTCGGCCACATACTGCCCCAGCGCCAACGAGACCGCGCCCGCGGCGTCACGAGTCGAATTGGCCGAGCGCAACCGAGCCACCGCGTCGCGTTTCGCTCGCCGCCGACGAGCGAAGCCCACGTCCGTGCGCAGCCGATGCGATCGGCTCTGCACCATCCAACAAACCACGAATCCGATCGGCGGCAACACCAAGGCCATCCACGTGAGCGGTCCCCACCGTACGTCCTGCGGCGTGAGCACCTCACGCATGCCGGTGTAGTTGGCGAGGATGCCGCCGGCCGATTCGGTCAGCCGCCCCACTGCCTGGCGGTTGCCGGTCGAATCGACGATCTGCGAAACGGCCAGCTTGTCGGCCGGCGTCACCTTCAACGGGATCGACTCGGTGTAAACGGTGACGTACTTCTCCTCTCGTGGGTCGAAGAACGCAAATGGGATGGGCGGGATGGACGCCACGTCATCTGAGACCGCCCGAATGCTCACGCTGAAGCGCTTGCCGTCCGAACCCACTTCGCCGGCCAGCGGCTCGCTCGGCACGCGAAAGCGCTCGGTCAGTTCCGGCAACTCGGCCAACGGCGGCGGCTGAAGCTCCTGCAGGTTACCGTCGCCGTCGATCCGCAGCGTGAGCGTGATGGGATCGCCGACCGCCACTTCGGTCGGCTTGGCGCTGGCCTCGATGGTGTACCGGCCCACCGCTCCGCTGAACCACGCCGGCTTGCCCTCGACCGGCAACGGCAGCACCTCGATGGGCGCGACCGTCGCCTGAGCAGCGAGCGGCATGGACGAGGTCATCATCAAACGACCCATGGAGAAGATGTCGTTAGAACGGCCCAGACGCGTCGGGTAGGTCACCACGATGTTGATGTCCTCGGCCGTGAGCGGCCCCGGACGATTGACCTCGATGGTCCGCTCGATCTCGTAGAGGTAATACGCTCGCTCCTGGCCCTGCGAGTCCTTGCGCAAGACTTCGCGCCCCCTGGGTTCGGCGCGGCGGGCCAACATCTGCTCCAGCGGTTCGCGGAAGATGCCCCACTCGCTGCGTTCCAGGTTGATGCAGCTCCACATGCTGGCCGCTGCCAGCCGGCCGTAATTGCGATCGACGAAGGGCCGCAGCCAAATCTGCAGCTTCACCTGCAGCGATTCGCCCACGTACAGCTTGCCGCGGTCGCCCTGCACCTCGACGAACAGCAGATCCTCGGTCTCACTCTTGGAAACGACGATTGAGATCGGCGACGTTTGGTGAACCTGGCCGTCCGCCGTGACTTCGAACGCCGGGATGACGATGCGTCCCTCCCGCATGGGTGTCAATTCGTACTCGTACGTGAGCGTGGTCTTGGACTCCACCACGCCGTTGATGATGGTGGTCTGCGAGCTGCGCATGGGGCCGCCGCGACTGCGCACCTTCACGTCCGGAATCTCGGGCAACTGGGGCGGCGGCTCGGCGCCGGTGCTTTCGATGGCGATCTGCATCACGATGGGCACGCCGACGACCGTCTCGCGTGAGGACACGTTCACCTGGACATTGGCCGCACCGGCCCCACTGGCGGTGACCAGCAAGCCCAGCACCGCCCAAACCGCCCATAGCCGCGGTCGCATGCCGGGGCCCGTCGGCGTCCGCCAGGCGAGTGTCGCGCCCGCACGTGGCGGGCCGGATTTCCATCCCCCGCCCTGTTCATGTCGGTCCATGTCGCTCATACCCAATCCGTCTTCAACTCTCTTTTGGCGGGCGGGCATCTGGCCCGCCTCTTTTCTGAGAGCGATCCGTGAGTTGGCACCCATGCTCCTCAACGGAGATCACCAATCCTTGTCCACCGGCACCTGCTGGAGCTGCCGCATGCGCAGAAGCGCCTCGCGCCGTTGTCGCTCACGATCACGAATCTTCTGCAGCAGACGCTCCGCCTGCTCGGGCGTCATCTCGATCATCAGCATGGACTTGTCCGATCCATCATCTTTCTTGGCTTGGTCATCCTTCTGGCCTTGCCCCCCCTTTTGTTCCTGAGCCTCGAGCTTCTTGCCCTCGCCGTCTTCGCCCTTTTGCTCCTGTTTCTCGCCCTGCTGCGAATCCTGTTGCTCCGCGCTTTCCTGCTGATGGCCTTCTTGATCCTCTCCCTCTTGCTTCTGCCCGTCCTGTTGTTTTTGTTCGTTCGATTCGGGTTGGCTGGCCGGCTGGCTCTGCGGCTGCTCGGGTTGCGATTCCGGCTGCGATTCGGGCTGCGATTGCGGCGACTGGTTCTGCTCGTTCTTCTGCTGCTCCTCCTGCTTGTTCTTTTCCTGGTCAAGCAGATGCTTCATGAACAGCTGCGCGGTCTCCATGTTGACCTTGGCGTCCAGGTCGGCCGGATCGGCGGCGATGGCGTCCTTGTAGTACGAGATGGCCAGCTTCAGCTGCTCCAGCGCGGCCTTGACATCCCCCTGCTTGTCCAGCGCGTCGGCGTAGGCGCAGTTGCCCAGATTGAACTTGGCCTTGGCCTCCAATTGGAGGTCGCGACTGGCCAGGGCCTTCAAGAACTGCTCGGCCGCCTTGGCCCGGTCGCCCTTGCGGTAGAACGCCACGCCGCGGTTGTAGGCCAGCTCGGGCGAATCCGGAGCCTTGGACGCGGCCCGGTCGTACAGCTCGAGCGCTTCGTCGATCCGCCCGGACGCCATCGCCGCATTGGCCTCGGCCACCAGTCGGCTCGCTTCCCGGTCCGCCGCTATCGCCGCCGTCGCGAGGCTCAGCGCGACGACGACGATCCAAACGCCCGCTCGCCGTCCGTGTCCCGCGTTCACGGTTTGGGCTCTCTCAGATTCCCGTGTGCTCACCGTCTGACGCCTCCACGTCCCCCCGCGTCTCCCGCATCAAGCTCGCCGTCAGCAGCAGAACCAGCGCCGCCCCGGCGAACCATTGGAACCGCGGCTTATACCGTTCGATCCGTGTGGCCTCGAATTCGCGTTGCTCGCCCTGAGCGATCTTGTCCAGGTAAATCTGCTGTCCCAGGTCGAAGTTGCTCGTGCCGGCCGGCACGTACGCACCGCCGCCCGCGATCGCCATCTGTCGCAACGGCTCCGGGTTCATCTTCGACCAGACCTCCTGCCCGTCGTACTGCAGGTAGAGGCGCTGGCCGTTCTTCTCCATCGGGATGCGGGCTCCCTCGTCCGTGCTGCCCAGGCCTACCGTAAAGACGCGAATGCCCTTTTCCTGGAAGGCCTTGGTCGCCGCCTCGACGGGATAGCTCTCCTGATCCTCGCCGTCGGTGATGACGATGATAGCCTTGTACTTCTTGATGGGGTCCACGAACGAGTCGGCCGCCAGCCGCACTGCGTCGCCGATGAGCGTCCCGCCGCGTGTGCTGGTCAGCGGGCCGACCTCGTCGAGCGTCATGCGAAACGCGCTGTAGTTGATCGTCAGGGGACAGTTCAGCACCGCCGTGCCCGCGAACGTCACCAACCCGACGCGGTCGCCGCCGAGCACTTGCAGCACGTCGTCGATTGCCTGCTTGGCCCGCTCCAGGCGGTTGGGCTTGATATCCTCGGCCAGCATCGAACGCGAGACGTCCAGCACGAACATGATGTCGATCCCCCGCCGGGGAACGTCCTCGTACGTCACGCCCCATCGCGGCCCGACCGCCCCCAGCACGATGGCCACCATCGCCGCCAGCACCAGGATCGACCGCACCCACTGACGCGCCACGCTCACCTGCGGCAACAGATGCGCGTGCAGGTTCCAGGTGGCGAACGCGCGCAGCGCCCGTTGCTTGCGGTACTGCCCGTACCACACCACGGCCGCCAGTGCGGGCACCGCCCACAACAGGTGCAGATAAGCCAGGTTGTCGAAGCGAATGTTCATGGGAAAGCTGTAAGCTATAAGCTCTAAGCTATGAGCCAGAATGAGTCATTCGTCATTCGGGCTTCTTTCGTCATTCGGATTTCGTCATTCGTCATTCAGCCGACCGCTGATAGCTGACAGCTGATAGCTCCTCCTGTCTCCTGCCTTCTGTCTCCTTCCTTTTACGGTATCCTTCGCAACCACGTATTCGAGAGAATCAGCTCCAGCGCGAGCAGACCGAACACGCACAGCAGCAGCGGCGGCAGCGTGACCGGCCCCAGCCGCACCGCCGACGTCGCCCATTCGGTCGTCTGGAAGTACCGCTTTTCTTCGGTCCGGCTCCGCTCGAGCTTGTCGATCTCCGCGTATACGTTAGCCAGCGACTCGGTATTGTTGGCCGGGAAATACTTGCCGCCCGTCTTGTCCGCGATCTTGCGCAGCGTCTCCTCGTCGATGGACACCGGCATGCGCTGGTATCGCTCGCGACCGAACGGGTCGGTGACCTTGAACGGCGCCCAGCCGTCCGTCCCCGCCCCGATGGTGTAGACCTTGATGCCGTACGTCGCGGCCAGTTCCGCAGCCTGTAGCGGCGGGATGACACCCGCGTTGCTCTCGCCGTCCGTCAGCAGAATGATGATCTTGCTCTTGATCTGCTGAAGCTGGCCCCGGCTGCGCTGCCGTTCGAGGGCCCGCAGATGCTCGACGGCCAGAGCGATCGCGTCGCCGATAGCCGTCTGCCCTTCCTCTTCGGTCTTGGCGATCTCCGTCCGGTTGAGGCTCTCGATGAGGTAGCCGTGGTCGAGCGTGAGCGGGCACTTGCTGTCAGCATACGTGCCATAGACGATCAGGCCGATCAGGTCATTGGGCCGTCCCTTGAGCTGGCCGTCGCCCAGGACGAAATCGCGCACCACTTTGCGAACCGCGGTCAACCGATCCACCGGCTTGCCGTCCAGCCGGAAATCCATGGCCTGCATGCTGCCCGAGCGGTCCACCACGATCTGGATGGCGATGCCTTCTGAGAAGATTCGCGTCTGCTCGTCGGGCTTCTGGGGCCGGGCCAGCGCGACCACCAGAAGCACGATGGCCGCCGTCCGCAGCACGGGCAGCAGCCACCGGGCCCGCATGGTCCAGGTCGTACCGAGCCCTTCCAGTGGACGAACGGAGGAAAACCGCACCGTCCCCCGCCGCCGGCGGTCACACATCCGCCACCAGACCAGCGGCACCACCAATAGAAGTAACAGGAACCATTTGGAGGTCGGATCGAGAATCACGCCCGCACCTCCTCGACCTGCGAATCGTCCTGCCGCCCGGCGCCGGAGTCTCGCTGGTTCTGCAATCGTCCGTCTTGTCGCTCCTCAGCACCGGGCGTGGTTTCGTCCACGAACACCCGCGCGGTGGTCAGCGCCGACTGCACTTCGCTCGGTGCCGGATCGTAACGGGCGAACTTGACCATGTCAGCCGCCTGCAGGAACTCACCCAGTAGAAGCTTGTGCTTGGTATTGAGTTCCGAGGCCGAGCGTACCTCGGCGAGGAACTCCGGCGTCGTTCGCTCGGGGGCCATCAGCCCGAACCGCCGCTCGATGTATTCGCGGACGATCCCGCTCAACCGGAAATAGAACTCCTGCACACGGCCGGTTTCGACCAGCCGATCTTCCTCCAGCCGCTGCAAGGCGAAGAACGCCCACTCGTGCGGCGGCAGCGGTGTGGGTTCGGCTGCCTTGCGTCGCCGCCGGCGAAGCAGCCAAACGATCGCAGCCAGCGCCACGACACCCGCGGCCGCGGCCGTCCACCGCCACCATGCCCGCGTGCGATCCGCGGGCAACTCCACCGTGCCCTTGATGTCTTTGAACTTGGCGGGGTCGAACTGGCCGGCCAACAGCGAGGTGACTTCGATTTTGAACGGATCGGTGGCGATCTCGCCTTCGACAGGCTTGCCGGGATCGCGCCGGTCCTCGAACTTCACTGTGAAGCCCGGCACTTCCAACTCGCCCGACAGGAAGCTTTCCAGAACGTACTCCTGTGTCCACACCCGCACCGGTGTGGTTCCGCCGTCTGTTTTCACGCTCCGCGGCACGGCCGCACGCTCGCGAAAGTCGCGAATCTCGAACTCGCTCAGCTTCTCGCCGAATGAGGGCATCTTCACGTCCACGCCGTCGGCGGCTTGGACCTCGATGACCAGCTCAAGCTTCTCGGCGATGGTGATCCGCGGCTTGTCCGCGCGAACCGTCAAGGTCACCGGCCCGCGCTCCACCTGTTTCTCCACCGGCAGCACCGCCTCCGCCTGCGGCGTGTCGGCCTCCTTCGTCCGGCATCCGCCCAGCGGCGCGCAGGCCAGCCCCACGATCACCCACAGCGCGAGGGTTCGGGATGGTGCCCACGCCTTCATCGCCGCGCCTCCCTCGCCCGGAAGAACCGCGTGAGCGGCTCGATGAACGACTCGCCGGTGCGGGTGTAGATTGCCTCGACATCCATCCGGCGGAACAACCGGTCCCGCGTTTCCGCCGCCTGTTGGGCTTGAGCTCGGTAGCGTTCACGGACGCGGCGGCTCGACGTGTCCACCAGCACCATCCGACCCGTCTCGTTGTCTTTCAGCTCGACCAATCCAACGTCGGGCAGCTCGCGCTCGCGGATATCCTCGACGACGATGGGGATGAGATCGTGCCGGCGTCGGGCCACCCGCATGGGCTGCTCGTACGCCCCGCCCTGGAAATCGCTGGCCAGAAACACCACGCTCTTGCGCTTGATGGCCGTGTTCAGATGCTCGAGCGGCACGGCCAAGTCCGTCCCCCGACCGACGGGCTGGTGATACAGCAGCTCGCGGATGACCCGCAACACGTGCTGCGGCCCCTTGCGAGCGGGCACCACTTTTTCGATGCGATCGGTGAAGCAGATCAGCCCCACCTTGTCGTTGTTGCGGATGGCCGAGAACGCCAGCGTGGCACAGACTTCGGCCACCAGTTCCCGCTTGAGCTGATCCCGCGTGCCGAACGAATGCGACGCGCTCATGTCCACCATGAGCATGACCGTCAGCTCGCGCTCCTCGCGAAAGACCTTCACGAAGGGCCGGCCGTAGCGGGCGCTGACGTTCCAGTCGATGGCACGAACGTCATCACCGACGCGATACTCGCGAACCTCCTCGAACTCCATGCCCCGCCCCTTGAAGGCGGAGTGATACTGCCCGCTCATCACGTCGTTCACGATGTGCGACGTGCGGATCTCGATCCGGCGTATCTTCTTGAGGAGTTCCGCGGGAATCATGGAAGAAAGCTGTAAGCTCTAAGCTATAAGCTATATGCCAGAGAAAGAGCCGCCATACACGCTACCTCAAGCCTCAGGTCTCAAGTCTCAGGCCTCGAGCCTCACGGCACCGGCACGTGATCGAGAATCGCCTTGACGATATCCTCGGGCCGCTTTTCCTCGGCCTCGGCTTCGTACGTAAGCAGCACGCGGTGCCGCAGGATGTCCATGGCCACGTCCTTGACGTCCTGAGGCACGACGTAACCGCGGCCGGCCAGGAACGCCGCCGCCTTGGCTCCGAGGGTCAGGAAAATGGTGGCCCGCGGCGACGCCCCGTACTGGATCATGCCTTCGATGGGCACTTTGAACTCACGCGGCTCGCGGGTGGCGACCACCAGATCCACAATGTAGTCCTTGATCTTGTCGTCGATGTAGATCTCGTCCACCACCTGGCGCGCCGCCGCGATGTCGCCCGGCTGCATCACCGGCTGGATCGTCCGGTCCGGGCTCGTCCGCGACATGCGGTCGAGAATCTCACGCTCCTGCGACTTGCTGGGATAAGTGACCACCAGCTTGAGCATGAACCGGTCTACCTGAGCCTCGGGCAGCGGATACGTTCCTTCCTGCTCGATGGGGTTCTGTGTGGCCAGCACGAGGAACGGGTCGGCCATCGGGAACGTCTCTTTGCCGATGGTCACCTGGCGTTCCTGCATGGCTTCGAGGAGCGCGCTTTGCACCTTGGCCGGCGCGCGGTTGATCTCGTCCGCCAGGATGATGTTCGAGAAGATGGGGCCCTTCTGGACGACGAACTCGCCGTCGGCGGCTCGGTAGATCAACGTGCCGATGAGGTCCGCCGGCAGTAGGTCGGGCGTGAACTGCAACCGCTGAAAGCCCGTGTTGATGCCCGCGGCCAGACACGAGACGGCCGTGGTCTTGGCCAGACCCGGCACGCCCTCGATGAGAATGTGTCCGTTGCTCAGCAGTCCGATCAGCATCTTGTGCAGCAGGTCGTCCTGACCCACGATCACGCGATGCAGTTGTTCGAGGAGCAACCGAAACGGCTCGCTCTTGCGACGGACTTCTTCTCCGATCAGCTTGACGTCAACCTGCGAAATCGCCATGGGGTCCTTTCCTGTCCTGTCCCGACACGGGCCGTGGTCCCGGCCTGCACGTCCGATCCCGCCACCATCCCCGTCAGGCCGCGATCCCGCAGGGATGCCCTTCCGCCGGACCGCCGACAGCTCGCCGAAATCGGGCGCAAGCACGGCTGTCAGGCGAACGAAATGTCTCAGGTTACCCGAATCGCGCCCGCCGACAAGTCGGCGGGCGCGATCGGGGGCTGGATAGTTGAACCTACGATGATTTGATTTGGGAAGTTCGACGGCGACGGTCTGCCGCCCGCCGCCGGCAGGTCGGCTGCCGCGTCCTCTGTGAGCCTCATTCCGAAAGGTCAGCCCCAATCCTGGAAGGGATGTGCGTTCCGGTGGCACGCAACGCACATCCCTTCCGGATTGCGGCTCCACTCCGCAAGGCCGATGCCCGAACGCTTAGCCTTCCTTCACCTGGATCTTCTTACGCTGAGCGTCCGGCGCCTTGGGCAGCGTGATGGTCAGCGTGCCGTTCTTGCACACCGCTTCGACCTTGTCGGGATCCACCGGCGTGGGCAGTTGAATCGTCCGCTGGAAGCGGCCGAAGCTCCGCTCCATGAACTGATAGTTGCGCTCCTTGCCTTCGCGTTCCTGCTTCTTCTCGCCGCGGATGGTCAGCGTGTCGCCGGTTACATCGATGTCGATGTCCTTCGGGTCCACGCCCGGCAGTTCAGCCGTCACGGTGATCTCGTTTTCACTCTCGGCCAGATCCATCGGCGGTCCTACGGTCAGGCCCTGAGCCAGCGTCCCCCACGGATCGCGGAAGAACTGGTCAAACAGCTGATCCATCTCCGTCCGCAGCCGGGCCAGGCCCGTTCCGCCATTCGTACGGCCTTCCATCATCTTGCTTCGCCAAGGAATAAGGTTCATCATGACACCTCCCATTGTTATAAGCTGTGAGCTATGAGCTCTGAGCTGTGAGCCAAACAACCGGCTGATAGCTGAGAGCCGATAGCTGATAGCTATTCCCCCTTTACTTCGATCCGGCGAGGTCTGAACGCTTCCGACTTGGGCAGGTGCAATGTCACCACGCCGTTCTTGCACTCAGCCTCAATCTTGTCGGCATCGATGCCCTCGCCCACTGTGAAGGTCCGGTGGAAGTCGCCCGTGCCATACTCGCAACGCAGATAGCACGCATCCTCCTGCTCGCGCGGTTCCACTTTGCCGTGAACGGTGAGCAGCCCGTTCTCATACTCGATGTCGATATCGCCCGGCTCGACCCCCGGCATATCCAGCACGAGGAGCAAGCCGTCTTTCTGTTCGATGATGTCCACCAGCGGTGCGTACACGCGGCGCGTTCGCGCCGGCTCGGCCCGCCGGACTTCGCTTTGACCTTGCCTGACAAGCGTTTCGGTTGCCATGTCGTTACCTCCGCTCGGTTGTTCGTTCCTGTCTGCCGCCTGGACTCGAACCGGCACGCGATCAGGCCGCAGTGACCGTGATCTTGCGCGGCTTGGCCTCTTCGGCCTTCGGCAAGATGACCTTCAGCACGCCGTGATGCAGGTGAGCCTCGACCTTGTCCGCATCCACGTCACCCGGCAGCGAAACCACACGCTCGAACTGGCCCCACCCGCGCTCCTGCCGATGATAGGTCAGCCCCTTGCCCGACATGGGCTCGCGCTTTCCACGAATCGTGAGTTCGTCGCCGATGGTGAAAACTTCCAGGTCCTCTTGAGCAACGCCCGGAACCTCCGCCTCGGCGTAATAATTGTCACGATCCTCCCAGACGTTCAGGGGCGGAAACACACCGGATGTTGAACCACCGTTGCTCTCGAGATTGTCGATCAAGTGCGAGAGTTCTCGACGAAGTTGCATGAAGGGCCAAACCGGATCCAATAATCTGGACATCGGTGTAACCTCCTGTTGATGGTGCCACGCTGGGCCGCCCCGGCGGCGGCCGACTCACGAGAACCATGTATGCAAAGGCTGTACCAGCGCGTCACCGGCCCCACGGACGTAACGAAACCCCCGAAAAATGGGCGATTTATGAGAAGTGACGCTGAGAAAGGCATTCACCTTTGCCATTTTGGCAAAGGTCATATTGGCAGAGAATTTTCCCGACCCGCGACATCAGGACCGCAAAAAATCCAGGTACACGGAGCAGGCATCAATCCGCGGCATGTTCAGCGGTTCTTGACGATCCATTCCACCGCGTCCGCGGCGGCCTTTTCGGGCATGACGTGACCCGCGTCGTACCACTTCAGCTCCTTAGGCGCCCTGGCCGCGCGGTATAGATTTCGAGCGGCATCCTCGGGAATGAACGGATCTTTCTTGCCGTTCTGCATGAGCAGCGGCCGCGGGGCGAACTCGGCGACGGCCACCTCCGGCCGAATGGTCGCGTAGCGATCCAGGAGTGTCTTCTCACTCCGCCGGCCGCCGAACAGACCGCCGACACCCGACACCGGGCTCTTGCCGTCTTGCGCTCCCGTGCCCGCGCCCTGCAGGACCAACATGGAGATGCGCCGGTCCGCCGAACCGGCCAGCGTCCCGAACCACGCCCCCAGCGAATAGCCGATCACCGGAACGCCCTTGTCCATGTCCAGGTCCTTCCGCGTCTTCATCGCGTCGAGCGTCTGGCGAATGTCGATGATCGCGCCGACGACGTTGCGATACGCCTGGGCCACGTCCTCGCAGGCGAGCAGTTCCTCGGGCTTCGCGTCGCCGGCCCGATCGCCGTGCAGCGGCAGATCTGGCGCCACACAGGCAAAGCCGCGCAAGGTCAGCGTCTTGCCCATCTCCCGCGTGATCTGACGACGATCGCCGCCCAGGGCATGCACCAGCAGCACGGCCGGAAACGGCCCCTTACCCCTCTCAGGCAGCGTGACCAACACCGGCACTTCCTCACCCCGCAGGTTGCGAAAGCGAAACTCGTACTGCCGCGTGCCGGCGATCCCGCCGTCTTTCACTTCGCCCTGCTCGACGATCTCGAGCCGCACGGGCGCATCGTAGTCGAACACTTCCGGCGTCCATTCGCGCGAAGCCGCCGCCGCTTGGCGCTCCAGGCCAGGCAATCCGCCCTGCCACCCGATCGCCAGCGCGATGGCAAAGATCGCCGACCACCCGGCCCTGCCACCAGCCCGCATACGGATCTTGCGTCGCTTGCTCATGCGTTCGAACTCCGTTGCCGTTCCAGATCCCGGCGTACCTCCGGCAAGAGGTAGCGATCCTCGAGCTCCGGTACGTTGGCCAAGCCGGCAACCGTTCGCTCGTACCGTGTGGCCACGTCGGCGGCGGTGTCCACGAACAGCACCCGCCGTCCCTTCAGCACGCACAGCCCGCCGCCCTCGCCGCCCATGGGTTCGGCCCGCACGTCGATCCCGATCTCTTCCGCCACGGCGAGCAGTGCCTCCAGCCGACTGCCGATGTCCATCCCACTGCCCCTCAAGTCCGTTTGCGACGACTGCCGATAACTTCTACTGCGTACCCAACGCCCACGATGCGGTGCTGTGCCCCCGTCGCGTGCGACGGGTCCGGTGCCGCACACGGCATCGCCGAGCAAAACTGACCAGCGCCTCACGGGAACCGTTATGTCCTTCAGCCGTGCCAAAGCCCCAACGCGAGTTCCCCCTCCGCGTGGCGATGCTTCGAACGTTTCTGCGTCTGCGGACAACGTGTCATCATTCCCGGCGGCCCCGGCCGGCTACGACGCCATTACCACTCTAACCACGCACGCCGACCGCCTGCAATCCGAGTTGGATAAGCTCGCTGGGCAGATCGATCAACTGCACGCCCAGCTTCGCCAGGCCCAGAAACTGGCCAGCCTCGGAGCGACGGCGGCCGTGATCGCCCACGAGTTCAACAACCTGTTCACCCCCATCGTGGCCTACGCCCGTCATGCGCTGGACACCAACGACGTCCCGCTCATGCAGCGGGCATTGGAGAAGACGCTCGCCCAGGTCGAGGTCATGCGCAACATGTCCGACCGCATCATCGGCCTGGCCAAGCAAGGCGACTCGGCCATCAAAGCGGTGAACGTCGCCCAGATCGCCACCAACGCCGTCGAGTGTCTCTGCCGCGATCTGGGCCGCGACAACATCACGCTCCAGATCCAGATCGACCCCACGCTGGCCGTACGAGCCAACGAGGGCTCGCTCCTGCAGGTGCTGTTCAATCTGGTGATCAACGCCCGCCAGGCGATGCTCGGCCGCCGGGGCCGTCTGACCATCGACGCCGCCGCCCGCAACGGCCGCGTCCAGATCAACGTCCGTGACACCGGCTGCGGCATCCCGCCCGAGAACCTCGAACGCATCTTCGAGCCGTTCTTCACCACCAAGACCGGTGCCGACAAGCCCGACCGCCGCGGCCTCGGCCTTGGCCTGGCCATCTGCCGCGACATGATCGAGGAGTTGAACGGCACCATCCGCGTGACCAGCGAAGTCAACGTCGGCACCACGTTCACGATCGACCTGCCGCAGGCGGAGTGAGAACGACACGGCGACGCGTCGTTCCTTCCCGTTGCACCTGGCGGCCGCCCGTCGATACAATGCCTGTGGTCACCTTCGTGGACACCTGGGAGCCTTCGAGTTGATCCGCAACGCCATCATGGCCGACGTGCCGCAGATTCACCGGTTGATCACGCATCACGCCGAGTTCAACCGAATGTTGTTTCGATCGCACGCCGACCTCTACGAGCACCTTCGCGATTTCTTCGTGTTCGTCGAGCGCGACGGCGAGGCGGACCAGGTGCTGGGCTGTGCCGCTCTCGAGCTCGTCTGGCGCGATCTGGCCGAAATCAAGAGCCTGGCCGTGAGCGAGGAGCGCCGAGGCCAGGGCATCGGGCGCCAATTGGTCGAGGCCACGCTGTACGAGGCCCGCCGGCTGGGGCTGAGCCGAGTGTTCGCACTCACTCGCGAGCAAGGCTTTTTCGAGAGGCTCGGCTTCCAGATGGTGTCGAAGGAAACGCTGCCTCACAAGGTCTGGACGGATTGCGTTCGGTGCCCGTTACAGGAGCAGTGCGACGAAATCGCCATGGTCATGAATCTGGTGCCATCGACATGAAGCGAGCAAAACCCGACAAGCATCGCCGGGCCAAGGCTGTCGCCGTGGCCGTCGCCGCGCTGGCCGCGGGAATCGGGCTGCTGGTGTTGAGCCGGATGGTGATCGCCTCGGGCCGGAAGGCGGCAGAGGAAGCCGCCGCGGCCGCCCAGACTCAACCGGCAGGCACGACCGCCCCGGCCACCGACCCCCTCGGCACGCCCGCCGTCGCCGATCCTGATCCGGCCCGTCGCACGCCGCCCGCCGACCCCAAGGCCGTAACCGCCCAGCGGCTCGGCGGGCTTCTCCTGCTGTTCAGCTTGATGTGCTTCGCGCTGGTCGTCATCTGCATCGGCTGGATCGTCCACGACATCCGCCGCTCGCGCCCGGCCTGGATGACGCAAACCAAGTACCCCGTACACCAACGCCGCAAATAAGTCGGGAAACGCGGATCCCGGGAGACAGGCGTCCGGGAGGCGGGCGTCTCGCCCGCCTCTGGGCCAAAGCCGCCTGGCTCACTGCTGAGAGCTGACAGCTGATAGCTGACGTCTACCCGATCTTGTGCTCTTCGACCACGTCCTGTGCTTGGTGGATGCGCTCCGCCATCAGACGCTCCCGCCACATCGCTTCCATCCCGTGATCGCTCGTCCTCGCCGCCACATTCACCGTTTGCTCGCAGTCCGGTCCCGCGGTGACCGCGGCAATCTCCCGCAACGGAATCTTGGGGGTTCGGTCCGCGCGAAGCAGACCGTTGGCTTCCTGATACGTGTCGGCGAATTGCGTGTAACAGAACCCCGAAAAGATGGGCAGCGACCGCACGGCCTTGAGCAACGCTGCATAGCGATGCGCAAGCTCCTTCGGTGTACGGGCCCGCGAGTACCCCCAGGCCCCCTCGTCATCCTCGCTGTAACAGATTCCGCCAAACTCCGTGAGCATGATCGGCCGCGCCGGCTCGGACACCATGTCATCCAGTGCGAGCAGTCGTCCCGCCGGACGCTCCCGCTCGACCAGCTTCGCGAAAGGCCGGTCCTCCGCCCCATAGCGACGGATCAACTTCTCCGGATCGTTCTCGTAGTCGTGAATCGCCACGATGTCCGTCGCCACGCTCTCCCAACCGTCGTTGCCGACCACCGGGCGCGACGGATCCAGCGTCTTGGTCAGGTGATACAGCGCCTTGACGTAATGCCGCTGCGAGGGGCTGTCCGGCAGGTCCGGCACGCCCCACGACTCGTTCAGCGGCACCCACGCCACGATGCACGGGTGGCTCACGTCCCGCTCGATCGCCTCGGTCCACTCCTGGTACACCTGCTTGACCGAGCGCTTGGTGAACCGGTACGCGCTAGGCATCTCCGCCCATACCAGCAGCCCCAGCCGATCCGCCCAGTACAGGTACCGCGGATCCGAGATCTTTTGGTGCCGCCGAACGCCGTTGAACCCCATCGCCAGCGCCAGTTCGACGTCGCGCCGGGCCGCCTGATCATCCGGCGGCGTGAGTCCCGTCTCGGGCCAATAGCCCTGGTCCAGCACCATGCGAAGCGGCAACGGACGCCCGTTCAGCACGAACCGATTGCCCTGAATCCCGATGGAACGCAGCGCGGTGTAGCTTTCGATCCGGTCCAGCACGCGGCCGTCGCGGTCCAGCAATTCCAGCGTCGCATCAATGAGCTTCGGACTGGACGGATGCCATAGCAACTCGTTGCGTCCGTCGTCGATGCCTGGATCGGACAGACGAACACCTCGGTGGACCTCGCCATTGATCACGGCATACGTGTCGTCGCTGAGCAGCTGGTCACCACAGGACAAGCGAACCCGGAGCCTGGCGGCGTCGCGAGCCGGCCCGTCCATCCGGGCTTCCAGCATCACTTCCCACCGCTCCATGATGGGCGTCCAACGTACGTAATCGATCCGCGTCTCCGGAATGCATTCAAGCCACACCGTCTGCCAGATGCCCGTCGTCCGGGGATACCAGATCGAATGCGGCTCGCGCTTCCAATCCTGCTTGCCGCGCGGCTTTGTCAAGTCGAGCGGATTGTCTTCCGCGCGGACGATGACCGTCTGCTCACCTTCCACCAGTAAATCGGTGATGTCCAGCGAGAACGGCGTGTAACCCCCGTGATGGCCACCTGCCCGGTGCCCGTTGACCCACACCGTCGCCGTGGTGTCGACCGCTCCGAAATGCAGCATGAGCCGATCGCCCTCGCGGCGATCCGGCGCGATGAACTGCCGGCGATACCAGACAGACTGATACAGACCGGTGTCGCCCACGCCGCTGGCCGGTGTTTCGGGCGCGTACGGCACGTGAATCGTGCGATCCCACCGCACTTCGCGGGGCAGCCGCCATGATGCGTCGGCGTCGATGGCAAAATCCCACACGCCGTTCAGACACGTCCAATCGTCCCGCTGAAACTGCGGCCGCGGATGCCCGAAGCGCTCGCGAAGCTCATCCTGCGGATTGCATTTCTCGGCGATCAACGCCCTGCTCCTGGAAATCGGTGCACGAATCGTGAAACGAACCTCGACGCCACGCGTCGAGCCTCGGCTTGCCTCGAATTGGCCGTCGAAGAGGTGAGACTCGGGTGCCGCGCGGCCACGCTCCGTGCAAAGACTGCTTTGCCCGGCCCGCAAACCCCTGCGGGCTCACATGATCTTACTCACGCAATCAGGGTTGGTTCAGGGATCGGCGGAGAAAAAAAGTGAGCTTACCCCGGCACAATGGCCCGGCAGTCCCGGAGGTATCGAGGAAGGGCATCGTCCAGTTCCGGCATGATCGTTGCTCGCTCGCTGCCGAGCACGCTGTAGTATGGCCGGCGGGCGCTGAGGCCCAGACTCTGCATCGAGCAGCCCTTGATTGCCGACGCCTCCATCCCCGCCAGCCGCGCTGCTCGACGGGCCAGCTCCAGCCAACTCACCGCGCCGCGGCTGGCCAGATGCCATCGGCCCGATTCGCCGTCGAGCAGCAGATCGAGGCTCGCGTGAACCAGATCGGGGACGTAGGTCGGCGAAACAAACGCATCCTCCGCCGCACGCACGCTCTCTCCCGCCGCCAGCCGACACAGCGCCACGGTCACGAAGTTGTAATCGTCCCAGGGGCCGAAGAACGCACTCGTGCGAATGACCAGCGCGGCTGAGAACGCCCGCAGCACGCCTCGCTCGGCCTGCAGTTTCGAGACGCCGTACGTGCCCAGCGGTCGCGGACGGTCCGTCTCGACATACGGGACTCGCTTGCGGCCGTCGAATACCAGGTCCGAGGAGAAGGTCAGTAGTTGGACGTCCCGTCGCGCGCACGCCCGCGCGAGACAGATGGCGCCTACAGTGTTCTCGCGAAAACACTGCGCCTTCAGCTGCTCTGCCTCGTCCACGCGCACGAAGCCGGCGGCGTTGATCACCGCCCAGGGCCGCCAGCGATCCAACCCCTCGTCCACGAGGCACGGATCGGCGATATCGAACTCCTCGCGACCGACCAGCGTGTACACCAGCCCCCGCGATTCGCAGATCCGGGCGAACGCCCGGCCCAGCGTTCCTCGGCCAACGATCAGGATGGGCCGAGCCGCCGGCCATCCGCCGGCCTGCATGGATTCCTGCGACGGAGGGTCTGGCGCGTACGTCAGCCGGCTGGGCCGCCGCCACCAGCCCGACACGTGCAAAACCGCATGATCGGGCCTCCGGCCACTGGCCAAGTCGCGAATCATCCCTGCCAGCGCTGTCGGCCGCGGGACCGGCGACCGCAGATCGAACACGCCCGCCTCATACGTTCCCGTGCACCGTGTCACTAATTTGTCCCAGTCGAACGCCCCCAGCAGACTCCATGCCGTGATCGCTCGCACGTCGGCTCCCTTCGACCGCACGCTCATCGCCGCGTTCCAGATCTCGTGCAGCCACCGCATCTGCTCCTCGCGCGTCGAGTGCAGATGCACCTCCGTCACCGCGATCGGCCGCCGGTAGCGAGTCCACACCTCCCAGAGCATGCTGGCCGCGTCGGGCATCGGCTCCACCGGCACGCGAACCGCTTCCACGTCGGCGTAGCGATCGCGGCCATTGCCCCCGTGCGTGCAGGCCGGGTATCGCGAAAGATCCTCGTCCAGATAGCGAACGCTCGTCACGTAGTGATTCACGCCCACCACGTCCGGCGGGCAGGCGTGTTCGATGAACCAGTGCAACTCCGCCGAGCGGGCCCCATGCTCCCGCAGGTAATCCCACATGGGGTGATCGCGGTTCACCCACCCGCAGAGGAGATCGAAGCTCAACCAGCGCCGCAGGTTTTCGAAATGTGCCTGGTAGGCCAGCCGTGGCGTGCTGCAGACCTTGCCGAGATCTTCGGTCTGGATGAGTTGAGCCCGTGGATTGACCCCGCGAATCGCTTCCATGCACCGAATCGTGGCCGCACACTGGTTCAAGAGTGCCCGCACGAAAGATCGGTCATCGCGATGATGCGGATACCAGTGGCCGTAGAGGCAACTGAACCGTGCCGTGGTCAACGGCTCGTTCACCGGCGTGTACATGTCGATCCACGGATAGCGCTCCGCCACCGCCCGGCCGTAGGCAGCCAGCCCCTCCACGAACGTGCTGCTCAGCAGATCGGTGTACGCCGGACCGCTGCCGTGATGAACCAGTCCGGCAATGGGCGTCAGCCCCAGCTCGCGCAGCATGCCGAGACGTCGATCCGGCCACGCCCAGTTCATCCGCGAGGGCTCATCCGGCGCGACGTGCTCCCACAGAACCGGGTAGCGGATCACCCGCACGCCCAGCTCGGCAAACCGCACCAGGTCGCTTTCTCGCCTCAGGTGACCGCTGAACGCCAGTTGGTCGTGGAAACGGTCCACAATCCGGTTCCGCGTGCACTCGATCCCCATCCAGATTTCGAGATCCGGCCAGTAACCCTTCCCGTGCTTGACTTCGGTTGATGGCATGGGCGCTGCGTTCGATCCGACCAGTTTGACCGCGCACTGCGTGCCGATCGTCGGCACACGCCTACCGACCTAGTTTTGATCCGTCGCACACGTTTGGGTCTGGTGGCATGCACGGCACTTGTCCTCCGTGCCGCCCTGCAGAAATGGTCCGTGCCCCCCTGAAACGCCTTCCCCCGACCGCCCCCGCCACTACGAACCTGCCCCAACACTCACCGCACGCAGCGAGCGGCGGGGCTCGCCCCCGCCGTCTCTTTCCGAGTTAAGTGCGCTCTCCTCCGCCCGTCAAATCTCGCAAGCGGACCCCACCCCACCGTCCGTTTCACATCAGGTGTGCCCTCTCTCCCTGGCAACCTTGCCACGGATCCAGCTCGGAACCAGTTGCGTCAAGACTCCCTCCCCTTTCTTATCCGTCGCACGATCAGGTTCGGATTGCGCCTCTTGCATCTCCCATGTACACCGTGAAGCAAGGAGGACTCCCAGTCGGGCCTTGGATCACCATCGCGTGAATACGGGCCGGCATCGGCGGGGTCTGGCAACGCAACCGCCACGATCCGGTTTCGTACACAGACACACGATGTTTTCGCCCACCAGCCACGACAAGATACCTGCTATCGCACGAGAAGCAGAGGGAAGACCAGACTAGCCCGGAGAAGGTGGCAATCGTCTGAAGTGGACCTGCGAGTCTTGGATCCCACACCTTCACAGTCCCATCGGAGCACAAGAACGCCGTGTAAGTGCAGTCGGCCCTCGTCGTGGGCATTCCGGACCTCGGTGAGGACGACCTGTTCTTTCCGCTTCCCAGCCAGACGGGTCCGGCCTGAGTCCGGCCGACCCCACAGACGGCCAAGTTGTCAAATCGAGTGGCCCAAATGGCCTGGCACGGTCGAAGTATTCCTAGGCGGAGGCTGGCGAGCAGGGTTCGCAAGCGGAGGCCCAACCGAATCGGTCAGCCTCTCCGAGCGGGCGCCCGGTCTGCCGGAGGGCGTTCGTCGCCGGGCCTGACGCGACCCGGACGGCATGAGCAGGATAGGCGGCTATTGCCCTGCTAACCGGCCGGAACCGCCAACCGGCCGCGGCCCGGCGGCCTGCGAGAGCCGCTGAAAGCTTTTGGACGGGCTTCCCTGCGGGCCCGGAATGAGGTATAAGATAACAGAGCCGCGTTCTTAGCGCGAACGGCGGCCCTCTCATGTCGCATTCGGATTGGGGCACGAACATGTCAGAAAAAACCAGATCGGCGGAAGCGGTCCAGCAGCGCGCAACCGAGCACCGTATTGGCTTCACGCTCATCGAGATTCTGGTCGTGGTGGCGATCATCGCTCTGCTCATCGCCATCCTTCTGCCGGCGCTGACCGCAGCTCGCAATGAGGCCTACTCGGCCCAGTGCCTGAGCAACCTCAAGCAGGTCGGCAACGGTCTGCAGATGCACTTGGTCGAGCAGGGCATGCGGAAGGAGCGTATCAGCACAAACTACGGCTGGGCCACCTACTCGTACCGGGCCAACCAGGGAGCCGGCAAGCTGTTCATGTGCCCGGCCGACACCAATCCCAAGCCCATCCCGCCGCTGTTCGCCGACATCTATGAAGGCAGCGATTACCGCGGTCGAGTGGCCAGCGACGGCGTGTTCAACACGATCCGTCCCAATCCTGCCGGCGGCAATCTCCTCGACATCCAGGACAGCGTCAACGACACATGGTTCGGCCGTGACGCAAGTGACGGCACGGGCGACGTGGATCTGCTGCTCAAATACACCACCGACAAGGGTGCAACCACCACTGACGTCGGCGTGCAACAAGTGGATTCAAGCTGGTCGTTCAGGGTGCTCAACCACAAGGGCCAGCTCATGTGGGCCAATCCCAGCAGCGGTGTCCCCACGCAGCGGCTTCCGCTCATGTGGTTGAGCTATGGCGCCAATGCGTCGGCGGGTCTCCGCGAGATGAAAGGAAACCCCATCCTGCTCATCGAGAACCGCAACCCCGGTGTGTTCCCGGAAGACTTCCGCGTGCGCGGCGGGCGGCCGGCCGACAAACTCAAACAGGTCCTGCGGTTCCGCCACGGGGCACGCAACAACGTCCCCGGTTTCAAGGATCCCCAGGACAGCACGTACGTGGCCCGCGAGCGTGCCAGCTCCTTGTTCTACGACGGGCACGGCGAGCGACTGCACTACAAGCAAATTATCGACCCGGCCGCTCCCGAACCCAACACGAACAAAACGACCGGGGAGCCCCTGTACGCTCGCACGCTGTGGATCGGCACGCGCCGTACGAGCAACATCAGGTTTGATTAAACGCGTCAGGATCCGGCCGCTCGGATGACGTCGAATACCATGTCCGGCCGGTCGGAGATGATCGCATCGACGCCGATCTTGATCAGAAAGCTCACGTCCTGCGGGTCGTTGACCGTCCAAACGAACACGCTGAGCCCGCACTCGTGGGCCAGGCGCACGAAGCCCGGATCCACGTGCGTGACCGCCGTGCCGATCGCGGATGCCCGGATCTCCAGCGCCCGCGTCACGGCGGCCCGCCATGCTGCGGCGTCCAGCCCGGGATTGCCCACCAGCCAGGTCGTCGGCAGGCGCGGCTCGATCCGGGCGATCTCCTCCACCGCCTTGTCATAGAACGAGAAGATCATCACGTCCTGCGGTTCGACACCCGCCGCCTGGATGGCCTTCACCACGTCCGGCGCGATGTGCTCTTCCTTGATCTCAATCACCAGACGCAGCTTTCCCCGAGTCAGCTCCAGCGTCTCGAGCAGCGTGGGAATCCGCTCGCCCGCGTACTTCGGCGCCTTCCACTTGCCCGCGTCGAGCCGGCGAGTTTCTTCGAGCGTCATCTCCGACAGGCGGCCCTTCGTGCCCGTCGTCCGCTCGAGCGTGCGATCATGCATGAGCACGGGCACCTTGTCCTTGGTGAGATACACATCGCACTCGGCCATGTCGGCACCGGCCTCGATGGCCAGGCGATACGCGGCCAGCGTGTTCTCCGGCGCGATCCAGGAAAAGCCTCGGTGCGCCACCACCAGCGGACGCGTGCGAATTTCTCCCCCCTCGCCGCATGCGGTAGCCGTCAGCGGCGCCACGCGAACTCGATCGATCATCACGGTCGCTCCATTCACCCGCAAGCCCACCCGGCCAGCCCGCGCGAACTCGCCGCCCCGATACGAACGAATGGCCATCCGGTCGTTGATGTATCCGCAAATCCAGGGACCGGCCGCCTCCAGACGGACGCGGCATGTCCGGCCACCCTCGAAGAACGCGTCACCACTGCTCAACCGCAGCACGTGCCAACCCTGCTGGCCCGCCGGTCGTTTGGCGGCGATCTCCAACCCGTTGCTACGCTTGGTATCCTGGCGAATCGTGAATTGCACACCGGGAGCCGTTGCGCCCCCCTCGCGAATCACGATCGCGAACCAGCGCGACGGATCCTTGGCCGAAGCGAACGCGACATCCGCCTCGACCACCACGTCCTGCAACGCCTCGTCGCCCAACCAGAGCGTCGATTCAGCCGCCGCCCCCGAGGCCGCCCCCTTCAGCTTGTCCCCCTCGATCGACCACGAGCCCTGGCCCTCGACTCTGAACTCCGCGGGCAAGCTCGCCATCGAAGCAGCCTCGTACATCCGAGCCTGCGGTGCTTCCGCCGCCCAAGCACTGCTCACTGCCACCAGCATGATGAACGCCGTGGATCTCATTGGTCGTCTCCCCTATCTGGACTCCGTCGTGAACGCGTACACCGTCCCGTCCCAGGCCGCCACGACAATCGCGTTGCCGCTGACCGCCGCCGTCGAAGCGATCGGCACACCGAGTCGATACCGCCAGACCAGGCTGCCGCTGTTGACGTCCAACGCGTAGAAGTAACCGTCGTTCGAACCGAAGTACACGATCTCGCCCACGATCACTGGCGAACTCGTGATCGTGGCCTCGTCGCGATGGTAGGGAATGGACGACACCACTCCTGCAGTCACGGGGAAGCGCCAAAGCAACCGGCCCGTCTGTTTGTCGAAGCCGTGCATGGCCGCGGAGGGCTTGTCGTCGCCCGGCCACTTGACCTGGCCGCCGCCCACGCACACCACGCGCTCTCCCACCGCCGGTGTGCCCGTCTCGTTACCCAGTGGCACCTCGATGCCCTGGTCGGCCGAGCCACCCGACTGACCTGTGGACGCCGGTCTGTCCATCCGGCCCTGCCAGATCACGTCACCGGTCTTGCCATCAAGGCACAACAGCGTCTTTTGATTCTGGAACACGTACAGCCGATCGCCTGCCTCGTTCCGTTCGACGACGGCCGGCACGACCGCCACCGTGGACACCACGGTCTTGGCCTGATTCCAAACGATCTCCCCGCTGGCAGGATCGAGAGCCCGCACGAACGGACCGCCCTGGTACACCAGACCGCTGCCCAGGCTCGGCCCGGAGTACACGTGAGGCCACCAATCGCGTCCGCCGGGCTGCTTCCAGAGAGGCTTGCCGTCCTCGAGGCTATACGCGCCGAAACCGTTGCATCGCCCCGCGTACACGACCTTGCCGTCCGTAACCGGGAAGCTCAACTCCCAGCGATCGTTCTCCTCATGGGCCAGTGATGCCACCCATTTCTGCTTGCCGTCACGATCGAGGCAATAGAGCTTGGCCGCCTGCGAAACGGCCAGCACGTTGTCCTCCCACACGGCCAGGCTGTGCTGAATCGATGAATCCACCGGCGTGCGCCACAACGGCCGGCCGGTAACCAGATCCAGCGCATGAACAGCGCAATCGTCGAGCGACTCGCTGAAACCCGTTCCGACGTAAACTCTCCCATCGGCGATGACCGGGCTGGCCAGCAGGATCGTGCCGCCCACGTTGGTGGCCCACGCCATCGACAACGGCGGCCTGGGCCCCTCGCTCACGTAGCCGCGATGACCGGCGTCGTTGTGGAAGAATCGCCACGGCTCGCCCATTCGCGGCGGCGAACCGGCACGCCTGCTCACCGCGAACCGCGAGTTTGCCTTCCACTCGCTGCCGTCAGCGGCGGTGACCTCAATCCGCAGCTCCGCATTTTGCTTCGAGAGACCCTGGGGGACGCGGCAACTGCCTCTCCACATCCATCGTCCGTCGGGTGCAAGCTTTCCGGTCAGCGGCTGCGCGCTGTCGGCGAAGGCCAGTGTGTAGCGAACCTCCTTCACCCGCACGGCCGTATCGTACGCCAGCACCTGAATGCTCACCGTCTCGCCGTTCACCACCGCACCGTCGGCTGGATGAATCACCTCCACCCGCTGCTCCTGCTGACCCACGCGCCACTCGCAGGTGAGCCGGTCGCCATCGACATGAATGATGCGGAACCCCCGCGGGCTGCGGTCGATGCCGCCGAATCGCAAGGGCGC